>Ga0351873_10254_pt1 | contig 12978 bp, 10 predicted proteins | sample TotcelFGM3001N11_FD_206764 | JGI IMG/M metagenome (GOLD analysis project Ga0351873, IMG submission 206764) | Enriched cells from coal bed in the Powder River Basin, Montana, United States - Total cells FGM rep2 HSBNCT.FGM.300.1.N11 ... | reverse complement strand
TTGACCGTGGCAAGCTCGGGCACGAGGGCGCTGATTTCCTGATGAACGGCCTCTATGTCCTTGGGGAACGTGATGCCTTGGGCGGCCATGATCTGTGCCACGACTTCCCAATCCGCGCGGGCCTGCCCTAGCGGTCCGAAGACTTTTCCCAGACCGAGGAGGCGACGCTCCATGTTCATGATGGTGCCGGTCTGCTCCCCGAAGCCCGCCGACGGCAGCACTACCTGAGCAAAATCAAGCGCGGTGCTGGGCACGATTTCCTGAACCACCAGGAATTCCACCTGGCTCAAAAGTTTCTTCCACTTCTCGGGGTCCTTCTCGAGAAGGTAAGCCGCATCCTGCACGAAAAGCCCCTTGATCTGCTGAGCCTCGAGGGCTTTCTCGACTGCCGTCCAGGGCTCCATCGGGAGCTCGGAAGCATCCCACGCGCCCATCATCCTGTTGGAGGCCTTGGAATCGGACACCTTGACGAAACCGGGCAGCATGTTGGGCGAAACTCCCATCAAAAGGGCGCCCGAGGTGTTGATATCCGGCGTGACGGCAAAGAGTCCGCCGGTTTCCTGTGCCGCACTTCCCGACTTGCCCGCCACCTTCATAAAGGCCTTGGCCACCTCGGCCGTGTCGGCCGAAGCCAGCATGGCCTCGGGGAGAACGAACGCCACTCCGGATGCCGCTTCCAGCCCCTTCCTCAGGGCTTCCCATTTCTCAATCGAAATCCCATCGTCGGCCGGATTGAATTCGGCGCCGGCCAGCCCTTCCAGCAGTCCCTTCCAGAGCTCCGGCGCACAGTGGATCGCCACCGAGGCAAACGAGGTCAGCCGGTCGGCCTGGGTGGAAAGCTGAAAGACGGGGATCTTGCGGGTCCGGGAGCCCCTGCGGATCATGGTGGCGACGACCGGCGCCGTCTCTTCGATGTTGTCCCCGCAGAGGAAGACGGCTTCCGCCCGCTCCAACCCGGACAGGGACTGGTTGACCCCCTTGAGGCTGCTGTCGGACTGGATCATGGTCCAAAGGTTTTCACGCGCGGCTCGACCGGGGAAGTCGATCCCGTTGGTCTTGTATCCCACGCGCATCCACCGCTGGAGAAGGTAGAGGGCTTCATTGGAGAACCTGGGAGAGCCGATGGCCGCCAGGGCTTTCGGGCCTTCCTTTTCGTTGATGGACTTGAAGCCCTTGAGGAGCGCTTCGATGGCCTTGGGCACGGACACGTTCTTGGCCCGCTTCTTGGGACGGGTCGCGGCTTCCAGCACGCGGGAGCCATACCAGATGGGGTCGTATATCTTGAAGCGTCCCTGCTTGCAGGTGGAAGCCCAGTTGGGATCACCGTAGCTCGCATCGTTGATCCAAACCAGCCTTTCGCCCTTGAGCTTGAGATCCAGCTCGCAGCCGACTCCGCAATGGATGCAGTGCGTTTTCTCCGAGCGCCAATCCAGGCGATCCACGGGCCGGCCGGCGTCTTTGAGCATCAGGGCGCCGGTGGGACAAAGATCCATGCACAGACCGCACTGAACGCATTTTTCGTTGTAGGACGGATAGGCTTTGAGGTCGATGGCGTCCGAGCACTGGAAGGTCGCGCAGCCCACGTGGCACCGCTCGCAGCGGATGCACTTGTTGGGATCGAGCGAGATGAGCTCGTGCACGTCCACTGTCGCCACTTGCGTGTAATGGATCTTCTTGTCGGGCTGAGACCTCGAGGGAACGCCGAATTCATCCATGGCGTCCCGCAGGCGGCAGTCGAACGCCGCGGAGCAACCGCAGATCAGGCATCTTGCCGCTTCGTCCTTGGCCTGTTTTTGGCTCAGCCCCAGCTCGACCTGGTCGAAGCTCTTGACGGCCTTTTCCACCGGCAGCTCGGGCATGCGCTGGCGCGGGGCCTGCGGCATGGCCTTGAGGGGCTCGGCATCCATCGTCTTGAGGTCACCACGGCTGATGTTGAAGTGCACCGGCTCCGCTTTCACCGCGCCCGTGGTGAAGTATTGGTCGATGGCGTAGGCCGCCTTGCGGCCGTCGGCGAGGGCCGCCACCACGGTCTGAGGTCCGCGGTAGGAGTCGCCGCCGGTGAAGACCGCTTCGTGGCCGGTGAACAGGCTGTTGGCATCGCCATCGATGGTATTCCAACGGGTGACGGGCAGCTTGGACATCACGCCGTCCTGCTCGGGCTTCAGCATGATGGGGACCTGGCCGATAGCGTTGATCACCTGGTCCACATCCGTGATGGTCTCGGAGCCCTTGACCGGAACGGGGCGGCGGCGGCCGCTTGCGTCGGGCTCTCCCAGCTCCATGCGGAGGTGCTCGATCTGCTTCAGCACTCCGTTTTCCCCGACGAGACGCGTGGGGGCAGCCAGGAGCTGGATATCCACTTTCTCATGCTCGGCGGCGGTGATTTCTTCGGGGTTGGCCGGCATTTCCTTTCGAGAGCGGCGGTAGAGAATGGTGACCTTCTCCACTCCCAGGCGAATGGCGGTACGGGCCGCGTCGATGGCCGTGTTGCCGCCGCCGATCACCATCACGTGCTTTCCGAGCTTGGGAGCCTTGCCGCTCGCCACGTCATCCAGGAACCCGATGCCGCTCAGCACTCCCTCCAGTTCCTCGCCTTCCAGCCCCAGCTTGTTGCTGGCCCAGGCGCCGATACCCACGAAAATCGCATCGAAGCCCTCTTTCTTGAGGTCTTCCATGGTGAAGTCCTTGCCCCACAGGACTTCCTTCCTCACCTCGACGCCCAGGCTCAGGATGCCGTCGATTTCCCAATCCAGGATCTTCTTGGGAAGGCGATACTCCGGAATACCGTATCTCGTCATGCCGCCCAGTTTGTCCTTGGCTTCGAAGATCGTCGCCTCATGGCCCTTGGTGCGAAGATAATAGGCGCAGCTCAGACCCGCGGGACCACCGCCGATGATGGCCACACGCTTGCCGCTGGAGGGAGGCACCTCGGGAAGGACGCGCACTCCGCTGTTCATTTCGATGTCGGCCACGAACCGCTTGCAGTGATTGATGTTGATGGGCTCTTCCACCAAATGGCGCCGGCAGACGGACTCACAGAAGTGAGGACAAACGCGCCCGATGGTGAGGGGCATGGGGATCTTTTCCTTGATGAGAGCGACCGCCTCCCGATATTCCCCTTTGCGGATAAGTGCCAGATAGCCTTGGATGTCAACGTTGGCGGGACAGTTCATGGTACAGGGGGCCACGCAATCCCCGTAGTGGGTGTCCAACAGCAATTCGAGCAGGAGCTTCCTGGTCTGCTGCAGGTCTTCGGTCTGAGTGGTAATGTCCATGTTCTCGACCACGAGAGTGGAGCATGCGGCTTTGTATTGCTTCTCTCCCGCCACGCTCACGACGCAGAGACGGCAGTTCTCCAGGGGGCGCAGCAAAGGAGAATAGCAGAGCGTGGGAATGTAGACCCCTCCCAGTTTCGCCGCTTGCAGAATCGTGCTTCCGGCCGGAGCCTCCACCGTCTTGCCATCTATGCGAACCGTTACCACTTCATTCATTTTGTACATGTAATTCCTCCAAGTGACATTAATCTCAACGAATTAGCACCTATCCCTTGGGGCCCCTCGAAAAAGAGCCGCTAGACAAATGGAGTCGCCGGGTTTCCCGCAGCACGTGAAACAATCCACAAAACACGTTCCGGTACTTTCTTCTCATGCACTCATGCATATATGAAATCAAGACCCTACGAACCGGCCCGGCAACGGGAAGCGCCGCAACGCTCCCCGATTTGCTTTCCACATCAGGAGCTTACGATGCCATGCCACCACCCGTAGGGTCCCAGATCTGAAAATCCACGTTTTTGGTAGCACATAATGAGAAAAAAGTCACTATCCAAAATAACTCGCCGCGCGACCCATCCGGGAGATCTCCTCGGGCGGATCATCCTCATCCCCATTATCTTTGCGTGCCGTTGGTGCTTTTCGTGTCTTTCGTGGCAATGATCGCTTTTTCCGTGATCAAACCACGCCGCTCACGCGCTTCCCGGAGCCCCCTCGCTCTCCTCTATCCTCTTGATCTTCTTCCAAAGCTCCACGGCCAGGCCGTAATGTTTGTTGGCCATGGCCGCCACGGCCAGCGCTTTGAGCGTTCGAGGCGTAGCGTGCATCCCGACCGCGCGCAGAGCCTCCCGGAGTGCCGATCCCCCCTCACCGGCATCGAGCTTTCGGCAAACCGATTCGGACAGTTCCCCCGCCCTTCGGGCAACGGCCAGTCCATCCCTGAAGTCCATGCCGCACCGCGGACATTCCGTTTCGAATTTCAGCCGTGCCCGGCACACCGGGCATCGCTCCCAGTAATCTCTGGGTGTATTCATGGACGCAACCCTTTTCACGCGTCGAGCACGCGGCGAATGGCCGTGAGGAGCTGCCTGGTTTCATAGGGCTTGCTGATGAGAAGACATTCCGATCTCTCGCCGCAAGCTTCATCCGCGGGTGCATTCTCGGGGTAGCCGCTCGCGATCACGACTTTTGCCCCGGGATCCATTCGGTAGAGCTCCCGCAGGAGCTTTCTCCCACCCATTCCCGGCATGATCAGGTCCAAGACCACCAGGTCTATCTCCCCTCTTTCTTTCCGGTAGATCTCGAGCGCGCTCTCGCCATCCGTGGCCGTGACCACCGAATACCCGAAATCCGTCAGAATCTGCGCTCCGAGATCGAGAATCCGGCTTTCGTCGTCCACCAAGAGAATGGTCTCCGTTCCGCCCGCCGGCGTGCTTTCTTCCGCCGTCTCCCGGAAAGGCTCTTCGATGGGCTCGATACCGGGCAAATGGATCTTGAAGGCCGTGCCTTTGCCGGGCTCGCTACGGCACGAAACATGGCCGCCGTGGCTTTTGACGATCCCGTAGATGATGGAGAGGCCAAGACCGGTACCCTTGCCGTACGCTTTCGTCGTGAAGAACGGGTCGAATATGTTTTTCATTGTTTCTTCATCCATCCCGCACCCGGTGTCGGAAACCGTGAGGACCACGTATTCACCGGGCTCCAGCTCGGGGTGCGCCTCGCAGTAGCCGTCGTCGGCCATGAACCTTTCGGTTTCGACGGTCAGCCGGCCTCCGTCGGGCATGGCGTCCCGTGCGTTGATGGCAAGGTTCATGAGAATCCGTTCGATTTGCACCCGATCCGCGTAAACATGAGGAAGATCGTCCTGCAAACGCAGCTCGATGGAGATCATCTTGGGCACGGTGCGCTCGAGAATTCCGGCGACCTGCCGGATTTCGGAATTGAGGTCCACCCGGCGCAAGTCGCTCTCGGCCTTGCGGCTGAAAGTGAGCAACTGCTTGGTCAGCTCCCCTCCCCGCCTGGCGGCGCGCATGATCTCCATGGATTCCCGGTAACCCGAATCGGTCTCTTCCTTGCGCATGAGGAGGATTTCCGCGTAGCCCATGATCGCCTGGAGCAGGTTGTTGAAATCGTGGGCGACGCCTCCCGCCAGGGTCCCCACGGCTTCCATCTTCACCGCCTGGCGCAGTTGCGATTCGAGCATCGATTTCTTTTCCTCCGCCAGCTTGCGCTCCGTGATGTCCTCGATGAAGCCTTCCAGGTGCGAAAGCCGCCCGTCACCGTCGTAGACCACCCACGCACGAAGGTCGGCGAAGAAGGTGTCGCCTTCCCTTCGGCGGAAAACCCGCTCCAACCTGACCGGTTTTCCGCTGTCCACCGCCAGCCTCACCAGTTCGTAGAAAGAAGACGGGGCCGCATGAAGCTCACTCGCGTGGTCCACTTCCTTCAGCATCGATTCCGCCGAATCGTGGCCGAACATCGAGGCAAAGGCAGGATTCGCTCCCAGAATCTCCCCCTCCACCGAGATCTGGAAAATCCCCGGAACGGCTCCCTCGAAGATGCGCCTGTAGCGCTTCTCGCTTTCGCGCAGCGCCGTCTCCGTCCGCTCCCGCTCGGCGATTTCACGGCTCAATGCCCGATTGGCATCGACAAGCTCCTCCGTGCGCTCTCGAACCCTCACCTCCAACTCCTCGTGGGAGCGGCGCAGTTTATTCATGAGCTCCCTGAGTCGCAGCTCCAGCCCCAAAGCGACCTTGACCGGAAAGTGGTATATGACCGCTCCAAGGGTCAAGCCCACCGAGCCGCTGACCAGGAAAAGAAGGAGGGTATTGATGAAGATGGAGAAGAGGCATATTCCCACTTGCGTTGACCCGATGTACCGATTGTTGAAAAGGATCGGCTCGGGCTCGTTGTAGGCGATGAGGTGAAGGGAGGGCTCTCTCTCGGACGTACTGTGCTCGAAGCCGGCAATGGGCTTTCCTTCGCCGTCCAGGATATGGATGACGGAAAGCTCTTTCTTGTTTATGAGAAAGTCATCCAAGATGATGAAGTATTTCTGGACCTGATACTTCCACAATAGAGGGTTTCCCAGCGCGATTTCGTGAATTTTGTCGGCCAGCTCCCGCGCGTAATAGGTCGCCCTGAGCTTCCTGTCCTTGTAGGCCACGACACCGTAGACGCTGGGAATGCCGAAGCTTATGAACAGCCCGATCGCCAACGCCAGGGGACGCATGCGCCTGGCCAGGTGGCGCGAGATGACCGTCTCGTCTTCAGCCCGTGGGGTCGGATTTTTTTCCATCTGTCACTCCGCGGGCAAGTAGCCGGCGTCCCTCATGATGTTTGCAGCCTCCTCCGACCGGGCGTACTCGATGAACAATCGGGCTTCCTCCGGGAGCCCGTCTCCAAGGTAAACGAAGGAAAGCGTCTTGACAAAGGGATATTTTCCGCTGGAAAGGCTTTCCAGAGTCGGAGAAACCCCGTTTATGGACAAAGCCTTGATACCCGAAGCTTCGGCCCTCGCGTATCCCATATCCGCAAACCCGATGGCGTTGGGGACCTTGCGGAGGGCTTTTTCCATTGCCTGGTCCGTGAAGAGGGCGGTCCATCGCCTGGCCTTCCAGCTTTCGGCGTACGCTTCGCTGAACCCGGGGACCGTTCCCGCGAGGAGCTCGATGCTGCTGTCGCCGGGCTCCCGAGTCAGCACGATGATCTCCCGGCCATCCTTCCAACTCGACTTGGTGCCCCTGTAAATGGCGACGATATCCTCGAAGGTAGTCTCGCTTTCCGACACCTCCGCGTTCACTCCGAAGACGACCCCGGTCCGCGCATAAGGCGTCACCGTCAGTCCGAGCTCCTTCTCCTCTCCTTTCAGCTCCCTCGACACCAACCCCACGGCTATGGCGCCTTCGGCAGCCGCCCTGATGCCCCCCTCTCGACCCGATGCTCTCGGGAACCTCGATGACGATATCCGGGTGCTCCCGCATGAATCCGTCAGCAAGCACACGGGTCAAGAGCAGGTTTCCACCCGACCCGGCGAAGACCAAGTTCACTGCGGCCCGCTTTTCCAGAACCACCTGAGACGCCGCAAAGGGGATCGAGAAAAACCATACCATACAAAAGACCCCAAGGACGCGAACCACCTTTTCCATCTTCTCGCTCCACATTTACTTACCACCATTGACCGAGCAGGCTTCCGCCGGGACAATACGTCAAACTAAACAACGCGCGCAGACAGATGAGCACCCTGAAAAGTGAGCGCAAAATACATTTAAGACACCACATCTTCAATAAAAAAGCCCCCGGTTCACATCTTTTTGTTTTGGGAAAAGACACAAACGAAGCCGCGTCGTTGGTAAACCCCTTTGAGCCCGCCGCTGCGAAGGTAGGGGTTGACGCCGGGATTTGGGGTACTTTTTCGCGGATGCCGCCAGTGGACCTGGGGCTCCTGGTGCCGGCCATCCGGCTGGCCGGTCAATCCTCGATCTTCAGGGGCTACCGGGCCAAATCGCACTCGGGAATCCGCATCGGACGGGCCATCGATCTTCACCGCATGTTCTCGTTCACGTACGGGGAGACTCCCGTCAGCCTCGGCCGGCTGGTCAGGGACTGGATTCCATTGTGTCTCCGCTCTCCCGTGAGCTCCACCGGAAAGGGCGCATCCGCTGGAAAGACGAAATGGGAGCGAAACTGCTCGGCCGCCTTGAGCAGGCCTGCCATACCCGTGATCTCGGGTGGGTCCATGCCGGAAGCCTGGCGCAGTTGGTAAGCTCCTTGGCGGGTGAGGAAACCGTCGAGGAAGCGGAGAATGAGCACGAAGAGCCGGTACAAGAAGCGCGACCGAAGAAAGCACCGCCTGCCCAAGCCCCCGTGCAGTCGCGGCTGCCGTTCAAACCCGTCTGATTGCGCATCCCTCTAATCTCGGGCGGTTGGTGCCACCCCCGGCGGAGGGAAACGTGGTCCGAGCCCCCTCGTGCTGATCAAGACATGATCCTCAAATAAAACAAATCCCAACCTGCTGAAGCTTGTACTTCGCTCATTGACCCGTTGTATCCATTTGCAGTTTACGACCTCTCCGAGTTATCTTGTGTGTGATGCGACATCCTGTTTCCGAGAAGAATCCAGCCGGTTCGAAGGTGTGGGCCTCGATGATGGAATCAAGGTCCAAACAGAGGTCGGCTTGGTAATCTTCGGACCAAAAAGTAAACGGTTACAGGCAGATGAGCATGAGTGTAACGGAGTGGAAAATGACTCTTGCAGAAAAGGTGAAAGAAAAGCGACGGGAGATCATCCAAGTTGCCGCCCGCCGTGGGGCAACGAATGTGCGTCTTTTCGGCTCGCTGGCCCGAGGGGAGGCGGGAGCGGGAAGTGATGTGGATCTGCTGGTGGAGATGGAGGAAGGGCGAAGCCTTCTGGATCTCTCTCACCTTCTCCAAGACATGGAAGAACTGCTCGGCTGCCCCGTGCACGTAGTCGAGTCCGAGGCTCTCCATTGGGCCATTCGGGACCGCATCATGGAGGAGGCTGTGCCGCTGTGACAGACGACAGGGTCTACTTGATCCACATCCGCGAGTGTATCGAGCGCATTGAGCACTACACGGAAGGCGGTGCTGAAGTCTTTTTCTCCGACACCAGAACCCAGGATGCCGTATTGAGAAATCTTCACACCCTGTCGGAATCCACTCAACGATTATCCCAGACCCTGAAGGCCTCTCATCCTGAAGTGGACTGGCGCGGTATCTCCGGTTTTCGAAACATACTGGTGCACGATTATCTCGGTGTCAATCTGGTGCGCGTATGGGAAGTAGTCGCGCGACATCTGCCGGATTTGAACACAGAGATCTTCGACATCATGCAAGAATTGGGTTTGGAGCTCTGAGAAAGGGCGTTTTCTTAGAGCGAAGATCGACTGGGTGCCGGGGCTGTCTCAACGCGTCGTTGAAAGCCGGGAAGCAGCACGCGGACAGGCTGCCCGTGATCAGCAGCCCGACTGCCTTACGGCAGCGGTCCGTAACTGTTTTTCCCAAGTATTTCCCGTTCCAAGGATCGGACTTTGTGATAAGTTTAAACGAAAAATGGGAGAATACGGCTCGCTCTCCTAGATCGGGAAAAAAGGCCCAGCGCCACGCAGAGCAAATGCGGTTGCGTAATCTCCGAGCTCAACTGGTGGGTGAAACCGGCCGTCGATGAGCTGCTCAGACCATTGAGAATGAGACGAGACATAGGTAAGGGAAGCTTCTGGATACCCGATATGACAGATGAGCTCTCAGGCAAATTGGACGTTGTCCGCGACTCCTTGAATCGTCGCAGTGGACGGCAGGAACGGTCCAAGATCGTGCAGTTCCTGACTCCCGCATCCATTGCAGGGTTCATGGCATCCCTGTTCGAGGGTGAGAGGGAGCATGTGCGGCTGCTCGACGCCGGCGCGGGCGCGGGCATCTTGTTTGCGGCATGCGTGGAGAGCCTGCTTTCCGCAAGGCGTCTTCCGCTCTCCATTGAGGTGGTTGCCTACGAAGACGATAGACTGGCTCTCCCCTATCTGAAAGAAGCCTTGGAACCTTGCGAATCGGCGTGCGGGAGGGCCGGCGTTTCCTTTCGGGGAGAAATCCGGTCGGAAGACTTTATCGCGGCTGCAATAGCACAAACAGCAGAAAGTCTTTTCACCGTTCGCCGCGAGCGCTTCACTCATGCCATTCTGAATCCGCCCTACAAGAAGATCAACGGGCAATCGCCTACTCGTCGGCTGCTGGATAAGGCGGGCATCGGAGTATCCAATCTCTATGTCGCGTTTGTTTGGCTCTCGGCCTTGATGGTCGAGCCAGGGGGCGAGCTGGTGGCCATTACGCCGAGAAGCTTCTGCAACGGGCCATATTTCCGCGACTTCCGCGTCAAGCTTCTCCATCTGTTAAGCCTGCGCCACATCCACGTATTCGAGTCCCGCAAGAAAGCATTCAAGGACGATGAGGTGCTCCAGGAATAATGTGATCTATCACGGGGTTCGGAGCGAACCGAAACCGGAGCGCGTCATGATTTCTTCTTCCGACGGCGCGGATTTCGAGACAGTCGGCAGCCGGTCCGTGCCTTATGAGCATGTGGTTTTCCCAACCGACCGCGACGCCTTCATCCGTCTGATGTTGAACGACTTGGATGACAGTGTGATGGACCGGATGAAGGGCTTTGCGACATCCTTGGGCCAGCTCGGACTGGCGGTATCCATGGGACGCCTCGTCGATTTCCGCGCCCGTGATCATCTTCGCCCTTCGCCCGAGAATGGAACCGCACCGCTCATTTATCCATGTCACTTTCAGGAGGGTTTTGTCAATTGGCCCGCGGCGCCGGGAAAAAAGCCGAATGCGATTTCATTTCGCGCGGAAACAAGAGAATTGATGGTACCCGCGGGATACTACGTGCTCACAAAGCGTTTCACGTCCAAGGAAGAACGCCGCCGCGTGGTGGCGGCAATCTTTGATCCTCGCCGAATTGATGCCCCCTTTGCCGGAATTGAAAACCACTTGAATTATTTCCACTCACGCGGCAAGGGACTGTCGCCGAATCTGGCGAAGGGACTGGCCTTGTATCTCAATTCGACCCTGTTCGACAAATACTTCCGGCTCTTCAGCGGACACTCGCAGGTCAACGCAACGGACTTGAGAAGAATGCGCTACCCCACTCATGAGCAATTGCTGCGATGCGGCTCGCACGTGGGACATCGAATGCCGGACCAGGTAACGGTGGACGCGGTATTGGAAAGGGAATGCCTGAACAATGCCCAAAAAGGTGGATGCAAAGCGAATTGAAAGAAGAATCAACGAAGCGCTGGAGATTCTCGAATTGCTCGGTTTTCCCGGGCAACAACAGAACGAGCGCTCAGCGCTGACGCTGCGTTCGTTGTTGGCCCTCAAGCCTGGTGACGCTTGGAGGAGCGCGAGCGATCCATTGATGGGCATTACCCCGATGATGGATTAACCTCTTGCTGGAGGACACGGGCACACTGTCCAAGGCTGCCGTTGAAGGCCGCCTGACCACACGCGCGGACGTCGACCGGCACAGCGCGGGGACTATCGCAAGGTTATTGAAGGAGTCAACAATACGCTGGATGCGGTCATCGGTCCCTTGATGGTCACGGCGGACTATGTGGAGAAGGTCTCGAGGGGAATCATCCCGCCGAAGATAACCGCGGAGTATCAGGGTCAGTACAACGCCATCAAAAACAACCTCCACATGCTCATTGATTCAATGGACGAAGTCACCACAACAGCAGAAGAAATAGCATCAGGAAATCTCACGGTCAAAATCAAGGAACGCTCCGACCAGGACAAGCTCATGCAGGCGATGGGCTCCATGGTCACGAGCCTCACGGAAGTCGTTTCAAACATCCAGACCGTGGCCAATCAGGTGATGTCCGGAAGCCAGGAAATGAGCAGCGGTGCCGAGCAGCTTTCCCAGGGAGCCACCGAGCAAGCGGCATCGGTGGAAGAGGTATCGTCGTCCATGGAACAGATGGCGGCCAACATCGGACAAAATTCCGAAAACGCGCAGCAAACCGAAAAGATCGCACTCAAGGCCGCCGAAGACGCGAAGAAAAGCGGCAAGGCGGTGGTCGCGACGGCGGGGGCCATGAAGGAAATCGCGGGCAAGATCTTCATTATCGAGGAGATTGCCCGCCAAACCAATCTCCTCGCCCTGAATGCCGCCATCGAAGCGGCACGAGCTGGAGAGCACGGCAAGGGATTTGCCGTGGTGGCCTCCGAGGTGCGCAAGCTCGCGGAGCGAAGTCAAACGGCGGCAGCCGAGATCAACACGCTTTCAGCCTCCAGCGTTCAGATTTCGGAGAAGGCCGGAGAGATGCTGGGTAGAATCGTCCCTGATATACAGAAAACCGCGGACCTCGTGCAGGAGATCACCGCCGCCAGTAACGAGCAGTCATCGGGATCAGGGCAGATCAACAAGGCCATTCAGCAATTGGACTTGGTGATCCAGCAGAACGCTTCGGCATCCGAGGAGATGGCGGCGACCTCCGAGGAGTTGTTGAGCCAGGCGGAGCAGCTTCAGGGCACGATTGCATTCTTCAGAATCGACGGCGACTCCGGCTTGGCCGGGGCCGCCATGACGGCAGGCGGACGTCGGAGGCCTGAACAGGGCGCCAACGGCAGAATGCGCGCAAAGGACGACAACAAAGCTTCGGGCGCCCGTTTGGCCTCCTCGGTCGTCAAGAGAGCATCGAGACCAGGGATCGGCTGCCGAGCCCCTCACCGCTCAGCGTGACGCGGAGAGCACCGGAAAGAGCGTGGGTATCAGCCTGAGCTTGGGTAAGGCCACCAACGGCGGAGACGCTGAGGATGACCAGTTTGAGAGCTACTGATTTTCGGAGCAATGAATAGGCAGCCACAGGGAGTCGTTGAGCAATGACGGCCATGGAAATGATCCGCGAGGCAGTGACGGAATTGGGTGGAAAGGAAGCGCAGGTCATGGAGCTTTTGTACGGCCTCGGAGAGAAGAAACGCACTCCCCAACCGGTAGTGGCAAAGCTGTTCGGCTGTGCCCGTCAGCCGTGGAGAAAATCGCCACCGGGGCCATCAGAAAGCTCAAGCATCCCCTTGTGCTTAAATGCATCACCAAGGCATTGGACGACTCAGAGGACGAAATCATCATCTTTTCGCCATCGTTTATCATTGTTTCGCCTTCTGAAGAACGGACTTGATTGTGACCC
>Ga0351873_10100_pt2 | contig 12994 bp, 10 predicted proteins | sample TotcelFGM3001N11_FD_206764 | JGI IMG/M metagenome (GOLD analysis project Ga0351873, IMG submission 206764) | Enriched cells from coal bed in the Powder River Basin, Montana, United States - Total cells FGM rep2 HSBNCT.FGM.300.1.N11 ... | reverse complement strand
GGTCCAAGTCGGTCACGCTAATCGTCGTCGATCCCAACGCCAAGCCGGTAAAGGTAAATGTGCCCAGCCAGATGCGATCAATATCGCCGGAGTCGGGCAGACGGTGGATATTCAGGTGTATTTGCGGCAGACGGATGGCGAAACAATACTCACCAACGAGGGGTTGTTGACGGCTGGTATCAAAGTGACTTTTGACAATCCGGCGGTGGCGGCTGTCTTGACGACTGGCGACATTCAAGAGAATCCCTTGTTCGATGATTCGGAGCTTTTCGCGAAGGCAGTGACGGGCACCACGGCGGAGCTGGATGGGGCGGTCGATTTGTCTAGCCCGACTGTCTTCCCCACCGTGAGCGATCCGGATCGCATCTGGCTGGGCACATTTACCTTTACCGGCTTGGCGTTGGGATCGACGACGATTAGCGTGACCGACTTGGACCCCACAGAGTTTGCCGACGAGATTATCACCGGCTCTCTTAATCCTCTTGATGCTCTGATCACGCCTGGCTCCGCGACGCTGACGGTGACGCCGGAGCCCGGGTCGATAGCGCTGTCGCTGTTGATGATCGGTGCGGCGTCGGTGGTGACAACCTATCGTCGCCGGCGGAGGCGGAGCGTGCAGGAGGCGGGGGAGGCATGTCCGGCGGGAGGAGCGACCTTGTGACCCCGCTGGAGTTCACGCTTCAGCGTGTCTGGTGCGGCGAGCTTGGCCCGCCGAGCACGCTAACGCGTGAACTCCAACAAACGCAGAGACGAGTCGCGTAGCGACGGCTGAATCAGGAACGATCATCGTGCCGGATGGTTCAATCGTCGCTACGCGACTTGTTTCGATTCTGGCGTTGGCTCTCCGTGGGTTGAAACCCACGGCTAGGTTCGGCAGCCGCTATGCGGCAAGAGGATAGCTGGATCGTTCCTCGCTGACGCTTCGGGTTACGATGGGCAAGTCTGGCAGATTGGAAATCGGGCTGTCATGGTCGAGGTCGCAACCAGGGAAGACGAACGATCCGCACCTCAGGATGTAGACGAGGGACTGCAGCGGTCGGGGCGACGAGTGGCGGTGTTGGCGGCCGTGGTCCTCTTGGCCCATCTGCCGCTGTTTCTGTTGCATTTGCACAGTCTGTGGCGGTTTCGCCCGCACTACTTCTTCTTTCCGCTGTTGCTGGCGGGGATCGCTTGGCTGATGTGGTTACGCTGGCCTCGGTTCTCCAGCGGCGCGCGGGCGCCGTGGTGGTCCAGCGGATTGCTCTTCAGCGGTCTGCTGGTGTTGGCGGCCGGCGTCTTGTTTTTCTCGCCGTCTCTGGCGGCGTTGGCGGCCGTGTTATCCATCGGCGGGTTGATCGGTCGCTATGCCGTTCCGGGGCAGGGGCGGGATTGGGTACCGGTATGGCTGGCGATGTGGCTGATCGTGCCGCCGCCCTTGGGCTGGGATTTTCAACTGGTGGCCTGGCTGCAGTCGTCTTCGGTGCAGATGGCGAGCCGGTTGTTGGACGTCGCCGGCGTGCGGCATTTGCTGGACGGCAATGTGCTGGTGCTGCCCGGCCAGCGGATGTTGGCCGACGAGGCTTACCACGGCGTTCACGCGATGCCGGTGCTGCTGACGGTCGCGGCGTTGTTCGTTGTGGCGTCTCGGCGGCCGCTGCTGTGGGCGGCCGTGCTGGTGGCCGCCAGCGTTGCTTCGGCATGGTTGGTAAACGTCGCTCGCGTCGTGACCAGCGCCTTGTCGCAGGCCTGGGACCAATTCGATCTAGCATCGGGGCCGGGATACGAGTTGCTGGGGCATGCTGCCATCCTGCTGGGGTTGGCGCTGTTGGCCAGTACGGATCGCTGGCTGGCGTTTCTGTTGCGGGCAATTGCCGCGCGGGATGGCCAACTGCCGTTGCCGTTGACAAGCGTGCAGAACCCGATGAATCGAGCCTGGAACTGGTTGGTGGGCGCAAGACGCCAGACGAACGGCGAACCGCAGGCTGGGGTGGCACCGCAGACGAGCAGCGGCCGGCGCAAGGGCCGCCGTCGGCGCGGCGGGGCACCGCGTGCTGCGTCTGACGCTGTGTCGCCGCGCCATGCCGGCGGGCTTCGCGACGTGGGGTGGTTGTCCGCGTTTGGACTGTGCGGCTTCCTGCAAATCGCCTGTCTGCTGGTGCCCGCTGTCTGGGCCGATGCGCCCTCGGCCTCCGCACCTCGCTGGGACGGGCCCCTGCCGGCAGAGCTAGGCGAGTGGACTTTGGCCGAACAGGAACGGGTCGAGCGGAAGCACAACGATCAAGCGGGGCGGTTTTCGCATCAGTGGTGGTATCGTCGCGAGCCGCTGGCCTGTCAGATTTCGGTCAACCACCCGGTTCCCGACTGGCATGATCCGATGAATTGCTATGCGGCCAACGGCTGGCAGCAGACCGCTCGGCGCGTGGCGACTGACGTGGCAGCCGGCGAAGGGGAACAAGGTCGCGGAGGTTTGTGGGTGGAAATGGAGTTGGCTAAACCGACGGGCGAATACGGTTGGTTGCGGTTCGGGTTATTTGATCCGGCGGGGGGAAACCTCCTGCCGCCATCTGCGGCCCGTTGGCCGAGCGTGACCGCGGAACTGGCGCGCAGCCCGTTGGGGAGTCGCTTGCTGGGGCGAGGCCAGGGGCGGGCAACGGAAACGGCCTATCAGCTGCAGGCCTTTGTTTCCAGCACCGTGCGACTGTCGCCGCAGCAGCAAGCCGAGGTCCGCCGCCTGTTGGTGGCGGCGCGGGCGGAAGTGTTGTCGGCAGATCTGCCAGAGGCCGAGGAGGCGGAGCGCGAACCGTGAGCGGCGAATCTGTTCGAAACCGGTGGCGGACGATGGCCCAACGCGTATGGCGGCGGCCGCAGGTGGCGGTTCGTTTTGTGGCCGATTGGTGGTCCACACGCTACTGGCGTTCGTGCGCGTGGGGTTTACCCCCCATTCTTATTGGCTTGACGGTGGGGGCCGGCGGATGGATGTACGGCCGCGTATCGCCGGCCGATTGGGCGCGGACGTATGGCGCCGCCGGCACGGCGGCGTTGCGGGCGGGGGAGCTGGCTGCGGCGGACGTGTACTTCCGGCGGATGGCTGTCTTGGACCAAACGTCGCCGTCCGCCTGGTATGGCTTGGCTCTGACCGCCGAGCGGCAGGATGACCTGCCGCGAGCCCGCGAGTTGCTGCGGCGGATCGCGCCCGAGAACAAGGCCGGCTATCCGGAGGCTCACTACTGGTTGGCCCAGGATCTGATCCGTCAGAAGGTGCTTGCCACGCCTCAGGTAGTCAGGGAGTTGGAGCATCATCTGCGGCAAGCCTTGCGGGTTACGGCGTACCAGTCCGAGTCGCGGGTCATCCTGGCTCAGCTGTACGCGGCAGGCGGCGAGCCGCAGAGAGCGATCGGAGAACTGGAGCGAGTGGTGGCCGCTCGGCCCGAATTCCAACTGGAGCTGTCCCGGCTGTACGCGCTGGTCGGTCGCCGTCCCGAGGCGGTCCGCGCAGCGACTCGGGCGGGCGAGTTCTTCCAGGCCCGTGTGCAGACAGAGCCGGACCAGCCGCAGCACCGCTTGCGCTGGGCTTCCAGCCTGGTCCTGCAGGATCGCTACCAGGATGCCGTCGACGTGCTTGCGGCCGGTTTGACGCTGACCGATCCCCAGCCCTTTCGGCAAGCTTTGGCTGCCACGTATCTGAGTTGGTTCGACGCGAGCACCGTCCGGGACAAACCGCAGCCCGTCCAGAAACTGAGGTTCCTGGAGCGTGTGCTCCACTACGATCCCGACAACGAACGAGCGCTGACGATGCTCGCCGAATTGGCGATCCGGGAAGAGCAAACGACCGATCAGGCCACGGAGATTCTGCAACAGGTTTTGTCCAGCGAGCAAGCGCCCGCGATGGTGGACTTGATCCTGGGGACGCAAGCGTTGCACCGGGGGGACGTGGACCAGGGCTTGAAGCATCTGGAGCAGTCCCTGCAAGGCAATCCCCAGATGCCCGAGTTGCTGAACAACCTGGCTTGGGGCCTGGCTCACCAGGACGAGCCGGATCTGGAGCGGGCGCTGCAGTTGGCCGAAGCGGCTCAACGGCTCTCGAAGCACCCGGAGACCTACGACACGACGGGCACCATCCTGGCCAAATTAGGAAGGCCGCGAGAGGCCGTATCGCAACTGGAAACCGCACTGCGTGTTCTGCCCCCACGGGCCGATCTCCACCGCACGCTGGGGGACGTCTACGAACAGCTGGGCGATGCGGTTTTGGCGGGCGAGCACCGCCGTCTGGCCGCGCAGCTGGACGCCTCGCGGTAGGTGCCGCCAGCTGCTTGCACGCCGCCGCGTTCCCTGGCGACGGCAAAGGAATCCAGCCGAAGGAACATCCAAGAACAACTTCGTAGAACGGAATTCATTCCGTCTCAACGGAGTGAAGTCCGTTCTACGAATGAATGGTGGAGTAAATCTTGAACCGGTGCTAAGGACTGTTCGCCGCCAGGCTGACGCGGACCAATTCCTTGTCGTTGCGGGCGAACACCGATCGCTGTGCAAACGCCGGGTGGCTCCAGACGACGTTGCGGCCGAACACGGCACTGGTGGGCTCCAGCAGTGGAAAGCGGCTGATTTCGCGGTATCCCTGCGGCGTCAGGCGGGCCAGGATCAGGTGGCCGGTCTCGCTGAACAAGAGGAAACGATCTTCGTGCTTGACCAAGAACGCCGTTCCGTAGCGTTCGCGGCGGGTGCCGCCGGTCGTCGGTTCGAAGGTCTGCCACAGACGCTCGCCATCTTGCAACCGTACTCCCATCAGGGCACCTGTGCCAACATCGCAGCCGTAGATCATCCCGTCTTCGAGGAACGGGGTGCTGTTGGCGCAATAGACCGCGTTGCTGGCCTTGCCTCGCCAGACGATTTCGGCCGCTGGGCCGGCGTCGTCCAGTTTCAGCAGCACGCCCACGTCGCCGTAGCCGCTGGCCAACAGGTACGGGCCGAGCTGGCGTGGCGTGGTGATCGCCATGCCGTAGCTCGGTTTTAGGGGTACCGACCAGAAGACCCGCCCGGTCGCCGGATCGAGGCTGTTCAGCGCGTCGCCGTGCCAGATGAGCAGCTGCTTTCGGCCGCCGTACTCGATCATCGTCGGCGGGCAATAGCCCTGCTGTTCGGCGGTCAGCGCCCGCCACACCTCGCGGCCCGTGTGCTTGTCAAAGGCGACGGCCACGCTGCCCTCGCCGCCGACGACGCAGAACAGCAAGTCCCCATCGACCAGCGGATGCGCGGCCACGCCCCAAAACGGCGTCTTGGCATCGTAATCCTTGACAAAGTCCTTGCTCCAGACGAGCGTTCCGGTTTCTGTATTCAAGCAGGACAAGTTGCCCTCCGCACCCAGCGCGTACACCCGCGGCCCGTCGACCGTGGGCGTACAGCGCGGTCCGCCGCCGAAGGACATGGCATAGGGGCGATCGTATTCGTACTTCCAGATCGGTTTGCCGGTCCCGGCATCCAGGCATAGCACCCGCTCGCTGCCCTCCAGCTGGTCGAGACCGCCGGGATTGTTGGTCACTCTGCCCGAGCGGGGCAGGTAGTCCATCACGAAGACTTTGCCGTCGGCCACCGCAGGCCCGGCATAGCCCAGTCCCAACGGCGTTCGCCAGGAGACGCGAAGTCCCGATTCCGGAAAGCGGTCCACAATCCCTTGCTCCCGCCACACGCCGTCTCGTTGCGGGCCGAGCCATTGCGGCCAGTCATCGCCGAGGGCGCAAGGAGCGAACAGCCAGATCATCGCCAACGAAGAAAACCAACAACAACGCATCGCAAGAACCTCCTGGGGCTAGAACGTCTTTCAACTCGACTTTTTCTACCCGATTTCCCTACGTTTTGATAGCCGGCGCGAGACGACCGCCGCAGCGCTAACGGGGGGCTTACGCCCTCCCGCTCGCCAAGGCAGTTTTGATAGCCGGCGCGAGACGACCGCCGCAGCGCTAGCGCAGCACCTCCAGCAGATTATTGGATTGGTCCGTCCACAACTGCAGGGGGATACTCCCGAGCGGATCTTGCGTGGCCTCGCGAATCAGCGAACGCTCCAGGACTTGCCGGTCTCGGGCGAGTAGCATCCACTGGGACTGTGTCAGGGATAACCCGTGTTCGTCCGCCCATTTCACGCCGACGCCGACGGGCGGCCAGATGACATACGCCTCGGCCAGTTCGAAATGCCGCGCCAGTGCCGTGACGACCGGAACCAAGTCGACGTAGCGGCTGCTGATGTGCGCGGCGATGACTCCGTCCTTGCGCAGATGCCGCAGGTACACGGCAAACGCCTCGGCCGTCAACAGGTGGACGGGAATCGAATCTCCGCTGAAAGCGTCCAGCACCAAAACATCAAACTGCTGGGAGGGCTCGCGTTCCAGCGAGACCCGCGCATCGCCGGGCACGACGTCGATGTCGGCAGCCGATTGCGGCAGGAAACTGAAGTACCGCCGCGCCAGCCGGATAACGTCCTCGTCGATTTCGTAGAAACGGAAATAGTCGCCCGACCGGCCGTAGGCCGCCACGGTGCCGACGCCCAGTCCGACCACGCCGACGCGCAGCGGCCCTGTTTCCCCCACGGCGGTCAACGTTCGGCCCACGCCGCTATCTTCCGTATAGTAGGTCGTCGGCTTGCCGCGCAGTTCCGGCTGCAGCAGTTCGAAACCATGCAGCGTACGTGCGTGATACAGGGCGAGCCCTCGCCACTGGGGATTTTGCGGATAGCGTTCCTTGACGGACATGACGCCGTAGAAATTTCGCACTCGCAGCAAGCCGCCTTCGCGGTCCCAAGCTTCCCACTGGCCCCAGGCGACGATGGCGGACACGGCCAAGGCCAGCGCGAGGGCCGCGGGTTGCAACAACCGGGAGACCTTGGGAAACCAATGCCTCCGTGCCTCGTCCGCAAACACGAACAGGGCCAAGCCGAAGCCGGCCAGCAGACTCAGGTTCAACTCCAAGTACGACGAGAACACCAGCGGGCTGACCACGGCCACCAGGATCCCGCCCAACGCACCGCCCGCGGAAACGGCCAAGTAGAACGCGGTCAGCCGCCGTGGAGGAGGTTTTCGCTGGACCAGCTCCCCGTGGCAGACCATGCATAACAGGAACAGCACGAGCAGATAAATCGTGGCCTCGACGATCACGTTGTGGGTCAGATGGAACCACAGCACGTCCAGTCCGAACGACAGGAAAGTCTGATCCAGATAACGCAACAGCACCAGGTAGCTGGCGGCCAGTACGGCCAGCATTGCGGCAGCGGCAAACCAGCGCCGCACGTACCAGCGTTCTTTCTCGAAGCAGATGATAAAGGTCACCAGGTACAGCGCCAGGGGCACGATCCACAGCAGCGGAATGACCGCCACGTTCTGGCAGACGTGGCAGGTGATCGACATCAGCAGGACCGAACCCAAGGCGGACAGGAGGATCCACCAAACCCAAGCATGCCTGTCAACCGCTGGGGCTGCCTGCTCTTGGCGGGTCGGAGTTCCGCGAATTGCTTCGGCGCCCAGCCCCGGCAACCGCCGCATTCGCAAGGCCAGCACGGCGCACAGCACCGCATAGACGCCAAAAGCCACCGACCACAACGCCCCCTGACGGTTGGTCGTCAAGTGCGGCTCGACCACAAACGGATAGCTGAGCAACCCGACCAGCGAGCCCAGATTCGACAGGGCGTACAAGCGGTAGGGAGCCCCCTGGGCATACACGGCCGAAAACCAACTCTGGACCAGGGGCGACGTCGCCGCCAGCAGCAGGTACGGCAATCCGACATGCCGAGCCAATAACAGCAGGATCCGCGCGATGGGGTGCGTTCCGTCCGCGGGCTGCCAGGATTCACCGGGCGTGATGGGCAGCAGCAACAGGGCTAGCGCACAGAGCGTCAGATGCACGATCAATTGCCGCGATACCGGTTGCAGCCGAGACAGTCCGTGCGCGTAAGCGTATCCTGCCAGCAGGACCGTCTGAAAGAACATCAAGCACGTCGTCCAGACGGCAGGGCTGCCGCCAAACCAAGGCAAAACCAGTTTGCCGAACATCGGCTGGACTTGGAACAGCAGGAAAGACCCCAACAAGATCGTGGCAGCAAACCAGCCCGAAAGACCAGCGGCCGACCTATCTTTCATGGCGAACTCCCACGTTCTTGAATCTCGCGCTTCACTTGCAACAGCATACGCGGTAGACTGTTAACGGCCAAGGGGAAGCAACAACGATGACGGAAACGATGACGGACTACCACTACTTCGAGATCCGGGAACAAGACGGCGTGCAGATCCTGTACCTGTCCGACATGGGATCGGACCGGGAGACGGTCGCCGAAGCGGGCCGGGAACTCCTCCGATTTGCCCAACACAACAAGCCCGCCCGGCTGTTGATCAGTTTTCGGGCGGTCCGTCATTTGTCGTCGTTGGTCGTGGGCACGTTGCTGGTGCTGGTCAAGACCGTCAAGGCTCAGGGCGGCCGCGTCGAATGCTGTAGCGCGCCCGAGGGGTTCCAAGAGGTGTTGGGCATGCTGGGACGAAAACTGCCCTTTGACCACGCCGACAAGGCGGAAGCCGACGTGGTCGAGATCCTGAAGAAACCGTAGACCGCGTTACGTCTGCAGCGTCCAGCCATCCGGGAGCGCGGCGTCTTTGAGCACCATCGGAATGCCGTCGCGGATCATGCAGATTTCGTTGTCGCCGTCGCTGTTCTCGATTTGGCGTTCGTTCACGATCCGCACATTGCGTCCGATGCGGCAGTTCTTGTCCAAAATCGCCCCTTCGATCACCGAGCCGGCGCCGATGCCGATAGCCGGATTCCCGGCAATTCGGTCTTGCTCTAAATCGGCGGTTCGTTCGTAGAAATCGGCCCCCATGAGAATGGAATTGCGAACGGTGACTCGCGGGCCGATCATGCTGCGCAAGCCGATAATACTGTTCTCGATCACGGCGCCCTCGCCGATCTGGCAACCATCGGCGATGAAACTGGACCGGATCGTGGCGTTATCAATCTGAGACGGCGGCAGGTAGCGGGCTCGCGAGAAGATCGGCGCTTCCGGGCAATTCAACTGGAAAAGCGAATCGGAACGTACCAGGCTCAGATTGGAATCATAAAAGGCTTTGATCGTGCCAATGTCTTCCCAGTACCCGTCAAACATGTGGACGTGGACATGTCGGGTGTTGATCGACTTGGGGAAGATCTCCTTGCCAAAGTCCTCGTAACCGGTGTTCACCATCAGATCGACGAGCAGATCGCGGTTGAACAGGTAGATCCCCATGTTGGCCAGGCAATCGCGTCCGTCGGGCGTCATGCCTCGACTCTGGAACCACTCGGGTTCCAAGCGAACCGTTTGCAGCAGCTCTTCCGTCTTTGGTTTCTCGACGAATCCGGTCACGCGTCCCGTCGCGTCCGTACGCATAATCCCCAATCCGCTGGCCGCGCTGCTGGAGACGGGAAAGCCGCCGATGGTTACATCGGCCTTGGTGTCGAGATGCGTTTGGAGCAGCTCGCGGTAATCCATGCGGTACAGTTGGTCGCCGGACAGGATCAGGACATAGTCCACGCCGGGTTGCTGCAGGTAACGCACGTTCTTGCGGACGGCGTCGGCGGTGCCTTGATACCAATCGGTGCCTTCGTCCATGGTTTGCTGCGCGGCCAACAACTCGACGAAACCACCGCTGAAGTGGTCGAACTGATAGGTCTGGCGAATGTGGCGGTGCAAGCTAACGGACAGGAACTGGGTCAAGACATAGATGCGGTTGATACCGCTGTTCAGGCAATTCGAGAGCGGAATATCGATCAAACGGTACTTGCCTGCCAAGGGCACCGCGGGCTTGGCGCGATACTTGGTCAACGGATACAAGCGTGTCCCCCGACCACCACCGAGCACGAACGATACGACGTTTCTCATGATGAACTCCCAAGTGGTTTCCTCGATATGGGTTCGACGACCGCCCCAAGATAACAATTCCTGCGAAACTTCGGGAGGGGGATACCGTGTTTGGCAACGGGATTCCCATCGCTGGCAGTGACCGATCGCTCGGTGACCCGAGAGCCGCCGGCGACGGCGTCGCAACGCTCACGAAATGGCCTTTCCATTTTCCCTTTCGCCCCTCTCCCCAGCCCTCTCCCCGGCGTACCGGGGCGAGGGCGTTATTTGGCTGGCGTTGCTATCGGCGCACGCGCCGCCGCCGTGGCCTCGGGGTTCAACGAAAGAATCCGCCCGTCTAGCCTGCCAACTCGGCCGCCACCTTGTCAAAGTAGGCGACTCCCTGCGCGATTTCCGGCAGAGAACTGGTCCAGTTGTGTTCGTACTCGATCGAGAACACGGCTTGGATGCCTTGGCGGTGAATCTCCGTCAGAATGGCCTTGACGTTGCCTTTGCCGGTCCCCCACGGCACGTCGTGGGCGCCGCCGCCGAACTTGTTCAGATCCTTGAAATGGAAGCTGATGATGCGGCCTTCGAGCTTTTTGATCTGCTCGACGGGGTCGAGTTCCGAACGCATCCAGTGGCCCGTGTCGGCACAAGCGCCGATCCGCTTGCTGCGGCCTTGGCACAGTTCCAGCACCGTCTCGGGGTTCCAGTAACGCGAGGGCTTCGGATGATTGTGCAGCGCCACGTTGATCTGGTACTCGTCGCACAATTTCTCGATCGTGTCAAAGGCGTCGGGCGCGGGTTCGGAAACAATCGTCTCGATGCCCATGTCCTTGGCAAACGCGAATGTCCTGCGGCAGGCGTCCAGGTCCTTGGACAATCCGCACACGCCGTAGTTGACCAGCTTGACGCCGCTGTCGGCCAGCTTGGCTTTGATCTCGCGGCGGAGTTCCGGCGTCAAGGACTCGTCCGTCCTCGCGTCCGGCTTGTCTGGGCTCAACTTCTGGCCCGGATACGCCTCGATGTAATGCAAGCCCAGCGACGCGGTCTTGTCGATGGCTTCGTAAAACGTGTAATGATTAAAGCTGTACGCTTGACAGCCCAGGCGCCAGCCGAGCTTCTCGGCGTGCGGGGCGCCTGCGGCCGGCGCAGAACCAAAGGCCCGCGAACCGTGCAAGCTGACCAACGTCAGCCCCGCAGCCGCACCGGCCGTTTGCAGAAAACCGCGACGATCCATGAAATTGCGCATGTTGGATACTCCCAGGTGAAAGAAACGGAATTTGAACCGTATTATATCGTTTTTCCGCAACTGGAAAGACAAATGGTTCAGAGAAAATCTGCGGTTCAAAGCAGAATTCTTCAAGGGCTTGGCTGGTAAAATGTGCGGATCTTGCGTTTCGTGCGGAGCCCAGGGCCAACGAGCGAAGTCTGCGGACGTGCGGGCCGATTTATTCCTCGTCGCTTCGAGCCACGCGTCCACTGGAGACCCACCGCATGGATGGCAGCCGCCCGTTACCGATGATCTGCGCCGACTTGGACCGCTTGCGCGAAGAACTCAAGAAACTTCACGAGGCCTGCCGGAACGCTGTCAGCGCGGCACAAGATCCGCCGACACTGCGGCCCGATACCGGCATGGTGGTTCGAGGCAAGTGAGCCCTACGAGGTCTCCACCGGATCGATCGCCAGCAACTCGTCTACGTCACCTTCGGTGTCGAATCGCGCCGCCAGGAATTCGTGCAGCAAGTTCTGTCCCAACAGCGTGCGACTGGCCGGCGCGGACAGCGAGCGATAGAACAGCCACTGGTCGCCGCCGGTCTGGACCCGATAGCCCACGGCGACGTCGGGACTCTGAATCTCCAGCCTTTCCGCCACGGTCAGCTGCCGCCAAGTGACCGGCCATTTCAGCCGATGGGGACTCAAATCGATGAACAACGGCGCGTACAGTCCCCGCCCTCGGGCCTGTTGCCGCAGCTGCAGCCCGTCGGAAACGCTTTCCAAGCTGCCCGCCCCGGCGGCCGTCCGCCACTCTGGCAGCGCCAACGGCAACACCCTCGCCACGCGCCGTCGGTTCGTCAAGAATCCCTCGCGACTCTGCCGCTCGGGCCGAAACTCGACGCCGCCGGCCAACGGCAACACGCTGCGGTACTCCAGCGACTGGACATCCGGCCCGATGACGGCGTCGGCAATCCACAAGAAACGATCCTCGCGGGCCAACAGGATCTGACGTTCCAGCCGCCACGCGCCGCTCCAATTCGTTTCTAACTCCAAGTAGTCCACGTCGTCATCCGAGTGCCAGCAGACATCCTTCCAGGCCGCAGGCCGCAGCCGCCGATCTCCGACGCAGACCTCGACCGACCACGTGCCCGACCAGACCGTTGTGGAGCCACAGTTCAATTCGGTGCACAGGACGCCTTGGTCATGGCCAATGACCAGGTGCTCGCCGCCCCGCAGCCACGTCGGCCGTAGGCTGGCCAACTGGGAGGATTCGGAGTTGACGGACGAGTTGGGAAAGAAGACTTGCTGAGCGCTAGCCGCACGCGAAGCGGCCCGCCAGGGCAACAGCTGGTCGGCGATCGCCAGGTCTTCTTCGCGACCGGTTTGTGCCAACGCCGCGTCCATCCATTCCGAGTCGTGCGCGCCCGCGCTGTGGGGCCCCAACACCGGCTGGCCGTTCTGACGCGACAACTGCAACGCCTGACGCACGAACCGTTCGTAACGCGATTGAGCGGCGACGGTGAAGCAGGTCGCGCCGTCGGCACCAACCAGGCTGCGGCAACGGGTCCAGCAGGCCAACAGCGGGCGCACCGCGTCCAGACGCCTGAAGTGCGGCAAGCCCTGCTCGTCGAGCTCTTGGAGGATGCCGCCGCTCAGCCGACGCCGAGCGGAGCGGGCCAAGGCTCGGCAACGTGGCAACTCCGGAAACTGATAGGCCAGCGTCCACGGCAGTTCGCCGCCCAGCAGTTGGTCTACCAGCGGCTGGAGCGAAGGCCGCGGATCATGAGGACCAGCGATCAAACCGGTCAACGTGTCCAGGACGTGGCGCCACGTCGCCGCGGGCAACTCGCCGGCCAGGTTCGGCAGCAGGTAGCTCCAGCCGAGGCATTCCAGCGCGAATTCCTCGTCCAACACCCGCCCGGCGGCGCCGCGGAGCCACGGTTCGAGGTG
>Ga0351873_10250_pt1 | contig 13106 bp, 18 predicted proteins | sample TotcelFGM3001N11_FD_206764 | JGI IMG/M metagenome (GOLD analysis project Ga0351873, IMG submission 206764) | Enriched cells from coal bed in the Powder River Basin, Montana, United States - Total cells FGM rep2 HSBNCT.FGM.300.1.N11 ... | reverse complement strand
CACGACCCAAAACGTCGACCGAGAAGAGCGGGGTTTGAATCCTCGATTAGGAGGGGGGTCCCGCTTCGGGGGGAACAACGTTCCCATCACACATGCGTTTAGCTTTTTTGATGAAGGAGCAAGGGATAGACGGACAACAGGCGTGGGTATGGCGTGCTTCCTGCCATACGCATGCCTGCACACGGTAGATATGCGGACGTTGGCTGCGGTTATGTAGGCGTGGGGGCGTGGTAGTGCACCAACCCAACTAGCGAAGGCGCGACGCATGCGGGCTTCCTGCTTGCGGCGTGACTGAGCGGGCGGAGCATCGAGGCCTACTCTCTCTCCCTGCTTAGGGTTACATTTTATCAGTGTATATAGAGAGTAAGGGACCCGTGGTACCTGATGTTTCCCGAGATTATATTTTACAGGATGCAGGCGAGCGCATTGGTTCGCGCTGCCGTCATGCTCGCGTGCGGCTCCGGGTGAGGTTCGCCCCTGCTCCCGGGCTGTCACGTGTAGTTTCTCTTGTAGTCGCAACGAGGCCGAGTGAATTCCCCTTCGCTCGGCCTTACTATCTTCCAGCCACGGCCAAGCGAAGGACCTTCCCGTGCGTGGTCTGCTTTGACTTCGACCGGTCTTTTTCCCACCACGAAATATTACCGCGAATAATCTGCTCGAGTCGCTCCACGTTGCAGTACATGACCATGAACATCTCTCCATCGGGGTACGTCCACTCGAAGTCGGCTATGCCCGCGTCCCTGGTGCTCGCGCAGTTCGGAGTCGTGTAGATGGAGCGGACCATGCCGGCGGCGGCCGTGTGGCTCATGCCGGATCTGACCGCTTCGTGAAGGAACAGGGTCTTGACCAGATCCGCGAAGCTCAAAAACCGTTGAGCGCGTTCAGTCCGCCCGTGATCCGGCACGATAAAGCCGAATTCCAGCCACGAGCGGATCGTTGCGGCTCCAAGCGATAGGATCTCCCCGGCCTCTTTCACAGTGTACCTTACGTTTTCGGCTGTAATACCCATAGATTTCTTCCCCTTCTCTTGGCACGCGGTAGTCGCATCTTTCCTGCCTCTGCCGTATGCGTGGTTCGTCGTCTGAGGTTCAGTCCACCCATGGGTAGACTGAGCGATAATCGTTGGCAGCGGGTCAGGTCAGCCATGGCCCTCATCCCGCACATGGGGCCGTAGTGCCACCGGTAGGCGCAACACGGCAAACGCATCCACACGCATGAACGTGATTCCGTCCCGGTCGTGGAAGCTGGTTGCGCCAACCGAAGAAGGGGGTGATCGAGGGGGAGTCGGGTAAATGCCCCATCGGTCATGTTTCCTGGGTGTGCAACCACTCGAAGGCGTGGTACGTGCCAAGCTCCTTTGGGCAAAGGAGGCATTCACACGGGAGCCCGGTTCGAGGGTTCTTGATTGTCTCGACTACAAGGTGGTTTTGGATGTCGCGGAGATTATAGCTGATTAGACCGGTTCGAGAACGGTTGACGATAAGAAACATTATCGGTTTGACACGTTTTTGTTCAAACGCGCGAACCTTTGATAATAGCATTAATGGGAAGGGGTAGTCCGCAACGGAGCTGAAATCGTGGTCTTCCCGGTGCTTCACCTCGATTGGCCAGATGGACATGATGTCTCCATTGTCCCCGGCCGAGTACATCTCCTGGATGCTCTCGCGGATCTGGAGGGGCGGCTTCTGGACGTCGATCCCGAACTTGTCGGAGATCCACCGGCAGGCATCCCACACGGCTTGCTCGGAGCGCTGGATATCTTCCACAAAGGTGGGGTCGATCCGGTTGCGCTCCTCGGTGAAGGCTTTCCCTTTCGTCTTTCCCGTTTCCATCTGCTCTCCCTTCGCAAAGCTTGATTACTCAGATATCGGGCGTCCGATAACTGAGTAATCATGCTTTGAACCTGCGAGAGACTCGAAGGCAAGAGAAAATATTACCTAGCTATTGAATGACGTTGAAAACAAAGGGCCTACCGGCGATTACTCGATTGATAACCTAGTAATTCGTTCACCGGATTTGGGGCTGATAGATATGGAAGCAAAAGACCTACTGATGCTCGCTTTGACGAGCGCCGTAACGGTATGCGCGGGGCTGCTTTCGGTCATTCTCTGGTTCATCAAGCGGGCTCTCTCCGAGATGCGCGAGCGATGGATAACGGTCATGGCCGAAGTCACGGTTCGAGTGTCCGACACCCTCTGTCTCGAGCGGAGAAAAACCTGCGTCAACGCGGCCAAATGCGAGGAAATCACCAAAGACTTCAAACAGCACACGCATACCGGGCTTCCCGTGGGCTCCGACCTCATGATCATGGAGAAATAGTGGCGAAGAAGCCGAAAAATCAGCCCGTGGCGGCTGTGAAGTGCCCGGAGGACCCCGAATTCAAGGCGGCGCTCGCGCTCCTGGATGAGTTTGCCTCGTTCACGGTGGACGATGAGGCGCTGATCCAGGCGTACAGCACGAAGAAGGGGTTGGTGCCCAAGTTCTCGTTCCTGCATCTGCCCAAGGAGCTGCGCGAGGACGTCATTGATGGATTGGATTCGAGACGCATCACACTCCGGGAGGCCTCGGAGCTTTGCCGCAAGGCCGGCCACCAGGTCAGTTACGAGGCGATCCGGACATATCACCGGTTCATAACGGCCGTTCGGAACGAAATGGACTTCACCCGGGTTATGAAGGTCCTCCTTCACCAGCTCGACACCGTTGAGCCCGTGAAGATCCTCAAGGGCTTCCTCACGCTCACGATGACGGTGCTCTCCCAGGGGATGCTCAATGGCGAGGACGTTTTCCAGAAGACGGACCCGGCCAAGATGATCCTGGCTGTGAAGGAGTTGTGGGCCCTCTTCGACGGTATCGAGAAAGCCCGGCTCTCCGGCGGGTATGCGAGACCGGCCAATGATTCGGAGACCCGAGACGTGGATTCGGCAACCAAGAAGACGATCCAACAAGTCTACGGAATCTAGCCCGTGGACGCGGAAAGACTGTCTCCCTATGCGAATTGTAGTAGTCCGCCGCTTAAGTTTACGAGCCCCGCCGTCCCGCTGCACGAATATCAGCGGAGATGGGTCTGCGACCAGTCCCGGTTCAAGATCGGCATGTGGAGTCGGCAAACGGGAAAGTCTTTTTCGACGGCTCTTGAAGCGGTTCTTGATTGCTTTGAGCATAAGACGGATTGGGTGTTCCTCAGCTCTGGAGAGCGACAAAGCAAGGAACTGATCCGTAAGGCTCGGATGCACGTCGAGGCCTTGAATATCGCCTTCGAGTTCACGGATGAGACGTACCGGGCCAAGGACGGCACGATCTACAAGCAGCTCGAAATCCTCTTCCCCAACGGGTCGCGGATACTCGCGCTGCCGGCGAACCCGGACACCGCGCGAGGGCATAGCGCGAACGTGGTCCTGGATGAGTTCGCCTTCCACGGGGACTCCCGGAAGATTTGGGCGGCGCTCTTCCCGACCATCACCAAGGGATACAAGATCCGGGTCATCAGCACGCCCCAGGGCCGCAAGAACAAGTTCTATGAGCTGTGGACGGGTAACCCCCGGTTCAGCAAGCACCAGGTCAATATTTACGAGGCCATCGCCGGCGGGATGCTCATTTACGGCGATAACATGGAGCTGGTTGGCCCGGACTATCTGAGAGAGGCATTGGATGATGAAGAAGCCTGGGCGCAAGAGTACGAGTGCCAGTTCCTCGACGAGGCGACAGCTTGGATCACTTACGAGCTCATCTCAGAAGCAGAGTCTGAGAAACTCACGGATTGCAATACGTTCCAGGGAAACCCTGTCTATGTCGGAATCGACATCGGAAGAGTCAAGGACATCACCGTCTACTGGGCCTTCGAGCTCATCGGAGATGTGTTCTGGAGCCTGCGAAAGGTCGAGATCAAGGGAAGGCGATTCACCGACCAGTTCAATGAGCTGCTCGGATATCTCGCCATCGACAAACCCCGCCGAGTCTGTGTGGACTACACCGGACTTGGAATGCAATTGGGAGAAGACCTTCAATATGTTTTGGGAAGCCGGGTTGAGCTTGTCACCTTCCGAAACGTCGTCAAGGAAGATCTGGCAGTCACAACCAAACGTGTTTTTGAGGACAGGCGGATCCGAATCCCTATTGATCGGAAACTTCGAGAAGACATCCATTCGGTCAAAAAGACAGTGACCTCATCCGGAAACTCGCGGTTTGACGCGGAGCGGACGAAGGATGGCCACGCGGACAGATTTTGGGCGATGGCCCTGGCGCTGCACGCGGGAAGTGGAGGCACCGGGATCGTTAAGGTGGTGACCGCCATGCCCAGAGAAACCGGAGCGCTCCTGGCGCTCTATTGATGATTTTTTTTGCCCTTTACCGATAACGGAGTTATCACTTGCGCGAGAATCAGAAGCTAAGATTTCAGATCAAACTCCATGAGGGATTGAGACTCAACGCCTATCGGGACAGCCTTGGCTACTGGACGATTGGTTACGGCCATTTGCTCGGAGCCCGGCCGGTCATCCGGAGCGTCACGCTCGGCATGGCCGAAAGCCTTCTCGATGAGGACCTCGGCATAGCCATCGCCGGTGCCAAAACGTTTCCCTGGTTCGAGGAGCTCACCGAAAACCGAAAATTCGTCGTGATCGACATGGTTTTCAACCTGGGCGTCCGGAAACTCCGCAGGTTCACGGACACGGTCGGCTACATCGCCACCGGGGACCTCGAGCGCGCCGCCGGCGAGATGATGCGGTCTCTTTGGTTCAGACAGGTGGGGAAACGCGCCGAGCGTCTCCAGTACATGATGCTTTGCGATATCGACTTTCACACGGCTCTTAGCCTCGTTCCCTGAAGGAGACAGCATGGAGACCATTGTATCGTTTTTCCTGGCCAGGATCGTGAACGCCTGGGACGGCATCGAGCTCATCGTGACCTGGGCGGACCAGAACGTTCTGGCGGCCATCTTCTTCGGCTACCTCCTTCGGGAGCTGGCCCGGTACGGAGTCAAGAAATCGCCCACCCACTATGACGATCTCTGTCTCGAGATGCTCGATGACGCATGCTCGAAAGCTTGGGCAAAGATGGCCGAGACAAGAGCGAAGGTATTCAAGAAGTGAAGATCATCTGGCTCCTCGTTCCCGTACTCCTCGCTTCCTGCACATTGGGGAGGATGGAGATCCGTCCGCAAATGTCGGTCGAGCTCGGGGATGGTGGAGCTTCAATGCCAACATCCATCTACTTAGGAGTAACAATCAATGAGAAGGAAAAGTCTTTTTGCCGCACTGTGTCTGATAGCCCTCTTGATAATCGGCCCCGCTGGGTGCGTTGGTGGTCAGTTCACCACGGGAGCCAAACAGGGATTTATGACGGGGGCCACGGTGTTTTCCGAGGGCGCCAAGTGGGTAATGGCCGTCACTGACAGCCTGGCTCCCACCCTCTGCCAAAGCGGCTCCATTGGCGCCGTTGGTTGTGTCGCTTATCCGATGGCCTCCGCCTCCCTGAAGATGCTCACCGACAGGCTCGACGCCGCGGTTATGGCTCACGCCGTCTCCGGAGCTTCCCAGGACGCCAAGAAGGTTGCCGAGCTCCAGGCTCAGGCCGAGGTCCTCTACAAGACGCAGATCGAGCCCATCTATAAGGGCCAGAGCCCCGGAGAGGTCCTGTAGTGAAACCTCTCATGTCGGAATTTGTCACCCGCGCTCGCTCCGTTGATTGGGCGGACGTTTGGGGACATCTACCAGATCCGGACCCGATCCTGCTCAAGGCGGGCGTCGACGTAACGGTCTTCGACCAACTGCTTGCCGACCCCCACGTCTTTGCGTGCTTCCAAAGCCGCAAGGCGGGGGTGCTTACAAGCGAGTGGCGCGTCGAGTATCCGAAGGGCTCGGAGAAATACTCCGCGTTCCTCGATAAGGTCATGTCCCCGTTGCCGCTGACTTCCATCATTTCACAGTTCCTGGACGCGCCGTTCTACGGCTTTTCGGTGAACGAGATCATGTGGCGGATGGAGGCTTCCAAGTGGGTAGTGGACCGGATCGACCAAAAACCGAATGACTGGTTCGTGTGGGACAAAAAGAACCGCTGCCGGTTCATTTCAAAAAAGAACATGGATACGGGAGAATTATTGCCGGATTATAAATTCCTTATACCAAGGAGCTTCCCGACTTTTAAGAATCCCTACGGAATCCGGACACTCTCCAGATGCTTCTGGCCAGTCGTTTTCAAGCGCGCCGGCTACAAATATTGGACCACGTTCATGGAGCGCTTCGGCATCCCCTGGCTCCTGGGGAAAGTCCCCCGGGGGACGTCGGAGCCCGAGCGTCAGGAATTGCTCGCAAGCCTGGTCAAGATGGTCCAAAGCGCCGTTGGTGTCGTCAATGACGATGAGTCCATAGAAGCGCTCGAGATGAAGTCCAAGGGCGGAAACGAGAACATCTTCGCCCAGATGGTCAACAGCGCGAACGGGGAAATCTCCAAGGCCATCCTCACCCAAACGCTCTCAACAGAGATCGGGGACAAAGGCGCCTATGCGGCGTCGCAAAGCCACCTCGCGGTCAGATCCGACCTGTGCACCATGGATCGAAAGCTCGTATGCGAGACCTTTGACCAACTGCTCGGTTGGTGCGTGACGCTCAATTTCGCCTCTCCCACGGCCATGCCCTTCATGAAGTGGATGGAGGAAGAGGACTCGAAAGAGGGCCACTCCAGGCGCGATACGCAGCTCTCGACCCAGGGAGTGAGGTTCAAGCCGCCGTACTACCAGCGCGTTTACAATCTGCGGGCCGATGAGTTCGAAGTCGTTGATCCGGCCGAGATGAACGAGCCGGCGCAGACGGACCAGGAGAAACAGCAGAAGAAAACGAACGAGCGAACCAAAAAGCGGGAAGACCCCAAGAGGGGCACGAAAGAGAAGAAATGAACCTCGGCTTAGTTCAAGACAGGATTTGGGCGCTGCATCCCGCCAAGATGGATGAGATCGACGCGGTTATCAAGCGGCTCATCAATGGAGTGAAGATCGACTTCGATGTGGAGAAATACCAGGCGGAGAGCGGACAGCGTCCGTTTGCGCCATACGCCGGCGGGAACATCGCCGTAATCGACGTCTTCGGGACGATCGCGCAGCGCGCCAACATCATGGCTTCGTACTCGGGGGGAACGTCGAGCGAAAAGATTGGGGCCGAGATCCAGAAGGCCCTGGATAACCCCGACATCGGGGGGATCATTCTTCGCTTGAACAGCCCCGGGGGAACGGTGCACGGGGTCTCGGCGTGTGCGGATCTGATCCGGGAAGGGCGACAGAGAAAGCGCATAGTCGGCTATTGCGACGGACTAATGTGCTCTGCCGCGTACTGGATCGGATCCGCCTGCACCACCCTCGTAGCAACAAAGACAAGCGAGATAGGCTCCATCGGAGTCATAGCCACCCACTACGATGTATCCAAGCAAGACGAAAAAGAGGGGATCAAGCGCACCTACGTCACGGCCGGCAAGTACAAGGTCAAGGCGCCGGACAACGCGCCGCTCTCCCCCGAAGGTGCCGCCGGGCTGCAGGATGCCGTGGACACTTACTACTCGATTTTCGTGGACGGCGTTGCCCAAAACCTGGGCGTCACCACGGAAAAGGTCCTTGGCATGGCCGACGGCCGGACCTTCATAGGCCAGGCCGCGCTCGACGTCGGCCTGATCGACCATATTGGCAATTTCGATTTGGCATTGAAACTCGTGAGAGAAGGAGAACAGCAGAAGATGGATGAGAAAGAAAAACTGGCGATGGAAGCGCGCCTTGCCGAGCTGGAGAACCAGAATTCTAGCCTGAAGACCATGGTTCTGACGAACGAAAACTTGATGGCCGAAGCCAAGAGCCGTGAAGTGGCGCTCGCCGCCCAGGTCAGACGCAAGGGCATCGAGCTCAGCGTTCAGAAGCTCCTGGACGAAAAGAAGACCACTCCCGCCAAGGTTGACGCCGGCCTCGTGGATTTCCTCGTTGCGCTCGAAATCCTGGGTGAGATCACCGTCAGCGTTGGCGGTGAGGAAAAGAAGCTCTCGGCCGAATCGTGGGCAATGGAGCATCTCGTCAGCTCCGCGCCCTTGAAGCTCAATGAGGAAGTGGCCCCGGAGAGCGAAGCTAAACCCAAAACCGACGATGAGGTCAGAACCGGCTGTGAAATAGCGGCTTATCTCAACCTGGAAGGAGAAGAGGAATAATGGCTGGACTGCTTGGAATCGTAGTTACTCAGGGAATCGAACATTCGCAGCTCATCCGGAGCACGATGCACACTACCAAAAAGATCACGCTTCCGCAAATCGCGCTTACCACGGTGAAGCGCGGGCAACTCGTGGCCATGGTGACCGCCACCAACGTTTGGGGTCTCTATGATCCGGCCGCGGTTGACGGACTTCAGACCCCCCGCGCCATCCTCGGCATGTTCAACGATGTGAGCTTGGTTGCCGGTCCCCAGGTTGTGCAGGCGTATTTCGCCGGCGAGTACAACGATCGGGACATTGTGTGGCCGGTCGTCAATCCGGCCGAGAAGATCGCCGCTCTCAAGGACCTGGCCGATCGCGGGATCATAGTCGAATAGGGATTTTTTTGCCCTTCAGCCATAACTGAGTAATCACTTAAGGAGACTTTTAGATGGACAATCTGTTCACCACCCGGACGCTCACAACAAGCATCAACAAAATGGGCAAGGCCGGCCGGCGCATGTTCCAGAGGCATTTCGCCCCCAAGCTCCGCTATTCGGTCGATACGCAGCTCGCCTTCGACATCATCACCGGAAACCAGGGCATCCTTGGGAACATCAGCGTGCATGAGCCCGCCCCCATCGGGAAGAAGACCGGAAGAGCCACCGTCACCCTGGAGGCTCCCCGTATCGCCGAAAAGCGGATCATCCATGTGGCCGAGATCAACAAAATGAGGGCCTATGGCGCCATGGGGTCCGAGACCATGAAGTCGCGTATCGCCCGCGAGCAGTACGACCTTCGCATGGAGTTCGACCGCACCCTCGAGTATTGGGCGAGCCAGGCCATCCGGGGCAAGATCCTGGATGCCGACCTGACCACGGTACTCGTGGACTACGGCCTGCCCGCGACCCATAACATCACGTTGGTCGGCGCCGATCTGTTCACCGATCCGGCTTCCAAGATCATCAACACGCTTCGCGCGTGGAAACAGCTCCTCAATGACGATTCCCAGGCCGAAATCACCGGCTATCAGTGCTGGTGCGGGAACCAGGTCATGGATGCCCTCCTCGACAACACCAAGGTCCTGGAGCTCATGAAGTACACCGTTGGCGCTCAGATCGCCCGGCATGCCCGGATCGCCGAGCTGGCCGAAATCAGCTTCGATGAGTACACGGGCTCCTTCGTCCACACGGACGGGACCCGCAAGCGCTTCCTCGCGGAAGACGAAATTCTCCTGATCGGAGAAGGTCCCGACGTCTTCGACTGCCCCTACACGTCTCAGTTGATCGAGACCCTGTTCCAGAGGGGCCAGGCTCCACCCCTGTTCTACAGCAAGTCCTGGAACGAAGAGGACCCCGAAGGCAAGTGGATCTATGGGGAAACCCGGCCACTGCCCGTCCTCAAACGCCCCGAGTGCGTCATCGTGGCAAAAGCCGTTTAACTCGGCCGCGGGGGGACAAACCCCCCGCGCCCGCATCTCATAAGGATACGCCATGGTTTTACTGGAAGTCCTCCAATACGGTTCCGTCGGTTACGGCGGAAAGCATATCCCGCCCGGCGGGACGTTCCTTTGCGATCCGAAATATGTTGCCGACATCGTCGCGCGGAAACTCGCCAAGATAGCCGAAGAGACCACGCCGGAGCTCCCTGTCTTGTCCCCGGTTGAACCTCCGGAAATGAGCGAGGCCGGCAAGGCCGAAGATCGTAAAAATCTCATCGATGAGCTGGTCAGCCTGGGCATCACGCCGGCCGCCAAAACGAACACCAAAACGCTCCGAGGCCTCGTACAACGAGCGCGCATGGAAGCGAGACAATAAATGGCCTACTCGACGTTGGCAGACATCCTCGAGGAGATCCCTCGTTCTGTTCTGGTGAGCCTGGCAGATGATCCCGAAGTTCCAACCGGAGACATCGTGCAGGCGAATATCGACTCGGCCATACAAAAGGCGGATTCGATCATCGACGGGTACATAGGTGTCCGCGTGACCCTGCCCCTGGGCGGGACAACGCTGGTTTTGAGTGAGATTTCCGTCGATCTGGCCATCTATACGCTCTTCTCGCGCATCACCACCGTCCCGGAGTTCCGCGAAAAGCGGTTCAAGGGGAGTCTTTCCTTCCTGCTTCGCTTCTCGGAAGGCAAGGGGAGTCTCGGAAGCCTTGGGCTGATCCCCGGAGCAACGAGCTCGCAGCTCCCGATTTTCCACACGGCCGAGCAGGACTTTGGCGATGAGACCTGGAGCAAATTCTAGTGGTCATCACGCTCGATGTTGACACGAAGCGATGCCGGAAAAAGCTGGAAATTATCCTCGGTTCTCTGGAGGACATGACTCCGGTTTGGTTCAACGTCTATCGAGTCATTCAGGGCGTGGTCGAGAAGAATTTCATGGCCGGCGGCCGGCCCAAGTGGGAGCCCAGGAAGCAGGACAAGGGCGATTACAACGGACCCTTGCTGCGGAGCAAGGATCTCTACCGGGCCGCGACGAATCCGTTTCTGGATGCGCATCCAGACCGCGGCATCTACAGCGCGCGGGTCGGCATCAAGGGAAGAGTCCACCACTACGGCTTCCAGGGAACGGTAACCGTCCCGGAGCACAACCGGACCATCTACGAGGCGTTCGGCCTGAAACTCGCGCAGTCGAAAACCTTCAAGGTCGAGGGCCACGAAATGAAAATGAACATACCGGCCCGGCCGTTCTTCGGCATCCCTAGCGGATACGGAGACGAGAACCGGATCAAGGCGGCTATCTGGAATTGGGTCTTCAACCGCCAGGTCACCGTCAATGAATTCTTTGCAGACCATTCTTGAGGGCGGAGCGAAATACTGATGGATGTCTCGATCGTTGAAAGCGCAATCATAGCGCAGCTCAAAACTGAATTGCCGTACCTCAAAAATGTTGACGTGCTGGCGAGCCTGCTTGCCGACGATTCGCCCGACTATGCGCTCCTGGCGCCGGCCGCTTTCGTCTCCTACACCGGAGGACCCTATAAGCGCGTCGGGACTTCATCGACCTTCGACCACTACATGAAATTCATCGTGATCATCGTGCAGCGAAACTTTGTCAGCCAGAAACGGCTTCTGCACGGAACCGCAACCAGCAAGGGCGTTTATGAAGTCCTGGACGATGTCCGGAACGCCCTCACAGACGAAACCTGCGGCGTGGCCATCCAGCCGCTCACTCCCATGGACGACCAAGGCCTCGAGGCGACCCGAGACGTGGTGGTTTGGGGATTCAGCTTTCAGACCCGTGCCCGGGCACAGAAGGAGTAACGAACATGGGCGATATCATGACCCGAAGCGCGATCGTACTTGCGAAATCGGAAGTCAATTACGGCGTTGATCCCGTTCCGACCGCCGCGAACGCGATTCTTACCTCGGTCCCCGACTACGGTCTCTCCGGAGATAAACGCGAGCGAAACGTTGTGCGCAGCACCTTTAGCCCCACCGGCTTTGGCGTGGGAGCCAAGAGGCAGACCATCAAATTTTCCGTTGAGCTCAAGGGTGCAAACGATCCCATTTCGCTTGCAGATCCGTCTCAACTGGACGTGCTCCTGAAGGCGTGCGCCCACGAGTCGATACAAGAGCTTGGCCCCGACCAGGCCCTTCATTATCGCGGCTATCGGCCGGTAACGCCGAGAGCGGAGATGACGAGCTGCACCATCTACTACTACATGAACCTCAACCTTCATGCCCTGGTGGGATGCTTCGGCACGGCTACGCTCAACTTCCAGACGGACGGATTTCCGAGCGTAGATTTCTCGATGACGGGCTTCTACGCGACCCCGGTCGTGGGTGTGGGACCTGTCGGAATCGTCTACGAGGACTTTGATCCCCCGGCGTGCCTGAATATCGGCCTCACCCTGGGCGCCTTCGCCCCCATCGGCGTCTCCAAGCTCACCGTCGATCTTGGAGTCAAGATCAGCGAGTCCAAGGACATGCAGGCGGTTAGCGGACTTTCCGCCATCAGAGTCAGCGGACGTGAAGCCAAGCTCACCCTGGAGTGCGACGTCGAAGAGCTGACCACCTGGAACCCGTATCCGATTTGGGAGGCCAAGACCAAGGTTGCCATCAGCTTCAGCATGGGCACGTCCGCAAACCGCGTCTCTTTCAGCGCCCCCGCGGCGCAGCTCGATGAGCCCAAGGAAGCCGAGCGCGACGGCCAGGCCATCTATCAGCTTTCTTACCTGCTGACCGGCGCCGACAACGAATATCTCATCAAGACCCATTAGAAAGGACCATTCATGAGCCCCACTGTACCCATGAGAGACCTGACCAATCCGACCTACTCCATCCGAGTATCGGACGGAGATATGATCCATAAGTTCTTCTACCGCATGCCCGACAATGACGAGCTCGCCGCTTATCAGGCGGGCCTATTTCAGAGACGTGGAAACAAGATCGTCGCCCGGGCCGCCGAAATGCGCCTGAAATTCGGAAAGCGCGTGCTCCTCGGTTTCGAGGAAGGAACGCTCGGCGCCAACGGCAAATTCATCGCTTCCGAGAAGGACTCCGCCAACTACTGCTCGACCTGGAAGGAGATCCTCGTTTCCGGACGTCCGGACATCGTCTCTTCCATCGGCCGGCATGTGTTCGAGTCGGTTGCCGTTGTGGGCGAGTCCGGCGTCGAGATCGGCATGGACGATGCCCTGCAAGCCATCCTCTCGGAGGAAGGCGAAGGCTCGACTGACGGGCCCGAAAACCCTTAGACGGGGACCCCTACGATCTTGCCGGCGAGATAGAAGATTTTCTCGCCGGCAAGAAGGGTTGCACCCCCGCCAAGAAGCAGAAGTGCCATAGCAACTCCGGGCCCTTCCTCATCGTGCTCTGCACCAATTGCAAGAGCAAGGATTGGGAGCCGTGCCCCTATGTGGTGTCTCTCTACCGGAGCGCGCTCCTGGTGGAGGCCGGCTTTCCCCTGAAATCCGGTTCGTTCGATCTGAGCTATTGGGAAGAT
>Ga0351873_10248_pt1 | contig 13139 bp, 9 predicted proteins | sample TotcelFGM3001N11_FD_206764 | JGI IMG/M metagenome (GOLD analysis project Ga0351873, IMG submission 206764) | Enriched cells from coal bed in the Powder River Basin, Montana, United States - Total cells FGM rep2 HSBNCT.FGM.300.1.N11 ... | reverse complement strand
TCGCGGCGGGTGGAACACTCGGCGAGCCCCGCTGGCTCGCACTTCGACTCCAGGAAAACCATACCTTTTGCCTCTTTCATAGAATCAGACCTGTGCGCGCAAGGGACCAACGGCGGTGACTCAGCGACACGGCGCCGGCAGGCGGTATTTACGCGCCCGCGAGAAAACTCGTCCTTTTGGACCGCGAGGTATTGCATCGGCCCATCGGCAAGGCTAACTTACGGGGGCTGGAGTAGAACGGCGGCTGTCCCAGAAACCCGCTTGCGCGACGGCTTCTCGACACTTTGAATAAGGAATCGGGCAATGAAACCCAAGGTCTTTCTCTCTTACACTTGGGAAGGGGAATCGCACAGACACTGGGTGCAACAACTAGCGGAACGCCTTTCCAATGACGGTGTGGATGTCATCCTTGATCAATGGCATGCCGTGCCAGGTGATATACTGCCTCACTTCATGGAAAAGAGCGTGCGCGAAGCTGACTTCGTTCTAATCATCTGCACTCCCAAATACAAATCAAAATCCGACTTTCGCGTTGGGGGCGTCGGGTACGAGGGGGACATTATGACAGGTGAGATTCTCGCGCACACCCGACGCAACAAATTCATTCCGATTCTGCGTGTGAGCAATTGGCGAGATGCAGCGCCCTCCTGGCTTTTGGGATCATATTACATTGACTTGAGTGGAACTGAGTTTCCCGAAAAGGCTTACAAAGAGTTACTTCAAACCCTTTTGGGAAAACTCGCATTTCCGCCCAACGCTGGAAGCAAACTTACAATTCACGGTGATATCAACAGACGCTTGTTGAACCAATTGGACGTAACAGATAGAAATGGAACGACGTTTTCTCTTACTGGACGTCTGCTCACAAAACTCCTCATTGAGGTGCTTGGCTTCCCCTCGCTGTTTGAAATCGCATCACGTGTCGAGATTGCGGCTGCAAAACTCGGCCAACGCTATCGAGATGTGAACTCTCCCTCTTCGCTTTGGAGCGCGGTTTTGGGGCGAGAACAACGATCAGAGAACACGCATTGGGATATGCGATCGCGATATCAAACAAGTAAACATGCCTCTCTTGGACCTGGATTTGCAGTAACGCTTCAACATGTTCAACTCACGCAGTTCATCAACCGAACTCCCGGGCGCCATTTCGTCCTCCCGCAGTGGTTTGCCCCCCGCGATATGGACGGTTCGCCTAACAGGCATTATGGCTCTGGTGACGTAAATACTCCCGACGTGGCCCTGCCGGCTGACATAATGCTCGTTGAGAATATCGCCGTCCGAAGAATGGGACTTGGCGACCTTCGCTTGGGATCTAGGAATCAACTTAGTCTACTAAATGCAGTGGATACCTGGAGCTTTGCTGGAGGCCGTGGTGCGGTTGACATATCAGAACAATATTCACCTGCAAGAATCTCGCCCCGCCAATTTGAATGTCCGCCTTGGGCAGGCCATTGCACGACAGCCCTAGGCTTTCCGGTGCTTGTTTCCCCGCTGGTTCTTGACTTGATACACCCGCTACTTGAGGAGTACGGCGCAGTTTACGTTTCTACCTTGACGGGGATCCTCTGTGGTCCGGAGGATTTCCCTGAGTTGAAGTGGTCGCCAGGGGTCCCTCGGGTTGCGCTTCTCGTGCTTGATCGGAAGAACATCGGTGAGGCTCGAAAGCCATGCATTCCGATTTTCTGTTCCGCTTGGACCGCAGGTGCGGCCTCGGATGGCAGAGTAGTCACTTACGGACATTGGCCCTTCCCTGTGGGGACCAAGCACTTTCGCGAATACATTCGGGGGGCAACAAGCATCATCGGTGAAGAATTTTCGAGGCGCGCGCTCACACCCGTTTTTGAGTTTGATGAGACGGTGAATTGGTTCGGCGATGACACCCCGATTGATCCGAAAGGAGTGTGGAGTGTTTACAGTTCACTCAACGAACGTTCGGATATCCTCACTGGCCTTTGGATGAACGAACAGGTCGAAATTCGGCAGGCATGTAACGAGGACTTGTTTTCCCCGCGAGCGAGCGGCCTTGCAGGGCCACTTACTTCTCGGCCACGGTCTATCAAGGAAGCATTTGAACGACTCGCCGACGCGAGATCGCTGGACCTGCTAAATGAGCATGATCGGGCACTTGAACAATGCAAACGTGTTATTAGCGAGGCGCCGGCGGTTAACTGGGCATGGATGCTAAGGAGCGTTGTAGAGTTTCGCGCGGGGAATTGCGAAGAAGCCGCGAAGTCGGCCTTCAAGTGTTTGGAACTGGCTGCAGACGTGGGACGAGTGCTACACCCTGTGCCGGATACTGCGATGATTCTTGCTGTGCTCTGGAACGAAATGATTGCCACCCCATCACATCCAGCTCGTTCTACCCGCATTTCACGGAAGCGGGTTGAAGACAACTCAATCAAGCTGCACATCTCATTACGAATGCTACGCTTCCTGATTTCAGAGGAATTTCCGCAGTGTGAATCCTGTCTATTACCACGCCTGCCTACATTATCGCGTATGCGCGACGTGCTTCGTGCGATTTCCGATGATGCCGTGGTTGGAATTGCAGAGCACGGCTTAGATGGAATCCTATTTATGACAAATGGCGGGGGTGCTATTTTGCGAAACGGGAACCAATGGAGCCGAGTGCCACTTTCCGGATCTGGCGAAATCCGATATTCAGCTCATGGAGCCTGTGCTGCCAGTGTTGATTGCACTTGGCTTGCGCTAGGACAAAATGGAGCGATTGAGATTCACGGAGAACATGTTAAGCACTACCCGGCGGAGGAACTTGCCGGTTCTTATTCGGTTGCACACAAGGTGACTAGGGACATAGCCGGAAGGACCTGGATTGCCTTTCGAGATTCCGGGATCGGTTTTTTCGAGGAGACCAAGTTTTATCGCATGCACAAGGGCAATGGTGTATTGCCCGTAGATCACATAGGGGCTATATATGTCGCGAGAGACGGTGCTATTTGGATAACTTGGGGCGACTTGAATGGTCCCCAGGGGGTTTCCGTTTTCCGTAGGGGCAAGTGGATGCACGTTCAACGTAAAATGGATGAGCAGTTCTATTCGCCTGAGCGTGATTTGATCTTCGAGCTTCCAGACACGTCGATTTGCATTGTAACCACCGAATTCGTCCACACACACCATGATGGCCGATGGCACGAGGACCGTATTCCCTACACAAAACACATGAAGGAATTGAATGCCAAGCTTCGAGGCTTGCGCCATCGCCAAGCATGGGGAGGCCGATGGAACGGGCCCATCCCGATTCCAGTCGCCGCAATGATTGGGAAATCAGGTCCTGTTCTTTTGGCGACGAGTTGCGGCCTTTTTGAAAGGGATTTGGGTGAAGGTTGCGACTGGAAAGAGTGGCATGGCCACAATGCAAGAGTGGATATCGCCGGGATAAACTGTGTTCTTCAGGGCGGTGAAGATGTAGTTTACGTTGGCACTGAGCGGGGCCTGTTCCGGATTGTTCTCGGTCAATGCGGGATTTTGAAGAGCGAAAACCTAGGCCCTGAAAGCGACCCAAACGTGACTGCAGTGGCGCTCATTGACGACGTGATCTGGGTAGGCACAGAAAATGGCTCTATTTACAGCTATAGCAACGAAGGATGGCGAGACTGGAGTGAACATTCATCAGTTTACGATTTTACTGATCGCGAGGGAGAGATCTTTCTCAATTTCACAGATAGCCGAGCACTGCCCTAGGTCGTGAAGCATCTTGGATGTCAAAGTTAGCAAGCATGGATCCGACCACCGCACAATCCCAGGGCGCCTTGCAGTCGTGCTGACGATCCCCAAACGCCTGCGACTCCGCACCCGCCGGACCAGATCACCGGGTGGTGCGTGGCCAGTTGTTGGGCCAGCTCTGCTCGTGCGCCTGGCCCCGCCTCCAGGCGGAACTCCGACGCCTGCTCGACCGGGAGGAGCGTGGCGGCCGGCATCATGGTCGCCATCCAGACGCATGCGGATTCGCACCGTCTACGCTACGTCGGTTTGACAGTGCGACGAAAGCTGCAAAAGGCCGACAAGCCGAACGTACCGAAAGGCCGTGGCGAGGGACACATGCCGAGAAACGACCGTGTTTTGGTACGCCAGCGCCGGCCACTTCGTGTGCCGGGGGACATGCGCACGGCGTTCGCTTTGCGCGCTGAGGTCACATCCACCCAAGCGTGGTAGCTGGAACTCGAGTGCCATCACAAGGACGAGTCGATCGGTCGCCATCGGCACCGCTCCAGAATCAAAATGACGACACTCCAATTAGAGCCTTGGGTCTGTCATCAGACCTGTGCGCATAAACAAGCCACCTTCCTGCCCCGTCAGAGCGCGGCCCCGCCGACAAAAGGAACGGGCGACCAGCCGCCGTCCCGTCCTGAACAGACGCGCATCACCGTCTCGAATTGACAGTTACCAGACAGGTTATCTGCAGATTCGATTTGTGGTTTAAGATTGGGACCCCAGGAATCAAGATTTCCCGCGAAATACGACGGTTCAGTCGCCCAACTGCGCAACCTCGGCCACGGGTCATCAATTCGACCGAATGGAGACAAGTCCCAAGTCAGAAGGCCAACTGCCCGATTGTAGGCTCCCCTCCCCACAAAGCGAGAACGGCCGTCTTCCCCCTTCTTCACAATCGCCAAGACGATCTGTATATTGGTCCGTGTGCCGCCGAGAACGACGGTGTTTCTAGTTGATTCCGGGTGACCTGAGTCAACGAAATGTCGTGGACCGGGACCTGGCTGAATCACGCGATATTCAGTTCTAGGTAGTATGTCGTGCTACATCCGCTCTTCCACGCCGAAAAACAGGTTGCTCGAAGGAATACGTAAGCAAAGGCAACAGACGAATCTACAGGTATGGTGGTTCTTCGAGCGCCTTTGCGACGCGTAGCGCAAAATAATTTGGAGGTTAGGCACTGTGACCGTCGAAATGCAAAGCAACGTACGGATGCTCCTTGAGCCTTCGAATGAAATCTTCAGCGCCATTGTCTGTGACGATAGCCGCCGCATGCATCAGATCATGGCAAGATGGTGTAGTGAGGTCATCAATGCTGAGATCTGTTGCATCTATCTACTCTCGGAGCGTTCTGCTGCCAACATGCTGAATGGGGAACTGGTTTTTTGGGCCGGCCATTCTGATTTCCCTGGTGCAATCTTCGAGCCTACAAGTTTCTCTTTGCAGGACATCCAAGGGACAGGCGTATTGGCGGACGCTGCCGCTACCAAGAAAGTCTACCGTCTGCGTGATGACAACCTTTCAAACAAGATTCGAGGGCTAGCGCGAATTGCTCGGCTGTCCAAGTTCAAGAAGTGCTCGTCGGCATTAATCGCGCCTTTGATCGATCGAACGGGGCGGGTCGCAGGCGTGTTACTCTTGGCGAACAAGCATGTCCCGAGTACTGTAAGCGGAGCGAAAGCAGAATTCTCCCGTCACGACGAGGATACCGCCGAATTATTGGCGCGAGAAATCGTGAGACTGCATGATGTGTGTCGAGTTACAAACGTTTATCGGGCTCACTTGCAGGCATTTAGCAGTAGCGGCCGAATTGAGGATCTCTACCAAAGCATCCTCAGCACCGGATTAGCGCTCTTGCACGCAGAACGAGGTACTCTGGCGATAGAGGACGTCGAGCGCCAACTCCTGATCGTGCAGGCCGCGCACGGCCCAGGCTCGCCCAACGTAGGCGATGTGCTGTCGCAGTCGAATACATTGTTCGATGTCTGGCAAGCCGAAGTACCATATCTTGTTGTGAACCATCACAACCTTAAAGGGGAACCGGCGAATCGCAACGTAAAGAGCGAGATTGCTGTTCGCTGGGACCACGGCAATCGGCGAATTGGCGTTTTGCATGCAGAGGCTTTCGCACCATTGAGCTTCGACGACTTCGACGCGGCACTTCTTACAATTCTATTTGACCTCGCCACGATCGAACGCGAGAGCAGGGGGAAAGTGTTCCACGTCGATCGGATAACGCGTGATCTCATCGAACGGGTGCCAGAACGAAGTGAGATCCTTGATGAAGTATTGAGTGTCGTAAGAGACATCTACGGCGTCGACGCCGGCCTTATCTTCTTGGTTGACGCGGATGCGGGAAGCCTACGGTGTTCTGCCTCCATGGGGTGCGATGGCGGTGATTTTTCCTACGGACTGGAAGAGGAGTCACTCGCAGCAGCTGTCTTTCACGATCGCAAGGGTCAGTACATCGAAGATCCAAGGATGAATCCGATCTGCAATCGTCGTGGATTGCACAAGTTCGATATTCAGAGCCCAATTGTCGCAGTACCCCTGCTGTTCCGGAATAAGTCTGTGGGGGTCCTTGTCGTGTGGCATCGAGTACACCGGAATCTTCTTAACGAGAAGCACGTAAGTGAGATTGAACCCTTCGCTCGGTTGGCTGCCGCGCATATCGTGTTGAGCGAGACTGCTCGACAGCGAGCGAGCGCTCTAGCCGCCTATCGGTCCATACAAGCTCGCATGCAGACAGAATTCTCGCTGGATCACAACCTGGAAATGCTTATGCAGGCGGTTGCAGATATCGGCTTCGATCGTGTCCGTGTATTTGAGTTTCGTAAGACCGTCAACAGTTTTGTATGTCGGACCACGCTCGGCTGCCAGGCCCATCTAAGAGGGTACACGATTTCCCCCGACAAAAACCCCTACGCTGCGCATACTGCTCGGCAGAAGGAGCCGGTGGCCCTTTTCTACGATCCGCGAAGCGAGGAGTGGTACGGCGTCGATCCCGATGCCGGTGGTTTAGGTAAACCGGATACTTTGTGCTGGGCTGCCGTTCCCCTCGTCATCAGCGGAACGCTTTGTGGGCAACTATGCGCCGATAACCTGCTGACGAATCGGGAGATCACTCGCGAAAGCCTCGATGCACTGACAATGCTTGGCGCCTTGGCGGCGCAGGCCATAGCGACGGAGCGGACGTTTCAGGTTATGAGTGCGGGTGCTTTGTGGATGCTGCATGATCGCTTTGCAGTGGAAGATCCCAGTTCGGTTGTAATTAAGCGCCTGTTGGTTTATCTTACTGCCGGGAGTTCGTTAGGTTTTTCGCGAGCAATATTCCTTGAGCGAAACGACGCTACAGGATCCTTGGCGTATGGCTACTGCATGGGTTCCACGGACTCAGAGCGTCACGCCTATGTGACGCGCGAAGCGGACAAGAAGGGCATTTGTAAGCTCTTTGACGAAGCTGGCGAAACAAGGGACCCAGAACTTCACGAGGTTGCAAAGCATCTCAATGTCGATCTTAACGACTCCGTGGTTCGCGAGTTGGCCGAATGCGCAAAGCAAGAGGTTTGCGAGTTTCTGCCGAATCAACGCGAGATTTGGCCCACTTGGCTGCAAAGCCTTGCGGATCGGATCGACGCGCATCATTTGCTTATTTCCTTGGTTCGTACTGGCACGCGAGTTCTCGGGATGTTGATTGTCGACCGGCGGTGGCAGGAAGGGCAGATTTGCGAGGCGGACAAGCGGGCACTAGCGTTAGCCGCATCCGAGGCAGCTCAGATGTTGCGCCAACACAATCTTCATCAGCAGATTCTGGAAGCTCGAGACCTGACAGCGTTGGGGTTCATTGCTAAGGGATTGACCCATGAACTGCGACAGCCCATAGGTGTCCTCCGCCTTGATACAGACAATTTCAGAAACGCCGTCAAGCGACGAGATTGGACGACAGCTGAACAGGCGACCGTACGTGTCGATCGCAATGTGGAGCGACTGGTAGAGACCGTCGGAGCGCTGGAGTCCTTGTTGCGTCCCGGCGAAAGGATGGTGCGAAAAGACATACGAAAATTGCTGCAAAATGTGGCGTCATTGTGCCGGCAGAGAGCTGTTGATCACGAGATCAGTTTTGTCGTCGAAGTAGCCGAAAACATAGGATCGCTTGAGGTAATTCCACAACTACTGACCCAGGCTCTAATCAATCTAGTTGCGAACGCTCAGAGAGCGGTAGAGGAAACCGATCGTGCCGATCGAAAAATACTGCTCCGGGCTTATCTGGCGAATGGTTGGTTCGAGATTGAGGTTAGCGACAACGGTCACGGGATCCCCCCCGATATTCTAGAGAAATTGCGCCGTCGTGGGAGTGTGGTCACAACCGATCCACGGAAGGGACTTGGAATTGGTTTGGAGATCGTACGCCGTGCGGCAGACGCCCACCAAGGGACGTTCCAGATCGAGAGCGAACTTGGACAGGGTACGACGATGAGAATCAGAATTCCTGCTGGAACATGTGGAATAGTACCGTGCGACGTAAGATCCTGATTGTGGACGACGAGGGTGATCACCTTTACGCGATGGAGACAATGCTCCGGGATGATTTTGCTGTTGTGCTGGCGGGCCCTGACAACGCAGTGGAAGACGCGATCAGCTTATGGGATCGAGATTCGCAACTCCGGTTGGCCATCGTCGACCTGAAGATGCCCGGCCTAAACAGAGAGAGTTCCAGCGAGCAGTGTGGAGTCAAGCTGATAGGACTTCTTAAGGGAATCCGTCGAGACGCCCGAATCGCTGTTCGCTCCGCCGTTCAGAGTCATGAAAACCTTGCGAAAGCCATCGAGTCAGGTGCGGATGCTTTTATAGGGAAAGATTGGAACGCAGCGGAATTCCTGAAGAACGTTCATCTTCTCCATGCGTGGATTTCTCTTTGCCCCTTGCTTCGAGCTCTGTGCGAAACCCTTAAGTTCCGCGACCCTAATTTGGCTGTGCAACCTCTGCGGGTCCGTGAATTGTGCAAGGTGATCACGATTCATCTTTCTGACGCAGAACCGGCTAATTTCAATTTGGCTGCTTGTTTGTTAGCTGCGGAACTTCGTCACCTTGACAATTTGCGGTTGTCTGACTCGCCCATTGATGAACGGAACGTTTCGGACCTTCGCGTGCAAGTCAGCAAGCGCCGTTCGGATAGTAAGTCGCTTTTCGAGGAACTGGGGCCCGATTTTGCTGATGTCGCGGACATCATCCGCGACGACTGTTTGTTATGCGGTGCTTCTAGTCTAACCCCTGCTGAAGACGAGGCCGAGCTTAAGCGATCGTTGTCCATAGAGGAATTTCGACTCGAAGCTCGAGTGTTGCACATGGCTGAATTCCTGGACGGCTGTCTGACGGACCAACTTGGGCCGCTTGGCAACGCCCCTGCATTCGTCGGTGAATTGATCCAGCGGGCAAAAGAACGAAACGATCTCGATCCCAAGATGATGTCCGTACTACGGACGCTAATTGCAACTGATGACGGATTTCGGAGTATTCTGTCCCTCGGACAGGCAAATCGCAACGGCACCTTACCGCTATACTAAAGGCAAGTTGTTCGCATAGCGACTTGCGTGCAGACTTGAAATGTTATCTGGCTTTTGGCCCGTTGGCGGAAGAACCCTCGACGTTTGGCAATGCAGGAGACACAGCGGGCAAGGATGCCTTTTCCGAACGTAATCAAACTCTCTGGCAACTGAGACGAGGTCTCGGATGCAAAGTCGACGCGTGCATTTCGGAGGTGCTACGGTATGGCAAGGAACTCGTATACGCGATTGCCGCAACTCTGTCACTCAGGCATCGGGCAGTTTCTTACATCGCACATTCTTAGTTTTGCATGTGGAGTGTGATGACTGTGCAGTCGTCGTGGAAACCTTTTCCACCCGTCAGCTCTTCCAAGCGGCTGAACAATCGCTGTGGAAGATCCTTAAATCCAAGCGAGTTCACGATTCTTCGCGTCTCTTCCGCCAGCCTATCCGGTTCTAGCATTTCGTCGTGTCCATCGTCTGACGCGACGACAAGTTCGCTGATGCCATCGGTGTACAGCAGAAGAAGATCCCCAGGTTCCAACGTCCACTCGGCGGAGGAGTACAATGCGCCTTCAACCAGACCGAGTTCAGATCCCTTCAACTCCAGGAGGTGCGTGTGTCTGGCCCTAAGTATGATAGGGGCCGGATGCCCTGCTGAGGAGTACGTGAGCTTGCCAGATTGGACGTCCACGACTGCGAGAAAGAGCGTCATTCCAGCCCGTGAAGCACCGCTCCTTGACACGACGTTGTTGACCAGTTCCATGGTTCTGTCGGGCGACAACTTTTCTCTGGTGATTTCAGCAATCGCACGGATTGCGCCTCCAACCACGTTTCGATGCAGCGCGGCTGAAACACCATGTCCGATGGCGTCGCCAATGGCCAGAATGAAACGTCCTTCTCCGGGAAACGTGATGAAGTCAAAATAGTCGCCGCCAACGGCTCGCAGTGGGCGATAACCGTAAGCCAGATCCATCTTCCCCACAAACGTATTCCGCCGAAGAAACATCTCTTCGGCTAGGGCTGCTTCCTGCTCTTCAGCACGCTCAACCGAGCGCGCCATGATCTGCTTTCTCATAATCCAAGCCGCTTGGTTGACTCGAGCCACGAGTTCAGCGGATTCAACCGGCTTTGTTACGAACTGCACCGCCCCAGCATTGATGCACTCCTCCGCTTTATCCGCACTGTCTCGGTCACCGGTAAATGCGACAACTGGTAGCTCAGGCATGCGGTCCGTGAGTTGTTTGATGACATGAATACCGCTTGAAGGGGTGTCCAAACTAAGGTGCAGGTCGACAATTGCGACATGTGGTTTGATTTCCGAAGGCACTTTCTTTGCCGCATCTTTCCAACTGTGAAAACAGACACATTCTCGCTCATCTGAGTCAAGGGCAGCCTTAATGCTTTCAAGCCAGTCGGGTTCGTCGTCGATTACTAAAACGATTTCTTTCTGTCTATCAATGCTCATCACGAACCCCCTCACGTCATTGTGATTTGTGTATTTCCAAATGGCCTCTCAAAGAACTCGACGGACACTGCGTGGCGCTCGTTCCGACTTCCTTCGCTACGGAACGCGCTCCTCGGTACCTGTCGCCTCTGCTTTGTTTGCACGCTGGGGGGCGACCCAGGGGAGCGGCGGGTGTCTCTTGCGGCGGCCTTTCGTGAGGCGGTGGACTCCCACGTGTGTCGCCCCACCTTGATCCGCGATTTGTTGTGCAGGATGTGATGAGGCTCTCCCGAATACGCGGTGCCATCCGTAAGCCCGTAAGTCGACAAGCCCTGGTCTCAGGCCCCGGTGATATCTCACCCGGCTCGCCCTATCGCCAGGCAAGGTTCTACGTTCCAGCCAATCGAAACGGCCTGCGTTCGCACGTGTCGGGTCAGGCAGTCCGCCCGTAGTTATTCCTAAGAAGATCACGACTTGGTTGTCCTTTTTGAGGCTCAACCCCAGGCCTATCGACTCGTTCCACCGTAGCCGTCCATTCTGTGAGAGTCGATAGCTATTGTCAACCGGTCGAGTCCAGGCGGCCAACTGTGAAACGGATCGGCGGGCCACGATTTATCGGCCAGACTTTCGCCGACGGCTGTGGATTTTGCCGTTCATGTTCGCCGGCCCTTTCCGCCCCGTCTGATTGAGCGTGAGATTGGTGGCTTGGCAATCGCAGCTGATGATGCTCGATCGGCCGGATGATGCTTGGGCGCACTTAACCTAGGGGGTTTGGGGGACTGGTCCCCCATCATAGCCAAGACTGTCTTCAGTCCGATTTCTTCTTGTATTTTGGGCGTTTTCACCCACGAATTCTGCGGACGAGCCATAATGAGAAGAGATTGGCAACCGCTAATACACGCTGATTGACGCTAATGAGAGGATTGGCTGTCAGCCCCGGTTGCCTGTGCCTTCCGGCTGCATTCACCTCTGCGACAAAGCCTGACAAATGAGGGAGATCAGAAATCCTTCCTTTTCAAATCCACCCGCCGCCGTTCCCGACATTTCGGGAAACATCTGCACACGCCAGTCCCAAAAAGCCGTCAACCGGCAAATTTTCGGGACATACGCTTTCCAGCCGTTGAAGCATTTCCGGAGGGCAACCTGGTCAACCAAGCTTGGTCGGTCCGGAAAACCCAGCCACCTCGCAGCCACCACGTGTCTTCGGGTCAGAATACCCACTTTGCAAGTGAATGCAAGTCCCGCCAATCTGCAGCAGAAAAAATCTTTGCTTTTGGGAATACACGAAACCGGTTCCGTCCCTTGGTTTGCGGACGCTACGAAGCCGCTGGCGCGATCTGCCACCCCTGACGCGGAGCGTCTCCACGGCAATGGCTAAAAAAACGAATGGAATTCGGCTCCAACGATCGGACGAATGCCCGCTCCACCGGCCGTTCTGCCCAGGCTACGCCTCGATCTGATCAAGAAATCCGTTCCCCGTCCCGTTCCCACCACACGCCGCAGCGCAGGTGGAAACAGGGACGGGGAACCTGATCGTCTTCACCACGACCGGATCAGTTGGCTCACGCGTCCCACAACCGGCAGTGGTCGTCCCGGTAGTCGCACATCGAAGGTACATCCTGATTTCATTTCGGCGGGCAGAAAGATTGATGGCAGAAAAATGGAAGCGAAAGGTCCTCACACGCGATTGTGATTCGCCATGTGTGCTTTTCCGGCACGCGGGGGAGCGGTACGCTGGGAAGATCGGGCTGCAGGCCAGCAGCCGAGCACAGAAAGGGAGGAGCACCGTGGCTGATCTCCAAGACGGCGAATCCATCGAAATGCAGGGCTCCGGCGCCAAGCCCTACGTGTTGAAGAACGTCGGCGGGGTGTACTCCTGCACGTGCCCGGCCTGGCGAAATCAATCCATAGCGATCGAGCGGCGCACCTGCAAACACCTCCGCAAGCTGCGGGGCGAGGAGGCGGAACGCCAGCGTCTGGGAGCGGAGCTACCAACTCGGCCCGTTGCGAACGCGGACACGAAAGACGGACCGCCGCTCCTGCTGGCGCAGACCTGGGACAATGCCACGGACCTGACCGACTGGTGGATTAGCGAAAAGCTCGACGGCGTGCGGGCTTTCTGGGATGGGAAGCAGTTTCTGTCGCGACAGGGCAATCTGTTCCATGCCCCAGGCTGGTTTGTGGCGGGCCTGCCCGATGAGGCCCTGGACGGCGAACTGTGGATCGGCCGCAAGCAGTTCCAACGCACGGTGAGCATTGTCCGGCGTCAGGACCAGAGTGACCTTTGGAAAGACGTCCGCTTTCTCGTCTTTGACGCACCTCGCTGCGATGGCGGTTTCGAGGCCCGGTTGGAGTTTCTGGCCGAATCTCTCCGGTCGGAGCGGCAACCTGAACCCAACCAGACAGGGAACCAACCATGA
>Ga0351873_10243_pt1 | contig 13328 bp, 4 predicted proteins | sample TotcelFGM3001N11_FD_206764 | JGI IMG/M metagenome (GOLD analysis project Ga0351873, IMG submission 206764) | Enriched cells from coal bed in the Powder River Basin, Montana, United States - Total cells FGM rep2 HSBNCT.FGM.300.1.N11 ... | reverse complement strand
TTGATCGGGATCGAAAACCTGACGGTTGCCGGGGGTGCAGGCGACGACCAGCTGAGCCTGAGCGGCGAGACGGTCAGCGGCACGATCCAGCTGCTCGGCCAGGGCGGCGACGACACGATCACGCTGAACGGCCCCACCGGCGGCGGCAGTCTCGTGGCCGACGGTGGCACGGACGATGAAGATGCGGATGCCCTGGTGGTGCAACTGAGCGACGAGCCCGATACGGTGAATCTGGGCGCCGCAATCCTGGAGGTCGTCGGCGGATTCAGCGCGGCGTACAGCAACTTCGAGTCGCTCCAACTGGAAACCTATGGCGGCGGCGACCAGGTGACGATCACCGGCACCCACGCCGGTACCACGTGGGTCAACACCGGTGCCGACGGGGATCTGGTCACGATCGAGAACACCGGCGGAGAATTGAACGTCCTGACGGGGCAAGGTGAGGATGCGGTTTACGTGCGGGCGATCGGCGCCGCAGCGACGATCGACACGGGCATCAACGATGATCTCGTCTACGTGTCGTCCACCGCTCCTGCGGGGCTCGGCGTGCTGACCGGAATCGCGGCGCCGTTGGCCGTCGTCGGCGGCCCAGGCGATGACACGTTGATCGTGGATGCCTCGGGCGACACGACGGCGCGAACCGGAGTGCTGACGGCGAGCCAAATCGCCGGCCTGGGAATGACCGCCGAACTGGGTTACGCCGCGTTCGAGAACCTGCAACTGACACTCGGCGCCGGGGGCGATCACCTGGAAGTCCAGGCTACCCACGAAGGGATTACGCTGATCTCCGCCGGCGGCGGAGATGACGTGATCGATGTCGCTAGCATCGGCGGCCCGACGACCATCAACAGCGGCGGCGGATCCGACACCGTGAACGTCGTGATGAGCATTGACGCGGATGCGGAAATGTCGAATCCTATCTCTGCCTTGCTGACCATCGCAGGCGGCAACGGCGCGGGCGTGGATACCCTGAATGTGATCGCCGATTCGGCCTTCGATCAAACCGGCACGCTGACCGCCGCCACCATTCGCGGACTCGGCATGCCGGAGGGAATCGACTACAGCGAACTGGAAGCTCTGAATATCACTCTGGGCGCCGGCAACGACCAGTTCACGATCGACGGGACCCATGACGGGGCGACGCAACTGGACACCGCCGGTGGAGCAGACGCGGTGTATGCCCTGGCTACGGGCGGCGCGACGACGGTCAATACGGGCGACGGCGACGACACGATCCACGTGAGCAGCTTGGCGCCGGCCAGCGGCGGAACGGTAAACGCGATCGGCGGACTGCTGAGCGTGCGCGGCGGGACCGGTGCGGACAGCCTGTTGGTCGACGACTCGGGCGACGCCACCGATAACACCGGCACGCTGACCGCCACGACGCTGACCGGCTTGGGTATGGCCCAGGGCATCGACTACGGCGAACTCGAGTCGCTCGACGTCCTGCTCGGCTCGGGCGATGACAGCTTTACGATCGCCGGCACGCACAATGGCACGACTGCGTTGTTCGCGGGTGCGGGCAACGACAGCATTGCGATTCGCACGATCGCCGGTGCGACGGACGTTCACGCCGGCGCCGGCAGCGATACGATCACCGTGGGCAGCCTGGCACCTGCAGTGGGCGGAACCTTGAACGGGATCGCCGCACCGCTGACCGTGCGCGGCGACGAGGATGAGGATAGCCTGATCGTCGACGACTCGGGCGATGTCCTGGCGAACGTCGGCCAATTGACCGGGACCATGCTGACGGGCCTGGGGATGATCGACGGGATGATCTACGCCGCCTTCGAGCACCTGAATATCGGCCTGGGCTCCGGGGGCGACACGTTTACCATCGCCGACACGCATGCGGGCACCACGACGCTGAGCGCCGGCGGCGGCGACGATCGAGTGGACGTGCTGGCCACGACCGGCCTGGCCACGATCAACGGGGACGACGGTCAGGATACCGTCAACGTGCGGACAATCGGCGCGGCGATGACCATCAACGCGGGCAGCGGCGACGATACCGTCAACGTCGGCAGCCTCAGCCCGGCTACGGGCGGTACGGTCAATGCGATTCTCGCCCTGCTGACCGTCAATGGCGATGCCGGCAGCGACACGTTGAACGTGGACGACACCGGCGACACGCTGCCGAACACGGGCCTTCTGACCCCGACCACGCTCACCGGACTGGGCATGCAGGACGGGATCCTGTACGGAACGCTGGAAGAGTTGAACATTCACCTTGGTTCCGGCGGCAACACGTTCACGATCGCCGGGACCCATGCCGGGACGACGAACCTGACCACCGGTGACGGCGACGATACGGTAAACATTCAGGCCACCTTGGGCGCCACCACGGTCGATATGGGCGGCGGCAACGATACGGTCAACGTGTCGTCCGACGCGCCACTGAACAACGGCACCGCCCAGAACCTGCTCGGGCTGCTGACGATCGAGACCGGGGCGGACGAGAATACGCTGAACGTCAGCGACGAAGCCAATGGTACGCCGCGAAACGTGACCATCACCAGCGCGGCCATCGTCGGCTTGGCGCCGGCCGAAATCCGCTATGCCGCCACGGGCGGAACGCTGGGCGGCGGAGTCAATATCGAAGGCGGCTTCGGCGGCAACACGATCGAGATCCGTTCGACGCACCGCAGCACCGGCACGACCACGACGCTGTGGTCGGGCGAGGGCCACGATCTGGTGACGGTGACCGAGATCGATCCGCCGTCGCTGGTCATCCACGGCGAAGGCGGCGACGACGTGATTTTCGCGGCCGTGGTCACCACGCGTCTGATCATCACCGGCGACGACGGCGACGACTTCATCACCAGCGGCTCGGGCGACGACCTGATCTCGGGCGGCGCCGGCGACGATGTGATTATCGCCGGCCTGGGCGACGACGAGGTATCCGGCGGGACCGGTCGCGACATCATCGTCGGTGACCGCGGCCTGGTGACCTGGTCCGGCGGTCGCGTGGTGCGAGTCGAATCGTTGGAGCCGGGACTGGGCGGCAACGACACGATCGACGGCGGCGACGGCGACGACGTGATTTTGGGCGGGTTCGGTAACGACACGATCTATGGAGGCCAGGGGCACGATTTGATCCTGGGTGATAGCGGGCTGCTGGTTTGGGACTCCGCGGGCCACGTGACGGTGACCCTCACGGCGCCGGCCGTGGGCGGCGACGATACGATCTACGGCGAGGCGGGCGACGACGTGGTCTACGGCGGCGCGGGCGCGGACCTGATCTACGGAGGCACCGGGAACGACACCTTGTACGGCAACGACGGCGACGACACGATTTTCGGCGGCGAGGGCGACGATTGGATCAGCGGCGGCGACGGGCACGACGTGTTGTTCGGCGATCTGGGCTTCGTGACGATCGCCGACGGTGTCAAGCGGATCGCGACGCTCGAATCGGGTATCGGCGGAAAAGACACGATCCTGGGCGGCGAGGGCAACGACGTGATTCTGGGCGGCTTTGGCGCGGACACGATCGATGCCGGCAACGGCGACAACGCGGTGGTCGGGGATAGCGGCGAGGTGCAGGTCCGCGGGACGCAGTGGGTCACGCTGTTTTCGACCGATCCGAACTACGGGGGTGACGACTGGATCGCCAGCGGGAACGGGAGCGACGTGATCATCGGCGGCAGCGGCCACGACCACGTGCAAACCGGCAACGGGCGAAAGGTGATCTTGGGCGACAACGGCGCCGCGAACTTCATCGACGGCATCTTGCGGGAAGTTTACACGACCGATCCGGCCGTCGGCGGCCGAGACACGATGCTGACCGGCGTCGGCGAGCACATCCTGTTCGGCGGTGCGGACAGCGAGACCATCACTGCCAGTGCCGGCCGGAACATCATCGTGGGCGATAATGGGAACGCGGAATTCGACAGCCTGGGCCGGCTGATCTTCGTCCGCACCACGGCGCCCGGCGTGGGCGGCGACGAGCAGATCCAGGTGGGCGATGGCGATGCGGTGGTGCTGGGCGGCTTTGGACAGGATACCATCCGGACCGGCAACGGCAACGACGCGATCCTCGGCGACAATGGCGAGGTCTGGTTCGACGGACTGCAGCTGGTCGCCATCTTCTCGACGGATCCGAACCACGGCGGCGACGATACGATCGATGCGGGCGCCGGGCACGACATCGTTTTCGGCGGCACGGGCAACGATTCGATTTGGGGTGGTGGTGGAAACGACATCCTGTTGGGCGACCACGGCCTGTGGAGCCTTTCCCGTCCGGCGAATCAACGATTTCTGTCGATTTTCACGGGGCCGGATGACGGCGGCGGGGACGACGAGATTCACGGCGGAGCGGGCGACGACGTGATTTTGGGCCAGCGGGGTAACGACCGGATTTACGGCGGCGCCGGCGAAGACGATCTGATCGGCGGGCACAACGTGGTCGGCGGCGCCGACGGCCACGACATCATCTACGGCGGCAACCGGCCGCCGCTGTCCCACGCCGATCTGACGCAGGAGACCTACGTAACGCCGGGCGACGGGGCGGACGTGATCCTGGGCGACAACGGCCAGATCATCCGTGAACTGCTGACAGCGGATCCGTTCTCTTGGAGACGGCATCCGGCGCCCTTTGCCGACGTGATCCGTCACGTGCAATTGTACGACAACGCCGATCGGGTGGGCGGCCATGATTGGCTGTACGGCGATGCCGGCCGGGACGTCCTGTACGGCCAGCGGGGCGATGATGTCCTGGGCGGCGGCGCCGGCGACGACGATCTGATCGGCGGATTAGGCAGCGATCGCCTGGCCGGCGGGGCGGGCAGCGATATCCTGCTGGGCGATGTGGGCTACGTCCATCGTGCACTCAACGCCGACGGCACGGCACGGGTGAACAGCAACGGCAGCCAGCATCGCGACGTGTACCTGGAGGAAGTCGCCAGGCTGACCGGCTCGATCGACCTGGATACCACGCCGCTGCGGGCGGCGAATCCGGACTTGGCGCGGCAGATCCTGCAAGCGGACCTGGCTCTCTTGGCCGGCGGTTTTACGGCCGGCGGCTCCAAGTACCTGCAGGCGGATAACGGGGCGTGGAATACCAGCTTGCTGCTGTTCGAGTTGGCGCCGGCGGCGGACGACGTGCTGGACGGCGGCGACGGCGACGACGTGCTGTTCGGCCAGCGGGGCAACGACACGCTCCGCGGCGGCCGCGGTAACGACGTGCTGTTTGGCGACGGAGCTACGAACGTGTCGCTCGTGACGAGCGATCTGCCGCACGTGTTCAACGGCCTGCGGGTGATCGAAACCGGCGTCGGCGGTGTGGTCCTGGAGCCGTTCGGCTCGGCCGTCCAATTGCCGGCGACCCTGTACCCGGAACCGCTGGGTTTGAACCAGCCGTTTTTCCTCGAATTCACCTTGGGACACATCCTGCCCGAACTGCTGCCGGAGGTCTCGACCGCGCTGCTGAATCTGGCCGGCACAGGCCCGCTGCAGCGGGCCGACGGCGTCCTCTGGCGGCCGCTGGTGGCCTTCGTACCCGACGTCGTGCGGCAAGCCTGTGCGTTGCCGCAAGAGGATACCCAGGGGCAGATCATCCCGACGACGCACTTGGCGGATCGTTGCGTGCTGCCCGGGCACGACAGCCTGGACGGCGGCGACGGCGACGATTTGCTGGTGGGCGATAACGGCTTGATCTATTCCCCCGTGGTCTCGGGCTTGGCGGAAATCGACACCGCGGCTCAGCAGGCCCAAAACGCCCTGGACAACGTGCTGCACAGTCTGCGCACGCTGGGCATCGACTTTGACCATGCCGAGCACGATGTGCGGAACGTGGCTCACCAACGCGATCTGCACGTCGGCCAGGATCGAATTCTGGGCGGCGCCGGGGCCGACACGATCATCGGCGATAATGGTCTGATCATGGACACGCTGGTGCTCGGACTGCCGGTCTCCGAAGAACGCTTCGTGGCCGCTGCCTTGGCGATGCATCAACACCTGCGGGATGTGCAGCGCGCGGCGCTCGACTTGGACCTCGTCTTGTTCGAGGCGCACTACCAGGTGCTGACCGAGTTGATCCAGGCCGGACCGGAACCGCTGCCCCGCGTCGACCACGGGCACCATCGGTTGTTCGTCGGCAACGATACGATCGACGGCCAAGCGGGTGACGATCTGATCATTGGCGATTACGGCATTCTGCTGACCGTCCCGGTGACCGGCGTGCGGTTCAGCCAAGTCGAACAGGGCTCGCCGGTCAGCACGGCCACCTGGAACGCGGCTCGGGCGGCCTTGACGGCCCAGCAGACCGCTTGGCAGAGCCAGCAGACGGCACATCGGCAGCAGGATCACTTGCGGCAGCCGCGGACGATCGACGCGACGGCGCTGGCGCAGCTGGTTTGGGACTACGATTATGCATTGCAGATCGGCAACGATGTGATTCACGGCGGCGCCGGCCACGACATGCTGTGGGGCGACTTTGGCATCATCGTGGCGCCCTCCGTTTCCCAATTGCCGGCCACGGCGGAGGCCGACAGGCAGCTGGAGAATCGAGTCAAGCTGCTGATGCGGGACTTGGACGATTTCCTCACGCGCCGCCGCCACCTGACCAGCTACGACGTGTTGCACGCCCGCTACGACCATCCGCATTACGGCGAGCGCGGCGGGTTGAACCAGGAGGTGACCATTGGAGCCGGCAACGACCAGATGTACGGCGATGCCGGTAACGACATGGTTCTGGGAGACAGCACCTCGGTCTTGGTGATGTCCATCGGCGGCACGTTCACGCCGCCGCCCGCAGCGTGGAGCGATACGGTGTTTGAGGTCAAGTACCTGTGGCGGGAAAACTATGAATTGGCCGGCCATTATCTGCGCGACGGCGGCGCGTCGCAGATCAGCAGCGACTGGATCTCGGGTGGCGACGGAAACGACCTGCTGTACGGCCAGCATCGCGATGACGTGGTCCAAGGCAATGCCGGCAGCGACCTGGTCTTCGGCGGCGACGGGGCGAACGATGTGGTTGTGGGCGGTCCGGAAGTGAATCCCGGCGACGTCGACGACGCACGTGTGCGCGGTGACGATTTGCCCAAGTTGCAGCAGCTGACCGTGTTTCAAACGCGTGTCGCGGCCTCCCTGTCGGCCGTTTTCGCGCCCGGCACGGCCCTGCCCGAGGACACCAGCGGCGACGGAGCGGTCACGCCGCTGGACGTCTTGTTGCTGATCAACTACCTGAACGCCGTTGCCAGCGGCGCCGGGACGCCCGTCGGCGATTTCCCGGCGGCTTACGACGTCAACCGCGACGGACGCATCACTCCGCTGGACGTGCTGCTGGTGATCAACTATCTGAACGCCGCTGCAGTGGCGGGGGCCGAAGGCGAATCGGCGCCGGATTCCAGCGTGTACGCAACCGCGTTGTCGGCGAGTGCTCCGGCGGAGCCGAATTCGGTCGAGGTCGTCCGCCGTGAAGTATCCCCAAAACTCGTGTTCGCTTCGCCGGTCGGCGTCTTGGACGCCCCGCGGGCCGTGGTATCCCACGTGTTCGGCTCTGCTTTGCGAAAAGACCAACTGGTCGCGCTGGACGCTCTTTTGGACGGCTTGGACGACGGCTTGGACGACGTTTTGGAGGATATCGCGGCCCAGGTGTCCCGCGACTGGCAGTGACGACACCGAAACTCCGTAGCTAATTTCCTTGAAGCATCTGCGCGATGCCGTAGGTAAAGAACGTGCCCAGGCCGAAGTTCAGGATCTCCTCGCTCGGCTTGTACTGTAGGACCAGCATATCCCCAGCCTGAACCAGCGGCCGCGACTTGGGATCCCGGATCGCTCGCGACAAATCCACGGCGATGATGATCTGGTCATTGCAGGGCGTCTTGCGAATGATGTACAACTGGCCCGGCGGAACTCCGCCGACACTGCCGGCACCGAAGCCACCGCCGCCGCCCAGGAAGCCGCCACCACCGCCACCGCCACCCTGGCCTCCGCGACCGCCGATAAACGACATGGCCTCGATCACATCCAAGTCGCGGTCGCGGGGCAGTTGGTGCATGCCGCCGCCCAGCATGCCGCCCGTGTAAAACACGTCCGCGTCGCGGCTCTCGACCAGCAACGTATCCCCGTCGTGCAGGATGATTTCATCGGGGGCGAAGGTCGGAATTTCCCCCGGCGGCAACCGCAGCGGGATGCGAATGATCGTGGGATCTTCCGGCAGCGGCGGAAAGCACAAGCAGGGGTCTGCCGGCGGGCAAGCATAGAACTGCTGGACGAACGCGTTGCGGCGGCGCGCATCTGCCAGCGTCCCCTTGAGGATCTTGACCTCGTTCTTGGCGTTTTCCCCCGGCAATCCGCCGGTCATGGCCAAGGCGTGCAGAACGTCGTTCTGATAAGCGGGCAGTTCGATAATTTGACTCTGGGTCGCCGCGTACGCCGGGCTGCCGAACGCACCCATTTGACCGGCCTGGCCAAATTGCCCGATCGAAACCGCCTCCTGCCGCATCACAACGATCTTGTACGTGCGTTCCTTGATCAAGCTGACGAAGATCCGGTCCTTGCCCGGGCGGAGAATCTGCTGGTCCACGGTGTACGCCCGGCGGACCACGTTTTCGACCTGAGTCAGCGTCAGACCGCGGATTCGCAACGGCGGCACCAGCGGCAACGGCAACGTGCCGTCCTCCCGCACGGGCACGGGAAAACCGATGGCGGGCGGCAGGTTGCTGTTCTTGTCGGGCATGTGGAACGGCGGCACCGCGTCGACCTCGCCCAGCACGCCTTCGATGTAGATCCCCAAAATGTCGCTCGTGTCCAGCAGGTACTCGCGCGGCGGCTCTTGCCGCAAGCGGGCGATGTCGATCGGAACCAGATTGTTCTTGGGGGCAGCCAGGAACTCCGTCGGCAAGCGTCCGGCCGGAACGCCGCTGACAGGCGACAGGATCGATTGGCAACCGGTGTTGATCAGCAGCAGCAGCAGCAGGCCGGCTGCAACCAGCCTGCCTGGCCGGGGCCCAGGCATCCGGCCGTCGGCGGCGGTACGGTTCCTCGTCTGACGCAATTCCTGGTATGTACAACGCATGGCTCTGCTCACTGGGTCTGCTCGAAAACGTCCGGGTCACTCGTCCAATTCTTCATTCGTCCTGGCCCCCACCTCCTCTAGTAACCGCCGAAGCCTGCTCCGCTGGGGGCGAAACGCTGCCCGTTGTCCGTGGGGAGGGACGCCGGTGGCAAACCGGACATCGGGTACGGCGGGACGCCATAGTCCCGGCCGGTTTCGACGGGCGACGCACCCAAGGGGACCGGTAGACTGTTGGGCAACCGGCCCTGGAAGGGAACTCCGTGAGGCATCGGCAACTGTTCCTCCGCCGGATCGCGGCGCCCGGGCATCGAATCATTCCAGGGTTGGGGATAGCACGAGCCGTCACACCGCGGGATCTGGGCTCGGCCGAACTCCGGCGCGTACTGCTGCTCGATGACGTGCGACACGGGGATCTCTCGCCAGTTGCCCGCACCGTCTTCCTCCGCCGCCTTGGCGCCGTGGGGGTAGCCCGAGAACCACGCCGCAATTTTGCCTTGCCCCTCCGGACTCTGGTATTTCCAGCTCCAGTAGTTGCGCGGAGGCAGGGGCGGCGGACACCCGTTGCTGCCCGCGGCCACGTCCCGATATCCGGCCCGAAAACCTTCCCCAAAATCGTGCAATTGCGGCTCGCAAGCATGGTAGCCCTTGCGGGCGTGCCAGGCTTTGTTCGCCCAGACGTAGTTCCGCCAGCCGACGACGAAATCGTCCGTCATGTCGTTGTACTGCGCATAGTCGCGGACGCCTTGCAGCGTCGAGCAGCCCCCGCTGACGGCGACCAGCACGCAAGCGGACAGCATCCCCATGGCGCGCGAAATGAACCGGATGCTCGACCTGGGTTGCCACTTGACTGTCCGCGGCTGCAGCGGTGAGGAAAACTTGCCCGCCTGATACATGATCATGCCCCCTCGCGTCTCCATGTCGTCCGTTGCCGGCAGTCCGCAGCCGCAACGAGGAACCATCACCCGCCTGCTGACTGGAGTGACAGTGACGGATGAACGGTTACTCCTGGTTATTGATCGTCTAACGCTTGTACGGGGTTGAACGAAAACGCGGATTGGCACGCTTTTCGTATCCTGTAATCTGCTAGCACCGCAATTCGCGGCGGGACTTGATCTCGCGCATAGAATTGAGGTGCTATGGATGCTTCCGAACTGATTCAATTCGTGCGGCAATTGCGGCTGGATGTCGAGGGCATTGCGGACCCGGTGGTACGCAACGTCGTCCACCAGGTTTTCAATCTCGTCGAAGACGTTGTGCAGCACAACCAGCGACTCCGCGACGAAAATGCGAGCCTGCGCGATCTCCTGCAGAAGGCCGGTGTGAAGCCAGCACCATCGAAGCCGCCGACCACCAACCCAACCGGTAATCCCGACGCACCGTCCAACGCCGCGGGCTCGGCGGCGAGCGATTCGGCAGCCGACGCGCCGGACGCCAAGCCGTCCAAGGATCACTCGTCCGAGAAAGAACGCCGCTCGCGCGAGCCACGGCAGCCGCGGGCCGATCGCCGTTCCTTTCGCCCGGTGCGGGTCGATCGCGACGTCGTCTGCCCGGTCGATTCCGCCACCTTGCCGCCCGACGCAGCCTTCGTCGGTTACGACGACGTGGTGGTCCAGGAACTCGTGGTCAAAACCGACAACGTCCGCTATCGCTGCGAGATTTGGGTCTCGCCGACCCGAGGCCGGTTCTGTGGCTCCTTGCCGCCTGACGTGCAGGGCGAGTTCGGGCCGCGGCTTCGTACGCTGTTGGTATCTCTGAAGTACGTCGCCGGCACCAGCCTGCCGCGCGCCCGGTCTCTGGTGGAGCACTTCGGCATCGTGATCTCGTCGGCCAGCGTCGTGAATATCCTGCACGACGCGGCCGCGCGACTACAGCCGGAACGGGCGGCGATCTTCCAGGCCGGCCTGGCGGCCACGACCCACCAACACGTCGACGACACCTCCTGCCGCGTGGGCGGCGAGTTCTGGCACACGCACGTCATCGGTAGTCCGTTGCATGCGAGCTACTTCACACGCCGCAGCAAAGACCGGCTGACGGCGTTGGACCTGTTACGGGACGGCCCGCCGAGCTACCGCTTCGACGGCCTCACGCAGCAGTTGCTCCGCGACCTCCGCGTGCCGAAAAAGTGGCGGCAACGAGCGGCGGAGTTGCCGCAGGACCGCGACCTGAGCGAGGACGAATTGACGACGCTGCTGAAGGGTTGGGAACCGCCGCCGCTGGCCGGGAGCCTGGCCGCGTTGCGGGAGGCGGCGGCGATCGCGTCGTACCGAGCGCGGCCCGACCACGTCTCGATTCTGATCGGCGACGATGCGAAACAGTGGCGACATCTGTCCGACGAATTTGAGTTGTGCTGGATTCACGAGGGCCGGCACTACCCGAAATTGTCGCCGGTGGTGCCGTGTCACCAGCAGCACTTGGAGGCGTTCCGGAAACGCTATTGGGACTTCTACGGCGAACTGCACAAGTACCGAGCCGCGCCGACGCCGGCGCGGGCCGCCGAACTGCGGTTGGAATTCGATCAACTGTTCGGGACGAAGACGGGTTACGCCGCCCTGGACCAACGCATCGTCAAGACCGGACGCAAAAAGACGACGCTGCTGACCGTGCTGGACCATCCGGAAATCCCGCTGCACAACAACCCGGCGGAGTTGGACGAGCGCGTGGCGGCACGGCGGCGGGATGTGAGCCTGCACTGCCGACACGCGGCGGGAGCGGACGAGATGGACACGTTCACGTCGATCGTGCAAACGGCGAAGAAGCTCTTGGTGAACGGCTACGAATACCTGTACGACCGCCTCAGCGGCTCGTTCCGTTTGCCCTCGCTATCGAGCCTGATCCGGCAGCGTTCCGAGGCATCCCCCACCCCGCCACCCCGCGCTTCACCGTCGCCTGCAGCCTCGTCCATGCTTGGCGGCGTGGCCGCAGCTGGCGTTTGAGAAGAGGCCGAGCCTCCCATGTTGTCGGCGCGGACTTCGGAAAGTGTCGAACGATCGCCCTCCGCGCGGCGCGAAAATCACACCACAATTCTAACAAACGTCGAACTCAGGTCCTGACACGAGCGTCGATCGCTGGCACGGCGTTTCTTGGGTTGCAGCTTCTGTCGCCGCTTTTCGGACGAGTCATCCTTGCGGCGGTTGAAGGAAGGCCCTTGGTCTTGGCTTTCTTCTTCTCGTCCAGTTGCTGGCGGCGGCCGTCGACCTCCTGAGCCGATTCCCGCCGGTCCGCCGCGAGTGTCTTGACGGCACTACCCAACTTCTCCACCGCCTGTTCGGCCTCGACCGGCAGCGTCCCAGCTTTCGCCAGGAGTTCCTCCATCTCTTTCAGTATTAACTCGACATCCAATTTGCCCATGCTTTGCTCACACGCTCCCGGGCACGTCTTGGTTTGCTAGCGTATGACAAGATACCGCTTTTCCCGATTGATGGAATAAAATCATCCAAATGATGCGAACTGATGAGGGCCTTGATCGGGGTATAACGCAGAACGCCGGAGCCGCCCGTCCGGATGCCACGGCTTGTCGAGGGAGCATCCCGTTTCACCTGCTTGCCACCAATGGGGATTTCGGATAAAGTTCAGAAATTGCTCTGATGGGGTGTTGTGTTTATGGTAGTAAGCGGGTAGGGTAATTCCTGATGGTATTAAAGCGGCAATGTCCAGATCTGACTCAACACGACGTTTAGTTTTTGGAGAGGGGACCATGAAATTCAACTTGGCGATCAGTGTCGGCGTGGTGGCCCTAGTGGGTTTGTTGGGGGTCACCATTGCCGAGATGCAAACGACCGAGGCGCAGCCTGACGAGGCTCAAGCGACGGATGGGCCGGCTGTGGCGCAACCAGTCCAGGACGTCCAGCCCGAGCAAGCGGAAGCGCCGGCGGCGGATCCGGGCGTCGCTGCGGAATCGCAGACTTTGCCGCCGCCGTCGATAGCACCGCCGGCACCAACGTTTCGCCAGGGCCGCGACCCGGCTGCCATTCGCGGGCGCGGGCTGTTCATACGGCCTGATGGGACCACGGTCGGGCGCGTCGTGGGCTACGTCGATCGCAACACGTTGCTCCTGGTACCGCTGCCCAACGCCGTGTTGACTTTCCTGCAGGACCGCAAGATCGTCGCTCAAGCGACGACGGACGAAAATGGCAGGTTTTCTGTTCAAGGCCTGACTCCCTGGTCGGTATGTTCCGTGATCCTGTCGTCGTCCGACTGGATTGGCGCGGTCTCGGCAGTTATTCGGCCTTTGGATGACGCGAACGATCGCAATCAAGCGGCGGGCGAGAATGTGGGTGTGAACACAGACGCGCTGAATGAAATCCGCCTG
>Ga0351873_10242_pt1 | contig 13333 bp, 10 predicted proteins | sample TotcelFGM3001N11_FD_206764 | JGI IMG/M metagenome (GOLD analysis project Ga0351873, IMG submission 206764) | Enriched cells from coal bed in the Powder River Basin, Montana, United States - Total cells FGM rep2 HSBNCT.FGM.300.1.N11 ... | reverse complement strand
CTTTGGTCCGCCCCATGGCGACCCGCAGGCAATGGCCGACTTCCGTCTCAAGAAGGGTCCCGACTTTGCCAGTCGTCTGCACGGTTTTCTCAATGTACTCGGTCCGAACCGCCGCCTTGTGTGCCCGGACAGCGAGAACGCCCGCGAACGCGTCTGGTGCGAAGACCCGTCCGATGTTTGCTTCCCGGTGCGCCGCGCTCTGTTGTTGCGTTCTATGCTTGGATTGGTGGACAAACGCGAGAACGAGCGTCTCGAAATCGACCACGGTCTTCTTGCTGCTTTGCTGGAAATCAAAAAATACACACATGGAGCGCGGTCCATGGAGAAAATCGTAGCTACGCTCCGAAGTCCCCATGGAGCAGTGATTCGCCGTTCATCGCTACCGTCGAATGAAGTGCTGGCGATGAACGTAGACTTGGTGCCATTTCAACGCATCATGAGTCGGTCACGACGATTCCAGTCCTATGCCGATCGGCTCGCGGAGGCCATCCATGACGCGTGGCGGGAAGCCAAACGCAAACGTGTCAAGGACGAGTCCTTCGCAAATGACGTTGAATTTGACCGACTGCCTGCCGAAATCAAGGCCACCAATGTCGCGGCCGCCCTCAGGATTCCTCGTCTGCTGGAGATGGCAGGCCTGTACCTGGTTCCTTGCGGTGCAACGCCCAACGTCGGTCAGGGAGACGGTGCTGCTTGGTCGCGTGCCGTGGAGGAATTGCTCGACATCCTCGCTGAGGAAGAACATGTGCTGTGGATGCAGTTCATGTACAGCAACGGCTGGCGGCCGACGGATACGATTCCGAGATCCTCCGAGGAAGAAGCTGCCGCTCGTTCCCGCCGCCTTCATCCCTGCCTCGTGCCCTTCGCTGAGCTGAGCGTAGACAACCAGGATTATGACCGCGAGCAGATTCGTCAGTTTCCGCGATATGCACAACAGGCTGGCTTCGATATCGTCAAATCGTTACCGACGGAGATCTGATGTCTGACTACATTCCTTGCCCCATCGATATCGGGGACGTCGATTTGCCGCCGGAACTGACGGGGCTTACGGAGCGGCTTGCGGCAAACGCCCATGACAACTGGGCGTTGCAGCGGCTACGGGACGGCTGGCGTTACGGCTCAAAACGCGACGATGCAGCTCGGACGCATCCCTGCCTCCTCCCCTATGAGCAGCTGCCTGAGTCCGAAAAGGAGTATGACCGCCGCACCGCTATAGAAACGCTCAAGGCGGTCCTGGCCCTTGGTTATCGGATCCAGTTCCCGGATGAATCGTCCCCTGTCTGAGATTCGTTGTGGCTCGGTGCCCCGTGTTTCCTAACCAGCGTGACGTATGGCTGTTATGTGGAAAACGATCCGCGTGTTCATCTCGTCCACGTTCCGCGATATGCACGCGGAACGCGATCACTTAGTTCGTTTTGTCTTTCCCCGACTGCGCGAACTGTTGCTGCCACGGCGGATTCACCTGATCGATGTCGACCTGCGATGGGGGGTCACGCGCGAGCAGGATGCGACAGAGGTGTGCCGCGAGATCATCGTAGAGTGCCGCCCCAGATTCCTGTGCATGCTGGGGGGACGCTATGGCGAAGTTCCGTCCGGCCGGAAGCTGTCGATCACGGCCGATGAGGTCCACTTCGGCGTGTTCAATTGCACGGAAAAGATGTATGCGCTGTTCTATACCCGACATGGCGCCGTCACCGAGCGCATGGACCGATCTGCTCCGGGGCTATTCCGCGAGCCCAAGGACAGCAAGAAGGCCGCGAGCCTGGCGCAGCTCAAACGCGGGATTCGACGGTCAGGCCGGCCTCATTTTCTGTACACCGGTCGATGGGATGCCGGCGAGAAACGTCTGCTGGACTTGGAGACGTTCGGTTCGCGTGTCGCGGCGGACATTCTCGCCACCATCGATGATGAGTTCGGTGTGGCCGCTGGCGGGCCGGCCGACGAGTTCGCCGATGAGAACGCGGCCATTGAGGCGTACGTCGAGGCGCACACCGCGCGATACGTCGTCGGCAGCCGACAATCGATCGTGCGGCAGATCTTCGATCACGCCGCCGCGACTGGCGGGAGTGAACTGCTCATCGTCGCGGGTGCGCCGGGGAGCGGCAAGTCAGCGCTGATGGCGCAGATCAGCCGATCACCGGAACTGAAAGATCCCAGCACGACACTGCTGATCACGCACTTCGTTGGCGCCGGCGTGCGCTCGACCGATGTACGCCTAACGATTCGGCGGCTGTGTCATGAACTCAAGGCGGGTTTCCCGCAGATCGCCGCCGATATCCCCGATGATATCAACGGATTGCAGACAGCGCTGGTCGATTTCCTGCGCCAAGCATGCGTGCAAAAGAGAGTGGTGATGCTGCTGGACGGCGTGGACCAGTTCGATACAACGCGCTCCGGCGGATTGTTCTGGCTGCCGCGCGAACGGCTGGCGAATGCGCGCATCATCCTCTCGTGTCCGCCGGGAGCAGTGCTGGACGAACTCCGACGGCGACAACCAGTGCCGCCGGAGGTTCACCTTCAGCACCTGAGCAGCGAGGATGGGACGCAGATCATCGAGCACTTCCGGCTGCGATACCATAAGAGCTTCGAGGCAGACCAGCGGGCAGCGCTGCTGGCCAAGACGGACGCGGGCACGCCGCTCTACCTGCTGGCCGCGCTGGAGGAACTGCGCACCCTCGGAACCTACGAAGAGATCTCAGCACGCATCACGGAACTGCCGCCAACGGCCGGCGAGCTGTTCGCGTGGATCCTGCGGCGGCTGGCACACGATGAGGAATTTCGCGACCAGAGCGGACGGCGGATCGGGCGCGAGTTGGTACCGCGCTTCGCAGCTCTGCTGGCATCAAGCCGGCATGGGCTGAGTCAGCGCGAACTGGTCGACCTGCTGGACAGCGGCGATCCGCGTGGCAACGTGGCCGCGCTGCTGCGGCTGGTCAGGCCGTATCTGATGCAGCGCGGCGAGCTATTGGACTTCTACCACGGCCAGTTTCGCGAGGCCTCGCTGGGACTTTGGCTCGCGACGGATCAGCAGCGGCGGCACGCGCACGCCGCGTTGTCCGGCTATTTCCAGCAGCGGGCCGATCCGGGAACCGATGGCTCGTGGCGCGATGGCGATGAACGCGCGATGGCGCAGCTTCCGTATCACCTTGCGCCTTTCGAGCAGGAGCGGCTGGCACGGATTCTGACGGACGTGCGATACTTGAGTGGGCGATGCGATCGCGACGGCGCGCATGCTCTGCTGGGCGAATACGAACTGTTCCGGGATGAACATCATGTTGCGCGGCAGGTCGAGGCATTGCTCCGCCGGCACGTGCGCACGCTCAGCACGTACCCGGATTCGCTGCTTTCATTGTGCCTGCACGAAGGCCATGCCAATGCACAAGCTGCGGCGATGGCCCTGGTCAAGGCGAAGCTCTGGCACAAACCGTGGGTGCGGGCGACGCGGATCCCGCTGCCTGCTCCCCAGGCCAGTCATGCGCAACCGCCCGCCTTGCAGGTAGGCTGGCAGTACGCATTCCCGCGAAGCTGCGCGACTGACATGGCCGGCGCACTGGCCCTGCGCTTCAAGCGGCTGGGGCAGGTGGCGATCATTGACCTGCGGCGGCTTGAGGAATTGCCTCACACTCTGGCCATCCGACCGCTGCGCCCACTGGGATTGTTTATCAGCGACGATCAGCGACTGATGGCGGTGGCGTTCGAGAATGGCGAGGCGGATATCCACCGGCTGCTCGGCCCCGCGAATGGGTCGCCGACCAGCGCCCAGCGGCTGGCAACTGTGAAGTACCTGCTGCCCGAGATGGATGCGCCGGTAATGCTGTGGCTCGATGATCTGCTCTGTTATCAACGCGATGAGAAGACGCTGGTTTTCTGGCGCATGGACTCTGAGCAGGCGGTGGCGCTTCATGCTCGCGCCTGTGGCGAGTTGGCCGGCGCCGTCGAGACTGCAGGAGAGTTGGTCGTCGCGGTTCGACAAGGGCCAGGCGCATCAGTGACGCGCATGTCCCCTCGTGGAGAAAACAGCGTCCAGAGCCGCGGGAACGCCGCCGTGAGCTGCATCTGCGCCTGCGATTTGCGTCAGATCGCCGTGGCGTGGTCGGACTGCACTATCGGGGTGTACGATCTCGATCCATCGCTCACCCAACACAGACTCACTCGGGTGCCGGAAGATATGCAGCGCATGGGGTGGGATGGCGAGCGGCTCCTGAGCATGTCGCGATTCGCCCATCTCTTCGTATGGAAGCCGGCCGGAGCCGAAGCGCCCGTGCGCGTGCAGCACGATGAGTCGCTGTTCGCGCCGGGGATCCAGGCTATCGCTTCGCGGCTGGAATATCAGGGCGAGGGTGTATTCGCGGTCATTACGGATGCGATTGCCGCCCAATTCTCACTGGAATGGGATGCGGCGGATTCGCCGCCAATCCGCCAAGCCTACACCGCCGGCTCGGGCGAGGTAATCGCAATCCAGAACAGGATGGATGGGCTGTGGGTAGTCGATGGCGGGCATGAGACGCGGCTTGCGGATGCTCAGGAAGCGAGCTGCCGGCCGGAATGCGGGCTGGATGGCCAGCGGCTACTGCTGGCGTCTAATGGCTTTCCCGGCGGGAGCGTCATGTTGGAACTGGACTCGCGCCGGATCGTCCCATGCCCGCAGGTGCCACAGTCGATCGCCAGCGTCGCGGGAGATGCGCTCGGCGGCTTCTGGATCAATGACCGCGCCGGTCGCATCTATCACGTCTGGCCGTGCGGAGAGTGTCGGCTCGTGGCCGAGATTCCGCTCGATGGTGCCTCCGTGGGTCAGCTGCTGTGCCGCGGCGAGCGACTGATCTGGTTCGGCCGATGCAACGTGAGCACGCGCGCGGGAACCGAGAATGTGCGGGCAATGGTTTTCTATCGCTGTGCCGCCGGCGAAGCAGAGCTTATCGGCAAACGGACCTTCGCGACGGAGGATGGCCGATTCGAAGCATGGGACTACGATGCTGAATTCGACCGTGTTGCTGTGGTGTCATTCAACGTGATGCGCGATCAACGTATGCTTCGACACGACGTGCCCGAGCGCATCATGAGCGGCTCAGAAGATCTCCGGCCGACGATTGGGCTTTCCTCGGCGGTTCGCCGGCTGCGCATCTGTCGCGGTGGGCAACGATTGGCTGCGTTGTGCGCGGATGGCTCGCTGTGCTGGGTAGATGCGGCCGGCGGGCGGCGGCTGGCATGTCTGCTTCCTTCCGTGCGATTCGGCGATATGGTTCAGACGGCAATCGTGGACGACTCGGTTCTGCTCGTCGAGGACCAGATTCGCGTGGTACACTGTAGACTGGAGGAACCCTGATGGCGATGACGATGACGATGGCGTCGGCCTTGGATGCCGTGAATATGCTCATTAAGCAGAGGCGGATTCGCTCGGCGATCGACACGCTGCGAGAACTGCACGATGGCACCCTACAGCCCGAATCCCAGGCGCTGACAGCCTTTCAATGCGCCGTCGTCTACTGGTCCGAAGCGGGCGACGGCGAGTCGGCCCGCGCGATGTTCAATGCCGCATGCCGTTTGTGCAACTCGCCCCAGCTTTCCCAGAGCACCCCGGCACAGCGGATCCGTGCCAACTGCTGCGAGAACATGATGCTCCTGTCGCTCTCGGAAACGGAATATCAGCTCTGGGTCGACGAACTGACGAAACTTCAGCCGCAGAACCCGATCCTACGCGACCACCCGCCCAAGTTCCGCAAATGGTTGGACGAGGGCAAGCCGTGGGTGGATGTGATGCAGAGCCTGGCGGCGACGTTTTATAATCGCAACGATCCCGCGCGGGATAGGGGGCTCTACGGTTGCGCGGCATCGCTGTGGCAGTTGGTCCTGAAGAACCGCAAGTCGTTGCGGCTGACGCGCGATGACTGGCGGACGGCCGTCTACGAGCACGCCGTGCTGGCCATGCGCATGGCGCAGCACGCGGGCCAAGAGATGGAGCGGCAGACGCGGATGCCGGCCAGGATTCACGAGTTCATCTTCATCGCCGAGGCGGCCGAGCCGTTCGTCGAGGAATTCCTCGCGGCCAACCCATCGGACCCAATGATCCTCGAACTTTGGCGCAAGCTGCAGAGCTTCCTCACGACATTGAGGCGTGCGCCAAACCCGCCGGTGGGCTGCTTCGTGGTGACGGTGCTGCTGTGTACGGGGATCGGCTGGGTCGTTGGGCTGGTCAAGCAGCGCCCGTATGCGTGGTTAAGCGGGATCTACGCCGGCCTGATTATAGGGGGGATCTGGTGGGTTATAGCGTGGATCCAGGGCCGGCAGCAGAGGTCGTGATGTAGGGTCGCCAATGTCGACGGTGCCCTCACCGGCGGAATCCGCAGAGTCAAGTGCTCGACGAACTCGCGCACCAGATAGCGCAGATGCTCCTCGCCGACCACGACGAAGTGATCGAGGCGCTCTTGCCGGATCGTCTGCACCCACCGCTCCACGTAGGCATTCTGGTTCGGGGCGAATCAAGATGCTTTCGCCGAGACCGGTGCATGGGTATCGACGCCACGGGTGTGGCCAATGTTGCAATGGACAAAATGGGGGCTGCCTACGCAGCGACGGGAGGAAAGGTATCCCGCATGCGGAAGCAGCGTCGAGCGGGTGAAACGGTCAGCAACGCGTTCACCGCCGAAGAACGCGGCAAGATGGTCTGACGGCCCTTCGCGGGTTGGAACGTTGCGGGATCTTCACGTTGGGGATCGTGCGGACGTGTGCCCCGGTCGGGATTGGCGGGATTTTCGACGACTGCACCGTGATCAAGGCGAACTGGATTGAGGCAGCCGAGGCACTTGGATGCGACTTGGGCGATCCGCCCGCCATGTGGGCCGCAGCCTGGCGATTCGGCAGGGATGCCATGTCGTGGTCACGGCCGGCGAACTTGGCCTGTGGTGGTCGGACGGGCAAACGGTCCGACGGGTGCCCGCAGTCCCGGCCCAGGTTCGCGACGTCTGCGGGGGGGAATACTGTCTTGGCGACGTTGGGCGTGGCAATAATGGCTGCGGGCGGGAAGATCGGTGGTGGGTGCCAACTGGCGGCTCGAATGGCGGCAGAGCCAGGCGGGCAGGTTGGTGTGGATGGCGCCGGTGATCGTCGTGAAGCCAGCCGAGGTAATTCGTCTGGGCGTCGGGGCTCTCTCCGCCGTGCCCCTCGTTATCATTTGTACGCCCTGGGGCTGAACGATGGATCGATCACGTCTCGGCCGGCTGCTGGTCAACTGTTGCAGGGGATCCGAAGTGTTTCACGTGCAGGATCAACGCCCAGTGCCGCCACACACGCCGCGAGCTATTCCCCGTGCTCAGCCGTATCCAGAACATCGGTTACGACCTGGGCGAAAACGGACGCGCCCGAATGGTATTCGGGACAATCACAGAACGCCGTGGGTGGGCGGGCCAGTTGGCCGGTAGTGAGTTCTCGCCCCCCATGTCAGTGGCTGCCTGACCTTCAATGGAACCGTCGTCCAATACGCCTCCCAAACGCACTCGCGAAACGCGAGTGGAGCCGCTGAAACTCGCATGACCAGAGAACTGGCCTGATCCTGTCTTGTCGCGTAGCATCAGACACTGTGGTAGACTTGTTACGTGTCGTCGGTGTAGAGCTGTATGTAGACGTGTATGCGTCCTTTGAGGGACCCGGAAATGCCGCGACGCCGTTGCCCCCGCGTGGCCGGGAAGATGCCTTTACACCGTCTATCACCCTGAGGAAGTTGTGCATGGTGACCGTGAAGGTTGGGAACCTGTTCGATTCAGAAGCTCAGACACTCGTGAATACCGTCAACTGTGTCGGTGTGATGGGCAAAGGTATCGCGTTGGAGTTCAAAGACCGCTTTCCCGAAATGTTTAAGGACTACGTGGCGAAGTGCAGTGCAGGCCAAGTGAAGCTCGGCCAGCCGTACCTCTACCGCAGTCTGCTTCCGCCTTGGGTTCTGAACTTCCCGACGAAGGACAATTGGCGTTCGGCGTCGCGACTGAAAGACATCGAGGATGGGTTGCGATACCTCCTTGACCACTATCAGGAATGGTCGATCAAATCGCTTGCCGTCCCGCCATTGGGTTGCGGGTACGGACAGCTTGAGTGGCGGGTGGTTGGACCAACGCTGTATCGCTTTCTGAAGCAATTCAACATCCCGGTCGAACTTTTCGCCCCGTCAGGGACAACGCCGGACGAACTGGATCCTGAATTCCTTGACGAAACGAGCCAGTATGTCGCGAAGGGCAACGCGACCTCCCTCCGCGTGCCGCCGGGATTGATTGCGGTTGTCGAAGTTCTTCAGCGACTCGAGCGCGAGCCACCTAGTCCGCCTGTCGGCCGGGTAGCATTCCAGAAGATCATCTATTTCGCTACCCAGTGCGGAATTCCAACCGGTCTTCGGTACGAACGAGGCGTTTATGGCCCTCACGCGACTGGTTTGAATCGCCAAATCACCACTCTGCTCAACAACGGGTTGATCCGCGAGGAACGGCTCGGGCGAATGGTTGCCGTTCGCGTTGGCTCGACTTTCACCGACGCCAGTCGCGTCTTTGAGAAGCAACTCGATTCCTGGAAGGACGCAATCGAGAGGCTCGTGGTTCTGTTTAGAAGCCTGAATACCGAACAGGCGGAGTTGGTTGCGACGGTCCATTTTGTGTCAGGCGAGTTTCGCGCCACGAAGAACCTGGAGCCGACGGAATCCAATGTGATTCGGGGCGTGATGGGATGGGAGCAAAAACGTCGCCGGCCGCTCGATGCGAAGGAAGTGAGCCATGCCATTGAAATATTGAGCGCACTCGGCTGGATTTCGACGGCGGCGCGGTACGACGCAATTTTCTCCAAAGAGGAACCACCAAATGAATGAACTTGGAACGTGCCTGTTCTACATGGCTCCGTTTTGCAATGTGGCACCGATAGCGGCGGCTGGGATTTTCTCGTACACCAAAGTCCACGCCAATCCTATGCTTGCCCAATTTGCCACCACTATCGCCGATCCAGACGTGAACAGGCGTCGGCACAGGCGCACCATTGATGAGCGGCCCCTGCACGACTATGTGCCGCTGTACTGGGCAATTCACACGCCGATGCAGTACGTCGTGACCGTCAAGAACCGATGGTTATCACAGGATGATCTGGTCTTCTTTGTGGTCTCGGCCCATACTGTGGCCGGAATACCCGACATCCTGTCGACGGACGGCAACGCCGCCTCTGACGACACAACTTTCTACCGTGGAATGGGTGCTTGGGACCAGCTTGATTGGAAGGTACTTCGGACGCCGAACTGTTTCAGTCGTGAGTACAGACGAAAAAAGGCCGCAGAGGTGCTGGTTCCCGATTCCCTGCCTCGCGACCATTTCGTTCATCTGGTTGTGCGTAAGGCAGAAACCAGCAAGAAACTTACGGACATTGTCGCCCCCGTCCTACAGCAATTAAGCCTTCCGTCGATGCCGCCGGTCGTTGTGCGACCCGACTTCTACTATACCGACACCGAGTGACGGTAGCTGGGCACTGTCTTGGAGTCAGGCTCGTGTAGGCCTCGTATAACTGTCAACAGCGTGCATGCTACCATTTCTTCTTCCGCCATTCCCACGGTGGCACAGTATCCCGGTCTCCCCAAAGCCCGCGGCGAGCCTTTCGCCCGGGTTCCGCGGCGGCCGCCAGTTCACGGTCACGCGGTGCGTAATGCTGATACCACCAAACCCGCCCCTCGCGGACGAGTTCGCGTTGATGTTCGTGTCCCCCAGGCGAATGATCCCCAGCGTCCGGCCGTACTTGTCATTGCCCAGGTTGTCCGCCCGCACAACCCAGCCGAAGACATTGTCAGACAACGCTTGCTTGGCCCGATTCCCGAAGACGAGCAGCGTTAGGGTGTCACCGTCTGCAACCTTGACGACTTTGCCCGTCAACGGCTCGCCCGACCAGGCGGTCGTCGCTAAGAGCAGGCCAATGGGCAGACTCGATGCTCTGATGCGTACCTTCATAACTCCGCGATCCTGAGACTGTTCCGCCACGCCTCCACCACGCTTTCGATTGCCAATTCAACGCTGCTCGAATAGGGCGGCGAAGCAACCAAACTAGCACAACCGTGATCAAGAATCACCGGGAGCAGGACTTGCCGGGTGGCAGGGATGCGTCTCCATCAGGCCGCATAGCCGATAGCCCTATTTCCACTGCACATCTAGCTGCGTTAAAATGCGTCGACCCTGTCGTTGAACGCCGCTTTGGATCAGTGGCCACAACAGCCAAACCCACAGTAGAGGGACCGAACATGGAATTTTCCGAAATCATCGAACGTGTAGCTTTTCTGGCGGACGAACGAAAGCAGGAATGCCAAAGCCAGCCCGAGGAAGCGGCGTCTGACCTAGAGAAATGGCTGCCGAAACCCGGCAAGAAGGAGCTGGAACTGGAGGCATTCCTGAAGACCCTGAGGGCGGGTGAGGTCTACATGTTGGCGACCGTAATGTACCTTGGCCGCGGGGACTTCGGAACAGCGGGCTTGCTTGACTATTATGCCGCGACTAGTGACACGTTCCACGCGCCGAGTAGGGCGATCGGTCAAATGGTCGAGAAAGTCCCTCTGGGGGATTATCTGCGACAGGGAGTCGAGAAGCTCACGCAAGCCGGCATTGATCCGAATTCACTCCTTACCACGCATGCTGACACTCCGTTGGCCACCCTCGAGGACAGTACCAATACTGAGCTGAAACTCGGTTCTTGGTATTGCGACACGTGTGGTGAACTCATCAGCACCATCGAGGAAGGCGTCCTACTGTGGCTAAGCCGATCCGAGGATGACCGCGTGATTGGCCGCGACCTTCGTATTGTGCACCGCATTCCGTCGAGCCCACGAGGCGGGCGGAAAGGATGCTATCCAGACGAAGATCAGGAAATGGCGCGGGACGGCTCCACGATTTCCGACCAAGACTTGACTCGCCTCACTGGCCCGGATGGTCTAGTCAGACTGCTGTCGCTAATCGATGATCGGGGATTCTCCGGTGCGGATGTTAACGTTATTGTCATGCGTCTTTATGTTCCTGGCTATGAACAGGCAAGGCCGTACTTTCAGAGAGCCCTGCACACGGGGGTCGTGGAAGCCTGGGCACCTGAAGGTTACTTCTACCAGAGCCAACTGCGCGACATCGTGGCCAATATTGCCCGACTCAAACAGTGAGTGTTGGCTTCAGACGGCGGACACAGTCGCCGATTTGGATCTCGCGACAATGCCGTGCGAGTCGGCGTTCTGATGCATCCGAGTGGACCGCGTCGAAATATGGACAAAGAGATGTTCTCGCTGATCGAGGCGTCGTATTGCCTCGCCTCGGCTGAATCCGCGCTGTCATTCAACCCCGATAGTATCGCTGTTAAGCGACTTTCGGAGGCTGGAATAGAAGTACTCAGACGTTTCCCCCGCGTTTGCGCGTGTCGCGTCCGGCGGGCGATGGTACCAACGAGCCCAAAGCGAGAAAGGCCCGGGCGTGGGGCCTCCGGTGCAAATCGTGGCGAGAACGCGGACCTTGCTGGCAGCAATCGGAGGCGACGGCTAGTTCGTGCGCTGGTCAGCAGGTAAATTGGCTGGAACCATTCCATCCCTCTTGAAGGAGCACCAGCCGTGGCAAAAGCATCGACCGCAATCATCGGCGCATGCGGGGAGCACTACGTCGCCGGCTATCTGTCTGGATTCCACTTGATAGTGGCCATGCCCCGGGCTGGGATACCGGGCTCGGACATGTTCGTCTCCGAGGTGAAAGGCGGTCGGGCTATTCGGCTTCAGGTAAAAACCGGCACGCAGGCCACAAAGCGAGACAAGTCGGCCGGCCCCATCTATCTCTGGAGCACAAACTACTCCGCAATCGAGCGGACAGACCGCGATCTCTGGTACGCTTACGTCTGGCTCAAAGGTTGGCCCGAGGCTGATTCGCTCCCGGAAGTTTTCTTCGTTCCGTCGAAGGCGGTGGTGGAATGGCTGAAGGAATGCCAAGAGCAAGGCGGATCGCGGGTTGTTCACCCTGGCCTCGCAGAAATAGGGGGACCGGCCATGACGAGACCACGCCTGCAAGCCGAACCCGCCTACGATCGCCCGCGATCTGCTGGACCGGATCGGGGAACTGCTGACCGACATGCCCGCACAGGGCGACGACCGGAACTCGATTGACTGGGCCGACGTCGGCAGCATCAGCCACGTCAACGACCCCGAGCCGTAGACCCGCGGCCGGACGATCGGCGGACGATCAGCAGGGGGCTGGGGACGCGTCCGTTCAAGCCACTAAGACGCTGATCGGCGTGGGGCTCGTGCCGTGGATCCTCGTGGCGATCGAGTTGCAGTCCAGCGGCGCGGGGCCAAGGTCGAGACAATCAATGCCAGAGGCGAGCGACGGAAAAGAAAGCCGGCTTTTTCATTCGTTCACATTGGCAAAAAAACGGGTGTCACTGACACCCGTTAGCGACTTTTTTGGGCCGTTTTGGGATGGTTTCGGCAGCGGGTCGAAAGTGCGTTTCACACGGTGTTTTACCGGGTTTTCTTGCGTTTTTCGGGAGCATTGTGACTGCCTTTGAAGACCGAGGGGGGCACCAGCCCGCCAAGCACTTCCGCACCGTATTTTAACGCGTTTTCTTATTTCCGTTTGGGGGGCAAGTTGTGTAAACACCCGTTTAACCCACCAACCGCTATTTACCTGGAGGTGAACATCATGGCAAAGTCTACTCCCCGTACGCCCATAAGTGAAGAGGGCCGCCCGTTTAAGCACCGTTCCGGACGCTGGGCGAGAAAGTGTAAGGGCAAGTTGGAGGTGGCCTAAAGTGTAGCAGGACCGCTGATCGACGCTGATGAACGCTAATCTGTCTTGGTTGCGGTCGAAAGCCGCGTCGTATTACGGCGTCCAGTCACGCTCGGAAACGATCTCCTCCGTGCTGAGCGTGATCTTCGCGCCTTTGTTCAGATCGTTCAACGGCTGTTGCAGCTGCACACGATACGTCTCGCTCGTCTTCTGCAAAACGGTGCCATGCATCACGCGGCCGTCTTTGGTCTCGATGATCGTCTGGCTCGGGTTCGCCCAGTCGGCGAAGACCAGGAACGTGATCATGGCCACGAAAAACAACGCGGTCTGCCACAGGTTCCGCTTGGCAGGCGGACCCTCCGGCAGGGCCATCACGGCGGCCGTTCGGGCTTCGTCGTCCTTGTGGAACAGGGCCGCCATGATCAGCCCGATCACGATCGCGAACACGACCGATCCGACGATCCGCGCGACGCCCAAATCGAAGCCGAGCACCCGGGCGGTCAGAAAAATCGCCATTACGTTGATCGCCGGGCCGGAATACAGGAATGCCGACGCAGGCCCGATGCCGGCGCCGACCCGGT
>Ga0351873_10241_pt1 | contig 13368 bp, 8 predicted proteins | sample TotcelFGM3001N11_FD_206764 | JGI IMG/M metagenome (GOLD analysis project Ga0351873, IMG submission 206764) | Enriched cells from coal bed in the Powder River Basin, Montana, United States - Total cells FGM rep2 HSBNCT.FGM.300.1.N11 ... | reverse complement strand
AAGTCGGAGGTATGCGAGGGCTACGCAAAGATCCTCAGTGGCAGCTCGATCTCCTGGAAAGGCTTGTTCAGGCTTATTAGAAACGACGGTACCGGCGTCTAGGTCAAAGGCAGCTTTTCGGAGGTTTTGTGGAAGGCTCATACGTTCTTTCCGGGTGCTAAGTCGCAGTGGCGAACAGGGTGCCAACCAGGGACGGCAGCAGCGCTTTGCCTCTTCTCCGAACATTGTGGATGAACTCGAAGAAGCCCAGATACTGCGGCAGGTTCTCCTGAGAGATTCCTCGATGTGGGCGAAGCCAGGACCGCAGAAGTGACCAAAAACCTTCGATGGTGTTGACATGGACCTCGTGGAAGCCGTCCCCGTCTTCGTCTCTGGCGTACTCTTTGATCGCGTGGCAAACCGTCTTGTGCTCATAGCCCCACTCGGGGAGTTGGCTGTAGATGATATACTCATCGGTGTTCACCAAGGATCCTGGCTCAATGACAGAGCGCAGGATCGGTTCGATGGTTTTCCGTTGAACATCGGGGAGCATGAATATGGCCACGTCCCCGGATCGCTGGATGATCCCAAGAATCGGAGGCTTCTCCTTCTCGAGAGTGCCACGACCCCGTGCACCCTTGAGCCCGCGCCGCCGTCCGAGTCGATTCTTGCGCCGCACGGCTTCCGGATGTCCCTTGTGGCCAGCCTTGACATAGACTTCGTCGCATTCCACTACCCCCTTGAGTCTGCAACCGGGTTTCCTTGCACAGATCTCTCTGCGAAGAGTCATCGTCATGGTCTGTGCAACGTCGGGGTCGAGATCCAACTCCGCGGCGATCTGGTTATTGGACACGTTGAGGCCCATGAGATACAACATAACAATCCAAGTGGCGATGGAATGATGCTTCCTTGCCAAAGCGGTCCCCGTAAAGTCATTGAAGCGAAGCTCACAGTTATTGCATTTGTATTTCTGGCAAAGGGGATCGGAATCCCTGTGCCCGTTCTTTTTGACACGATTTGAAGTGCATTTTGGGCAGCATGTGCCACGGGGCCATCTCGTTTCTCTGAGAAAATCATAGCATTTTCCGGGGTCGATGAGATTGTGAATGCGGATATCCAGTTTAGGTGCGGTTTTGGCAATCATGAGGCCTCCTTTCAAGGGAAAGAGAAGCCATGATATTTATAACAAAACCGTCAGAAAGTCCCGCTCTTTCTCACCAGGGGCATGGACGTGGAGCACCCGGCAATGCCGTATGAGCCTTGGGTTTTACCATCCGGATTGGGTCGCGGTGCAGGAGACTCAAACCGGCGAGGTGAACTGGATCATTGAGACGAAAGGCCGTGTCTGGGAGGGCACCGCAGCGAAGGACGACGCGATCAGGGAGTGGTGCGAGCGGATCACCGAAGCTACCGGCTCCAAATGGCACTACATCCGCATCGACCAGACTTTCTTCGACACACAACCGGCGTCGACGCTCGGCGACCTGACGCGTGGACCTTCACAACGCACTCTAAGATGGGGCCGTGGGGGCCAGACAAAGGGATGATCATGCCACGCTAAATCCGAAACCTTGGAATCTCCTCATGATGAGGGATAATTGGGTTTTTACCCATGCACCCGCAGGTAAGGATCTTGAGATGGAATATACGCTCTATCAACAAGAAGCAATCAATCACTTGGACGGGAACCTTCAGATCATTGCCTGCGCCGGTTCTGGGAAAACTCAGGTCATTTGTCAGCGCATCGTCAATATCCTGCGTGCAAAGGGCCCATCGGGTATAGCGCCAGCCAATATCGTTGCGTTTACGTTCACTGACAAGGCAGCGGCTGAGCTGAAAAGCCGCATCCACAAACTTGCCAGAGAGCAACTGGGTTCAGACTTTGGCCTTGCGGAAATGTATGTCGGTACAATCCATGGCTTCTGCCTCGACATGCTTCAGACTTATCTCTTCAAGTTTTTGAAATATACTGTACTGAGCGAGGTCCAACAGAGGCTTCTCATTGACCGGCACTCAAAAGAATCCGGTTTGTCCGACCTTTTGACTACGACAGGACAACGGCTTCAGCGATGGAAGGATTCGAAGCTATACCAAAAGGTACTTTCGATAATACGTGAGGCTGAGATTGATGAAACTGCTCTCGGAGACCATCCCATCAAAGCAGCCCTCGGAAAGTATCATGCACTTCTGGATAAGAAGAGGTACTTGGATTATAGCCGTATCTTGTTCGAGGCTGTCGCCGCCTTGCGCGACAATCAAGAATTGCAGGAAAAGATCGCTTCTCGCGTTAAATACCTGATCGTTGATGAATATCAGGACGTGAACCCTGTGCAGGAACGCCTGATCAAGCAACTTCATGACTTAGGTGCACAATTGTGCGTTGTTGGAGATGATGACCAGACAATCTACCAATGGAATGGCAGTGATGTTGATAACATTCTGAAATTTGCCAACAGGTACCCGGGGGTGCACAAGATTCCTCTGGCAGAGAATTTCCGCAGCAGCAAGGGGATAGTTGAAAGTGCCAAGAGCGTTGTTGAGAGAAATAGCGGACGATTGTCCAAAGACATGGTCAGCAAGGAGAAGCAGCTATTCAAGCATGGAGACATGTTGTGTCTTAGGTTTGCCGATCCTGATACCGAAGCGGCTTGGATTGTCAGGAAGATCATCGATATGCGGGGAATCCGGTTTGAGGAAACCGGTGTAACTCGAGGACTCTCTTGGGCAGACTGCGCTATCCTTTTACGCAGCGTTAGAGGAAGCGCAACGCCCATAATCCAGGCACTAAGGGCAGCAAACATTCCCTACGTTGTCAAGGGAATGACTGGTCTTTTCGATACGGCAGAAGTGAAGGCAGCCGCTGGAATCTTTTCATACCTTGTGGGTGAAATAGACCGTGTGTTGTTGGTCAATCTCTGGATTACTGCAAACCTTGGACTTTCATCTGAAAGTATCGAATCAGCCGTTTCGAAGCTTGATCAGTGCAAAGCCTCTTGGACCGGTGAATGGCAGAAGTCGAAATACTCAATACAAAGGACGTACCTAGACTTCTTAGAAGCAATCAACCTGCGGGAAGAGGCCATCCCAGACGCCGGTGATGCCCATCGCGCCCATGGAGAGATTGTCTATTACAATCTAGGCAAATTCAGCCAACTCATTTCCGACTATGAGACCATTAATTTCAATCTTGATCCAGATGGTCTGTATCTTGGGTTTGCAGGATTCCTACACTACCAAGCCGCAGAATATTATCCGGAAGGTTGGGAGGGAGCCGGATTTGCCGAACCCGATGCAGTTCAGGTGGTGACGGTCCACCAGGCAAAGGGGATGGAGTTTCCTGTGGTCTTCATCCCTAATCTGTTAAGGAATCGTTTCCCGTCAAAGAAACAAGGGGGCCGTAAATGGTCTCATGTCATTCCTGCGGCAGCAGTAGTTGGTGCTGACAGATACGATGGATGCGAAGAAGACGAGCGCCGGCTCTTTTACGTCGCTCTGACCAGAAGTAAGAAATATCTATCCTGTACATGGGCTCCAGAAGCCCCTAGAGGTCTATACGCCAAACAATATCAATTCGTCCATGAAGTCACAACCCAATCTTATGTCCTTACCCGCGAGCCTGCAGCTGAATCGGTGGAGAAGATTACTCCCGAGTCGAACACGGAGGAAGCCGAAGTTATCCTTACCTTTAGCGAGCTGAAGTATTTCTATGAATGTCCCTACCAGTTCAAGCTGCGCTTTATGTATGGCTTCAACCCAGGTTTCCATGAAAAGATCGGGTTTGGCAAATCCTTACACGACGCCCTGGCCGAAGTGCATCGCAAGGCGCTGGACGGTGAATACCTCAGGCCAGAAAACGTTCCACAGCTGCTTGATACGCATTTTCATCTTCCATATGCCTGGAACAAGCTGAAGGATGATATGCGTCAACAGGCGGACAAGGCTTTGCGACGGTATCTTTCTGAGAACGGCGCAATTCTGGACAAAGTGAAGTATGCCGAGCAACCAATAGAACTGAAACTTGACGAGGGAATCGTTGTTCACGGTAGAATTGACCTTATCCGCCGCACTGATACCAATGAAGTGATCATCATTGATTTTAAGTCAACTGAACGGTCCCAGGAAGAAGAGATCACCCGCCAGCAATTGCACATTTACGCTCTGGGCTATCAGCAGCTTAGTGGGTGCAGAGCCGACCTCGTGGAGATTTACAACCTCGATGAGGGAGCAGGAGCGACAGTACGTGAGATGGTCGACGATGCAATGCTGCAAAATACGGAGGAGGCAATCGTAGTTGCAGGCAGGGAGATCAAGAACGATAACCTATGCCGGAGGCAATGTGCCGGGTGCGACTTTAAAGGGATTTGTCGAAGTGACTTCACAGCTTAGCGGTAGCATGGTTGGCTCTAGTACTGATATTGAACGCCTTCGGCTGATTTGAAGATCGCCCGTCTATTGGAGGATGCCGATGAGTTACACGAAAACGATTGTTTGCTTGGCCAACTCCAGGAAACCGCCTTCAGGTCGATGCATTGCCGTGCGAGGTAACTACCTCAGGCTTTGGAGTCTGGATTAGGCCAGTGAGCGCTCGCCCGACCCAGGAGATATCCGATGAAGAACGTCGCTACGAAGCCGGGACATATCCAAAGGTCCTGGATACCATATCAATCGAGATGAAACAGCCAGTTTAGAAATCAAGAATACCCTGGAACAGGGACGCAATATGGAATCTGTTGATTGTTCGAATAACGACTCTCGACTGCCTCAGGCGATTTGGCCGGAAACGGTGACCTGATGAAGTAAAGGATTATGTCCGGGTTGGGGAGACCTTATGTTGAGAGGCGGGAAATGAAGATTGCCGGAAAATGAGGAATAGGAGATCATTTCATGGGGGCAATCGGCATCTTCAGGATTGTCGCAACAGACGGTGAAATCAAGGCGACCGGCTGCCGTTCGGACGGGGTGCGGAGAGTCGAGCCGGCGCCTCCGGGCGAGTCGAAACCGGAAATTACGGAGCACCGGCGATGGAAAAGCTTCTCTCTTTGGGCATCGCTCCCGACCCCTTTGGCGCCCTGCGGAGGTTCTTCATCAAAGCCTCTCCCTGCCGTGCGCCATCGCGGCCGCTCCAATTCGCGATGGCGGCCGGCTCAGTCTTTCCCGAGGCAGCATTTCTTGTACTTTTTTCCGGAGCCGCAAGGGCACGGGGCGTTGCGGCCGGCTTTGAGCCGGGACGGCTCGCGTGGCATGCTTTTTCCTCCGCTCAGGCGCACAATCTCCTGCCCCACCGGTTTCATCCGTTTCATTCGGTCCTTGAGCACCGAGCACATGCCCGGTATTCCCCGCATGGTGCTCCATAGATGCTCGAGCAGCCGCTCGTCTCCCCCGTTGCCCATTAATCCCGAAAAACGGCATGAAGGCAGTGTGACGGAGACGGCGCCCAAGTCTTTCGGCCCTTTGGAGCTGATCCGGTGGAAAGCCAGGCCCACTTCCTTGCAACCGCATCCGGGGTTGATGCAATACATGTCGTTAGCCCAATAGGTTGCGCCGTCCAGGTGAAACGTCAAGTTGAAATCGTCCGGATATACTTCAAGCCAGGAGACCATGTCTCCGGGCTCCCACCAGGTCCAGTCCTTCCGGCGCCAAGCATCCTGTCCGGTACCCTTGACGAGCCGCCACCGCTTTCTCATCCTGTCAAGGTAATGTGGGCCCATGCCTTCTCTGAGCCGGGCCAGGAGCTCCGGATCGTGGCGCTCCTCGGGTGCGTATGAGTCGAAATCCACCTGGCCGGAATCCACGTCCAGGCTTGCGGAAAGCCACCTGCGAGGAGGCGGATCTTTCGGTTCGCCCGGTCTTGGAATGAAGTCGTAGATCAGCTCCCCTCCGTCGTCCGTAATATTGGCAAAACGTTCATCGATCTCCATGGCCTGCAGCCGGATGTCGCGGCAATCACAGTCCGGGTTGTCGCAGACGTGGGCAATTATCAGTAGACCATGGCGTCGTCCGTCGGAGTCTTCCTCTTGCCAAACGGTAAAAGGGCCTCCATCGTCCAGGGTAAGCTCCATTAGCTTTCCATCTTTCCGTTTCATTTTCTCCATTCCTTGCTGCAATCTTTCCCGGCCGCCGGCTCGTTCTGGAATCCGTTTCGCAATCCGGGCTGAGCAGCCGGTAGCCAGTGTTTTCAGTCGGCCCGCTCGTTCAAACTGATCACCTGATCGACAATCCTGCCGTCGAAGAGGTCTCGGGCCATGCACCGAGCCCGGTATCAGAGCGTCCGGGCTTCCATCCGTGCTCGGCCGGCAGAAGGCGGCTCGACCGGTCCAAAGTCGCCGAGGCTCACGAAGGTGAATCCCTTCTTCTTGAGCTCTTCCACGATGTGGGGAAGGGCTTCTCCGGTGTGGTAGCCTCGTCCGTTGATGTGGAAGATGAGGATATCGCCCGGCTTCGTTTGTGACAAGACCCACCGGGAGAGGCCTTTGGCGGTCATGTCCCTGCTCGGGTCTCCGCTGGCGAACGTCCAGTGGACGACCTGGTAGCCAAGGGATTCGACGGCCTCCAGGCTTCGTCGATCATAGTTCCCCGCCGGAAACCGGAACAGGGTGGGCCTTATCCCCGTTATCTCCGTGATGATTTTCTCGCTTTCCTTGACCTCCGCCACGAAACAGCCGCTGTCGAGCTTTTCCATGTGCTGGTGGTGGCTCATGGAATGGTTCTCGATTCGAATGAATCCGAGCTTCGAGACTCGAGCGAGCTCCGCGCTGTTCCGCAGGGCGAATTTGCCGCTCACGAAGAGGGTGCAGGGGATCTTCTCGCGCACGAGAAAGTCGAGAATCGTGTGGTCGAGAAAGGAAGGCGTTTTGGTTTCGCATCCGTCCAGGGTGAGCGCCACCACTTTTTCCGAAGTGGGGAGCCTGGTGATCACCTCCGCGCTCGCCCTGCATGGCTCGGGGAGAAAGAACAAGGCCGGCAGGATCAGGGTGATGAGGGCGAGATCGAGCATGTTCCTCATGTTTTCCGCGTGTCCTTCACATTCCGTTGAGCTCGGCGGGGAGCCATGCGCGTCAACCGCTGCCTTCGCAGGGGCAGCTTAAGGGGATTTGCCTTCGACGCAAAGGACTTGCGTAAGCTATATCGTCATTCCGGCATGTTTTTAGCCGGAATCCAGGCCCGCGCCACCGCAGGATTTCTGTGTGGCTGGATTCCGGCTAAAAACATGCCGGAATGACGTGCATGCACTCGCCGTTAGCAAACCGGCGCCACTCGCGGCTCCTTGAGCCTGCCCCCGCGAAGGCAGGGGTTGACGCCTATGGGCGGAGAGTGGAGTGCAGCCGCCTCGATTTGATAATCCAAAGACGCAAAAAGCGCAATGGATTCCGCTTCTCAGCATCAGCGCGCCTGGCGCTCCTGGGCGTCGATGACTGCAAGAGACGTCGTGTTGACGATTTCATCCACTTCGCAGTCGCGCTGCAGGACGTGGATGGCCTTGCTGGTGCCCATCAGGATGGGGCCGATGGCCTTGGCGTCGCCCAGGCGGGCCAGGAGCTTGTAGGCGATGTTTCCGGCTTCGAGGGACGGAAAGATCAGGACGTTGGCCTTTTCCTTGAGCTCGTTGAATTCGTAAACCGTATTCAAGATTTCGGGAACAAGGGCGGTGTCCGCCTGCATTTCGCCGTCGATCCTCAAATCCGGCCTCCGCTCTTTTACGATCTGAGTGGCGCGGGCCACTTTCTGGGTGAGCGGGTGCCGCGTGCTGCCGAAGTTGCTGAAGGAGAGCATGGCGATGATTGGCTCGATGTCGAGCTGCCGCACCGTGTCCGCCGTGCAGATGGCGATTTCCGCCAGTTGCTCCGCGGTGGGCTCGATATTGACGGTCGTGTCCGCGAAGAAGACCACGTCCTTGGGGAAGATCATCATGTACAGTCCGGCGATGACGGACGTATTCTCCGCGAGCGGAAGGGTCTGCAGCGCGGGACGGATGGTGTCCGGGTAGTGCTGGTGGACGCCTCCCACCAGTCCGTCGGCGTCCCCCATCTTCACCATCATGGCGCCGAAGTAGTTGGGATTGAAGCGCAGAAGATGAGTGGCCTCGCGCCGGGTGATGCCTTTCCTGCATCGAATTCTGTGGAATTCGGAAATGTATTCCTCGATGCGCCCGAAAGTGAGCGGGTCCACGATATCGGCCCCCTTGAGATCCAAGTGGAATTCGGCGCACTTCGCTTCGATGACTTCCCGGTTTCCCAACAGGATGGGCCGGGCGATGCCTTCATCCAGGATGACCTGGCAGGCCCTGAGTATCCTGCGGTCGGAGCCTTCCAGGAACACGATGCTCTTGGGGTCCCGCCTGGCTTTCTGGATGATGCGCCGCACGATCTCCTGGGCGTGGCCGAGCCTGCTTTCCAGGCTGTGCCTGTAGCCGTCCCAGTCGGTGATGACCCTTCGCGCCACGCCGCTTTCCACCGCCGCACGGGCCACGGCGGACGCTTCCCAGATCAGCACCCGCCGGTCAAAAGGCTTGGGTATGATGTAGTCGGGGCCGAACTGCAGGGATCGTCCCCCGTAGGCCTTGATCACGGAATCGGGAACATCCGCCTTGGCCATGGCGGCGAGGGACTGCACGGCCGCGATCTTCATCTCGGCGTTGATGGCGGTTGCGCGTACGTCCAATGCCCCCCGGAAGATGAACGGAAAGCCCAGCACGTTGTTCACCTGGTTGGGAAAATCGGAGCGGCCCGTCGCCATGATCAGGTCGTCGCGCACACTCCTGGCGTCGTGGTAGGAAATCTCCGGGTCCGGATTGGCCAGGGCGAAGATGATGGGCTTATCGGCCATACTCTTCACCATGTCCTTGGTCACGAGGCCCGCGACGGACACGCCGGCAAAGACGTCCGCCCCTTTGATGACCTCGGCCAGGGACAAAGGCCCAGAGCCGTTGGCCAACCGATCCTTGTAGGGATTCATGCCGCTTTGGCGGCCCTTGTGCACCAACCCCTTGGAATCCACCAGGTAGAGGTTTTCCCGCTTGACGCCCAGCGTGATGTAGAGCTCCGCGCAGGCGATTCCCGCAGCCCCCGCGCCCGAGAAGACCACTTTGACGTCCTCGATTTTCTTCCCCTGGACTTCCAGCGCGTTCAGAAGGGCGGCGCCTGAGATGATGGCCGTCCCGTGCTGGTCGTCGTGGAAAACCGGGATGTTCATGATCTCGTTCAGCCGCTCCTCGATGTAGAAGCATTCCGGTGCCTTGATGTCTTCGAGATTGATCCCTCCGAAGGTGGGCTCCAGCAATTTGACCACCTTGATGATTTCGTCGGGGTCGGTGGTGCCCAGCTCGATATCGAAGACGTCGATATCGGCGAACCGCTTGAACAGGATGCTCTTGCCTTCCATGACGGGCTTTGCCGCCAGAGGCCCGATGTGGCCGAGGCCCAGCACGGCCGTGCCGTTGGTCACCACGGCGACCAGGTTTCCCTTGGCCGTGTAATCAAAAACCTTGTCCGGGTCCCTCTCGATTTCCCTGCACGGCTCGGCGACCCCGGGGGTGTAGGCCATGGAAAGGTCCCGCTGCGTCAGGCAGGGTTTGGTGGACTTGACTTCGATTTTGCCCGGGCGGCCTTCAACGTGATAGGCCAGGGCATCTTCTTTGCGGATCATAGTATTGGGTCCTCTTCGAGTGTGTGAGTCACCGCGAGCTCGCCGTTTTGGACGTCCACTTTGATGGTGGAGCCGTCGGGGATGGACCCGGCGAGGAGCGCCCGGCCGATGCGGGTTTCCAGCTCGTGCTGAAGGTACCGCTTGAGGGGGCGGGCGCCGTAGACCGGGTCGAAGCCGGCTTCGGCGATGAAGTCGCGGGCCGCATCGGTGATCTCGAGCTCGATGCGGCGGTCTTTCAGACGTCGCGCGACGTCTCGGGTCAGGAGGTCGATGATCTTTTTGATCTCCTCGAGGGTGAGCGGCTTAAACAGCACGATGTCGTCCACCCGGTTGAGGAACTCGGGGCGGAACTGGCGGCGCAGCTCGGCCATCACTTTCTTTCGAGCTTCGTCCTTGATTTCTCCCTTGCTGGTGACGCCCTCCAGGAGATACACGGAGCCGCTGTTGCTCGTCATGATGATGACGGTATTCTTGAAGTCCACCGTGCGTCCCTGGGCGTCGGTCAGGCGGCCGTCGTCAAGGATTTGCAGCAGGACGTTGAAAACATCGGGATGGGCTTTTTCGATCTCGTCGAAGAGGATGACGCAGTAGGGCTTGCGGCGGACGGCTTCGGTGAGCTGACCGCCTTCCTCGTAGCCCACGTATCCGGGAGGCGCCCCGATGAGGCGCGACACCGTGTGTTTTTCCATGTACTCGCTCATGTCGATCCGGACGATGTTCTCTTCGGTATCGAAGAGGGCTTCGGCCAGGGTCTTGCCCAATTCGGTCTTGCCCACGCCCGTGGGTCCCAGGAAAATGAACGATCCGATGGGACGCCTCGGGTCTTTGATGCCGGATCTTGCCCGTATCACGGCGTCGGCCACCAGCTTCACCGCTTCGTCCTGGCCCACCACGCGCTTGTGGAGGACTTCGTCCAACCGGAGCAGCTTTTCCCGCTCGCCCTCCACGAGCCGCGTGATGGGGATGCCGGTCCAGCGGGAGACGATTTCGGCGATCTCGTCCTCGGTCACTTCCGCACTGAGCAGCCGGGGGCCTCCCTCTTCGCCGGCGAGCTTCGCCTCTTCCTCGCGCAAGCGACGTTCGAGGTCGGGCATCCGCCCGTGCTTCAGCTCCGCCGCTTGCTGGAGGTTGTACTCCCGTTCAGCCACTTCGATGGCGTGGCGCACCTTCTCGATTTCCTCCCGGAGTACCTGGACCTTTTTGAGTGCGTCTTTCTCGGATTCCCACTGGGCGTTCATGGTGCTCGCTTTTTCCCGGAGGTCCGCGAGCTCCTTTCTGAGCGCTTCGAGCCGGTCCTGGCTTGCCTTGTCACGCTCTTTCTTGAGGGCCGTCTCTTCGATCTCGAGCTGCATGATGCGCCGGCTGACCTGGTCCAGCTCTTCGGGCTTGGAATCCATTTCGGTGCGGATCATGGCGCACGCCTCATCCACCAGGTCGATGGCCTTGTCGGGGAGGAACCGGTCGGAGATGTAACGGTTGGAGAGGACGGTTGCCGCCACCAGGGCGCTGTCCAGGATCGTAACGTTGTGGTGGACTTCGAACCGCTCCTTCAGTCCGCGCAGGATGGAAATGGTGTCCTCCACGTCGGGCTGCTCCACGAGCACGGGCTGGAAGCGGCGTTCCAGTGCCGCGTCCTTTTCGATGTACTTGCGGTATTCGTCCAGGGTGGTGGCGCCGACGCAGTGAAGCTCGCCACGGGCCAGCATGGGCTTCAGCATGTTGCCGGCGTCCATGGACCCTTCGGCCTTGCCGGCCCCCACGATGGTGTGGAGCTCATCGATGAAGAGGAGGATGCGGCCCTCGGATTCCTTGATTTCCTGGAGCACCGCCTTGAGGCGCTCCTCGAATTCCCCCCGGTACTTGGCCCCGGCCACCAGCGATCCCATGTCGAGAGCGAAGATGGTTTTGCCCTTGAGGCCTTCCGGCACGTCACCCGCCACGATACGATGGGCGAGTCCTTCCACGATGGCCGTCTTCCCGACGCCGGGCTCTCCTATGAGCACCGGGTTGTTCTTGGTCTTTCTGCTGAGGATCCGCACCACGCGGCGGATTTCCCCGTCTCTTCCGATCACCGGGTCCAGCTTGTTGGACCGGGCTTCCTGCACGAGGTCGCGTCCGTACTTCTGGAGGGCCTCGTATGTCGTTTCGGGCGAAGCGCTGGTGACCCGCTGGTGGCCGCGAACGGCCGTGAGCGTTTGTAGAGCCAGGTCGCGGTTGATGCGGAATTCCTGGAGAATCCGGCCCACCGGGGTGGCGGCCCCTTCGTCTAGAAAGGCGAGCAGAATGTGCTCGACTGAGACGTACTCGTCCTTGAGCCTCTGAGCTTCCTCCTGGGCCTTGACCAAAAGCTTGCCCATCCGCTGCGAGAGGCTAATTTTGCCCAGCTCGACACCGGGGCCGCTCACTCGGGGCTTCCGCTCGAGCTCCTGCTCCACTCGCTTCCGTATCTGGTCAACGGGCGCCTCCATGCGCTGGAGCAGCTTCGGAACCAGTCCGTCACCCTGCTCCATGAGGGCCAGGAACAGGTGCTCGCCGTCCACTTCCGTGTGTCCGTATTTGATGGCCTTGGTCTGGGCCGCGTTTATGGCTTCCTGAGATTTAACGGTGAATTTGTTGAGATCCATGGATGTATCAGCCTCCTTCTTTATTTTATATGATTCAACAGGATCGGGGATGGCAAATGGGGTTGATCCGACTGCCTCGCGTCCCCGCCTGAGCATGCCCCGTCTCCTAAGAGAAGGAGCGGTTCAGTATAAGCAGCAAGTGTTCAATTCGTCATTCCCGCATGCTTTTGGCGGGAATCCAGCCACACACAACAATTCCACTGTGGCGCGGGCCTGGATTCCCGCCAAAAGCATGCGGGAATGACGAAGGTGATTTCGGACACATATTTGCGCAGACCTGTACTTAGCCGCTGCCAAAGATCCTGCTTTCCAGCTCCCGAATCTGCGCTTCCATGGCTTCGATGCGCTCCATGAGCTCCAGGACCACTCCTATCCCGGCGTAATTGACACCCAGTTGGTTGCGCAATCTCAAGATCTTGCGCACCACCCGGATGACGTCGGGCTGGAACAGGGGCTCATCGCTGGCGGTGCGATCCGCCAGGTCGATCAATCCCAGGTGCACGAAGCGATCGATCAGCTCCGGATGGACACCGCAGCGAAACGCCACCTCCGTGGCCGTCAGATAGGGGGAAGTCCTCGAAAATCCTTTCCACTGAACCAAAAGGTATTTGTTTTCCGGCATAGGAATCGATCCTCCTCCGTCTATGACCTTGGATTGAAGGTGGAGACTCTGCGCAACTCTTCAAAGAGCTCTCGTTCGCGCACGGAGGGCTCCTTGGGGACCATGACGGTCACCACCGCGTAGAGATTGCCCGGTGCCCCTTTGGGATTGGGCATTCCTTTTTCCCGCAGCCGAAGCTTCTGTCCGGTCTGAGTGGCCGGCGGCACCCTGAGCGTCACCGGACCCGAAGGCGTGGTGAGGCTTACTTCGCCCCCCAAGGCGGCTTCCCAGGGAGTGACCGGAAGGTCCATGTAAAGGTCTCGTCCCTTGATGCGATAAATGGGATGCGGCTCGATTTCCACCGTCAGGTAGAGATCGCCTCTCGGACCTCCCCCCATGCCTTCGCCTCCCTGGCCGGACAGCCGGATCTTCTGGCCGGGAAGGATCCCTTTGGGTATCTTCACCTCGTAGGTTTTCTCATGCACGGAGACCTGCCCCTGCGGGGTTATGTTCTGAAACTGC
>Ga0351873_10240_pt1 | contig 13450 bp, 8 predicted proteins | sample TotcelFGM3001N11_FD_206764 | JGI IMG/M metagenome (GOLD analysis project Ga0351873, IMG submission 206764) | Enriched cells from coal bed in the Powder River Basin, Montana, United States - Total cells FGM rep2 HSBNCT.FGM.300.1.N11 ... | reverse complement strand
TCAGCAACACGATCACCGCCACAGCGATGTTGGCTGCCAGCAGCAGATCCAACAGACCGGCCGGCAGCGGCACGATCAACACCAGCAGGCTGGTGATGATGCCCGCCGGGAGAATCAGGTTTTGCCAACGAGCCACGTGCGACATGCCTTGATTTCAACCGCCTCGCGCAACCGCAGGATCGCGTCCGATAGCACTGACTGCAACGCCGACAAGCATTCCTAGACAAGTCCGGCGGCGACCCGCGTCGCCGGGATGTAAGGCGGGACATTATCGAAACCGGCGGCGGATGTCTAGGTCGGTTGTGCATTCCTTCGCCCAAGAGAACCGTTTCAGACGCGTTGTGGCGGACGGTTCCGGCTTGCATTCGGTCGGACCGGTGGTACAGTAAGGCCGTGAGCTTCCGCCCGCAGCGTCCTGTTTGCGTTGGCGGTTCACGCCGTTTTTGTCCCACCTGGCATCGCAAGAATAAGGAGCCCGCCATGGCGAATCGCACGAATGCCAATCGCCGCAGTTTTCTCCAAGCCAGTTTGGCCGCCGGAATTGCCGCGCCGTATGTCGTACCGGCGTCGGCCTTGGGCGCCGACGGTCAGGTGCCTCCCAGCGAGCGCATCAGCCTGGGCATTATCGGCTGTGGCGGCATGGGCCGCAGCAATCTGAGCAATTGCGCGCGGCATCCCGACGTCGCGGTAACCGCGGTTTGCGACGCCTGGAAGGAACGCTGCGACACAGTCGTCGAACAATTCCAGGCGACGGCGAAGGGATACCGGGATTACCGCGAAATGCTGGAACGCAAGGACGTCGATGCCGTGATCATCGCCTCGCCGCCGCACTGGCACACGCTGATGGCGGTGGCGGCAGTCGAGGCCGGCAAAGATATTTACCTGCAGAAGCCGATGACGCTGTACCCCGACGAAACGCTGGCGGTACGCAACGCGATCAACAAGCATCAGCGGATCAGTCAAATCGGCACGCAGATCCACGCCGGCGAAAACTATCGCCGCGTGGTCGAATGGATCCAGTCGGGCAAGCTGGGACCGATCAGCGTCGTGCGGACCTTCAACGTTATGAACCAAGGTCCGGAGGGAGTGGGCCATGCGCCGCAACAGGACCCGCCTCCCGGGCTGGACTGGGAACGGTGGCTGGGGCCCGCTCCGGCCATTGCGTACAACTCAATCCTGGCCGCCAACAGCTATAACCACTGTTCCTTCTGGGATTATTCCGGGGGTTGGACGCCGGGCATGGCGCCGCACATCATCGACCTGCCCATCTGGGCGCTGGACTTAGGCGTGCCGTTGGTGACCCATTGTTCCGGCGGCCGCTACGTGGTTCGCGACGACGGCGACGCGCCGGACGTGCAGGAGGTGCTGTGGCAGTATCCGAACCTGACGATGACCTGGATGATGAGCACCTGCAACAGTTTCGCGTTCGACTTCGGCCGCGGCTCGCCCGCCCGGCGGCTCGGGATCTACTTCCACGCTCTTCGCGGAACCCTGTTTTCGGACTATGGAAAACACGAGGTTGTCCCGGAAGGCAACTTGCTGGAAGACGCCGCGCCGCCGGAACGCAGCCTCGCCAGTTCGCCGGGCCACGAGCGCGAGTGGCTGGATTGTATCAAGACCCGTGAACAGCCCAGTTGCAATGTGAACTACCACTACAAAGTGGACTTGGCCCTCACACTGGCCAACCTGGCGTACAAGCTGGGGCGTTCCGTACGATTCGATCCGCAAACGGAAAAGATCGTCGGCGACGACGAAGCCGCCAAACTGGCCCGACCGGTATATCGCGATCCGTGGAAGTTCCCGGCGGAGTACCTGCCGGGTTGAGATTCAACGTGGAGAGAACATTCATGAAACATCGACTCACTTGGACTTGTCTCGCCGCGGTGGCGGCGATTGGCGCTGCGGCGTTCGGCCGGCCGCTCGTGTCCGCGGCGGCGGAACATGCCGCCTCGGCGGCCGTATTCGACGGCAAACCGCTGGAGTACTGGACCGCCCAGGTTTTGGCCGATCCGCCGGCAGAGAGCGTCGAGACCATCGTCGACGTGTTGCGACGGGCTCTGGAAAGCGACGATCCGCAGATCAAAGTGACCGCGTTGGACGCGTTCCAGTCGTTGGGTCCCCGCGCTGCGCCGGCCGCGCCGGCGCTGGTGCGCGTCCTGGAGGATTCGCGCGCTTGGATCGGCGTCGCGGCGGTGGACGCTTTGGCCGCCATCGGCAAACAAGCGGTGCCGATCCTCACGGAAACGTTCGAGCGAGGGCCGGCGGCTGCGCGCTTGCGGACGTTGTTGGTCCTGGGCAGTCTCGGACCGGAAGCGCGTGAGGCACTGCCCGTTCTGATAAGAGCCGCAGCCAGCGATGCGGACCCGTTGCGCGAGCGGCTGGCGGGCACCATCGCTCAGATTCAAGGCGCGGACAATGTGTCCACGGTCCGCGCAGCGGTGGCGATCGGCGACGGCTCGGCAGCCGCAACGCCGACCGCTGGCGACCAAGATTGGCCTCAGTTCCGCGGCCCGCGCGGAGATGCGATCTGCACCGAGACCGGCTTGCTGACCGGTTGGCCGGATGATGGCCCGCCGCTGTTGTGGCAACTGACGGGCTTGGGCAAGGGATATTCGACCATCTCGATCGCTGACGGCCGGTTCTATACGATGGGCGACCGCAAGTCCGCCGACGGTACGGAATCCCAATTCGCGCTGGCTTATGATCTGGCCACACGCCGCGAGTTGTGGGCCACGCGCGTCGGTCCGCCGCATCAAGACGGTCCGCGTTGTACGCCTACGATCGCCGACGGCCGGGTTTATGTCCTGGGCACGGCGAGCGATCTCCTGTGCCTGGACGCCGCCTCGGGCCAGCCCGTCTGGCACAAGAACCTGGCTGACGACTTCGGCGGCCAGATGATGTCGATCTGGAAATTCAGTGAATCGCCGCTGGTGGACGGCGACCGGCTGATCTGCACACCCGGCGGTCCCGACGCCGCGCTGGTGGCACTGAACAAAGACACGGGAGAAACGCTCTGGCAGTGCGTCATGCCCGCCATCGGGGACCGCGGCAAGGACGGGGCCGGCTACGCGTCCGCGGTCGTCGCTGAAATCGCCGGGGTGCGGCAGTACGTCCAGATGCTGGGCCGTGGCGTGATTGGCGTCGAGGCTGCCACGGGCCGGTTTCTGTGGGGCTACAACCGCATCGCCAATACCGTGGCCAACATCCCTTCGGCGATTATTCGCGGCGACTATGTGTTTGCGACTACCAGCTACAAGACGGGGGCCGCCCTGCTGCACATCCGGCGCGATGGCGACCAGTTCCGAGCCGAGGAGGTGTACTTCCTGTCGCCCCGGGATTTTGAGAATCACCATGGCGGAGTTGTCTTGGTCGGCGATCACCTGTACGGTGGCAATTCCCAGAACCAGGGACATCCGACGTGTCTGAATTGGGCCAGCGGCGAAATCGTCTGGAAAGAGCGGGCCCCGGCCGGCGGCTCGGCCGCCGTTTTGTACGCCGATGGCCACGTCATCTTCCGCTACGATCGCGGCTTGGTGACGCTGGTCGAAGCCACACCCGAGGCGTATCACGTGAAAGCCAAGTTCACCCCACCGACCGCGGCCGGCCCGGCCTGGGCGCATCCGGTCATCCACCGCGGCCGCCTGTACCTGCGGCACGACGATCTGCTGGTCTGTTACGATCTGCGGAAGTGAGCATTTGACACTTTCGTCCGGATTTAAACCGGGAATGCGGTGGTTCGGGTGGCGGGGGCGTAGTCGCAGGCCGGTGATGGCGGTTTCGATCATCATCCATCGAGCGAACCTGCCTCGCCGCGACCTTTCAACCGTAAAGGCGAGATGCTGGAAATGGTCAAGCGAAAGACACGCGAGCAAGACAGCGACTACGACGGGGCGTGGAAGGAGACGCTGCGCAAGTTCTTGCCCGAACTACTGAAGAAATACTTCCCTGCGATCCATGCGGCGATCGACTGGAGTGTCGAACCGAAGTGGTGCGATAAAGAACTCAGCCAGGTGGTGGGAAGAGCCAAGCGGCGCAACCAGCCTGTGGATGTGTTGGTCCAGGTGCGGCTACTGTCCGGTGCCGAGCAATGGATTCTGCTACATGCGGAAATCCAAAGCTCGCCGGAGCCGGGCTTCGAGCGCCGTATGGCGCGTTACCACAGCGGGTTGTTCTGGAGTTACGATCAGCGGGTGGTCACGCTAGCCGTACTGGCCGATTTGAGTGAGGACTGGAAGCCTCGTGAAGACCTTTTTCGGGTGGCAAATTTCGAGACGCGGTTGCGATTCCCAACCTGTAAGCTAATCGATCGCTTGGAGACCGATTGGCGGGACGACCACTCGCTGCCCGTGCAAGTCGCCCGTGCCCAGATCGAGGCGCTGCGAACCGCCAGCGACCCGGAGAGCCGGTACCAAGCCAAGTGGAGATTGGTTCGAAAGCTGTACGACTTGGGCTATAATGCAGAGGAAGTGCGGCAGATTTTCCGTCTGATCGACTGGATGATGCATCTGCCTGAAGGTTTGAGTCAGCGCTTCGAACAGAAACTTCGGGAATTGGAGGAGAGTCTGAATATGCCGTACGTAACTTCCGTGGAACGAATTGCCGAAGCGCGCGGGGAAGCGCGCGGGGAAGCGCGCGGTGGCGCCAGTCTCTTGCTGAGGCTCCTTGCCAAAATCTGTGGCTCTCTGCCGGAGGAAGTCACGGATCGCATCCGCAGCTTGCCATTTCAGCAGATCGAGGAATTGAGTGAGGCTGTGCTTGATTTCCGGTCGCTGGCGGATTTACAGAACTGGCTGACTACTCACGCTGATCCCGCGGAATGAAGCCGCGTGCAGACAGCAATCGCGGAAGCCAAGCGGCAGGAAACAGCTTACCGAGGGGGGAACCGAATTCCGTCCCGCAACTTTAACATGTCGGTTCTTGACACTCACGCAATGCCGACGACTTGCATGTCCCAGACAGCGGCGAACTTGGGTTCAGCCCTTCGTCATCTCGGCTCGTTCTGTCTCGCCGTCACCGCGATTCGCCGTCTCGCCCCGCAGACCGTGCCACAGCAACAGTCCCGCCCCGCAGACCAAGAGTGAATCCGCAATGTTGAAGTTGGGCCACGTGAACTCGCGGTAACGAAACAGAATCCAATCGCGGACCTCATTACGAAACGCTCCCGGAACACCGGGCACTTGCCATAGACCCAACCGGTCGTACAGGTTGCCGGCAATACCTCCCAACACGCATCCCAAGGCGATCGTTAGCAGCAAGTCGCGGGCGGCCTGAAACCAGAACAACCAGACCAAGATCCCCACGCCGGCGGCGATAGAAAGGATGGCAAAGCCAGCTCCGAACCCGGCTCCCATTCCAAACAACGCGCCGGGATTCAATGCCGTTTCAATGCCGATATAGGGCTCCCAGAACCACCACACGGGGCTTTCTCCAGGCATCCGGCGCCACTGGAATACCCAATGCTTGGTGAGTAGATCCAGGGCGCATCCCGCCACGGCGAGACCCCAAAAGATCACGTGACGAGTGCGGGGAATGGGGTCCGAAAGGGAACCTTCTAATGCATTCAAGATTGTTGACACACTCCATCGTCCAGGTCGGGAAACCGGCACGCTTGGCACCCAAGCGTGCTTGCCTGCGCGCTGGACGGTCGGTCACGCGTTTTCCAACTTGCTGGCACATTTGATGCAATAGGGAGTGTGAGGAATCGCACTCAAGCGAGTTTTCGGGATACGGCCTTGGCATTCCTGACACGTGCCGTACTCGCCCTCTTCGATCCGCTCCAGAGCCGACTCGACCAGGCCCAGCACCCCTTCTTCGTTCTGCATCAGCGCCAGCGTGAATTCCTGTTCGTAATTGTCCGTCCCTACATCCGCCATGTGAATGGGCATCAGAGAAAGATCCCCGCTGGCTTCCGCGCGCGTCTTGTTCAGCGCGGCGTCCGCCATCGCAGTGACATCGCCCCGCAATCGGGAACGCATGGCCAAAAGGAGTTCCTTGTAAACTTTCGTTTCGGATTTTTTCATGCTTTTTCTCCCCGCTGTCGGAAGCCGAACTGCCGATCGAGCCGCCAGACGGCTTGTCCAAAAACACGAACGCTAGACGTAACCCGTCAATGATATGCGGCCTATCTCATTCTGTCAAAGGTCCAGATACACTTGTTCTCCAAAGTTCTCCTTTGACAATAGGTTTCGGTGCCTCCACGGGAATCGCCGCGATAACGGAAAGCATTTTTTCACAAGCACTTGCGCTGACAGACGAATCCTGTCAACAGCGGCCGACAAGCCGTCCGGCGGACCCTTCCGGAACTGCTCGTTCTGCCGTTTACGGCGATTGATCCGCTATGGCCGTTCCCGGGGTGGGAGCGGAGGACGGCCCTCGTCTGCTCCCACTTGGCAGACCTGTAAGCCGCTGGCCTGAGACGTGTAAAACATCCGGCCGTTGGAGATCACAGCGCCCAGGCACTCCCGCGAATCGACCGATGGCCCTGTGGCCACCAGCCGATTGGCGTCGGACAAGTCGATCATGTCCATGTTGGCACCCAGCACGAACGGACCGGAACAGGTGAACCGCGTACAGGCATAACCAAAGTTGAACCGCGACAGGATCTTGCCTGTTTGCCGTTCGAAAACGTGACCGTCCCCGCCGGATGCGTTTGAAAAAATATAGTCCTTGCCGACGGAAATCACGTTGACCGCCGACCGCACCGGCTCGCTGCGCCAGACCAGCGAGCCGTCGCGCGCATCCAGGCAGAACACGAAACGCTCGCGAACGCTTTCGTCAGGCTGGTTGTAACCGCCCAAGTACAGCCGCCCGTCGGCCCCGGAGATCGTGCATCCCGCCGTCACGTGGTGCTGCCCGGTCAGCCACTGTACGTCACCCGTTCTGGGATCGAGCGCAGCCGTGATCCCATTGGGACCATCCGACAAACCGCGGCGTTTTCGCTGGCTGGCCGAATAGCCGAAAAACGTCGAGTAGTACAGCCGACCGGCCAACAGGCACAGCCCACAGTCGTTGCCGCCAGCCCCATACTGTGAGAAATCCTTTTCCCAAACCAGTTGTCCCGTGTCGAGGTCCCAAGCCCAAATCAGCGGCCGGTTGTCCTTGGGGTAGTAAGGATTGTCGTGCGTATAGATCCAACTCATGACCTCGCCACCATCCGGCGCCGGTTCCGGATCCCCGCGAAACACAAACGGTTTTTCCGTTCCCTGCGCCGCATAACGTCCCGAACCGGAAGCGTAGATGGCCAAGTTTTCCCAGATGACCGGCGGCGCCTGCCGGCTCCAACTGGGCGATCCCGTAAAGGGCACTTCCCAGATCAACTCGCCCGTGGCGGCGTCCAGACACCGCAAGCACGATTCGCGGATGCCGGCCTGTGGTACCAGCAGCCGCTCGTCCGAAAAACGAGACTCGCTCCGATCGGCGCCGGCCCTCGTTTTCGCCCCCGTCGCCCGATAATAAATGGGCGACGTAAACGACAAATGGACGCCCGGCCAATACCGTCGCCACAACAACCGGCCGGTCTCCTGCTCGACGGCAAAGATCTGGCCTTCCGACGTGTGTGTGTACATCCGACCGCCGCCGCAGACCGGCAAATGCTTGAACGTGCCCTCATATCGCCGTAGCCATTTGATTCGCAACGGCACCTGCAACTCATGGTCGGTGGCGTTCGTGTTCTGCATGTTTCCATAGTTCGTGTACCAGTCGTATTTCCCATCCGCATATTTGCCGGTCAGCGGACTGCGAATCCGCGCCAAGGCCAGGTCCCGTTCCGGCAAGGCCGCCTGACCATCCGGTCCCAAGACGTACAGGTATCCGTCCTCGCAACCGAAGTAGATCCGCCCGTCACAGACTGCCGCCGGCGCCGTAATCGGTTTACCGAAAGCGGTCGCGAATGACCAGGCCGGCCCCTCGCCCGACAACGGAACGACATGCAAGCGGCCGTCCAGTCCGCCGACGATCGCTTGATCTCGCAACAGCACCGGCGGGGCGATCGACGGCGAGGCGCCCAGCGATTGGGGCTGGTCGCTGTCGGGATTATGCCTGCAAAACCCAAAGCCTTCCTCGGGCCGACAGCGGTACACATCGCGGCCGCGAATGCTGACGGAGCAGAAGCTGAGCAAGCCCGGCAGAGAGATCGCCGTCTGCGTGCCCGGCACGAAGCTGGCTTCTACCGTATCGTCGTCGCCCAGGCGCAGCACCTCGACGCGGCCGGCGTTATCGCGGCGATGCCACTGGATGTAGGCTTCTCCGTCAGGCCCCAGACTCAGGCCGAAAGCCGCGGGATACTCGCTGCCGTGAAAGTTGGGAATCAGTCCCGTGGCCCGCAGTCGCGGACGGTCCCCGTCGTCCTCCAAGAACACGACTCGGCCACCTGCCGGAGCGACCAGCGTCTTGCCGTGGGCCGCGAGATCGCGGGAACAGCAGAAATGATCTTTCCAGGTCACGCGTCCTTGCTTGAAGTCCAGCCAATCCTCGCCCTTCCAGCGGTCGCCGGTGAAGCCGATCACTTCGCGGACGAAATCCCATGTCCAGGCAAGCGTCCCGTCCGCCTCGACCGCGTACACCTCGGCGCCGACCGTCGCAAAGTAAGCGCGGCCGTTGGCCACCGTGGGCGCGGTAAAGATCGGACCGTGGCAGCGGATCTCGCGGACCACGCGACCATCCGCGCGGTCCAGCACGTAGTACGAACCGGCCGTCGTGCCGAAATGCAGATAGGCTCCGACAACCGCCGGCGAGGACAGATTGTTGCACGACACCTGGGCCGGATTCCATTCCGCGGGATCGTTGCCTGGGCCGGTCGTGCCGGCATCCGTCGCTGCCGAGTCCGTTTTCCAGATCACTTCCAGCGTCGCCGCGTCCAGGCACCACGCCACGCCGGATCCGTCGACCGCGTACACCCGGGCGTCCGCCACCGCCGGCGCCGTGAAAATCGCGTCGCCTAACGGCACCGCGGCGACCAATCCCAGCGGCCCCTTGACGCTCCGCTGGCCGGCGTCTCCCGACCGCCGCGCGTCGAACTGGAACTGCAGCCAATCCTCCGCGGCCCACGTGCCGCACGGTACGGACACAAGCAACGCGAACACCGATCCGCACAGCATCCGATGAACTGTGGTACGTGACCGGCGCGGCCGACGATTCGACACGGTGGTTGTCCAGCGGAACGTCTCACACATGACAAGATCCCTCGCAGCTTTTCAATCGAGGCGTACAGACACGCCCCGAGTGTACTGCATCGCCGCTCGTTTTCAAGCAGTTGGCTGGATCTCTGCGGCCACCGAAACGCGTCAGTCGGGTACCAGGGAACACGTACGACTTGAATCCGCGTCGCCGGAAGGCACCAATCCATGCTCTGGTCCGGTTCGTTGCGCGAAGTAGAAGGTTACGTCTTGAGCGATCGCAGGTGCGGTGGGAAGCCGCGCGGCGTGTCGTTCTCGTTCAGGCTTGCCGGATCGCAGGACCAGAACACCCCCTCATTTCTCCATGAACAGACCGTAGTGCCCCGCCGGTATGATCATCTTCCCATTGTGGAACGCGATGCGGTCGCAGTTGCCCTGCGACAGGTCATAGCAGCGGTCCCTGACCACGAACGGGTTCTCCGGCGCGGACAGGTCCAGCGTCACCACTTTCCCGTCGCGGCGCGAGGCGAACGAAACGAGGTCTCTGCAGACCGTCGGAATCCCGCAGACCGGCATGCCCGCGACAGCGCCTCTGACCTCGACGATCTTCGGCTCCCCAGGCGATTTCGGGTCGATCAGCGCGAGCCGCGCCCCGCGCACCGGGAACACGAACAGGCCGTTCGCCAGCAGATCGATCCCGTCCAACTGATTGCCCTGGGGCGGGTTTCCCGTGGACGTCGCGACCGGTGCGGGGCCGTTCAGGTCGTACCAGGCGATCCCGCGCGAATGCCAGTTGACCGGGAACACGCCGTCCAGGTCTCGCACCGGGAACATGTCGCCGTAAAGAATGCCGCCGGCGCCGCCGCCGTAGACCGGCTTCATCCGCGTGAGGTCGGTCGCGTCAAGGATGGAGAACCTTCCCGTGCCGCAACTGACCGCGAGATACCTGGCGTCCATGAAGGGGTGCACAATCTGAACGCTCTGGTTCCCGTCCAACTGTCCGCGTCCGATCTCGGTCAGGTCGCCGTCCGCCGCGATCCGGTACACGGCCAGGTCCAGGTTGTTCTCCGCCACAAAGAGTGTGTCGCCATGGACGCTGACATCGTAGACGCACTCTCGTTCCCACGTCCGCAGCTCCTTGAGCCCGTCCGCGCCGATGCCGAACAGCTTCAGCCCGGCATGCGAGGCCGCGACGTAGACGAAGTCATCCTTCACCGCGACGCGCCGCACCTGGCAGTGGAGATCGTAGCGCTGCAGGCGCGGGTCGACCGCTTCCGGGGCCGCGGCGGGGATCTCGAACCGCAGCTCCGGCTGGGGTTGCCTGCAGGCGGCCGGGGCCCGCACCACGTGGATTCCAGTCGTCAATCCCGCGATGTAGACCACGCCGTCGCCAGTCGCCAGGCTGGCGCAGCAGTCGTTGCTGAGCTTGCGATCATCCGGGACCTTCCATTTGTAGACGGGGGGCGGCAACTGCAGATGGCCGAGACCCTTCATGCTCGCAGGATCGGACACGTCGACCATGTAGAAGCCGTTGTGACTGTCGACGCAGAACAGCGTGCTGCCGCACACGCGGGAGGTCCAGTAATCGTTGTCTCTAGGCAGGAACTGCGGGAACTTGAAGACACCGAGCTTCTTCGGTTTCGCGGGATCGGATATGTCGAAGATCTCGACGCCGCGGCCGTTACCGGGACGTGCGTCCGTCGGCCCCGACTTGGCGTCGTGCCCGGTCGAGCAAAAACAGAGATTGTCCTTCAGGAACACGCCGTCCCCGAAGCCGTCCAGCGTGCCCTGGGCCACCACCTTCGGATGGCGCAGGTCACGGACATCCGCGATGGTCAGCTTGCCCACGCCCCAATCACCGATGTAGAGCATGCCGTCGCGGTAGACGACCGACTGCGCTTCCGCGGTGCGAACCTGCGAGATGTGCCTGGGGAACCGCGGATCGGTAACGTCCAGGAGCTGGACGCCGTAGACGCGGTGCGCAATGAAGATCACGTTCTCCGCCGCCGCAATCCCGGTCGCCAGCTCGATCGTGTCGAACTGGCGAATCAGTTTCGGCTCGCGCGGATCCGCGATATCGACGATCCACAGCCCGTAGTTGCGCGCCGTGATGTAGGCCTTGTCCTTGTAGATCGCCATCTGCCGGCTGCCCTTGATCCCCTTTAGCTCGGCGATACGCTTGGGCTTGGCCGGATCGGCCGTGATGTCGAACACCGCAAAGTAGTCGGCGCCTGCGGCATAAAGGTAATCGCCGGCCACCTCAACCGCGGAGCAGCCGCTGGAGCCCTCCACCATCTCCGACACGAGCGCCGGACCGTACGTCGCCGGATCGGGCGAGGCCGCGGCAAGACTGGTCGACAAGGCTGCCATCAGTGCGATCCATTTCACCGTGATTCCTCCTCTTGTGAGGCTTCCATACGTGGGCGTCTGACGATACTCTGGAAAACCGACGACAGGAACGACCAGGATCACGCGGGCGGATCCTGAGCGTTTCCACTTAATTCCGCACGCAAGCCCGCCCCGCGTGCATCCGATGGTTCCGTCATTCACGTCGCCGCAGAATCGGCGGTCGAACTTGCGTCCACGCCCGCCATCATACCTCGGTCGCAGCGCAGGGCAAGCAGCGGTCCGCGCAAGACATCGAAGAACCAGCGAGGACGAAGCCGCCGATGTTGTTGTGGTGTTCCATGCTCCAACGGCTTCTTGATGCTGCACGGGAATCAAGCTGCATCGGGCATCCGTAGCACCGGGCATCAGGGGCCGACCAACTGCGAGCATCCGGATCCTCCAGGCTCGCCCTGGAGCTTGTGGGGCCGCTTGTTTAGCGAAAAGCGTAACGATCTCCTGTTGGCGAACATCCTGCTGGACGATCGACAAAGAGTTGGAATCTCGCGGCCTCCGCTTTGTGCGTTACGCGGACGACTTTCTCGTGTTTACCAAGTCGAGGGCGGCGGCCCGGCGTGTCTTCGCTTCGATCGAGCGATACCTGACGCGAAAACTGAAGCTGGTCGTCAAGGGAGCAAAAGAGCCGTATTTGTAGCACCGACGGAGTCGAGTTCCTCGGCTTCGTCTTCCAGGGCTACGGCGGCCGGTTCCAAGGCCGGGTGGGGTACTTCCGGCTGGTGCCTATCAAGAGCTTCTTCAGCGACCTGGACAAGTGGGTTCGTCGCCGCATCCGGATGTGCATCTGGAAGCAGTGGAAGACGGGCCGCACGCGGGCCGCTGCTTTGATGAAGCTGGGCGTTGCCGAGCACGAAGCCTTTACCCACGGTATGAGCAGCAAGGGGCCTTGGGTGCTCTCCTCCAGTCAAGCGGTGCATCAAGCACTCTCGACGGCACTCTTGGAAGAACGGGGATTGCCCAGTCTGTTAGGGATCTGGACGAAGCTTACTGCAAAGAGCCGAATCGCCTAGTGCGGACCCGCATGCTAGGTGGTGTGGGAGGGGTCCCGGAGCAATCCGGGCCCCTATCCCGATTCTTTGTTCGTCGATTCAGTTGCGACGCCCAAACGTCGGTTTCCAAGTTGTAAGCACCGTTCCATCGGGCCGCAATCGAATTTCAAGAGAAACGGAGGAATCGAAAAAGACGCAATCTTTCCAGACAAACCGCTTGCCGGAAATTGGATCAACCATCTCGCGGTCTAAACCAACCACGAAAAAGTCCGATCCTCCGCAGATTAAGCAGCGAGCGGAAGCAGTTCGATTGAGTCGCCATTCAAGTCGCCGCTTTCTCTGCAAGGCGGATTTGTACCACGATGCTTCAAAGTTTGTTTTAAGAAGCGTATTGCGATCCTCCTCGGTAAAAGCATCCTGCACAGATTCAATCGACGGAATGTGTTCAACAGATTCGAGGCTCTTGCACTGACGACAATAGGCATCTTGGCAATTCGCTGGTAGCAGGTAGCCATCGTCGAGCACGTACATAGTATCGATAGATGAAATCACCGACATGTCGCACGAGCCGTCTACATGGTAGGTAGTTTCAGATGCCACGGTATTCTCGACGAACGATACTAATTATCGCCAACAAAACCCCTGATAACGTTTCGGGTAACGCGGCCGGGAGTTGACGTTGCCGAGCGAAGCGAGTCGGAGAGCTTATTCCGGCTCGCGTTCACCCGTTTGTTACGTGCCTTCTTCGCACAAGCAGGCGACCGGCGGGTATAGCCAGCACCAGGGCAAGTGCCGCGGACGACACGGTCACGTCCAGTATAGCAAGCGTGTTTCCCGACCAGAATACGACATTTGCCACTTTCGGGATTATGACCTCTTGCCCTTCGTCTCCGTCGACAGGTTGTTCGGACCGAAAGACAACGAGCCGACCACAGAGCCGTACAT
>Ga0351873_10239_pt1 | contig 13495 bp, 12 predicted proteins | sample TotcelFGM3001N11_FD_206764 | JGI IMG/M metagenome (GOLD analysis project Ga0351873, IMG submission 206764) | Enriched cells from coal bed in the Powder River Basin, Montana, United States - Total cells FGM rep2 HSBNCT.FGM.300.1.N11 ... | reverse complement strand
TAGATCATCCCAGAGATCCTCCACCAACTGGAGCTTCTCCGACGGACTGAGATCGAACACGGAGACACCAGTTTCGTTCACGGTAGTCGCTCCTTCGGGGCGCAAAAAACACACGCTCAACAACGTTGATGTTCGCGAGTTTCGAAGTCCCTGTCAACACCCTTTGCGGTTAGCGAAAGGCGTTCAGTGGGCTGCGGGCATCGGATTGTCACCCAGGTGCGGCGACGGACAAGTAACGATCGGCTGGCGGCGGGCCATGTCGCGAAGCGCGGCGCCGCCGAACACGATGTACCCCTGGAGCGTCACGAGTTTTGTTCCCCACTGCCGGTCCGCTTTCTTTGGACTGCGGTGGCTTGACGCCGCTTTGGCTGTGCCTTTCTTTCTCTCCGCTCCTCCAACAGCTATCGTGCAAAATGCAAAGCTGACGCAAAACGAAAGCGGCGTCAAGCCACCGCACTCCAAAACGGCTCGAACCTCGTTCTAGGAGGATCTACGCAGAACAAAAACGGGATCAACGACATTGGTGTTGACAAGCACAAACTGAACACGCCAGGTCGGGCGTTCAAAATTCAATTTTGGCCGATAGAGAGTCCAACCATCGAGCCGAGTCGTGTTCGGCCAAAATTGAATTTTAAACGCCCGACCCCTTAAGCGACCTCCTAAGCTCCAGCCCAGGATTCTAAGCTCTCGGGCCGTCACCCGCCACACGTGGTCACCGAATTACCGCCGCGATCGATTTGTTGTACACGGCGACGTCTACACTTGACCGCATGCGTGTCTTTGGAGAAGATAACCACGCCCAAGCCGGGGCAGATTTGGGGTCGGGCGTTCAAAATTCAATTTTGAACGCCCGACCCCCTAGGTTCGAAAACCTCATCTCGGAGCAGCGTCCCATGAAGTACTTCCGCATCTTCGGTATCGTGGCCGCGTTGACGTTTTCCCCGTTGTGCCGGGCACAGTCCGCCCAGCCCGCGCCCGACGACGCCCGACCGGCATCGTCCAAGGTTCCGGGTGGGGATTCTCCCGGGATTCACGTCCAGTCGTCAGCAGCCACACCCGTGGCAGACGCTCCGCCGCGTCGCGGGCCTGGTGGTCGGGGCGGATTCGGCCGACCAATCACCCTCGGCCCCGATGACAAACAGGTCTTTCCCGATCCCCCCGCTGAATCTGTCGCCAAGCGAGATGGCATCCCGCGCGGCCAACTGGAAATGATAACGTACGATTCGGAGTCGGTTGGCACCGCCCGCAAGATGCAAGTCTACACGCCGCCCGGCTATTCCCAGGACAAAAAGTACCCGGTGCTGTATCTCTTGCACGGCATCGGCGGCGATGAAACGGAGTGGCAGCGTTTTGCCGCGCCCAACATCCTCCTCGACAACCTGTTGGCCGATGGGAAGGCCACGCCGATGATTGTCGTGATGCCCAACGGCCGGGCGCAGAAGAACGACCGGGCGGAAGGAGATGTCTTCCGATCTGCTCCCGCGTTCGCCGCCTTCGAGGAAGATCTGCTGAAGGACGTTATTCCGACAATCGAGTCGCGTTACTCCGTTCAAGCAGACCGCGAACACCGAGCGCTGGCCGGTCTCTCGATGGGCGGCGGCCAGTCGCTGAACTTCGGACTGGCGCATCTCGACACGTTCGCCTGGATCGGCGGCTTCTCGTCGGCGCCCAACACCAGGCCTGCCGCGCAGCTTGTGCCCGACCCCGCCGCCGCCAAGCAGACGTTGAAACTGCTGTGGCTGTCCTGCGGCAACAAGGATGGCTTGATCGGTGTCAGTCGGGACGTCCATGCTTACTTGAAAGAAAAGGATGTTCCGCACGTCTGGAATGTGGATTCCAACGGCCATGACCCCACGCACTGGCGCAACAACTTATATCACTTTGTGCAACATATTTTCCGCTGAGGACGCGCATGAGCCCCCAACACAACCGTCAGATGCCGCTTCTGCTAACCAGCTTGGGTACCACGCTGCTGGCAATCGCATCTGTCATGGCCGCGGAGCCCACATCCGGGCCCGCCAGCGCGCCCGGCGACTCCGGCAACCTCGCCCGAAACCCCATTATGTGGGCGGACGTCCCGGACCTCGCGGTCATCCGCGTCGCGGATACCTACTACATGAGCAGCACCACGATGCACCTGAGTCCTGGGCTTCCGATCATGAAGTCCCAGGACCTGGTGAACTGGCAGCTTGTCGGCTACGCCTACAGCACCCTCGGCGACAATGACGCGCTAACGCTTCGGAATGGAAAGAACGCCTACGGCGCGGGTTCGTGGGCCAGCAGCCTGCGGTGTCACGACGGCACGTTCTACGCGACGACGTTCTCCAGCACGACCGGCAACACGCACGTCTATCGGACCAGAGACCTTGAGAATGGCCCGTGGGCCGCGAACTCGTTTCGCCCCGCGCTGCACGACCACTCTCTGTTCTTCGACGATGACGGGCGCGTGTACATGATCTACGGGGCAGGCGACCTGCGGTTGGTCGAGCTGACTGCGGACGTTTCCGGTATCAAACGCGGTGGAGTGGATCAAGTCATCATCGCGAATGCCAGCCGGGTGGCCGGACCCAACATCGGCCTGGCGGCGGAAGGTTCCCAGATGTGGAAGATCAGCGGCAAGTATTACCTGTTCAATATCACTTGGCCGAGGGGCGGCATGCGCACCGTGATTGTCCACCGCGCGGACGCAATCACCGGCCCCTATGAAGGCCGCGTTGCCTTGCAAGACAAGGGCGTGGCGCAGGGCGGCCTGATCGATACGCCGCAGGGCGATTGGTATGCCTACCTGTTTCGCGATTACGGCGCGGTGGGTCGCATTCCCTATCTCGTGCCCGTCAAGTGGGAGGATGGATGGCCCGTGCTCGGCGTGGATGGCAAGGTGCCTGATACGCTGAATCTTCCTGCCGGCAAAGGTCTCGTCCCCGGCATCATCGCCTCGGATGAATTCAGTCGCCGCCCTGGCGACCCGGCGCTCCCGCTGGCCTGGCAATGGAACCACAACCCGGACGAAAGCAACTGGTCGCTTGTCGAGCGTCCCGGCTTCCTGCGGCTGACGACCGGCAGGGTCGATGGCGATTTCCTGTCGGCTCGAAACACGCTCACCCAGAGGATGTTCGGCCCGGAATGCTCCGGCACCGTCTGCATCGACGTGAGCAACATGCAGGACGGGGACTTCGCCGGCCTGGGCGCGTTGCAGAAGCGATACGGCCTGGTCGGAGTCAAGATGGCGGGGAACGCCAAGTCGATCGTCATGGTGAGCGCCGAATCAGGTTGGGCGGTGGAGGTGGACCGCGTGCCACTGACCCACGACATCGTCTACCTGAAGGTGGAATGCGATTTTAGCAACCGGGCCGACAGCGCCCGTTTCTTCCATAGCAGCGACGGCCAGCAATGGACCGCGATCGGCAAGCCGCTGCGGATGATGTACACGTTGCCGCACTTTATGGGCTACCGCTTCGCATTGTTCAACTATGCGGCGAAGACCGCGGGTGGCTTCGTGGATTTCGACTATTTCCGCGTGGGCGACAAGATCATTCAGGAGAGGACACATGAACCGACGCGAATTCCTGCCACGCAAAATGGCCATGCGTCACATCGCCCATCTGCTGTTCGGGCTGGTTGCGGTTTGCACTCCCGCGTCCGCCGCGGACGAGTTCGGGTTGAAGCTGCCGTCGCAGGCCGTTGCGAGCCGCTCGTCGCTCACCGCGCCGATCAGGAAGGGCGAACGCAAAGTGTTTGCCGAGTTGGAAGGCCCGGGCTGCATCCGGCACCTCTGGATGACCGACTCTCGCGAAGACCGCGACGACCGCAACGCCATCCTCCGCATCTACTTCGACGGCGCGGAGACGCCGCAGGTCGAGGCGCCGTTGCGGGACTTTTTCGGCATGATGCACGGCAAAGCGTGGTACCCGATCAACACGCCGTTCTTCTCGGTCCAGGCGAAGAGCGGCTACAACTGCTACCTGCCGATGCCCTTCGCGACGTCGGCACGGGTCGAGGTCGAGGCGCTGGAAAAAGACCACCACGTTTACTGCATGGTGGACTGGCACCGGTATCCCGACGAGCAATTCGCAGAGCAACGGCGGTTGTGCGCGCGGTGGCGGCGCGAGTTTCCCACGCAGCGATACGGCGAAGACTACCTTGTGCTGGACGCCGATGGGCCGGGGCAACTCGTCGGTTTCTTCTACGGCCTGCGGCTGATAGACAACGAGGACCGCTGGAGCCACGGCGGCGCGGACAACATCTACCTCGATGGCCATGGCCGTCACCCGTCGTATCTGCGCGGGATCGGCGGCGAGGACACGTTCGGCACGTCCTACGGGGGTTCAATTCACGTCCCGGGCACGCATCTGCACGCCAGTCTGCCGTTTTACGAACAGGTGGACGACGGCCAGGCCCGGCCGGCCAAGCTCATCACCGGCTACCGCTGGTTCGCCCCTGACCGGATCGAATTCCGCGAGTCGATCCACTTCCGCTTCGGCTGTATGCAGAACGACATCTGCTCGACGGTCTTCTGGTATCAAGAAGGTCCCGTGCGGTCGTTCTTCAAGCTGCCGCGCGGCCGGCAGCTCGACTACACCCGTGCCGTGCCCGAGCTGCCGCGCGGCAGCTTCGACCTGGCGTTGCCGGACTCCGGAACGTGGCGGGTCTCGCCCCTGCTGCAGAACGCCGACAACCGGGCGATCCTCGAGGCGGCGGCTCAGCCGCTAGACTCGGCGTCGGCGGCGGACCAGGAATGGACCGTCCGCAAAGCCTTTCATGGTTTCTTCGATTTCGGCCACGTGTGGCGGCCGCACGAGCGGGGCGTGGGGGTCTTCCATACGGGCGCGGCGGACGCCGAGGCCGTGCTGTCCTGCGATCGGCCGACCGACGCGCACCTGCGCATCGCCTGGGAAGGACACCTGGTATTGCGCGTGAACGAAGGTCCGCCGCTCGACCTCGGAATGAACCGCAATTTTGGTTCGCGCGAACTGGCCGTCCCGTTGAAGGCGGGCGCCAATCGGGTCTCGATTCGCTTGAGCAACGAGCGCGGCTTCAATCACGGCGGCTGGGCGTTCGCCTTCCAGGCCACGACCGCCGCCGGCCAGCGTCTGCTTCCGCGGGCCGAATAGGAACTTTCTGGCAGGGGCGTGAAGAACCTCAGAACTCCTGACATACGGAGCCGGCAACATGAGCGGTTGTCTGCCGTTCAGTCGGAGGCCACCGAGTTTACCTCGGCGGAGTTTCACCTTCCGCCTAGAAACGCGAACGCCCGACATCCCACCCTTCCCGGGCTTGCCATTCTTGTACCGGCGTAGCGGCTGCTGTTGCAGGTCGATGTTGGCCAACAACACCAATCCGCATTCCGCGGTGGCCCGGCACTCGCCACGCGAGTACACGCCCTGCTCCAAGTAACCTTTCAACTGCGCTTGCATCTCGGCAACGTTCGAAAAACGAAGCGATTGCGCCTCGTCCAAGACCAAGACGTCGTAGCGGGTGAGCAGTCCCGGTGATTTGGTCTGCCGGTTGTAGAACAGAACCGGCGGGGTGATCTCGCCGGCGGTCAGCCAGACATGGCGGCTGACGTTGTTGTAGAGATAGGATTTCCCCGACCCGGGCGGCGCCAATTCCATCAGATTCATGCGATTCTGGACCAGCGGAATCAGCCGGCACAGCATCCACAGCTTCTCCGTTTCGGCGTACATCGACGGTTCGTAGCCCAAGGTACGGATGATTAGATCCAACCATTCCTCGACGGTGAACGCCACCCGGCATTCTCGAAACACATCCAAGGAAATTCGGCCCGTCTGCATGGGCTTGAAATCCATGATGCGGATTCCGCCACCCTCCGGCGATCCATCGTAACAGACCTTTACCGCGCCCCAAGTGCTGCCCTGCAGTAGCCCCTGGTTCTGCTCGATGATCGGCGCATCGATCAGGGCTTTGGATTCATCCAAGCAATCGATCGTCCCGAAATACCGGATCTCTTTGCCGAGTTTGACACTCACGGAAATCGCATCCAGCAGGACGAGCGTCTCGCCTTGGGACAACAGGAATCGGATTCGTTCTTTATCGCCCTTGGGCGGCAGATGCTTGGCGATGAAATCCCGAACCGCACGCTCGATCGATCCCGTCGATTGGTGGGACTTGGCGTTGTGCGTGACGATCCAATCCATCACATACGACGGCACATGACGATCCTCGCCCGTCGCCCCCAGACGCCGGACCAGGCCTTTGTCGATCGCGAATTCGCCGAATACGTCTTGGATCTTCTGATCAAAAGCCGAGTTGTTCATCGCCAATCAACCCCTTCACACCATCGCTTCAGGTTCTTCCTGATTAGAACATCCCTTCAAAATCGTCCTGTTCCACGGTCCGCTCCATCAGACGCTTTGCCCGCGCGACTAGGTACTGACGAGTCTGCGACGATTCGCCTTGTCCGCGCGAGGCGTGAATCTTGATCGTTACATCGACGCCCAACTTCTCGCCGTCGGGCAAGTTGTCCCCTGACAGTTGGAATTCCAGCCGATGCTCGCTTCCGCCGTCCAGCGGGGGAAACCGGCATTCCTCGCCGCGGCCGCTGCCCGAAACTCCGACTAGCATCGAGCCGGCGTTCAGGGAACGGGAATAGGGATTGCTCAGCACGACCGGTAGAAGCCACCGGTTACGGTCAAACTCGGCGCCGTCCGGAAACTCGACGTTCGGCCAGCAGACCAGGTCTTGGTCGCCGAACCATTCCAGCACGGGAATGACAACCTCCTCGGGAAGCAGGCCGCCGTGCGCCAGCGTCCATCCGGTGGCCGTATCCGAGCCGAACCGCCGCCCGCGGGCGGCCAGAAAGCTCTTCGGAAGATGGAATCGGACGCGATCCGGGACGGTCAGCGACGGATCATCGCGTTCCGCGTTAGCAGCGTCTCCGTTAATCTCGATGCATCGCGGCGCCCCACCCATGCCCTCGCCGTCCATGCTGCGGTCGGGCGGCGGTCCGTAGGTGAACCCGTGGTCCGCCGTCAGCAGAACAATGGGCGCAGACTGGTTGATACAACGGAAGTCGTCCACCCACCGCGCCAACAGTGCGGCCGTTCGCGCGAACAGACCGACACAATCCTCCAGCAGCGACGCGTAGGAGGCGGTCTGGTGCAGTCGATCGTCCAAGCGATTATCGCGATGAACCAAAAGACGGGTGCATGGATGCAGCGCCGTCCGTTCCGCATCCTCCCAGTTGGCGGATACCTGCAGCTCGCTCGCGTCCAGACGGTAGGCCCGGAGCAGGGCCTGGGGCAGTTTGCCGCAAGCTCGATCGGGCGTGACCCCCGTCAACACGGCTTCCTTGCAGACCGCGGTAATCGTCGGAACCGGGGCAAACAAGTACGAGGCCCAGGAAGGTTCGGCGCCCAGCCGATCCGTGACGTAGTCGGCCAAAGAGGACACAACGTGGATCGCCAGCGCATCCATCAGCACCAGGATTACCACACGCCCTTTGGCCAACGACGACTGCACCCGACGGGCGACGACGTTGTAACTCCGTTCCGGATGAGCGAAGCTAACTGTTTGCCGATTTCCTTGGGCATGCCAACGCGTTCCGCCACACGCAGAAAGGACTCGCGGAACGACGGCATGACAGGCGGGCAATCTTTGACCGAGGGTGCGATGTCCGCCGCGGCGGCGCGGGCGAGCCAGGCGCCGAGGCTGTCGGCATCGAGCACCCCCGGTGCCAACGATTCAGCCAACACGGCCGGCCAGTCTTCCACAGGTCCGTCAGGAACGGCCCGCCGCAGCAGTCGCCAGGCCAAGATTCGCTGGTCCGTCAGCCAATCCGGCAGCTTTCCACCCAGACGTTCCGCGAATTGCCTCCGCGGCGTCACCTCGTGGAACGCCACACCGCAGACGCCGCGATAACTTTGAAAATGTTCCCAGCACTCCGGATGGACCAAAAAGGTCTTTGGCGTCACGGTCTCGAACCGGTCGTCTCGCCGCAACAGATCCTCGATCTGACGGAACGCCTCCAATTCACCCCGGACATCGCGCACGAGGTCGGCCGATTCGGCCCAAATGCCGAAGGGGTCGGACACCAGCGTGACGCGCATATCCTTCGCCAAAATCCACTCCTCTGATTCTTGTTAGGCCCCTTCGGGGCAACGAAAACGCGCGCTCGTGCCGCAAAGTGGCGCTGTCCAATTCTCAACCGTTGCTCGCCTCAGCCTCTGCCGATTCATTGCCGCTCCGGTCTCCCGATGGCGCGTCCTCGCCGCGCGGTTCCGCATCACCGTCGGGGGGAAACAGCGTGCTAAGGGCGATGAATGCCGCGTCATCGGCGGTCAACGAAAATCTTCTGCGCCAATCCACCAGGTCCGCGACAATCGATCCATCCGGTTCACACTCGCCGGGCCGGGTGATCATTCGCCGTTGGCCGTTGGGCAGCACGACCAGGTATTGCCCTCGGGCGCTATGTTCCGACCGTTCTTTGGCCAGCGCGGACGCGATTTCCATCATCCCGGCAGCCCGCCCGAAATCTTCGTCCGTCAGGGCCGAGGCGGTTTTCCCCGACACCGCGGAGGCTAACGAAACGACAACGTCCTCCGGTGGGGCATCGGCCAATTGCTGCGCGACCCGAGACAGCGGATTGTCCGCGCCTCGCACGAATTCACTCGCCGAGCGCATGACGCTCGACAATCCCGCCGCATTCTCGCTTCCTTCGCCCTAGCCGTCGGTGCGGAACGCGAACAAGTCGTCGTACTGTGTGGAATCGTCATGAACCTTCAAACCACGCACCGCACGGATCTCGGCGACGCTGCTCGGTGCAAAGTAGCGGAGCGTCCTAGCTCCCCTATCAATCAATTGTAAGCGAACGAGTTGACCACAGACAATCCCAACCTTCAGTCTTGGCTGGCGATCAGCAGCATGCGGCCACCGCCGTGGATCATCGGCCGCAAATCACCCTGGAACAGTGGGTTGAAACCTTGATCGAGAAGCCCGCCTAAAGCCGGCTGGAATTGGTTCTTTCTGAACACCCCAACCACCAGTTGAAAACTGGTGGCAGACAGGGAGTCGGCTGAAGCCGACTGATTGTACAGCGCCATTTAGACGATTCGATGAGCCGTAACTGTCCGCCAAGAGACCAGCTAGGCCACCTCCGAGCTTGTCTCGGTGGAGCCCGTGATTTTGCACCAGCTACGCCCCAGCAAACGCCCCCACCGCTTCTTTCCCTGCCGCCGCACCCGCCGCGTTCGCGGCGGGTGCGGCGGCAGGGAAAGAAGCCTTTTCTGGGGCTTGTTGTAGTGCATAATCACCGCTCCACCGACGCGAGGTCGGCGGGGACGAAGTGCCGGATCTTTGGTGTGTTACACGCTCCTGCCGCGCAAAATGGCGCTGCACAATTAATTGGGACGCTGTCGGCCCTCAGCCGGCTTCAGCCGGCTCTCTGTCTGCCACCAGCTTGAGCTGGCGGAAGTGGGGATCCTGAATACTGCTCTTGTGGCCCGCTTCAGCCGGACTTTTTGTCATGTCTTGAGACCTGTTTTCAGGCTACACAGGTGCGCTCGATTGTGTTGCCGGACGAACTGCGACGCTTGGCGGAGCGCAACCGCTGTATGGGAATCCTTTCTCTCAGTAGGTTGGCCGAAGTTTGCCCCGTTCTCGCTTCGCCAGGCTGCTTTCCCGAATTCCCTCGGGCCGGCTGTTGCCGCCCGGCGGCCGCAAGCGGGCAAGGTCCGGCAAATTGTCTGGAAAACCCAGAAGTTGGTTGTAAAGCGGACGCTCAATCGTTCCGCCAGATCGATGATTCGCAGCCATGTCCTGCGCCAACGACAGGTGAATCCGGATCGCATTATGGAGTCTCGCCACCCGCTTGCTGATGCTGCCACTTCTTTTCCAGCAGTTGTTGGTGAAGGCGAATGGCCCCTGCGAGCGGAATCGGCGCAACGGCCCGACGGTGGACCCTCATTTCTTGCGTCAACAATTCGAATTCTCGCCGTTCCGCCGCACCGAGCGTGCCCTGAATGTCCTTGTCAATCAGTTCGCAACGTCGCTCGTTCTTGGCATCGTTCCATTCGCCATTATCTGTCGGCAGTTCAGCGGCGAGCGATTTGGCAATTTCTTCGGCTAGATGCTGCCGCAAGTCGCTCGGCCAGTGCTTCACCTGTTGGCAAACCTGCGCAAACTCTGAATAGATGGTGCTCATCAATGGATCTCCCCAAGGACCGTGCCGGATCCCCAGTCACCTCTTGTCCGACGGCTGCTTCTTGATTAGCCTGCGCTTGCACAAGCTTGCAGGAAGGAGGCAGACCTTGGACGGGATCGTGTTTTTCGCTATCCTCTTGGCAGTCGTCGCGGTCGCAATCGTGAGCACGGTGCTGACCAGCCGCTACGAGCGGATGCGGACGGAGGCCTGGCGGGCCGTGGCGCAGCGGCCAGGAATGCAGTTCGTGGGGGAAAGCAGCGGCGTGCTGGGCCGTTTTGGGCAGTTCAAGATGTTCCAAAAGGGGCGCGCGCAGGCCGTCAGCAATGCGATCGCGGTCGATTCCGGCGAAATCCGGATCGTCGTGGGCGACTTCCGCTATACGACGGGCAGCGGCAAGAGCAAGACCACGCACAAGCTGACGATCTGTGCGTTGCAGAGCGCGCTGCTGGACCTGCCACACTGCTGCCTGCGTCCCGAGTCCCGGTTGTACGACGGCTTGGGGGCGCTGTTCGGCGGTCAGGATATCGACTTCCAGGAAGACCCGGAGTTCTCGGCCGCTTTCGTGCTGCAGGGCGAACAGGAAGCGGCGATCCGCCAGGCGTTCACGGCCCCCGTCCGCGCCTGGTTTGCTCAACAGGCAAGCCAGCGATTCTTCTTCGAGGCCCAGGAAGACAAGCTGGTCTTTCACCGCGGCAAACGGGTGCCGCCCGGCGAATCGCCCGAACTGATGGACCAGGCACTGCAGATCCTGCGCCTGTTGGCAGACGGAGCATCGGCTCAGGCCCGCTGAGGATTGTGGAGTGCGGTGGCTCGACGCCGCTTTGGCTGTGCCTTTCCTTCTCTCAGCTCCTCCAACAGCTATCGTGCAAAAAAGGCAAGGCTGCCGCAAAACGAAAGCGGCGTCAAGCCACCGCACTCCAAAACGGCTCAAACCCTGCTAGGAGGCCCGGACCTTGGCCCATCCGCGCAGCGGTGAATTCGATTTTGGCCACCGAAGGCGGTGCCGGCTCCAGGTGGATTTCCTTGTCGACGAACCCAAACCGGTTGATTTCGCAACCTTGTCCGCCTCGTCGCTCGGAGCCAGTCCCATTAAATTCGAGCCGCTGGATTGCACATCACGATAGAATAGTGTAAAGCGTCGGCAGCCGGTCGTATCAAAGCCTTGACGCGAGAAAGAGACCAGAACCGGGAACTGCACGACAAAACATGAACGGAGGTGACCCATGTTCTTGAAAGACCGCAAGACGGGCGACCTGGTGAGAATTCTCGACCTGAACGGACTCTTCGATCCGTTGCAGGAGTGCGTAACGGGAAGAGATCAGGCTGGCGAAGAAGAGCAGGACCCGTTGCCCTATGCCAAGGAGCAGCTCGTGTTTCCTTCCGACGAGCCGTTGCCCAGGTGCTGGATGCATGTCAATTATCGGCAGGCTTCCACAGTCGCCCCGTCGGCGGATCGCACGCCCTGAACGGGAACGTCTCGAGCCTCTGTCCTGGACCGCCGTTGTCTTGGTTTCCTGAACGGCGAGGGAGCAATTTTCGAGCGGCAAGAATTCCTGCGAGGGGCTGTTTCTCGGCCGCATTTTCTTCCTTGACCGCAGAGTACAGGAGCGCTAGGATGTGATTGGACACGTCAGTGTGTACGAAGAAATTTGGATGTGGAAGTCCCCGTCAGTGCGCCTTGGACTGAAGGGGTATTTTTATGCGCGGATCCTGGAAAGGAGTGTGCCCCATGAGTTTAACCCGAAAGCTCACCTTCGCTGTCGCGCTCGCCGCACCGCTGTTGTTCCTGGCGCCTCCGAAGGCCGAGGCTCAGTCGGTGCGTTTCCGTGCTTTTCGACCGTTCGGCGGGCAGAGGTATTCTGGCGAGACGCGGTACTACTATGGTCCTCGAAACCAAGTTCGCGGCTATGCGCCACGGTATTACGGCGGCCCGCGCTATTACGGGCCGTATCGAGGTTACGATCGGACGTATCGGGGCTATGGTCGGCAGTATCGAGGCCGTTACGATCGGCCGTACGGCAGGTACAACTATTACACGCCTTCGCCGTATTATCGCGGCGGCTCGCTGTGGTTCGGGTTTTAGATGACCAATTCTTTGACCACTGTGCCGTGGACGTCCGTCAAGCGGAAATCGCGGCCGGCGTAGCGGTAGGTTAGACGCTCGTGGTCGAAACCCAGCAGGTGCAGCAACGTGGCGTGCAGATCATGCACGTGAACGCGGTTCTCGACGGCTCGAAACCCGAACTCGTCGGTCGCTCCGTGGACGTAACCGCCGCGGACCCCGCCGCCGGCGAGCCACATCGTGAAGCCGTAGTGGTTGTGGTCGCGGCCGTTGATCTTGCCGGCGTTCGAGCCCTCTTTCGGCATCTCAACCGCCGGCGTGCGGCCGAACTCGCCGCCCCAAATCACCAGCGTTTCTTCCAGCAATCCGCGCTGCTTCAGATCTTTGAGCAGCGCGCCGATGGCTTGGTCGCATTCCTTGGCCAGCGCGCGATGCCGAACTTCGATGTCGTCGTGGTTATCCCACGGTTGGCCGGCGCCGTGCCACAGTTGTACAAACCGCACGCCGCGTTCCACCAACCGCCGCGCGATCAAGATCTGCCGCGCCTGAACCCCCGGCCCGTACATGTCCAGGATGTGCTGCGGCTCGCGGCTGACATCAAACACCTCGGCCGCTTCGGACTGCATGCGGTAGGCCAACTCAAAGGATTGAATCCGGGCTTCGAGTTCCGCGTCCTGCTGCCGGGCTTGTTGGTGGCGTTGATTCAGGGCCTGCAGCAGATCCAGTTGCCGGCGTTGACCATCCAGCGGCAAACGTTCGTTGCGGATGTGTTCGATCAGCCTCTCGATCGCCGTATGCTGAGTGTCCAAGTAGGTGCCTTGAAATACACCGGGCAAAAAGGCCGCTTGCCAGTTCTGCGATTCCTGGATCGGATAGCCGCCGGGGCACATGGCCACGAACGCGGGCAGATTCTGGTTGTCGGTGCCCAGGCCGTAGGTGACCCAAGATCCCAAGCTGGGCCGAATCTGCCGGGCCGTGCCGCAGTTCATCAGCGACAGCGACGGCTCGTGATTCGGCACGTCCGCGTACATCGAGCGGATGACGGCGATCTCGTCGATCGACGCGGCCGTGTGCGCGAACAACTCGCTGACCTCGATCCCGCTCTGGCCGTACTTCTGAAACTTGAACGGCGACGGGAACGCCGCGCCGGTGGGACGTTCCGTTTTCAAGTTTCCGCCGGGCAGGTCCTTGCCGGCGTACTGCGCCAACAGCGGTTTCGGGTCGAACGTGTCCACGTGCGACGGCCCGCCGTTCATAAACAAGTGGATCACATG
>Ga0351873_10238_pt1 | contig 13530 bp, 6 predicted proteins | sample TotcelFGM3001N11_FD_206764 | JGI IMG/M metagenome (GOLD analysis project Ga0351873, IMG submission 206764) | Enriched cells from coal bed in the Powder River Basin, Montana, United States - Total cells FGM rep2 HSBNCT.FGM.300.1.N11 ... | reverse complement strand
TCGAGCCGGCACTCCAACATCGCGGGATGCACTGCTGTCATGGGATCCGGTTCTATATGGGGCTGGAGGACTTCCGCAGAGAGATTGACCAGTTGGCCAAGCTGAAGATGAACGTGCTCCAATTCTACTGGGGCATGGGCGGACCGTGGGCCGAGTTCTCCTACGGCGGCAAGAAGGCGGAGATCCTCTATCCCAAGGAGTCCGGATATTGTTCTTGGACTTGGCCCAGCAGTGGGTGGACCGCGACGAATGTGACGGTGGGCCGCAAGTGTTTTCCGCCAGACGGCTATCTCGGTCCGCCGGAGTTTGCCAAGGTCCAGACGCAGGAGGAAGCCTACGCGACTGCCCGCGGGTTCCTCCGCGAGATCATCCGCTACGCGCACTCGCGCAAGGTCCAGGTGTGGCTGGCGATGGGCGAAATTCCCTATGTGCCGTCCAACCTGGTCCCGCCGGATTCGAAGCGGGGCCACGATTTCTACTGCGGGGTGGCGCTGTCGCCCGGCGAGCCGGCCGTACTGGACATCTGGGAGGCCGCGGTGCGCAGCACGATCGAGAACTACCCGGAGGCGGATCGCTATTGGGTCGTCAGCGGATCCGAACTCCTGGGAGGCACTCGGCCCGTCCACGGCATTGCGGCCGGCGACCCGCAAATCCAGGCGTTGATCCGTGACTATCAGCCGCTGCGCCCGCTGCTGCCGCAGAAGTCCCAGGCCGCGATCGATCTCGGCTTGCCCGATCTGGATCTGGCCGACATCGCCGTGGCCGACAAGCTCGTGCGCAGGATCAAGGCCAGTTATCCCAGCGCCAAGCTGGGCGTCGAATTGATCTTCCGTGGCGGCCAGCTCCGTGCATTGGACGCGGCCCTGCCCAAAGACGTCGCGCTGATGAACATGGTGAACTTCACGGGCGAGACGGCGATGAGCGATTTTGACAAGATTCAGGGGCGTGAATTGATCGTGTGGCCGCGGATTACCGACGACGGCTGCGAACTGAACATCCAACTCAACGCCCTGATGTACGACCATGAGGAAACGATTGCCGGCAGCGTGCGCTACGGGCTGACAGGCGTCCTCGGGCAATTGAACAAGGCGCGTGGCGCGGAGCAGAGCGCCCAGTTTATTGCCGAGGGCGCGTGGAATCCGAGCATCCGCTGCCAGTCGTTCTATGAGCGCTATCTCCACCGTCTTTACGGCCCGGACGCCCAGCAGATGCTCTTGAAAGCGTTTCTGCTGTTGGAGGAGAACGAGAAAGCCCTGGGCTGGCATGGGAGGAGAGGGATCTTCTCCACGTACGCGCGCTCATGCAGGATGGGCGTCGGCCTGCGCGGCATTGATTACAAACAGGAGAAGCCGAAGCTCGACCGCGCGCCGGTGGAACAGGCCGTCTCGGCCGCCGAAGCCGAGCGGACGTTCTGGGACGGGCGCGCGGCCCATTGCCGACAAGCCCTGGAAGTCTTGCGGCAGGCCCGCTCCAAGGTTCCCGCCGGTTCGCGCGACGAGCTGGACTACGTGATCTACAAAACCGAGAATTTCGTCACGGTTCTGGAGGAGCTTGCTGCCGCCAACGAGGCCAAGGCCGCATTCGATCGCGCTGCGCTGGCCATGAACGCCGGCGAAGCAGCCGAGGTCCGCAAGAACTTGGAGCAGACGCAAGCGGCGTTGGACCGGGCCAACCGGCTGGTCCGACAGGCCGCCGAGCAGATGATCCCCTACGCGAGCATTCCGACCGAAAGGCACATCCTGTGGATTTTGAACAAAGCGATCCCGTCGCACGAAACCACGCGTGCGTACCTGGCGGACGTGATCGACATGCACAACGAGCACGGCAAGGAGAAGAAACCTTGATTTTCATGAAGTGCATCAAAACAAGTTGTGTTGCCGGGGCGACCGCCCTGGTTTGTGGACTGACGCTGGCGGGCGAGCCCGCGGTGCGGATCGAATTCGGAGCCGCACGCGCTGAAATCACCGCGCTGGGCTGGGATACCGAGGGCACCGGCCGCGAGCAGACGAATCTACTGCGGCCCCAGACGATGGCGGGTCTCCGTATCCGCTCCGCCGGCCAATGGCGCAACGGCATCGACCTGCCGACGCGTTTGGAGGCGGACGCGGGCGACAAGTCTTATTGGATCACGGTTGCGCCGGAGACCGAAATCAACTGGCGAATCCGATCGGCCGGCGGCGGCCTGGCGATGCAATTCAGCGGCCAGGGTGCAAATCTCGGAAAGGTCGAAGGTGTGGAACTCGTGTTCCCGTTCGCGCCGGGCGTAACGCCGGTGACGGCGATCTCCAGTGTCTGGAACGATGACGGAAGCTTCCAACTGCCCGCGCTCGTGAGTGCCCCGGATTTCGGGCAGATGCTGCTGACCGGCAAGTCCGCCGACCCCGACCGCCAACCGATCAAGAAGGCCCGCCTTGATGGCAGCCGTGCGGCGAAGATGGTGAACCTGGTGTTGGAACTGACTGTGCCGCAGGCCGGCGCCGTCGACGCGCTGGAGTTCGCGCCGCACCTCCTGGCGTCCCCCGCAGGCAGCGCGGATACCGCGCTGTGGGCGCAGGCCCGCCGCGGCTGGTTCAACATCTGGCAGCCCAGCGCGCAGTGGGGCGACCAAGGCCATCCCTTCAGCGCGCCGGCCGGGATGCTCGGCAACAACGTCATCAGCGACCCGGCAAGCTGCTCGCTGTGGTTCTACGCGGACCAGGCTTTTTTGACGCCCGAGGTGGCGCCCGGGGTGTCCATGATGCCGCTGGTCCGGAGGACCATCGAGTTCTGGCTGACCGGATCGCGCCTGAAGCCGACCGGCGAGGTGGTCTGCTATTGGGATTACCTCAATTTCCTTGATGCCAATGCGGGGCCGTTGATTGCCTCGTGGGACTATGTGGAGGCCACCGGTGACACGGCGTGGCTCGCCGGGCGGATCGAGACGCTGGAACGGGTGGCCGATTTCCTGGCCCGGCGGGACGTGGACGACGACGGCTTGGTGGAAGCCACGCAGAGCGGCAACCGGAACACGCTCCAACAGCCTGGACGCTCCTGTGCCTGGTGGGACGCGCTCAACTGCGGGCACAAGGACGCCTACTCCAACGCGGTGATCTACCGCGCCTGGCGATGCCTGGCCGACCTGGAGGGCAAGCTCGGCCGCCGCGAACAGCAAGCCCGCTACACGCAACTTGCCGACAAACTGAAGGCGGCCTACGCGCCCACGCTCCTCAATCCGGCCACCGGGTGGCTGGCCTGGTGGAAGAGCACCGATGGCGAACTGCACGACTATGCCGCGCCGACCGTGAACGGCCTGGCCATCGAATACGGTCTCGTCGAGCCGGCCCGGGGCCGCGAGATCCTCGCCAGGCTGCGGGCCAAGATGGCGGACGCCGGTTTCACGCGGTTCGACCTCGGCGTGCCGCCGATGCTGGTGCCGGTGCCCAAGCACGACTACCTGCAGCCCAATGCCATCGGCATGCCGCAGCGGGAGGACGGCACGGACACGTTCGGACAGTACATGAACGGCGGCATCACGGCCGGCCAGGTGCTCCACTTCCTGGCCGCGCACTACGTCGTGGGCGACCCGGAGCCCGCCGACAAGATCCTGCGCGCCATGCTCGAGCGGCAGGGGCGAGGCGAGTTCCAGAACGGCGTGCGCGACGCAGGGGGGCAAGGCATCGACTGGACGACCTGGGACGGCAAGCCGTCGGGATACGAGGGCTACCTGGCCGACAGCTTCCGGTTCCTGCAGGCGGTGTTGCTCCGCGAGGCGTCGTTCCGCGAGCGTCTCTACCGCCCGCTGGCCCGGCCGGCATTCGAGGGAAAATGACTGAAACTGATCTCGTCACACGAAACCACGCATGCCTGCCTGGCGGACGTGATCGCCGTACGCAACGAGCCCGGCAAGGAGAAGAAACCATGATTCTATTACGACGGTTGTTGGGTGTTGCAATTGTCTCCTGGTCCTTGGGCTTCGGGCCGCCGCCGGTTCGCGGTGAACCGGCGTGCCGCGTGGTGCAGCAGGAAAAGCGAGTCGAACTCTGCTCGCCGTTTTTCGCATTCCGCCTCGACACGGCGGCGGGCCTGCAGGCCGAGTCCTGGGAGAACCGGCTCACGGGCCGAAAGCTGACTTTGGACAACGGTTCGGAGTTGGAGTTCGACCTCGGCCTGCCGGACACGCCCCTGCAAACGCCGCAATTTCGGGTGACGAACGTCGAGGTGAAAGGCCAGGGCGAGACGGCGGAATTGGCCGTACATTTGCACGCCGAAGAGCCGGCCGCTTCCATCCAGGTCGCCTATCGCTGGAACGCCCAAGAGCCGGTGCTGCGGAAATTCGTAACGATCAGGAATGACAGTACCCGCCCCTGGGACCGCTTGCTCAACGTGCGGTTGGGACGCTACGACACGGCTGGCGTGCCGCTGAGCGACAAGCCGTCCGGCGGTACGTATTCCGTTCCCGCGCCGCGCGAGTTTCCGCGCAAGGGAAGCACCCACGTGGAACGCGGCTTCCCGGTCTACGCCGACGACGAGTGCTTCTTCACGCTGGCGCATCCGGCCGGTGCGGCGGAAGGCGCCGGCGGCAAGGTCTTGCTGCGGCAGTATCCGGGAGTCCCGTTGGCGCCGGGCGAGACGTTCTCGTGCATGGAAGTGGTGTACGGCGTAGCCCGGGCCGGGGCAGCGCGGCAGGCCTTCGTGGACCATGTCCGCAGCCGCATGCGGCGCGTCGTTCGGGGGCACGACAAGCCGTACGCCATCTTCGAGCCGTTCGGGGCCCGGCCCACCGGCGATTTCAACGAGACCGAAGATTTCGTGCTGGACAATATCGCCCAGGTCGCTCAGGGGCAGCGGGAAGCCGGCTGCCATTTCGACTTGTATTCGGTGGACTTTTGGGTCGACTACCGCGGCACGCTCAAGGAGTGCGATCCCCAGCGGTTTCCCCGCGGCCTGCAGCCGATCCGCCAGGAACTCGACAAGCTCGGCACCGCGCTGGGACTGTGGATCGACGGTTCGATGGAAAGCTGGTCGATCGGCGGCAATCCGAGTCCCGACGTGCAGGCCTGCCTGAACTTCGACCCGCAGAAGCCGGAAACGCTGAAACAGGTTCAACTGGGGCGCAAGGCGTTTTGCCGCGCCGCCGAGCCCATCCGGTCCATGTACGCCGAGGCGTTTCGGCACCACATTCGCGAGCACGGCGTGCGGCTGCTCAAGTTCGACAACACCGGCTGCGTCTGCGTCAATCCCGGTCACGGGCATCTGCCGGGACTGTACTCGACCGAAGCCATCGAGGACGCACTGATCGACTTCTTCCGCGTCCTGGATGCGGAGTGCCCGGACGTCTTTCTGATGCTGTACTGGGGATACAAGTCGCCGTGGTGGCTGGTGCATGCCGATACCCTGTTCGATTCGGGGATCGGTATCGAGGCGGCCAGCCCGAGCGACCAGCCGACGCCGTACGTCCGGGACGGCATCACGCAGAAGCTGGACCAGGCCCAGTGGGTGGCCAACGAGAACCTGCCGCCGCTGGGCAAGGACTCGCTGGGGGTCTGGCTGTCGGACTGGCCGTGGAACAGCCAGGTGGGCAAGGAGCGCTGGGAAGCCGGCATGGTGATGGACATCTGCCGCGGCAGCCTGCTGGCCCAACCCTGGAGCGACACGCCCTGGCTTTCGCCCCCGGAGCGCAAGCAGATGGCCGAGTTCATCGCCCTGCTCAAGGCCCAGCCGGGCTGCTTCGGCAACTCGCGGTTCGTCCTGGGCAATCCGAACCAGGACGAGCCGTACGGCTATTGCTGCACCGACGGCCGGCGGGCATTCCTGGCGTTGCACAACGGCTGCTGGAAAGACAGCGTGCTGCGTCTGGAGTTGAACTCCGTTTGGGGCTTGCCCGATGGCCATGCCTGGGACCTGTATCGCTGGTATCCCGACCCGGCCCGCCTTGCGTCCCCGCAGGAGCCTTTCGGCAACACGGTGGCCCTCGCGTTGCGGCCGTTTGAGATCGTGTTGTTGGAGGCGGTGCCGCACGGACAGGCGCCCACGCTGGACCGCCGATTCGACTCGAAGCCGATGGCTGCCTCGTTTGCCGAGCCCAGCCGAACGCTGGACCTTTCCGCGGCAGAGGTCCGCAAAGCGGAGAGAAGCGATGCGGAGGCAATCTGGACGCTGCTCGAGCCGGCTCGATGCACGTCGGCCGGCGGGGCCACGCTCCGCAACCTGCCCGACCGGTCCATTCTTGCCGAGGGCGAGAATCCCTCGCCCGACACATATATGATTACGGCGCAGACCGACCTGACCGCGATCACCGGCTTCCGGCTGGAGGTACTGCCCGATCCGAGCCTGCCAGGCGGCGGGCCAGGACGCGCCGTCAACGGCAATTTTGCCCTCAACGAGTTCCGCGTCACGGCGTCGCCGCGGAGCGGGCCAGGGGAGGCGCTCTCCGTGAAGCTCCGCAACCCGGCTGCCAGCTTCTCGCAGGATACGCACGGCGGGTGGCCGGTGGCGGCGGCCCTGGACGGCGATCCCAAGACCGGTTGGTCGATCGATCCGTTGGAGGGCAAGCCGCACGTGGCCGTCTTTGAAAGCGAACGGCCCGTCGGCTTTCCCGGCGGCACCACGCTCCAGTTCGCGCTGCAACAAGGCGCTCCGGCGGGCCACAACCTCGGCCGGCTGCGTCTGTCGGTCACCGCGGCCAAACGGCCCCTGCCGTCGCCGGCACCGAGCGGGCCGCGGTCGCTGGTCGTCCAGGGCGACGTGCCGCCTTGCGCCGGCGGCGGCATGCTGGTCGTCACTGTCGAGATGTCGCGCAGCGGACAACCAATCCGGCTGGGCGGCCCTGGCAAGTTCCTGAGCGCGCAAGGCACCTTGGCCGGCCAAACGGCTGCCTGCCAGCCAGTCCTGGGCACAGCCACCTATCCATCTTGTTGGCAGGCCTGGCGGATCGCCGTCACGCCGTCGGCCCAACCGCAACCATTCGAGTTGACGATCACCGCCACGCTCGGATCGGACGTGCAGTTGGCCACGCAAGCTCATTTTGTCCCGAAGGAGGTGCCATGATTCCTGCCGCCACCCGCGCCTAGCTGCTGCACTCTGGCGATCTCGCCTTCGTGCGCCAGAACCTGCTCCCCCTGGAACGCGTGTTGGCGCACTTCGTCCCGCGCCGTATCACCCAATACCCATCCCAAGCTGCGCGGAAAACCCAGCGGCATTGGCACGCGACGATCCGTGGTGGCGGGGGCGGCTGTGGTCGTGGCTCGCCGAACCGCGGTCGCGCAGATCGGCAGTGCGTATGGTCGAAGATCGTCAATTCCAAATAAGAATATCGGCTTTTGAGAAAATCGAGGATTGACTGTGTGAGGTCGTTTTCGCGAAAATGACTCGGCCAATCGCAGGTCGTTGCCCGGGTGGGCGCGACTTGTGCGCGTTAGCCCAGCAGCGCAAGTGCTCGAGGTGAGTTTGACCTGAGTGCGTAACGACATCACCTGAGCGCGCAACGGCTTCTGGCCAGATTGGGGTGGGAGACGCCAGCCAAACGCGTTCGGGTTGAGGCGGAAGTGCCCGAGGTCTGTCATCAGACCTGTGCGCGCAAGAGCTTGGAAGAATCTGCGTCGGTGTGTAGGCCCCCATTATACCGGGAGGCTCACGTAAATTGAGCGTCTGTTAACCGCCGTGTCGGAGGTTCGAGTCCGATTCGGGGAGAGGTCCAACCCTTGTGAAATTGCTCAAAGATAGAAACGCCAACGTTCGTCGGGAGGCTGCTAAGGCCCTGGGGCGACTGGGGTTCGAATGTATTTCAGATTTGAACGCGGTGCTCAACGACGATGAGGACAAAGATGTTCGGCGGGCGGCTGCTGAATCGCTCAGATGTATGGGCTTAGACGGCATATCGGCTCTTACGAACTTTCTCAACGATGAAGACAGAATCGTCCGGCGGGCGGTTGCTGCGGCACTTGGGACTACACGTTTCGATGGAACGAAAGCCGTTCCTGCCCTTATCGAATTGCTCCGGGATGACGACAGCGATGTCCAGCGAGCGGCTGCTTGGGCCCTAGGGAGTAGGGGGCCTGATGCAATTGCAGCCGTTCCAGCCCTTAGAAAGTTGTTCAGCGAGAAGGGCGTTGCGTTTTCAGCATATAGAGCCATTTCCAGAATACAACAGGCAATGTCTTCCACAACGGAGACCACGGACTCCCACCAGGGCCGGCGCACCAAAGTCTTGACGTAACGTCTCGATCTGTGGTAAGTTACGACAATTCGAGCAGTGGGATTCTCGGCACGGAGGGCCGAACACTGCTCGACCTGTCAAGGGAGTGCTGGCATGGATGCCGAGGCGACAGCATTTGTGGAGCGTTTGCAGACCTGCTTCCGAGATCTGCCGGACCCACGGGTCCAGGGCCGGTGTGATCATCTGTTGATCGACGTTTTGGCGATCGCCATCTTGGGCGTATTGTGCGGTGCGGAAGACTGGCCGGACATCGAAGAATTTGGTAAGCGTCGGGCACCGTCACCCGCGACATCCGCCACGGCATCGCCCAGCAATTCTGTGGGTGGCTAATCCAACAACTGTCCCAGGGCTGCCAACGCCTGCTTGGCTTCCTTGACGCCGCCAAGTTCCTGAATCAGCTTCTTGGCCTTCTGCGAAGCGGCGACCGAAACCATGTCAGCGGGCACAGCGGCAGCAGCCGGTTTGGCTTTCTCACCCTTGGCGACCGCCTTCTTTCGCCGCTTCTTGTTGCCCAACTTTGGACGTCTGTTTTCGACCGTGGCTGGCCACCGCCTCGCTCTTTGCCCGCCAACGCGACACGGGCCAACGTGTGGCCACGAGCGCCGGATTCTGGGCCTGCCAAGGACGCAGTTCGGCGTTTGTCGGACAGTGGAATGTTCGGGAAAGGCCGGGCAGGCCCACGACGCGGGCGACCCTTCGGCGGCTTGTTGCTACGCTTTTCAAACATCTTCCGGGCATGACTTGGAAGAATGTCGTCAGCCCACGGGAATAAAACGGATGCTTCCCGCGTCTTATATGTCAGAGGCAGTCCGGAAGATTCCTGTGAACCTTTCCAGGCGTCCGGCCTCTAATCTTTCAGTGGCCGCAGTGGTCCACCGATGGTTTTGCACAGGAGCTGCCAGAGATGATGTTCTTACGGTCGAGTCTCACACACGAACAGCGCATTGATGCGTGTTATGCCGGGCAACCGGTCAATACGCAGCCCGTGCGCTGCATGCGTTTGTGACACTTGGCCCGCCAACGGAGCGAGCGAACCGAAGCCCGGTGTCACCAAGACGCCGGGCTTTTTTCGTTGATGGGCTGGTAGCTGAGACGGTCTAGCACCGGTCTGAAGAGCCGGAGACGAGGATTCGAGCGCCTCGTGAGCCCACTGGATGATTGTGCGTGGAAATCGTGCCCCGTCCAACGGAGCGGCGCTGGGACTACGAACCCCGGCTGGGTTTGGGTTCGACTCCCCCACGCACGTACTTGATCAGAACGTGGCGAAGCCTGGGATCGCGCCTGGTCGGGGACCAGGAGATCGCCGGTTCAAATCCGGCCGTTCTGACTGTGAGACGACAGACGGGCAGAGGTGCAGATGGGAGCACGCCTGCTTCGGGAGCAGGAGGGTCTCGGTTCGACTCCGGGGTGCCCGACTTGAATCGGTAGTCGAGGGCTGGTCGTCCAGACACGGCTGATAGCCGCGTTGTGCCGAGTTCGATTCTCGGGGCTACCACTGGTGGCAAAACCAACAGGAGACCAAACGATGTTGCAGCGACGCCGATGGAAACGCATACGCCCGATCGCTTCGTGGGGTCGTGGTGTAACAGGCAGCACGGCGGACTTTTAATCCGTATGGTGTGGGTTCGACTCCCGCCGGCCCTACTCGCGCTGGCGCGTAGCTCAGCGGTGAGAGCGGCGTCCTTATAAGACGCAGGGCGTGGGTTCAACTCCCACCGCGCCGACTGATTCGGGACTGTGGCAGACAGGGTAATGCACCGGTCTCTTAAACCGGACGATGTGGGTTCGATACCCACCGGTCCCACTGAACAAACGCACTGGTCGCGAGAGCGGCGAGGACACCGCACCCGTAATGCGGCGACGAGGGTTCGAGTCCCTCCCGGTGCTCTTGATCTTTGACAATTCGGCTTCCAACCAGGCGTTCATGGCGTAAAGGTAGCGCACTTGCTTGCCATGCAGGAGGTGCGGGTTCAATTCCCGCTGAACGCTCTGCCCCTTCAGGACGTGGGAAAGCATGGGATTCCGCCTGCTTTGGGCGCAGGAGATCGCTGGTTCAAATCCAGCCGTCCTGACTGAACGACGCGATGCGGTGGGGCCCGTGCTGGTACGGGCAGGCGGCTGTTAACCGCCCTGACGCAGGTTCGATTCCTGCCGCCGCAGCCTTGATGCAACGGAAGGGCAAACCAACTGGCGATGGCAAGAGCGTTCGAAGCGGGACGAGCATGACTGCCTTGCGGGTTCGACTCCCGCTCCTTCCGCCTGGACAACGCGTGCCCTTGGCCGATCGGCTCAGGCACCAGCCTTCCAAGCTGGACAGGCGGGTTCGATTCCCGCAGGGCACTCTGACTGCTGGCAACGTTCCGGGGTCGTCGCTGTTGGTACGTGATGCGTGGCTTTGAACCACGAGGTCGCAGGTTCGATTCCTGCCCCCGGAGCCTTGGCGACAAACTTGTCGCGACCGATGTGTGTTAGCAAAGAAAACCGATGCGGGGTCGTTCAACGGTAGGACGGGACGCTCTGAACGTCTTGATGTTGGTTCGATTCCAGCCCCCGCAGCTTGCAGACGGAAGTCATCCGGCCGGATGAGGACCCTGTTTTGAAAACAGGCGACGGCACAGACCGTTTGTGGGTTCGAGTCCCACGGCTTCCGCTGTTCGACGACGCAATACGCGTCCCTGGTGTAATTGGCAGCACGGCTGGTTCCAACCCAGTTGGTCAGGGTTCAAGTCCTTGGGGGCGTGCATTGTCGGTGGTCTGCTATCGCGAACCTCCGGAGACGAAGCGGGCTCATGGTCCAACAGGAAGACACCAGCTCCGCAAGCTGGAGATCCGGGTGCGACTCCCGGTGAGTCCACTGCAAGAACGACGGTCCTGTGGCCTAGCGGCGAAGGCAGCACCCTTACAAGGTGACGAGCGGTGGTTCGAGTCCACCCAGGACTACTTGGGCCCAGATACGCCAAGCGGCAGAGCGGCTCGGCTTAAACCCGGGCGTTTGCAGGTTCGAGTCCTGTTCTGGGCACTGGCGGACAAGACGGCTCGGTAGGCAATCGGCAGACCACCCTGGCTTAGAACCAAGGATGCTGTGCCCTTCGAGTCCCACCTGAGCTACTGACATAACAATCCGTCCTCGTGGAGCAGCCCGGAGTGCTCGCCTGCCTGTCACGCAGGAGATCGTGGGTTCAAATCCCATCGGGGACGCTGAACGACATAGCACGGTACGCAAACCGGCAAAGCGGCGAAGCTCAAACCTTCGTGAACGTCTGTGGGTTCGACTCCCATCCGTGCTACTGGCGAACAACAACTTGCGTCGGTTGGGCATTGGCAAGCCCCGCTGGCTGTAAACCAGTCGTCCCACGGGACTCTGGCGGTTCAATTCCGTCCCGACGCACTCTCGAACAAACAGCACCTCGGCGCGGTGCGATGCTGGTCTTGCAGCGAGGCTTTCAATCTCGCCCACGCGGGTTCGATTCCCGTCCGCGTCGCTGTTTCGGCTCGGTGTGATGTTGGTTTTACAGTCAGGCCCTCAACCTGGCCGACGCGGGTTCGATTCCCGTCCGAGTCGCTGAAAAATGCAGCCAAGTGGTGGAATCTTGGTAGACACGCGACGCTCAGAACGTCGTGCCCAATGCGGGCGTGGGAGTTCGAGTCTCCCCTTGGCTACTGGACAGAACGATTGCAGGTGGGCTGGTGCCCAGTTGGGTTTCATAAGCCCGACCCGTCCGGTTCGATACCGGGACCTGCAACTGACGTTTGATGCGGGTGGGCCAGTGCTCATTCGGGCCTCATAAGCCTGGACTGCCGGTGTGCGACTCCCGGACCCGCTACTTGATCGTGGCCGAGTACGCAAACAGGCAAAGCGACGAGGTCGAGAACCTCGTGATTTTGCAGGTTCGATTCCTGCCTCGGTCACTACTGCCAGACGATCCCGTGGTCCAGCGGCAAAGACGCCTGGATGACACCCAGGAAATCGGCGGTTCGATTCCGCCCGGGATCACTGAAACGGCGGTCTGTAGGTGTTTCGGCAGCACACGTCCTTGGTAAGGACGAGGGTCGGGTTCAATTCCCGAACGGACCTCTGACCGGGGGCCGCCGTGCCAGCGGCGGGAATTGACGTCCGCCGGGGCAAAACCCGGCGGATGTCGAACGGGCCTGCATGCCGTTGGGGGCGACTGACCCTTGCAAGGTCGGTGTGGTGGGTTCAACTCCCATCAGGTCCACTGGAAAACGCGGGCTCATGGTCCAAGGGGAAGACGCCGCCCTGGCGTGGCGGAGATCCCAGTTCAACTCTGGGCGGGTCCACTGAAACGAACGGAAGGTAGCCGGATACGGCTTGCCGGGCCGCACTGCTAACGCGGTTCTCCCTTGTGGAGATGAGGGTTCGACTCCCTTGCCTTCCGCCTTGCTGGCCCGATGGTGAAACGGAAATCATCCCTCGTTTCTACCGAGGTGTTCCGGGTTCGAATCCTGGTCGGGCTGCTGTGGAGAAACAACGGAAGGGCTACCCGATCTGTGACGGGACCCGGTTGGAAGCCGGCTGAGCTTTGCAGCCTTGTGGGTTCGACTCCCGCCCCTTCCGCTGATGCGAACGTTCCGTGTGTTGGCCGTAGCTTAATTGGCAGAGCGCCTGGTTGTGGCCCAGGTTCGTGCCGGTTCAAATCCGGCCGATCAACCCTGAAAGGAAGGCGAGGTAACCATGTCTACCAAGGTCCTGCAGCGACCGACCCTGATTTTGAACCGCAACTGGCAGCCGGTAAACGTGGCCACCGTGGCGCGGGCCCTGGTGCTGCTGTGGAACGAGGCGGCCCGGGTCGTGGACCCCAGCGATTACCAGACTTATTCCTGGGAAGATTGGTCCAAGTTGCGGCCGGCGGACGGCGAACGGTTCATTCGGGCCGTGCGGTACCGGCTGCGCGTGCCGGAAGTGGTCACGCTGACGGACTACGACCGACTGCCCGCGGCCGCCGTGACGTTCAGCCGCAGGAACATTTTCAAGCGTGACCACTACACCTGCCAGTACTGCGGTGCGCAGCCCGGCATGGACGAGTTGACGCTCGACCACGTGGTCCCGCGTGCCCAGGGCGGCCAGTCGCGCTGGGACAATTGCGTGCTGGCTTGCCTGGAATGCAACAAACGCAAGGCGGACCGCACGCCGGAGCAGGCCAAGATACGGCTGAAGCGTGCGCCGGTCCAGCCAAGCTGGAACCCGCGGTACGCCGCCCACGATGGGCGGATGGAAAGCTGGTCCAAGTTCCTGAGCGAGGCGTACTGGAGCGTCGCGTTGGAAAAGTAGGGGGGATTTCGCTCCCGGTCCGCGGGCCGGGAGCTTTGATGCCGAC
>Ga0351873_10237_pt1 | contig 13612 bp, 10 predicted proteins | sample TotcelFGM3001N11_FD_206764 | JGI IMG/M metagenome (GOLD analysis project Ga0351873, IMG submission 206764) | Enriched cells from coal bed in the Powder River Basin, Montana, United States - Total cells FGM rep2 HSBNCT.FGM.300.1.N11 ... | reverse complement strand
CCGAAATTGACCGCACCGCGGTCGACCACACAGCAAACCCGCGGCCCGTGCGACACGCCTCTCCTGCTTAGGACCAGCTCCCGCCTTGTTCTTGCCTTTCGCGAGGACGCCCTTAAGATAACACCATCGATCGCCCTGTGAGTTGCGAAGTGTCGGTGCCTTTGGCTGAGTTCCCGTTGGCTCTCGGAGGAGTGATTTTCGGAAAGGAACATACATCCTCGATGCACTCGTTGGGAACAGAGAACCTACGATCCGTAGGATCGCGAACACCCGTTGCAGATGCCGCCAGCCACCGGGGGACGCGATTGGCCCTGGTGATGGTCCAGATCACCTTGGCGGCGTTAATGACGGTTCCCGCGTGGATGCTGGGCGGGGTTCAGGCGCAGACGCAATTCCGGTTGTTCGTCGTGGCGGCGTGCGCCACGCTGGTTTGCTGGGGAATCTGTCTCGGGAGGGGCGTCTCTGTCCGGCCGCTGCCAGCGGCTCTGGTTCCGTTGGCTTTGGCTCTGGTGATGGTCGCCTTGCAGACGATCCCCTTGCCCGCGACCGTCCACCGCTGGATTTCGCCACGGACACAGCGCTGGTGGCAAGACTTGGCTCCCGCGGCGACGGCCGGTTCCGGGGCGGCCGACAATGGCAGCTATTCCGCCAGCTTGTATCCGGCGTCGACCCGACGCGAGCTGTATCTGCTGTCCTTGGCGATCGCCGCGTTCGTCCTGGGTGCGACGGTCCTGGCGGATCGCGTGGCGTTCTCGATCGCGGGCGTGGCGATCGCCATCAACGGCGCCGCTTTGGCCTTCTTTGGCCTGGCGCAACAACTGACGTGGAACGGCCTGCTGTTCTGGTCGATTCCCTTGACGGGCGGCGGAACGCCGTTTGCCAGCTTCGTGAACCGCAACAATGCCGCCGGATTTCTGAATATGTGCTTGGCGTGCGCGATTGCGCTGAGTGTCTGGGGGATCGTTCATGCCGCGCGTGAGACCGAACGCCGCCCGCGAGGGGCGAGAAAACCATCCCGCGCGGGCCGAACCAACTCGATGCTGCAGTCGGGCTGGCGCACGGCGAGCGAGCTGGGGACGAACGCTCTGAAGATCCTGGCCCGCTTAAACTTCGCGACCGTCGCCGGCCTGCTCGCCGCCGGCTGCATCGCCGCCGGCATCTTCTGCTCGTTGTCGCGCGGGGCGACGCTGGCCATGCTTGGGGCCGCCGCGATCACGCTGTTGGCAGCCGCCTTGGCGGGGCGTTGGCGGCGAGGCTGGCTCGGGCCGATGTTCGTGGCAGGGCTGGCCGCCTGCCTGTTGGTCGGCTACGTGGGCCGAGACGACCGGGTGAAACAACGGTTGGCCACGCTGCTGGACGAATCCGCACGCCAAGGCGACGGGCGGCTGGTCCATTGGCCGGACGGCATGCGGGCGGCCAAGGACTTGCTGCCTGCCGGCAGCGGCTTGGGGACGTATCGCTACATTTACCGGGCATACCAGGCGCAGCCATACACGGCGTGGTTCTATCACGCCGAAAACCAATACCTGCAGACCCTGGTCGAGGCAGGACTGGCCGGCCTGGGGCTGCTGCTGGCGGCGCTGGGGCTGACCGCCCTGGCCTGCTGGCGACTGCTGCTGCGCGCCCCCGATCCGGCAACGTACGCCTTGGGCGTCGCCGGCACGTTCGCGTTGTCCAGTCAGGCGATCCACGCCGTGTTTGATTTCGGGCTGTACCTGCCGGCGAACATGCTGCTGTTGGCGGCGATCTGCGGCGCCGTCTGCGGCCGGGCGGCGCGGCTCGAGAGCCCCGGCTGGCGGTCGTCCGACGGCTCCCTTCGCTGGCCGGCGTTGCTGGTCGCCCTGCCGCCGCTCCGGCCTCTGGCCGCTTCGTGCTGCGTGGCCTTGACCGGCCTGTTGCTGTTGGGCGGTGGCGAAGCCCGCCGCGCGCTGGCGGTCGAGGCCGCCCTGGCCGAAGCCAAACACTGGGACCTGCAGAGCCTTCAGCCGATCGAGGTCCTCGATCGCTGCTTGGACGGTGATGCCGTCGATTTGGCCAATGGCGCCGAGGACGTGGAAGCCCAGCTGAAGCTGGCCCAGCTGTGGATCCACCGCCTGCGGGCGGGGCTGGTCGAAATCATCCGGCACGAAGTCGCGGACGGGACCTCCGAGGCCGCGCTCTGGTCCGCGACCGACCCGGTGCATCTGCACGGCCGGCTGCAACAGTGGACGGCCCAGCACCGGACGGCGGAGGCGGCCGAATTGAGGCAGGCCGCGCCGGTGCTGGAAAACCTGCCGCCCGCGATTCGGCATTTGCGGCGGGCCCGCGCCCTGTGCCCCCTGTTGCCTGAAATCCACCTGCTGTTGGCCCAGTTGACGGTCTTGGCGGCCGAGGACGTTGACAATCGAGCCGACTTGCAGCGCGTCCGCCTGACCGCGCCCTCTCAGCCCGCGATCCTGACGCGGTGCGGGCTGCTGGAATTGCAGGCCGGCCGCCTCGCGCAAGCGTGCGAGTGTTGGCGGACCAGCCTCGAGTTGGCGCCGGGACAATTGCCCGAGATCCTCCAGGTCGCGCGGCCCGGGATCGATCTTGCCGCGCACATCGGCGAATTGATTCCCGCTTCGCCCGAATTGATCCTGGATATCGTCGGCCCGCAGTTCAGCGCCGAGGCCGACGGGCCGATTCGCCAGGCTTTGCTGGCCAAGGCGGAGAGTCTGGTGTCCAGCTGTGCCGAGGACGACGCCCAGGCGAGTTGGCTGCGCGGCCGGATCGCGATGCTGCGGAACGATCCGCGCGCGGCCGTGGCATATTTCACCCCGGCCCTGGCGATGCGCCCGGATGAAACGGCCTGGCGGCACGAACTGGCCATCGCCTTGAAACAATCAGGACGGTATCCCGAGGCCCAGGAGCAGGCTCGGGTATGCACACGGATGGAACCCGGCAACGAACGCTACGACACGTTGTTGCGCGAAATGATCCGAATCCAACTCGCCCCGACACGGCCACCGTCAGGCCGGTAAAGTCGAACCAAATTCAGATCAGGGCGTGAAGAAATCCGGATTAGTAGGGTAGAATTAGATTGCTTGCTCAAAAAAGTAGGGGTTGCCACCCAAGAGAACGGAGTGCGCGCCGATCGCAGGGTAGGCTTAACCGACCAAGCACCAAGCACGAAGCACGAAGCACGAAGCACGAAGCACGAAGCACGGAACACAACGCACAACGCACAACGCACCAAGCACCAAGCACCAAGCACCAAGCACCACGCACCAAGCACCACGCACCAAGCACAACGCACCAAGCACAACGAACAACGCACAACGCACAACGCACAACGCACAACGAACAACGCACAACGAACAACGCACAACGAACAACGAACAACGAACAACGAACAACGAACAACGCACAACGAACAACGCACAACGCACAACGAACAACGAACAACGAACAACGAACAACGCACAACGCACAACGAACTCTTTCGCTGACCACTGATCATGAACAACAACAATAATAGCGCTTTCGCTCCGCCCGCAGCCGCACGGCAGATCGAGTTTTCCGGGCCGCCCGAGTCTCAGGACAGCGGTTGGGCATTCCTCGGCTTTGTCTGGCGGCGGCTGTGGTTGATCCTCCTGGCCGTCGTCGTGGCCCTCGGCCTGGGCTACCTGAAGTTCCTCAAAGAGCCGGCGGTGTTTCAGTCATCGGCCCAGATGCTGATTGTTAAACAACGAGCCAGCGTGCCGATCCCGGGCATGCAGCCGGAGGCGAGGTATGATTCGACGCATGAAATCCTGTTGCGCAGTCCCGTGATCATCAACCAAGCCGTCAAAAAACATGATCTGGGGATGCTGCCGACTCTGCGGGCCTCCGGCAACCCCGCCGGGCGGATCATCGGTGGCCTGACGGTGGCTGGTTCGGCCGGTGGTTCTGGCGATTCGGGCGACGTGATTCGATTCACGTATTCAAGTGCTAGTCCTGATGAGTGCCCCAAGGTTCTGGACGCGGTGATCGATGCGTACCGCGATTTTCTGGGCGAGACCTATGCGAACGTCAACCAAGAGACGGTGGATTTGATCACCCAAGCCAAGGACGTGCTCGACCGTCAGATCATGGAGACGCAACGCGAGTACCAGGCATTCCGCGACCAAGCCCCGTTGCTGTACTTGGGGGGCGAAGGCAAGAACGTTCACGAGGCTCGCCTGCAGCAGATCGAAAGCATGCGGTCCGGGCTGCAGGCGGAGAACTGGCAGGCCCAAGCGAAGATTGACGCCGTCGAGGCAGCTTTGAAGCGGGGAGGCAGCCGCGAAGCGCTGAATCTGATGATCGGTCAGATCCGCGACGCCGATGGCGGCACCGGCCCATCGGGCCCCGGCACCCGGCGGTCGATCGAAGAACAACTGTTCCCGCTGCTGTTGGAAGAGCAGATGCTGATGGAGGACTTTGGGCGGGACCATCCCAAGGTGGTGACGCTGCGGCGACGGATCGAGTTGACGCGCGAGCATCTGCTTGGCAAGCTGCCGGCGGTCGCCGACGGGGCGACCGAGAGCGCAGCTCCCAAGGACTTTTATCAAGTCTACCTCGACTCGCTGCGCGAGCAGATCCAGATAAACGACGAACAATTGGCGTCGATGACGCGGCTGTTCGCCCAGGAGAGTCTGTCGGCCAAAGCGATGGACAAGTACCAAGTTCAGGACGGGAACTATCGCGCCGAGATCCAGCGCAAAGAGCGGATGTTCGATGCGGTGGTCGCGCGGCTGGAGGAGATCAGCGTTTCGAAAGACCTGGGCAACATCAAGACGCAAGTGATCCAGCCGCCGGGCGTCGGCTACCAGATCGCCCCGGACATGAAGAAAACACTAACCACGGCGGCCATCCTGGGACTGTTGGCCGGCCTCGGCTTGGCCTTCATCATCGATTCCCTGGATCGCCGCTTCCGCAGTCCGGACGATATTCGCAACGAACTCGGCCTGCCCGTGGTCGGCCACATCCCGACGATTCCGATTTCCGTCGACCAGCGCCGTACCCGCCACCAGGCGGAAGCCAATGGGACGCTCGATCCCGTGTTGCGAGTGTTTCACCATCCGCGGGGGCGGATCGCGGAAGCCTATCGAGCCGTGCGAACGGCGTTGTATTTCAGCACTCGCGGCGGCGGGCATAAGGTGATCCAAATCACCAGTCCCAATCCGGGAGACGGCAAGACGACGCTGGCTGCAAACCTGGCCGTCTCGGTTGCCGATTCGGGCAAACGGACCCTGCTGATCGACGCCGACTTCCGCCGGCCTCGCGTCCACAAGGTGTTCGGACTGAAAGACGCGGCCGGTTTAAGCGAGGTCATGAGCGGCAGCGTGGAACTGGCCGATGCGATCCAAGAAACAGCGATCGATAACCTGTCCATCCTGGTCTGTGGCAAGCGGCCGGCCAACCCGGCCGAATTGTTGACCAGCAACAAGTTCGAACATTTGGTGGAAGTTCTCCGGGAAAAGTACGAACTGGTGATTTTCGACACGCCGCCCGTGTTGGCCGTGACCGATCCGTTGGCGGTGGCTCCGCGTGTCGATGGCGTCTTGCTGGTCATCCGCCTGGCCAAGAGTGCTCGGAACGTGGCCCACAAGGCGATCGAAGCCTTGGATTCGGTAGGCATTACGATTCTGGGTGTGGTCGTCAACGGCGTCGGTGGCGGCTCGCGGTACGGCGGCTACGGCTATTCCTCGTACGGCTATCGCTACGGCGGCTATGGCTACCGCTACGGAGGCTACGGACACCGCCCTGGCTATGGACAAGGCTACGGCCAATACGGCGGATACGGATACGGGTACGGCTATGGCCACGACGAAAGCGACGGCGAAGGCGAGAAGGGCTACGTTAGCGAAGACGATGGCCGAACGCGGAAAGAAGAAGTCGCAGCCGAGCAACAGCAACCGGCCAACAGCGATCCATAAACCTATGAGCCCCTGGGTTTTCCTCCAGGGGGAGCTTCACCATCCGCCTGGAAAAACCTGACACAAAAATACCCTTCCCCGCCGCCGGAGGCTGGAAGAGGGGGGCGATGTCGGGCGGTCGCGTTGCAAGGCCGAGCGTGAAACTCCGCCGAGGTAAACTCGGTGGCATCTGGCTGAACACAGCCGTCCGGCGAGAAGCTTTCTTTTGCCGCTTCCCAGCACGTCACCCGATTGTCGCTCCCTCCGCTCCATGCCCCCCCTAGTTGACACTCACTGCCACCTCCATCCTGGGCTCGACGACGGCCCGTCGGACGTCGCCGAAGCGATCGAGATGTGTCGGATCGCGTGGGCCGAGGGCGTGCGAGCCGTGGCGGCCACGGCGCACCAGAACCCGTGCTGGCCCGAGGCCACGGCGGATCGGATCCGCAGCAGCACGCGGGATCTGCGGATGCGGCTGGATGCGGCCGGTATTCCGCTCGATGTGGTCCCGTGTGGCGAAGTCATGCTCAGTCCGGAGCTGCTGGACGACTGGAGTGCGGAGCGGTTGGTCAGCGTCGCCGATTCGGGCCGGTACCTGCTCATCGAAATGCCGCACGGCGTGTTCCTTGATATTCGAGAGCTGGTGACGGAACTGGTCGCGGCCGGAGTCCGCCCGATCCTGGCGCACCCCGAGCGGTGCCCCGAGTTGTGGACGCGTCCGGAGACGGTGGTAGAGTGGATACGGCGGGGATGCCTGATGCAAGTCTGTGCGGACAGCATCCTCTGTCCCGACAAGAAAGTACACCGCCAGTTGCGAGATTGGCTCGCTTGCGACTGGGTGCATCTAGTGGCCTCCGACGGCCACTCCGTCGCCGCGCGTCGTCCCGAACTGGCCGCCGCCTTTGACCGCCTCGCCCGCTGGACCACACCCGTCGTCGCCGAATGCCTGTGCGGCACCAACGGCATGGCCATCTTCGAAGGCCGACGCCTCGTGGTGCCACAGCCCCAAGCCCCCAAACGCCGTTGGTTCGCAGTACCAAGATGGACCAAGGATTGATGAATGACGAATGACGAATGACGAATGACGAATGACAACCAAGCACCAAGCACCAAGCACAACAACAACGCACAACGCACCATGTTAACCCTCGCCAAAGCCTTTCTGGTCGCCTTATTATGCAGTCTGCTGCTGACGCCTCTGGTTCGCCGTCTGGCCTTGTGGTACGGCGTGGTGGATCGGCCGGACGAGCATCGAAAACTGCACGACGACGCCGTCCCGTTGGCCGGCGGTCTGGCGGTGATGGGCGGCTTTTGTCTGGCCCTCATGGCGGCCTTCGCCTGGTCGCCGCGTTGGCGCGACCGATTCGCCGACGACTGGCAATTCCTGCTCGGACTGTTCGCGTCCGTGGCCGTCATTGGGATTGTCGGTCTGTTGGACGACCGCTACCAGATCCGCGGCCGGCAGAAACTGGCCGGCCAGATTGTGGCGGCGATGATCTTGGTTTTCAGCGGGCTGCTGATTGAAACCCTTACCATTTTCGGTTGGCGGATCGAGTTAGGTTTGCTGGCCGTGCCGTTCACGCTGTTCTGGTTCCTGGGGGCCACCAACGCCTTGAACCTGATCGACGGCGTAGACGGTTTGGCGACCAGTGTCGGGATTGTGCTCTGTTTGGCCGTGTCGATCATGGCGCTGATGACGGGGCATGTGACCGACGCCGTGCTGGCGATGGCCGTGGCGGGCAGTCTGGCCGGATTTCTCGTGTATAACGTCTCGCCTGCCAGTATCTTCTTGGGCGATGCCGGCAGCATGTTCATCGGCTTGATCTTGGGTGCCCTGGCCATCCGCTGTTCGTTAAAAGGCCCGGCGACCATTGCCCTGGCCGCGCCGGTCGCCTTGTTAGCCATTCCGATCATGGACGTCAGCGTGGCCATCGTGCGGCGCAAGCTGATGGGACGCAGTATCTTCAGCGCCGACCGTGGGCACCTGCACCATCGCCTGCTCCACCACGGTTTCGGAAAGCGGACCACGGTGTTGCTGATCGGCCTGTTGTGCGGCGTCACGGCCGTCGGAGCTTTGTTGAGCGAATACACGCAGAACGACGTCATGGCCATCTCGGCCGTCGTGGTCGTCGCGGCCGTGTTGGGGCTGACTCGCCTGTTCGGGCACCAGGAGTTCGTGTTGCTGGTGCGTCGCGTCAAGCATGTGGTGGTCTCGCTGTTGCCGCTGCGCGGCCGCGGGCAATTGCGGCCCGGCGAATCGCATGATCGGCTCGAAGGGTCCGGCCAGTGGGACGAACTGTGGGGCACGCTGATCGAATTCGCCGAACGATTCGACCTCAGCGCCGTGCAACTGATCGTCCACGTGCCAGCGATGCGCGAGGCGTATCGCGCCAACTGGCAGCGCACCGCGAGCCCTGACGAAACCAAACTGTGGCATTCGGACATTCCGCTAATCGCCGGCAACTTGGCCGTAGGCCGGCTCCGCGTCACCGGCAGCAACGGCCACGGCAGCGCGTGCGTCTGGATGAGCGACCTGATCGCCGGGCTGAAACCGTTCGAAGAACAGATGGTCGACCTGATTGGTGAATTCCTCAAGAGCGCCCCGGCAAATTCGGCCAGTGCCGACCACCTGCCGCCAAGAACCGGCAAGGAAAGAATTCTCTCGTATAACGCCGAGTCGTAGGCGGAGGTCGGCACCAAGCACAAAGCACCAAGCACCAAGCACCAAGCACCAAGCACCAAGCACCAAGCACCAAGCACCAAGCACCAAGCACCAAGCACAACGCACCCCCGAGGCCGACATTTTTTTGCCAATGTCTTCGCGTCTTCGCGCTTTTGCGTGAGCCCCGGCGTTAGCCACAAAAAGCACAAAAGGCACAAACAGTTCGTAAATTAAAACTGACAACTGACAACTGACAAAACCATGCCCATCCTAACACCGCAGACCGATCGATATCCTCCGGACTTATTCGACCGCGAGAACTTGGGCGACGAGTCCGAAGCGAGCTGGTGGGCGATGTACACGATGTCGCGTCGCGAGAAGCATCTGATGCGGCAGCTAGTACAGTTGGAGTTGCCGTTTTATTGTCCGATCATTCCCAAGCGGAATCGTTCTCCGGGCGGCCGTATCCGCACCTCGTACTTGCCCTTGTTTGCCAACTACGTGTTCTTGTATGGCGACAACGAGCAGCGTTACCAGGCGATGACCGGCAACTGTGTGGCTCGTTACACGCCTGTTGTGAACGGCGTCGAGTTGACGCGCGACTTGCGGCGGATCTATGGTTTGATCCAAGCCGGCGTGCCGTTGACGGCCGAATCGCGGCTCGAGGCCGGCGACCTGGTCCGTGTCCGCAGCGGCCCGTTTCGCGGTTACGAAGGCTACGTCATCCGTCGCGAAGGCCAGCGGCGGTTGCTGGTCGCCGTCAACTTTCTCCAACAAGGCGCCTCGTTCGCCCTCGAAGACTGCGAACTCGAACCCGTCTAACAAGAATTGCTTGGCAGGAACATAAGAAATCGACGAACAAACGTCGTCCTGGTTTTTCGGGCATATTCCTGCCACCCACATTCCTGCCGCCAGAAATCACGACACTGCCCCGCCATCGCCATGCAACGCCGCACCCGACTGCTGTTCCTGAACCGTTCGTACTGGCCGGACGCCGAGGCGACCGGCCAATTGCTGACCGAGTTGTGCGAAGGCCTAGCGGGCGGCGACCACAAGTCAGACGTCAGCGCCACAACCGGCGAACCACAAACGACGAATCACGAGCGAGGCATACCCCCTTCTCGCCTCGCCATCACCGTCCTGTGTGGTCAGCCGAATGCGAACCCCACGGGCGCGGCCTACCGCCGCTGGGGGCGCGAAGTGCGTCACGGGGTGACGATTCATCGCGTGTGGCACACGCAGTTTGCGAAAGGGTTTCTGCCTGGTCGAGCGGTGAACTATATCAGCTTTCTGCTGACCTCGCTGTGGGCCGCCTGCTGGACGCAGCGGCCGGACGTCGTGGTGGTCGAGACGGATCCGCCGTTGTTAAGTCTGATCGGCGGACTGCTGCAGCGGTGGCGCGGGGCACAACTCATCGTCTACTTGCAGGATATTCATCCGGACATTGCCGTGGCGTTGGGCAAGCTGCGTGCCAACTGGCTGACCCGCCTGTTGCGACGGCGATTATTCGCCGTGTATTGCCGCGCGGACCGGGTGGTGGTGCTGAGTCGCGACATGCGGCAACATGTAATCGCGGGCGGGGTCTCGGCCGAGCGGGTCGTGATCGTACCCAATTGGATTGATGTATCCGTCGTGTACCCTATCAAACAGGCGAACGTTTTCCGGCAGCGGCACGGCATCGAGGGCCGGTTTTTGGTCATGTACTCAGGCAACCTGGGCTTGTGCCAGCGGTTGGAAGACGTAATCGCAGCGGCTGAAGTTCTGCGAGCGCGGACGGACATCTTATTTCTGCTGGTCGGTGCCGGAGTCTTGCAGCGACAACTCGAGGCGCAGGTCGCCCGGTTGAGCTTGGCCAACGTGCGGTTCTTGCCCTACGAGCCCAAGAGTCGCCTGGCCGAGAGTCTTAGTGCGGCCGACGTGCATCTGGTCCCGCTCGATGCGCGCGTTGCCGCCTGCCTGATGCCCAGCAAGTTCTATGGCGTGCTGGCGTCCGGCTCGCCGCTGATCGCCGTAGCCCCCGAGGCGTGCGAACTGGCTCAATTGGCGCGCGAGCACGGCTTGGGCCTGGTCGTGCCACCCGGCGATCCGGCTGCGTTGGCGGCGGCGATCGAGCGGCTGGCCAGCCAGCCAGCCGAGTTGTTCGAGATGGGCCGCCGAGCCCGCCGGTTGGCCGAGCGGCAATTCGACCGGCGAACCGTCACGGCCAGATTCGCCGACGTGTTGAATTCAGTGCTTCCGTCCTAGTTGCGCTGCAGCCGCGTTTTTGCAGCTCCGCGTAACCCCTCCCTTGCTACGGACGATTCGAGTGACCGCCCATGACCCACATCTTCGTCTCCGGTTGTTACGACATCCTGCACGCAGGGCACGTCCAGTTTTTCCGCGAAGCGCGGGCCCTGGGCGACGAACTGACGGTCTGTTTCGCCTCGGCCGACGTGCTGTGGCAGCACAAGCAGCGGCGAAGTTCGTTGCCGGACGAGCACAAGGCGGCGATTTTGGCGTCGCTGACGATGGTCGATCGCGTGGTGATGGGGCACGGCACGAAGCACGGTTTGGACTTTGAAGAGCACTTCCTGCGCCTGCGGCCCGACGTACTGGCGGTGACTGAGGACGACCAGTACGGCGAGCTGAAACGGGCCTTGTGTGCCGAGGTCGGAGCGCGATACCACGTGTTGGAAAAGACGCCGCCCGAGTTCGAGCCGGTGTCGACCACGCAAGTTGTGCGTTTGATTCGGGCGCCCAGTCACGCGCCGTTGCGAGTGGATTTTGGCGGCGGCTGGCTGGATGTCCCACGGTTTGCCCGCCCCGGAGCGTACATCGTCAATTGCGCCATTTCGCCGCTGGTCTCGTTGCGGAATTGGCCGTATCGTGCCTGCGCCGGGCTGGGCGGCAGCGGCGCGTACGCGTTGCTGCGAGGGGACGACAGCGTCAGTTCCGAGTTGAATTTGGGCGTCGGTTGGCAGGACCCGGCGATCGTCTTCGAGACGGGGCTATGCGTGTGGAAGAGCGGTCCGCGGCCGCGGCTAGAGTTGAAGCGGGATGGTCGGATGCTGGCGGGCCGCATGGCCTTGCTGTGGACCGGTGCGCCGCATGACACGCCCAGCGTGGTGCAAGTGGATCGCGATTACGAGCTGATCGAGCGAGCCGGCAGCTTGGCGCGGCAAGCCGTCGTCCGGGAGGACCTCGAGTTGCTGGCCGCAGGCGTGCGGACCTCGTATCGAGTGCAGTTGGGCGAAGGCATGACGCCGTTGCCCGAGTTCTCGGAGGCGTTGGCGTGCAAGTATTGCGGCGGCGGCTGGGGCGGCTACGCCGTGTACCTGTTTCCCGACCAGTCCGTGCGGGACGGATTTGTCGGCCGTCAAGGCGTTCTGGCCGTCGAGCCGTATCTCAGGCACTGTTGCGAACCGAACGAATAACACGCTTCGCCGCCGGGTACCTTAATTTCCCGCGTTTCTTCGCGTCTTTGCGCCTTTGGGTGAGCCCCAAGAATTAGCCACAAGAGACACAAACCGCACAAAACCGTTCGCGAGTTCGTCGTGCTTCGTTCCGCGGTTACAACCACGAACCAAGCACCACGAACCAAGCACGACGAACAACGAACAACGAACAACGAACGACGAACGACGACACGAATGGCCATCGAGCGATTTGAAGACATCGAAGCGTGGCAGTTAGCGCGTCAGCTTTGCGATCGGCTTTACGAGCGTTTCAGTTCCGGGGCGTTTGCCAAGGATTTTGCCCTTCGGGACCAGATCGACCGGGCGTCGGGCTCGATCATGGACAACATCGCCGAGGGGTTTGACGGCGGATCGAACGCCGAGTTTGCCAGGTTTTTGAGTTACGCTCAGCGCTCGTGCGGCGAGGTCCAGAGCCAGCTATATCGGGCCTTGGGCAGAAATCACATCGACCGTTCGTTATTCGACCAACTTTACGCCGACACCGCGCTGATCCGCTCCAAGATCGGAGCCTTCATCAAGTACCTCAAACAGCATCCGCGACACAGTTCGTAGCGCGTCGTGCAACACAGTTCTTAGTTCTTCGTGCTTCGTGCTTCGTGCAACACCGTTCCTGGTTGGAACACGAACCAAGCACGACGAACCAAGCACGACGAACCAAGCACCACGAACAACGAACCAAGCACCAAGCACCAAGCACCAAGCACCAAGCACCAAGCACCAAGCACCAAGCACCAAGCACCAAGCACCACGAACCAAGCACGACGAACAACGAACAGCAGTCGAAAAATTAGCCTTGCATTCTGTAATCACCCCAACTAACCTTAAGCTCCGCCCGCACCATCCCCGTTTCCGGTTATATCCCGCGGCAGGCGTTGGTGTCCAAAATAAGGCGGTGCTTGGCACCCACGGGAACGGAGTGCGCGCGGACGAAGCCTCGAACACTGGACGAACCAGTCACAAATCGCCCGGACAAATCGTAACTGCCCACGGATTGCGCGATTTTCGCGGGCACAGAGCTGATCGCAAAGCGGCGTCAAGCCGCCGCACTCCAAAATCGACCGGCAGACCGCCAGCACAGGCCCACGGATGGCAGAGCGAACCCATGGATGAAGAGAACCTCCATCCCACAGCCCCAATTCAGGAACAGAAGCGGGGCTCAAAGCAATTGGGCGATGCATGAAGGTAGCGAGAGCGAGCAACGCAGGTTGCAGCAAATCATGGAAAACGCGGTTCAGAACGAGGAAACTCGTCAGGAGGTTATGAAAATCAGAAAAACAGGGGCAGAGGCACTGATGGAAAGGGGCGAGCGCCAAGGCGCGCAAAAGGCCGGTCTGTTGACCCGGCGGCAAACGCTGGTACGTCAGCTTCGTAAGCGATTCGGCAGCGTCCCATCGGACGTAGTTAGCGTCGCAGAGGCCACCGACGATGTAAAGCAACTCGACGACTGGCTCGACCGATTGGTTACCGCGCAAACGCTGGACGAACTAGGAATCGGCGAGCAGGTGTGAAAGGGAACAGCGGAGGTCGTGAGGTCGGAAGTCGGAAGTCGGAGGTCAGCGTCTTGGTTCTGATACCGCGAAGCGGTTAAAGATCATAGC
>Ga0351873_10225_pt1 | contig 13979 bp, 10 predicted proteins | sample TotcelFGM3001N11_FD_206764 | JGI IMG/M metagenome (GOLD analysis project Ga0351873, IMG submission 206764) | Enriched cells from coal bed in the Powder River Basin, Montana, United States - Total cells FGM rep2 HSBNCT.FGM.300.1.N11 ... | reverse complement strand
GGTGGATGTTCGGTACCGTCATGATTTGTTGGATGGCGATCAGCTGCGTCGCAGCCGAAGGTCAGAGCGAAGAAGCCGGCGGGAAGCCGGACCGCCCGCTGGAAAGGACTCGTAAGATGGTGCGGATGCTGGACGACGTTTATAAGGCGGCTGTGGTGTTGATTACGGACAAGTACGTCAACGACGAGAACGACTTTGCCGCGGGCTCGGCGGCGATCGCGCTGTTCAAGGCCGTTGGAGAGAAAGATTGGCATGAAGTCAAGTTGTTGGACGTTTCGGGCGAACCTTACAACGACGATAACGTCGCCCAAGACGACTTCGAAAAGGAAGCGGTCCGGCAGCTGAAGGCCGGCCAGGTCTATTTCGACCGCATCGAGAAACGTGACGACGTCCGGTTTTTGCGGGCCGCGACGGCCCTGCCGGTGGTCCTGCAAAAATGCGTCATGTGTCACGAGAACTACAAGCAAGCCCAGCCCGGCCAGGCGATCGGCATGTTGTCCTACACGCTCAAGATCGAGTAGGACAGACCCTCAGTCACCGCCGCCTAGCTCGTCGTAGCGTGCCTCGTAACAATGCGAACACAGCCGAACCCCCTCCAGAACCAGCGGGGCCAGAACCGAGACGCCGCAAGCACCGCAACGGCTGTCGGGATGCTGGTGGGTATGGAAGCTGAGGACTAACAGATCGTGCGTCAGGCCGTTGGCATCCAGCGCATGGTCCCGCAGGATAGCTTCTTGCTCGAAGCCGAGGTGTTGGAACAGATTCAATGCCCCCGTCTGGTCCGGAGGCATGCGGGCCACGAGCTTGGTCGCGCCTGCCTGCAGAGCCATTTCGAACACCAACTCGAGCAGCCATCGCCCAAGGCCGATCCCGCGGCAGGCCTCGGCCACGACGACCCGCAGTTCGGCCACGTGCCGCGTCCAGCGCGGACCGCCGCGGGCGGTGGTGGCATATCCCACGATAACGCCGTCTTGCCAAGCTACAATCGTAACCAGTTTCTCTTCGGCAACGTCCTGGATCCATTGATCGACCACCGCGGGCTGAGCGATGTCTCGATCCAGGAACAACAGGTCCGGCTCCGGCAGATCACGGGCGAAAGCGATCATCGCATCCCTACACGTGGGACTCAGCGGGCGAAAGACGAGCGCCTTGCCCTGGAGGGTGAGCGGCAGGGGAAAATGCTGACTACGATCCGTAGCTGTGGTCATGGCGGTTCTCCACGATAGAAAAGAAAGCGTGATTTTGCTGCGGCGTTCTTCTCACGAAACGAAGACGCCGGCTTGTTCGTGCAACACGCCCGGCGTTACTTCGGCGGCTGCGAGCGATTGAGTAGTTCGATTATTTTGGCCTTCAGAATCTCAAAATCAACCGGTTTCTCGACAAAATCGTGGACCGGCAGCCAGGTTGGATCGATATCCTTGTGGCTGAAACCAAGCGGAAACTGCTGGTTGACTGCCGTGAGCATCAAGACCGGGATTTCCCCCCATTTCTTGCGAATGAACCGCGCCAGCTCGAATCCGCCGCTCGGGTTCTCCGGAAACATGACGTCCAGGATCACCGCATCCGGCAACCGTTGGGCAAAGCATGCTTCCGCACCGGCAGCATCGTATGCCACGGCAACTTCGTACCCTTCGGCCCGGCAAACCGTAGCGACGGCACCCGCGAAGTCTTCGTCGTCATCGACAATCAACAGATAGGCCATAAGAATCTCCCAATCATCCAGAGGAGGTATCATCCGAAACGGCGGGCATCAGAAGCGTCACGCGCGTTCCCCAACTCGGCGAACTCTCGATCCTGACCGTAGCCTGCACGGCTTGGGCCACCAACCGCACGATGGCCAGCCCGAGCCCGGTCGAAGTCTTGTTATGCTGTGTTGCTTCGAGGGTGCGATAGTAGTCTTGAAAGACGCGGGGAAGCTTGTCCGCCGGAATGCCAATGCCGTGATCGCGGATGACCGTACAGGCCGTCGTCCGATCGGTTTGCCGACAGGCCACGGCGACGCATCCGCCGTCGTAAGAGTAGTTGATCGCGTTGTGCAGCAAGTTGTCGATCAGCATCACCAGGTAATCATCGCTGCCGCGCACCAGAACCGGCTCCAAGCTGGTCTCGAGAGAGATGCCCCGCATGGCCGCCAGGGGCTCGATCCGCTCGACCTCTCGCTGAATCATCTTTCGCAGATCGAGCACCGTCAACGACGGCTTGGCTTGGGATTGGGAACGCAGGTTCGCCAGCTGGAGCATCTTCTGGATCTGCTGCGACAGCATCTGGGCCCGCGCGGCGATCTTTTCGATCACGGCCCGAGACGGTTCGGACAGCGGGCCCACATAACCGTTCAGCAGCAACTGCGCATTGGCGTGAATGGCTGCGAACGGGGCCTTCAATTGGTGAGTGGTCTGCAGCATGTGAGATGCCCGTTCCGCGCTGCTGGCTTCCAGCCGGCGATTGGCCGCAGCCAATTCACGCTTGCGCTTGCGCAGTTCCGCCGCCAAACGCGATGCGAGATACCAAATGATCGCCCAGATCGCCAGGAGAGAACCCAATTGCCACATCCACACACTTTGCCCGGACATCCCGGCGACAGTGGCTGCAGCGAACAGTGCCGGCGGCCGATGCAGGATTCCGGCCGTTTCAAGCAAAACCAGCGCCCCGAACAAGAGGGCCGAAACGATCGTTACACCGAGACTCTCCCAGCGCGGGAAGAAAATACAGGCCAGGATAATGTGAAACAAATAGGCGACCGGCGCGTAGGTGACGTAGCTGCCCAGGCTATGGACCACCGCCGTCAGCACCACCAAGTCCAGGACAATCTGGCACCACAAATGAACGCGCAGCGGTCCGGCGTGCGCATCCGGCGGCAAGCGTGTCAACATGAACAGGAACCCCGAGTTGGCCACCGCCAAAACGGCGGCGGAGATCAGCAGCCAAGACGGCGGCAGCTGCACTCCAAACCTGTTCGTCCAGGCCGGAAAACAGGCGGCAAGTCCAGCGGCCGTCAAGACGCCTGCGACGATCCACCGCAACTGGCAGAACCAAGTCGCATTCTGCAGCAACAGCGTGCCATTACGCTGGGCGTCCTGCTCGTTCTCGTCGAGCGCCGGCAGCGCATCGGGATCGTCGGGCGGCAGCTCATACACGGCCACCGAGGCTTCGTCCGCGGCTGGAGGCGCCAAGTCGTCCATCGATCGTCACTCGACCTCCCACGTGGTACCCGCGTTCAACAGTTTCCGCACGTCGCCTTGCCCGCGCTGGGTCATGGAAGCGGCGATCTGGGACAGCAGCAGCGCGTCGTAGCTCGGCCTTTCAATGTCCCGGAAAATGCCCAATGCCGTCGGAAACTCCGGCGGTTCGAGGGCTGCCAGCAGGGCCGCCAGCGCGGGCGAGTTCGCCTTGACGTCATGGACCAGCAACTCGCCAAGGCTGGCTTCCCCGGTCTCGAGATCGACGATTTGCGGGTTCAAGTTTCGTGTTGCGATTCCCTTCCGGCCCCCGACTCCGAAGCGAATCGGTTCGCCATGCCGCAGCACGATGCGATCGTCTTCCGCGCCCTCCCGTCCCTTGGTATTCTCGAACGCATTATCGTTGAACACGCGGCAGTTCTGGAGAATCTCGACGAAGGAAGTGCCGCGGTGACGGGCCGCTGCGTCCAGCGTCTCGCGCAGATGCGTGGGATCCGCGGCCAGGGTCCGCGCGACGAACGTCCCCTCCGCGGCCAACGCCATCTGAATCGGACGGATCGGCTGCTCGATCGTTCCCATCGGACTCGACTTGGTCTTCTTGCCGAATTCGGAAGTCGGCGAGTACTGTCCCTTCGTCAATCCGTAAATCCGGTTGTTAAACAACAGGATGTTCAAGTCGACGTTCCGCCGGATGGTGTGGATCAGATGATTGGTGCCGATCGACAAGCCGTCTCCATCGCCAGTAATAACCCAGACGGACAGTTCCGGGTTGGCGCATTTGACACCCGTTGCGATCGCCGGTGCTCGGCCGTGAATCCCGTGAAAACCGTACGTGTTGACGTAGTACGGGAACCGCGACGAGCAGCCGATCCCCGAGACGAACACGAAGTTCTCGTGGAGAACACGCAGCTCGGGCAGCACTTTCTGGATCTGGGCCAGAATGGAATAGTCGCCGCAACCAGGGCACCAGCGGACAGTCTGGGGCGATTGAAAATCCTTGCGGGTCAACACGCGAAGGCAATCGCTGGCGATCCCTGCGGTTCCTTGGGCCTCGTCCATCGTGGTACTATTCACGGCTCAATAACTCCTGAATGGCTGTGCGAACTTCACGAATCAAGAACGGCCGGCCGTCCACCTTGTTCAACGGAAAAAACGCGGCCGCGAAATGGTCGCGTAGAATCGTCTTCAACTGGCCGCAATTTCCTTCTACGACGAGCACTCGATCAAAGCGGGCGAGCACTTCTTCAGTGTTCCGCGGAAGCGGGTTCAGGTATCGCAGATGCAAATGAGCCACGCTCCGGCCTTCGCTGTGCAGTTCATCGACCGCGGCGGCGATGGCTCCGTACGAACTGCCCCAGCCGATGACGAGCACGTCGCCGCGCTGGGCTCCCACGACTTCCGCAGGCGGCACGTCCATCGCGATCCGGGCGATCTTGCCCGCCCGGAGGGCTACCATCTTGGTGTGGTTCTCGCCGTCGTAGCTGACCATCCCCGTTTCGTCCTCCTTCTCCAAGCCGCCGATGCGATGCTCCAAACCCGGCGTGCCCGGAGCAACCCAAGGCCGGGCCAGCGTCTGAGGATCGCGACGATAAGGCGCGAAATCCTCCGGCGTCACATGGAGCGGAACACGCAGGTCCGGCAAAGCGTCGACGTCCGGGATGCGGAACGGTTCGGCGCTGTTGGCCAGAAAACTGTCGCTCAACAGCACCACGGGTGTCATGTACTTGGTGGCCAAACGCACCGCTTCGAACGCCATCTGAAAACAGTCCGCAGCCGTCGCGGCCGCCAAGACCACCGCGGGCGACTCGCCGTGCCGTCCGTACATGGAGATCAGCAGATCGGCCTGTTCCGTCTTGGTAGGCATGCCCGTGCTGGGACCCGCCCGCTGGACATTCAGAACCACCAGCGGCAATTCGGTCATGACCGCCAACCCGATCGCCTCCGCTTTCAACGCCAACCCGGGACCGCTGGTACCGGTGACGCCGATGGCCCCGGCGAACGATGCGCCGATCGCCGCGCAACAGGCCGCAATCTCGTCCTCGGATTGGATGACGCGGACGTCGAACTCTTTGTGCTTGGCCAGTTCGTGCAGCACCTCGCTGGCCGGCGTGATCGGATAGCTGGCATAGACCAGCGGGCGGGCCGCGCGATGGGCTCCCACGATGCATCCCAGCGCCAAGGCCTCGTTGCCCGTCACGCGGCGATACCGGCCCGCCGGCAGGTTGGCTCGTGCCACCTGGTAATGCACGCGGAACAATTCAGCGGTATTTGCAAAGTTGTATCCCGCGCGCAAGCTGGCCGCATTGGCCGCCATCACCTCCGGAACCCGCTGGAATTTCCTCATCATCCACTCCAGTAACAACTGCAGCGGACGATCGTACAGCCACAAAGTAATCCCCAACGCGAAAAAATTCTTGCACCGCTCCCGTTGCGACTTGGCCATCCCCGTAGCCGCCGTCGCCTCGTCATTCAATCGTCCCATCGGCACCGGAATCACGCGGTAATCATCCAGAGAACCGTCTTCCAACGGGTTGGCATCGTACTCGGCTTTCTGCAGATTCGCAGGCGTGAAAGCATCCTCGTTCGCGATGATGATGCCGCCCTTCTGCAACTCCGGCAGGCACACCTTCAAGGCGGCAGGGTTCATCGCGACCAACACGAAGGGGGCGTCTCCCGGCGTGGTGACCCGCTGGTCGCCGAAACTCAACTGATATCCGCTGACGCCGCCCAGTGTCCCGGCCGGGGCGCGGATGTCCGACGGAAAGTCCGGAAACGAGCAAATCGCGCTGCCGGTCATTGAGGCGATGTCGGCAAACTGGCCGCCGACCAATTGCATGCCGTCGCCCGAATCGCCTGCGAAACGCACCGTCGCATGTTGGACTTGGATCAATTCTTTGCCGTTGCCGAGCACCGCAACCATCTGCATATCTCTCCGTTCCGATCGAATCCAGTACCAGAAGCGTTAGATCGCTCTGCCCGTCCCTGCTCCCATTCGCTGACGCATAAGCGATGTTGAATATATATCGACAGCGCGGCATTCGTCAACACAGAAGCGAGATTCTTTAAGAAACTGTTTGCGGATTGGCCGGCCACAGCTTCAGGATGACCGTATCGCACCATACAATGGAGGCCATCTGCCCAGCCTCATCCAGAAATAAGACCATACGAAAAGTCTAGCAGGAGTTCCCGATGTCTTCCAGCACGAACCAGCGTCGCGGCTTGTTGTCCATATGGCTAACCTTGGCCGGGGTGTGCCTGTGCATGCCGCGCGTTGACGCGGCGGCCGTCGAATGCCAAGTCGACGCCCAGGCGACGATCGCGTACCTGCTCGGCTGCCAGAAGCCGAACGGCGCGTTCGGCCCCTACGGCCACGCCCACAGCGATCTCGCCTGGAACTATCCGGCTGCGCGTGCGCTGGTGCTGCTCGGCGAGCCGATTCCGCGGCCTGAGGACTGTCTGGCCCACGGCGTTTGGGCGGCCTTTCGCGAGCCCGACGCCCACCGAACGAATTTGCATTGGGACCTTTATCAAAAGGTCCAGCTGAATCTCCTTCTGCACCAGGCGGCGGGCCTGCCGATGGCCGTTTTTCCCGGCCAGCGCGACGACGGCAGGCGGCTCGAACTGGGACGCCGCTGGACGTTGAAGTACGAGGATCGCAAAGGTGCTTACTACGGACCCTATGGCGTGGGCGTGTTCTACGACATCTCGACGCTCTGGTATACGCTCAGCGCGCTGCACGGCCTGAACGGCACGATCGACAACCCGGAGTTGGCCCGGGAGTTCATCGCCGCTCGGCAGAGCGCCGGCGGCGGGTTCGTCGATGCCTATCGCACCGAGACGCCGCCCGATCCATCGGCAGCGCACGTCGTCATTACCTATCACGCCGTCATGGCGCTCCAGACGCTGGGCCTCGATGTGCCCCGCCGCGATGCCTGCATCGCGTTCATCCAGGCTTGCCAAACGCCGGACGGAGGCTTCCGCTGGAGTCCCACGCAGGGGGCTCACAGCAATCAAGCCGATGCCTGGTACACTTGGGCGGCCGTCCGGGCATTGGACGCGCTCGGCGCCAACAAGCCGCGCGAACCCGACCGCTGCGTTGCCTGGATCAACTCGCTGCAGAATCCCGACGGCGGCTTCGGCGACCGTCCCGGCTGGGACTCGCGGCTCTACAGCACCTACTATGCAGTCCACGCGCTGCAGATCCTCACCGGCGATGCAAACAAAGGTATCGTCGCCAAACGTCTCGCGCGGACGGTCGAGACGATCCCGGACGGAGTGTACCAGATCTTCCAGGCACATCTGAAATCCGCTCCCGATCTGGGAGGAAGCCAATCCGATATGGTCGACGAGGTACAGAAGATGGGACTGCACCTGGTCGGCGCAAAGACCGAGGACGTAACGGCGGCGCGAGCCCGCGCACAAGAGAAAGGCTACCGGCTGGAGGTGCTGGCCAATCCGGAGAACTATTCCCACAAACTCCACTGGCTCGGCGGCGACCCGGCGGATCATGTATCCAACTGGCTGATCCCGCCCCGGATGACCTCGGACGAAAGCCGGCAATGGGCCCAGGCCCACACGGCCGGCAGGACCGGACCGCCTTGGGATGCGTTCAAGGAACAGGTCATCCGACCGGCGTTGAAATTGGGCACGGTCTTCTACCCCGAACTCGATTTTTCGATGACGAATGCCTATATGGTCTACGACGACGGGCTCGACGGTCAGCCCGGCTACAACGCTTTCCTCGCGGCGCTGGGCTGGCCGGCTTGGGATTGGATCCGCCAGACGCCATATCGTGAGCGTTGGGTTGGCAAACTACCGGCCTTGGCGGATGGAGATGCCCATGGCGATCTGGCAAAGTGGCGTTCTCGTCCCGAGAAGCAGCGCGTGCTCTACCTTGCTGCCAGTCACGAGTTGGAGCACTTCCTGGACGCCTGCCGCCACGGCCGCACGGTCTGCGTCATCCGCGACCCGCGCGAGCCCCAGGGGGCGGTGCTGTACGGCGCGCCGCCCGCGGTCGCATACGTCAAGCGGCATTGGGCCCAGTGGCAATGGTGGACCGATTAAATCGGTCCAACGACGCGCGGCCCTGCTATCCCTTTTTGGGAGGCGTAAAGCGGATTTTCTCGACCAGTTTGACGATGTTGCCGTCCGCGTCCGCATAACCGGACACGGCGGTAATCGCCCGGATTACGCTCTCATAATGTAACTGAGGATCGCAATCCAACTCGACCTCGGCCGTCTCTTGCCGGCTGCCCGGTCCGCGCTCGTCGCCGATCACGCTGATGATATAGTTGTGCAAGCCGTCGAAGCTGACACCAAAGTCGTTGTCGTTCAGCCGAATCTTCGTCAGTTGGCCGCCACTGGTCGCCGTCAAGCGGACCTTCATCGGCGGCAGTTTGTCCTCGGGGCGCAGGCCCTCGGTCTTGGCGGCCAGCGGCATTTTAATGTCGAAGTCGCCTTCGGCCGCCACGATTTTGAATGTCATAATGAAGAAGGTCAGCAGCTGAAACACGATGTCGATCATCGGCGTCATCTGCATCTCGACCTTGGCGTCCGGATATTTCTTCTTGATTTTCATGACTTAGTAGCCCTGATCTTCTTTGGCGCGAAGGACGAACTTCTCGAACTTAGACAGCTGACACAGCCGGATCACGTCTTGGACCACGATCGTTTTCGCGTCCATGTCGCCGCGAATGATCACCGTCGCCACCGTGGGCGACTTGCCCCCCATCGTCAACACGCTGGCTTCCCGATCTAAAAACGGCTTCAGCCCTTCGACGGACACTTCCTGGCCACCGATGATCACGGTATCTTCCTGCGTCACGTGCAGGGTAATCGGCGACTCGAGCGGCGAAACGGCCGGCTTCGCCAATTCACTGGTCGGTAGCTTGATCCGCTCGTTTTGATCCCCTTCGGCAAAGTTGATCAGCATCATAAAAAAAGCGATCAACTGAAAAACCATGTCGATCATGGGCGTCATGTCCGGCTCATTGACCGTGGTTTCGATTTTCGAGAGCTTCATAGACAGTTGCTCCACCCAGCTGGGCAGTCCCGTACGTTTGTAAGACTATCTTCCCAGGACGGACGGCCGACCCTACCGGACGAAATGAAATTCCGTCCACCATTTGGCTCGTCCCACCTTGGCTTGCGGCTGTCAGAGCACGTTAGGGCTTGGGGCCCGAACTGACGCCCTGAAATCGCTTCATCAGGTTCTCGCTAATGATCCCCGATTCCATCAGCAACTTCGTTTGCCGATTCTTCAGCAGATTGAACGCGAGAATGGCGGGAATGGCCAGCCACAGTCCGATCAGCGTCGTCACCAGGGCCATCGAAATCCCTTGAGCCAATTCGGACGGTTTGGGGGTCGTGCTGCTGCGGGCGATGACTTGGAACGAGGCGACCATCCCGTCGACCGTACCCAGCAGTCCAAACATGGGAGCGACCGTGCCGATCAACGCCAGCACGCTCAGCCGCTGATCCAATTTGAGGCTCTCTTCCTGGCCCGTCTCCTGCATCGAGGCCAGCGCGTTGTCGTATCCGGTCGACAACTTGGCGAGTCCCGATGCCAGGACCTGTCCCAACAGGGACTCGTCGGCCTTGGCCAGCTCGTAGGCCTCCTGATACTGCTTTTCGTTCAAGTGGCTCTCGAAGCCTTCGACCAGATGCAGCGGACAAATGTTGTCCCGCCGCGAGACGAGCAAGTTCATGACGAAAAAGGCGACCAAGGTAAACGAGATCGCCAGGAAGACGACCACGTACTTCAGTCCCAACGCTCGATAGAACCAGCCCAGGTAGCTCTCCTGCATGGCCGCCGCCTCGTCGGCGTCCGCCGCCTCCTCCGCCCCAAGCTCGTCCGCTGCCACCGCGGGTGTTGGGGAAAATGCGTGGTTGGTGGCAATCACGCCAACGACCAGCAGAACCATCAACCAGAACACGACACTCGCCCGATAGCCGTTCAGAACACCTTGCCGCATAGATTCCTCCGAATTTCTGAGTTGGGGTCGCCCCCGCTGGATCCACTTTGCCGGTTCGACAACAACAATGCCTAGATTCTAATAACGCTGTACATCAGCGGTAAAGCACCATGCGAAAAAACCTTGATCTCCTCTTCCGCTTCCCCGGACGGACTCATCGTCCGGCCGGGCTCTCGGAAAATTCTCCGCTCAATTCATCGAGGCCCAACGGGTTCCCGGGTAGCGGCTTTGCAGCGTGCCGCGCGCTTCGACTGCCCGATCCGCCTTGTTGACCTGCGCCCACAGTTTGCTTAAATAATACAGGGCCTCCGCATGGGACTCGCGGTCCGTAAAGAACAGGACGTCCGTGTGCAGGTAGGCCATCAACGCCTCTTGGGGCTTGTTCGCCTTGGCATAGCAGGCTCCCAGCGCGTTGTACGCCCGGCCGAACAGTGCGGCGTTGCTGGGATCGTTCTTGGCGATCATGTCCTCGATGATCGAGATCCCTTCTTCGTGCTTGCCGGTAGCGGCCAAGCACACGGCCCGGCCGACCGTGGCATGCATCTTCTGTTCGGCGGCGTCGGGGGTATTCAGTCCCGAAGACAACACTTGGTCGTAGGCCGCCAGGGCTTCGGCATATTTGCCTTCGGCTGTTTGTGCGCGGGCCTGCAGCACCGCCGCACGCATCTTGTATTCGGGCCAATCGGCTTGTCCCAGCAAGGCGTAGAATGTCGAGGCGTCGCCATATTTGCCGTCGGCAAAGTTCAATTCGCCCAGCAATTCGACCCCTTCGAAGAAGTGGAACGTGGTGCGATTCTGGCCGATAAACGCCCGTAATTCCGCGATCGCAGCCGCTTTATCCCCGCCGGCCGTCAGCGCCAGTTTGGCGTTGCAGTAGGCGCTGTAATAGCCCACATCCTGCTTGATCGCGGCGGTCTGAATCTCTGCCACGTTGATTTTCTTGAGCGATTCCAGGGCGTTCTCGAACTGTCCGGCGAGCGCTTGATCGCGGGCGTTGCGGAGATCCCCCGGCTCGTCGCCAAAGGACAGCTTCTGAATCTCGCGGACCTCGACGTCCCGCGTAGTACCCGTCGTTTCGATCTTCACCGACGAGGGGCTGATCCCGACGATCGTCCCGCGGATCGGGGTGCCGCTCCTGCCGATGATCGTGTCCTGCTGAGCCGGCGCCGACGCGGCGGCCAGCAAGGCTGCGGCGAACAGGACGGCGGAAGGCAAAACGGCCAAACAACGTTTCATCGCTAAACACTCCTCATTATCTATTAGAAATTCGCAGTTGGGCGGACGATGGGTGGACATGATCCCCGTTCGGCTCTGGATCAAGCCGCCGGGTTGAGGTTCAGGGGCGGCGGAGCGGGGGCGGGCTTCGCCTTCGATTCGCCGGCGTCTTTCGCGGCCGGGGCGGCCACAGCCCCGGGCACCTTCACTTCCGGGAGTCCCAGAGGCCTCTCCCCTAACGCCTTTTGGATTTCCTTCATCAGCGCGTCGTAACGCGGTTTCCAGGCATCCCACTCCGCGCCGGAACCGAACAATTGCTGGGTTTGCAGAATCGCGTCCTTGGCCCTGCTCAGTTGATCCTGTTCGTCGCTTTTCGATTTCTGAACGCGAGCCATGTTGAAGCGGCACAGCGCCAAGTTATAACGGGCCTCGTTGAACGTCTTGGGCTCTTTCTTGCCCGCATCCGCCGCCAGATCCGGGCCCCAGCCCCACAGGATATTCTTGCCCGTCCCTGGATCCTTCTCCGATCCGGCCATCGCCCGCATGTACAACGCCGCTTTGTCTTCGTCCTTGGCCAGGGCCGCCCACTCCTGGTGCAGCTTGGCCGCCTCGACCTGAATATTCAACATCGTGTTGCTTTCCTTCAGGACGTCGCGATAGATGTCGCGGGCTTTGCTGAACTGGAATAGATGGCGATACGCATTGCCCTGCCTCAGCAGGATTTGCGTCTTGAGCTTCGGATCGTCGAATTGAACCTTGTCCAAAATCGTCTGATAGGTGGCCAACGCCTCTTCATAGTACTTCTTGGCTTCGGCGGTTAACACCGGTTTGCCCTGTACCGCCGTGTCGAACCCGGCCGCGATGCCGGAAAAAGTCTCGGCGACCCAGTTCAACACGCTGAACTCGGTTGTCGCGCCCCGGATCTGCTTGAGGAACGTCTCGAACCCCATCGACAAAGCTCGCTTCGCTTCCGGCGTCGCCAATTTCATCTGCTGTTCGAGATCCCGCGCCAAGCTGACATAGATCACGATCAGCTGGTCCGGCGGAATGGCCTCCTTCATCGCGGCCATCACGTCGGTGGCTTTTTTGACAATCCCGCCCGCGTCCTTGGTGCCGGCCAGCGACGAGATGTAAGCGCGCAGCGCCGATTTGTACGTTTCCCCTGCAAAACCCGGGCGTTGCGTGGCGGGGCTGCCTGCCTTGACCAGCGTGAGCGGTCCGAGCTGGGCGTCCTCCAGGACCGCCACGGCCTTGTCTGCCTGGCCGGTATCCACGTAGATCTGGGCCAACGACAGCGACGCGGTGGCGGCCGATTCGTCCACCTTGCCGGCGCTCTTCATCCGCGCCACGCCGTCTTCCAGAATCTTCTGCGCCCGCGCCTTGACTTGGTCCAGCGTCGCTTTCTTGGGCGCCAGATCGACATTCTCCGGTTTCCCTTCCTCGCCGCTCTCCCACTTGCGAACCTCCTGCATTCCTTGCAGGTACTCGCTCCACATCGCCTGGCCGGTCTTGATCTCCGCCTCGCCCCGCTTGGGCGAATCAGGCGGAATCTCATTCAAATAACGTTCAGCCTCGTCCAGCTTGCCGGCTTTGATCATCAGCGGTACCAGCGTGTTCAGAGCGTCGATCGCTTCGGGCTGATCGGGCCACTTTTCCGCAATATAGTTGGCGATGCCGGTCAGCCGGCCCGATTCAAAAGTCTTGTCGTCGGCCGTATTCTCCGCGTACAGCTTCAAGTAGGCCGCCATCGCTATCTTGGCGCATTGGCGCGCCCCGGAACTGTTCGGGTAACGCCGCGCGACGAACTCGCCCAGCAGTCCGGCTTCATAGAACTCGCCCGCGGAGAACTCCAGGAAGCAGAGAAAGTAGCGCACGATATTCAAGTCGTCGACGGACGTCTTGTCATCCGCCAAGCCCAGAGCCTGTTGATAATAGCCCAGGGCGTCCTGAACGGCAGTCTTGACGATCTCCTGGGCTTCGGTCAGCTGCTTCTGCAGATCCTCTTTAACCTGGGCGTCGCTTTCCCCCGCAATTCTGGCCGGATAGGTTTGCAGGATCATATTCGCGGCCTGCAACGCATCCAAGGCTTCCCGGCCGGCGTCCTTGGCCTCGTTGAACGTCTTGGGCTCTTTCTTGCCCGCATCCGCCGCCAGATCCGGGCCGCCAAACCTGCCGACCGCCTCGCGAGCCTTGGCTTGCAAATCGCCCGGCTGCCGCGACACGAACAGGGCATGCCGGCGAGCATCGGTCTCCAGACGTTTGGCTTGCGGGTCACTCGCTTTGGCTTTCTTGGCGGCTTGTGCCAGCCCCCATTGGGCTTCGGCCAAGGCCAACCGCAGTTCCATCCACTCGGGCCGTCGCTCTTCGGACGGTCGTGCATTCTCGATCCACGGCTGCAAGAACTTGGCTGCCTCCTGATGCAAGGGCGGCTGGCTGGTCAACCACGCCTCGGCCGCCAATTGCAGCGTGCGCAACTTCAGCGTGCGAAATTCTTCCGGATTGTCAGGCTGATCCAGCAATTCCGCATAAAAGGTCAACGCCTCCTTCAACTTGCCCAGCTTCTGGTGGCAGCGCCCCTGGTACATGCGCGCGTACAATCCGGCAAGCCGCGTGC
>Ga0351873_10223_pt1 | contig 14050 bp, 15 predicted proteins | sample TotcelFGM3001N11_FD_206764 | JGI IMG/M metagenome (GOLD analysis project Ga0351873, IMG submission 206764) | Enriched cells from coal bed in the Powder River Basin, Montana, United States - Total cells FGM rep2 HSBNCT.FGM.300.1.N11 ... | reverse complement strand
CTTCCTAGCCATCACGACAAAGTTTTACAGACAACTCTCCTCTATGGCGTTTTCCGAACGCCCTCCCAGCTGCATCGCATATGATCTGCGAAGCTTGAACTGTTCGGCGCCATCACCCATAACGCCACATTGGCAAGAAAGGTTGAGCATCGATGATCTCAAGTTTCTGGATGCCATTCCACCCGACGTGAAAGACAGAAAGATGAGCACACTGAATTGGAATATCCTTGCAATGACATCTGGCAATAATATATGTTTGCGAAATTGGCTCTCATCAAACGCTCACAGTCTATCCCCCCTTGTCATGCGAGAATCGAAGCCCTGTCCCACACCCTGAAGATATGCAGAAACTATCTAATCACTTGTTCCGCGCGACTGCGTCGCGCAGAATCGCGTGACTTGACCCGACCGTGCGCGCCGGATGTCCGCAGGGGAAGTCTGCTTCCATCTGAGGCGCTCGCGGGTCAACGCCGCGATTGGTTTTCTCAAAAGGAATATCTGAGTCAATGAATAGATTTGAGAGAGATGCATTTCGTCTTGAGAAGATCATACATGATAGACTTCCGTTGAAGGCTTGGCCGGCAAGCGAAGCGCTACGGAACGATGCGGTTTTGGCAGATAAGCTCAAGGAAGGTGAAGTCAAGGAATTCAATGGCGTTGTATATTTTCCCAAGACAAAAACCGTGTATTGTTCTTTCTATGATGATGCCGCCAAAGTTGCTGTCTTGGTGCCCGTGGAGGATCTGTTTTTTGAAGATACAGAGGTTCAGAAGGAGGTGCACGCTTTTGCTGAAGCGTATTTTGCCTAACTGAACAAACGGATCCAGAGGTTTGCTTTCCGTTACGCCCAAGCAACCCTTGACCTATGCGTTCGACTGAAAAGGGAAAACTCCCGGCAGCTCTCCTCTATCGCGTTTCCAGATCCCCATCCCCGTTGGATTGCATATGATCTGCGAATGTTGAATGGCTGGGTGCCCCCCCTTCAGAACGCCATAATGGCAAGATCTGTTGAATTTATTAGAATTCGAACTTGTTTAGCCTCAGAAATGTCGCCGCCACACCGATGGACCTCAAGCTGTAGAACATTTGAAGCGGTTGGGGGGAGAAGGAACTGAGGAAAGGCAACCTTTGGTTCATCTGCGATATCCGTGATTCTGCTATTGTCTGTTGGACTTCAGTTGATTATTCTGCTAAATGTCCTCAGGTGATGTTGCAAATAGCTGATAGTTTTTCGTGTCAGTAACTTTGGATGATCCAACAAGGAACACGACAAAATGGCAACGCTTCCCAATGCGCCTCTTGTTGAAGCTTGGTTCCAGTTAAGATGGGGAAAGGTTAAGAAGGGTTCCTCTGGTTCGCAGGAATTCGAAATGCCCATTGAGGATACAGATTTTTTTCCCGGTCAATTCCGAGAGGTTGCGGTTACTGAAGGATTCTCTTGTGTTGAGCGCATTAATCCTCACGTCAGAATCCCTATTCCTCATGTCATCACATATAGATTTCGAAGAGCCGAGAATGATTGGCCGTGTTATCAGATCGGACTTGGAATTTTCACCGTGAATCAAGTGAATGAGGGCTATGAGTGGAAGAAGTTCAAAGAGGATGTTTTGAAGGGGTTGACGATCCTTAATAAAGGTCATCCATTGGGTTTGGAGAAACTGAACACGATGGGGGTCCAGTTGCAGTATAGAGATGGATTTGTTTTCAATGAAGGTGAAGAGCCTCTCGGCTTCTTATCGAAAAACTTTACCATCGGTTTCATGCCTCCTGGCGAATTCTTGGCCTTCGATTCGATAAAGAACGACATGACCGGAATTAGAATAGCTTTCAATCTCACTACTGTACACCCTGAAGGTTCTCTGGTTCTTGAAATACAGCAAGGCACTATCAATGCTCAGCCTGGTATTATTATGGATATGATCGTTCGATCATCAGATGACCAGATGCCTTCTCTCCAGCCAGAATCTATTTCTAACTGGCTTGAAGAATCCCACAAAATCCAAAGACATGCCTTTAGGACATTGATTAATCCAGCGTTTGCGAGGACATTCCAATGAGAGCTTTGGTACATCCTTCTTCATGGCATCCCTATCTTTCTACAAGCACCGAGGAAGAAATAATAGGGACTTCCGCAAATCGGCCTTACATGGAGACGAGCACAGCTGATGACGCGATAGCATGTTTAAAACCTGGTGAAGGAAATGAACTACTTCTGCATCAGTCATTTATGGACACTGGGACAAGTCCATATGTAACCATAACAACAACAATGAAGCCAAGTGTTGCTACACGATTTTTTGATTCTCGATTGAGACCAAGCTCGACATCGTTTCCTTTACCGAGTTCTTCCAAAGTACTGTATTATTGGGCAGGAGATGAACCAGAGGACATTACAAGATTAACGGATAACCTGGGTGAGATGGCCAGACGCGTTGTTGGAGATGAAGGTGTCGAGCGCGTCCAGGAATTTAAGTTATACGAAAAAGGTTGGGATTCAGGCCAAGGCGAGCCGCTGTCTTCCATTTCCATCGCTCTCACTGAGACATTCCTCAACTTGTATCCGAAGTTAAGCGAACGGCAACCTAGCGTCTTTCTGTCAAGATCAGGCAATCTGCAATTGGGCTGGGAGGATAAAGAAAACAATCCTGTTGAGATTGAGTTCTTTCCGCACAAGGTCGAGTACTATATTGGTCCTCTTGATGAGGAAGGCGAAATCTACCTAGATCCGAAGAACCCTTCAGAAGGTATTCGAGAAATCATAACAAAAATCCAGATTTCCTGTCATGAATAACCGTCCAAGATGTGCCGGCCACGAACAAATTGTTCGCGCCATACGCTCGGCTGACTATGATGAGAAGAAACGCCGTCTTAGTTCAGGTTTATTCAAGGGGAAGGAGATCTCGGTGAGCCGTCTTTCAATTCTTCCGCTAAATAAGCTTTTCCTCCTGTTCCACTCTGAGTTAGATAGGCAAGAAAAGAATCCACCGACCAAGGTAAAGTGGGCCGGAGAGATGACGGTGTCTACATTGGAGAGTATTGGTAGGAATTATGAGCCTGCACCTACTGGACTCACGGTTGAAGCAGATCCGACAGAACGTAATCCAGCACATGCTGTAATCCCGCAGAGGATAACGACGGGTCTAGCTCACAGGATCAACCGTGCCCTGACAATCCATTCCGATTCTTCGGTGTCGCACCCCGATCCACCACCACTCATCTCATAGAGAGTTGGTCATCGATAGTACATATTTGAGCTTCGTCCAAATTGTCCCAGGCAACGGGCTCAGTGCAACTTGCTTCCATAAACGCAACTCTCCTACTTGTTGACTCCTGTCCGCTCAGAACATCATAACGCATCTGATCATGCTTTCTTGACTCCTGCGAAGCTTCCCGGCTTGGCTAGAGTATGAATTGGAAGTACGGTCATCCTCGCCGTCGTCGATGGTAGTGGCTCTCTCATGACTGGAAATTGGAAGACGTAGTTTCATGTGGCTTGTCCCCGATCACCGATCCTGGGCCGGAGAATTCCTAATCCTCGGATTATTACTCTAGATCCACAATCAAACCAAGCTGCCTGGCCATCGCCGTCCATCCCCTTCTACCCGCCTCGTTTGCCTGCATCCGCAGCCGCCAAAAAGTAGCCCAGTGCATCCCCTTGGGCTTCTCCCAAATAGAATCACCGGTGCGGAGACCTGCTCCCAAGCGTTCACGGAATTTGTGTGCTTTACTCAAGAGACGAAAAGACACACTCTCATTCCGGCTCTCGTACGTGAGATCATAACAGTGCCTACAGAGGAAGTATCGTCCCCCTGCATACAGAATGGCAACGCGCCTCCCACACTGCCGCCCGTTCACCACTCCGGGGCAAATGAACCACGGACGAGATCCTCCATAGTTGCACGCGGTCCAAGTGAGCCCCACAGGTTCCTCGACGCTTTGCCATTCTGTTTCCATGCCAAGACGATACCGGTAACTCAGAACCAATCGGCCATCTTCCACTTTAGCTCGGATATCCCCGTTTGGCCTTCCGTTTCTGTTCCATGAAAGGGTCACGAATGCCCCTGGATACAGAAAGCGTTTCCGCTTCATCCACCTGACATCAAGACGTTTGTGGCCTTCGACCGTATCCTTCTTATCCGATCTGTGCCACTTTCCTGATCCATAACCGCCCATATTGAATTCTTTTCTCCGAAATCATTAAGCAAACGTCACCAGTTTAGCCCCCAGATATTGCCATAAAATGGCATGGGCATTAGGTTTGCGGACTGTTTCAGTTTGTTTCAAAAATCAACGAATAATCCTGGTGTTCATCACTGACCCGAAGCCCTGCCGGCATATTCAAGGACTAGAGTCTTCGGCATTGGCTTCAAATCCTTCGGGACATAAACCGTGCCGACGACACCTTCCTCCGTCTCGATCTGAAACCTGTGAAACCTCTTGCTGTCCTGTTCGTATTTGAACCTTCCCCGCACTTCTTGCTTGTTTTCCATGTCGTTATTTTCCCTTTGTCGATGGAGCCTTCCGTTAGCAACTGGCTGTCTCACAAAAAGCCCTCGCCTTCCTGATTGTTCGCTCGACGTACTTTTCCGGATCGCGGTGCTTCTGCCATTGGGACCGTTCGTCAAGGATGCGCTGCCGGATCACCTGATCTGAGTATCCCCGCCGAAGCAAAGCCATAACATATGCAAAGTCAGTCCTTGAGTCGTTGCCTCTATCGTAGTGTGAACGGTGGATATCTCTGGTAAGGGAATGACACGCTCCCCTCCTGGGGGTAGAAGGGGAAAACGTGTTCCTCGTCGTCACCATTGGCGCTGTCACCACTGGGATGCATGCAAGATTCCGGTAATCCACCCAAATCAACTTTGAGAGCGGCCATCCCAAGTCATTCTGGTACTTGTCCTTGCGATTCCGAAATCCCGGACAGCGCCCCCACCTTCCACGCGGCCCCGCGTCTGGATCGGAGCCGAGACGATTTAGCCAATGTTTCTTCTCATCAATGGAAAGCGGTCTATTCGTGCGAATCCAGACTTGGAAATTCTCCGGCGATGTCTCAACACACATCCGGCCAAGTCTCCAGCCATCACCACTCTTGTGGTCAGATACGACTCTCTGCCATTTCAGGTCATCCGCCATGAGGAAACAGGGTTCATCCACCGGCTGAATGAATATGTGCCGGCCCATGGCATTCTCGGCTTTGAGATAGCGGATATTTTTAAGCACAGGCTCCACTGTCCACAAAACGTCATCCTCGGCATCAAGAACGCCTATCTTGTAAGTTCCAAAATATTTAAACATCTTGTCGAGAATCTTTTCCATTTTCCATTCAACCCCGTGGGGAGGCGTGTCATTTGTTTCAAGTCAGTTCAGTTTAGGTTTAGCCCCCTAGAGGGGGGGCAAAACTAAACTCACCAGGTTTAATTGAATTTTAGTTTTCATTCTGCCCGTAGATCGTTTATCCATGAACATTTCCAGGTGTTTAGTTTAGGTGTGGTTTAGGCATTGTTTAGCCATCGTCAGCCGGACAGTTTAGCCGCCTGTAAAGAGAAGACCCGCTTGGGTCAGCTTTCGATCCTTTGTCAGCAGCCTTTCTTTGATGGCTTCTGCCTTCACTTGAGAAATCCGGCTACTCGAAATTCCCATGGAGTCGGCAATGTCCTTTGCGGCCATGCCTTCATCCAGCAATTTCATAATCTCGCTCTTGTTCTGTTTCCTTTTGTGTTTCCATTTCCACTCCATTACGTCGCCGGGTTTGTCCACAAGTTGAAATTCTGTATCCACAATAAGCGGCAGTTCCTTTGTAGGAATCCGAGTCTTTGTGAAATTCACAATGAACCGAGCACCGTCGGTTGGACGGTACTTTAGCGGTCTTTTCAGGGAGATGGAGATGTCGAGATTGTCTTCACGCGCGCTCGTTCCCCGCTGTCCGCCATTCTTGTTCTCGTGATGCAAGAGCAAGACCGAAACGCCAGCAAAGCGCAAGCGAAGAAGCCACTGGTTAACGACGTCCCATTCTTCTTTGCTGTTTTCGTCAATACCGGGAGTCAGGGACGCGATGTTATCCAAAACGAGCACCTTAACCTCTAGCTTCAGGCAAATATCCTTCATTGATTCGCGCCATTCTTGGTCCAGCGCGTTCGCTTTCCTAAGGCCCTTGGAGTAAGCATAGGCATCCGAATATATGAAGAACTTCGCTTTTCGATGTATGGCTCCTTGGCTGGTTAATCGACCGATCACATCTTGGCAGACCATCTCTGCATCCACATACAAACAGTTAACGTGGGCTTCCGGCTTCCACGGACCGAAGGGATCACCCCTCGTGATGGCGTTAACCACTCCCAGTGCAAAACCAGACTTACCAACTCCGCGTGCACCAGTGATGAGTCCGATTTGTTGCTCTTTTAGCCAAGGATGCAAAATGGCCCTCCTTTCCGGAATATCCAGTGCCATGAACTCTGTATCCTCAAGAATCACGTCCTCAAGGCAGGGCAAGGAGGCTTCGTTCAGCTCCGGAACTGATACATCAGATTGTGTTTTCACCTCAGTTTAGCCTTCCTGCTTCAGCCATCTGATAGAGTTTGTCGAGATCCAGAAAGAGTTTTCCACCCACGCGCCGGAACAGTTGGGGGAACCGTTTCACGTGGTGCCATTTGTACGCTGTGGAAGTCGCGATTGGCACACCGGGGGTTTGGTCGATCTTTGATACTTGAATCCAATTCTTCACGTTGATCCTCACTTTCTGCCCTTTGGCTTGCTTTGTATTATTCGAGACTCGACTTTAATTGCGGAAAGTGAGAATGCGGTCGTATTTTCCGTGATGGATTTCTGTAAGATGTTATTATCGTTTGACAAAAAAATAGAGGTCAGCAAAAAATGGAAACACTATCTTCCATTTTCCGTCTTAACCGAGTCGGTGGGAAAACAAGAATCGTTATTCGGCCCTGTCGTCGCGAATCCGGAATCTCGTTTGGTACTTTTTATGTCTTCGGTAGTGCGCTATATAGATGGATTCATTTATTCCAAAAACCTCTTTCAGTTTTTTGTTTAAGAGTCTGGCTCTGTCTGGAAGGTCCCTGATGTAGTTGGGATTGCTCCTCGATATTATCCCTTCGTATTTTGCAAAAACCTGAAACAGAGGCCAAGTGGTTTTGTTTGGTTTATCGCCACTGCGTTTATCGGCAAACCCCACTTGATTATACACGAGCCGACCTATTCCTCTCGGCGTTTTCACTTCAATCAAGTCATCGGATTTGAGAACAAAAGATATGTCCTCCCAACGTGTATTCGGATCACAAGGGAATGGAAGCGCAGATCCAGAACTCGGTAGCATTGCATCTTCTTCGCGGTCCCTTGCGCTCCCCTCATGCTGAGGAGGGAAAAACTGTGAAAGATTTCTGGCGGGCAAAACCCTGTCTGCAAGCGGCTCTCGATCCTGATTATTTGCTGCTGAGAAGTTGTCTTCGTGAACCAAATCTCCGAGCATCCCTTTCAATTCTCCATATTCTTTGATTCTGTCCTCGAGCAGTCTCTTCTTTTTCTCCCACTCTGTTGGTGTTGGTGCCATCAGTGCTTCAACTTCACGTATTTCCTTCTCCAGTTTGCTTTTTCGTTCAAGTTCTTCCTGGTGGAACGCCACCTCGAATTCTGGCTCCGGGGGCGCTAGCTCTTCCTTGAGCTTTCGGACATCCTCTTTCCGGTATAGCCAGGTCAAAACATGCTGCTCCTGTCGTTCGGGCAAATATTCCCATGATTCCAATTCCTTGTAATGCCAGCAGCGCTCATTGACAAACTCGTCATAGGATCTGGTCCCAGGTGCTAAAATGTGTGGCCGATAATTTGAGCCTCCCCCTGAACGCGGAAGACTTCGACTGCCAATCTCTCGTCTCCTCGCGTTTTCTACAAGAACTGCATCCTGCTCTTCTTCTGGAGAGTATTTGCCTATTTTGACGCAACGGGTAGGCGTTGGAACAGGTTCAAGCGATTTGGGATTGTACGGAGGAATCATTCCTCGTCTAACGCGAATAATGAACTCTGCTTCTCTGATCTGCAATTGACGCGCCGCCTCCCTGCCTGTAAGAAAGTCAGAGTTCTGCAACATGGATGGGGTCGCATTCCGGTGGGTGTCGCCCACGCTGTCCACCTTGGCCCAGGCTGCCCAACACCCTAAGTCGCGCGCGCGCCCAGTGTAAGCATGTTTCATGTCGCGTACGGCCTCAATGTGGTCCCTCCGAAAATGAGCATGGTTAAGTCGTTCTATGTAATGGTCAATCGCCGTCGTCCCTGAGGTGCTTCTCCATTCGCCATAGAGGGATGGAAGGTCGGAGAATGCGTTTTTCAAATTCTCCAGTTCAGCACGAAGCTCGGCAAGCTCTTGAACAGCCTCTTCGCGTGACTTCTCAAAATCCTTGAGTGAGGACTCAGAGGCTTTGCCGGCAAGTCGTTTCCTTTCTCCCTTGAAATGCGCTTCCCATTCAGAATCCGTCACGTATCTGTCGAGTGCCTCGACCGTCGTTTGAATCTTGACCGGAAGTGTACATAATAGCTCGTACTTTTTGTGGATGGGGTCCGGAAAGAGTGGGATGTAATCGCGATCACCCGACAACTGATCCAAGCAAGGTGAATCAGGCCATGACTTAGAGTAATCCAGCCGCGATCCAGATCTTCTCTGAAAGGGGATGAGTCGCCCAAATCTCACAAGGTCCCACAGTTGCGTGTCAGATAGCTCTAGATAGAACGGACCCTTGGATAGCTCGCTTCGGTGCTTGAATTCAAGGCATGAAGAGGGAAAAAACTTCAACAGGTCTCCCCTTTCAAAAAAACAGTTCTCAACCTCAGACAGGATTTGTCGAAACTCGTCTTGATCTGACGGTCGTACAAAGAATTCCCATGACTCATGTCGAGGGTCTTGCTCTTCGATACGCTTGATTGAGGCCAGTGTGTCTTTTAGAAGTTCTTTCAGAGGCTCAACGTCTACCGAATCTTCCGGCACACTCCCGGGTTCGGTGGTCACCTCCGGCATAAAGCAATACTGAAGATCATTCAGCTCAGTGAGACTGGATCTCAACTGTGTGATTAGATGGTGCTTTATGGGCGGGAAGTATTTCTTCCCCGTGGGGAAGTATGGCTGTAGCCCCTTTGGGAATAATTCCACCAGTTGAAATGATTGAAGGTTGTAAAGCTTCTTGACTTCAGCACATGATAGGTATCTGTCCATTTCCGCGCCTCGTGTAGCGCTCCGGATGATGATCCAGGGAAGGCCGGCCAGGATATCCGGCTTTGTCGGGCAGGCTCGCGACTTCCCGCCCTATGCCTGGAAAAGAGATTTAAGCTGATTCCGTTTTGGGTTCTACTGCCAACCTCAAGCCCATGCAACGTAGAAGGGTGAAAAGTGTTTTGATCTCGGGGTTTCCACGGCGCGAGAGAGAACGGTACAGGCTGACACGGTTCACGCTTGCCTTTTCCGCAACGGCCTTCATGCCGCCGTGGGCTTCGGCAACGTTGCGCAGTGCTAGGAGAAACGTTTCCTTGTCGCCCTCTTCGATTGCCGCGTTGAGGTATTCCGCCGCCTCCACGGGATCTTTCAATGCTTCAACCAAATCGCTCTGATATTCTGTCATGCGTCGCATCGCCGCTTCCTCTCTTGATAGTCTATCCAATACGTCGTCGCCTGCTCGATATCCTTTTGCTGCGTACTCTTGTCGCCACCCAACAGTAGCAGAATCACGCGATTCCCCTCGAGGCCAAAATAAACGCGGTATCCGGGACCATACTCAATCCGCATTTCCCATACACCGTTTCCGATCTGTTTCCGGTCTCCCAGATTCCCTAATCGTGCCCGATCCAGGCGCACACGCACCTTCGCCCGTGCCTTGACATCCCGAAGGTCTTCCAGCCAATCCTTGAAAGGCTTTTGGTCCCTTTCGGTCCGGTAATACTCGATCTCGTAAGGATACGTCTGCATGAATAATGTAGCCTATGAGCTACCACCTATCAAGGGGGTTGGTTAGGGTCGGTCGGATGATCGTTTGATTTCGACAACCTTGTCAGACTTTGGCTTTGGTATCAGCAATGCCGCACTGTCAAGAGCTGCCTGCTTGATGGCATCGGGTTTCAAATGGGCATACCGCTGAGTTGTCCTGATGTCTTTGTGGTGCAGGAGCTCTTTCACAATGGCCAGGTCCTTCCCGCTGCTCACCAGCGTGCAGGCGAAGTGATGACGAAGGCCGTGAAATCGAAAACCGTCGGGAAGGCCGGCCGCCTTCCTGATCCTCTGCCAGGGTCCCTTGAATCCTCGTCTTTGCTCTCCGTTTTCTCCCGGAAAGACGTACTGGGAGGTAACATCGAGTGATCGCAGGATATCAAGCGCCTCGTTGCTAACTGACGCGTTCTGATCCTTCCCCGGCTTAGGATCGCGCAAGACGACAAGGTTCCTCTCGAAGTCCACGTCATCCCAGCTAAGCTTGGTGATTTCCCCTCGACGGAGCCCGGTCAAGAGTGCAAACGTAACGAGCGCCACGCTGTCTCTGCATGGCCATTCATCGAGGACCTTGAATAAACTCTCGGATTCCTCGTCTGTGAGAAACTCAGTCTTCTCGTTATTCACACGCGGGATCTGTACCGCGTTGACCGGGTTTTCTCCTTGGTAAATCCCCCATTTTCGAGCGAGGTTATAAAGGCGTCGCAGGATAACTATCTGGTGTTTGATCGTTTGCGCGGCATAGGGCTTGCCGTTCCTATTCGTGCTCTTCTTCATCTCTGTCTTCATCCGCTCGATGTCTAAGGATGAAATAGCATCGAGTGCCTTCTTGCCGAAGCGCGGCTCAATGTGCTTTCCGTAATACAGTTCGTCATCCTTCCAGGATTTTTTGTGGTCCTTAGCCCAAGGGAGGTATTTAGCCCACACGTCGGAAAGGGTAACAATCTTCTGCGTCTTGTGCGTCGCTATTTCGTACTCCCCACGTACGAGATCACCCCGGATAGTCCCCTCTACTTCCCGAGCAATGGTGAGATTATCGCAGAAGCGAGTCACCCGTTTCCCCTTGACAGTGACATCAACGCGGTACTTCCGCCCCTCCCTCGGGAACAGGGCGGAGCACTTGGGGCATTTCTTGGAAAACAGCGGTACGTACGCCCTGCACTCCTGGCAATAAAGCTGAATGGCCATGCCTGCGCCTCCCCGGTCGAAAGTTACGTACGCATTACGTACGCGGATTCATAAAAATGGGTCAAAGATCGTCTAAAACGGTAGCACCACGGATGCCTGAAAGACGTTGATATGTCAAGGATTATCTCAAGTAAGGAAAAACGAGGAAAAGGTTTGGCACCGGACTCCAAATCCGGGGGTTGGGGGTTCGAATCCCTCCTGGCCTGCCAGCTTCGGAATCCTCAGTGATCTGCGGACTTGATGCCACAGGAAGAATGGAGATGCCGGGAGGCCAGCCCGGCTTTCGTGTTTTCTGGCTGAGCTTCTCCTTGCTCTGTGGGGAGCAACACACCTGCTCGATTTTGCTCCTTTTCTCGAGCCTCTTTTGATTGAATCAAGAATCCCCCAATTGACTCACCTCGAGAGCCGTTAAACCACAAGTGGTTTGTGGTTTGACTTCGGATCTTCGCGATGGTTGAGGAGCGGGTTGCGCTTGCTGCGGAGTCGTGGGGCGGATAATCAAACTCTCCTCTCTGCTAAGGAGGGTTTGTCGTTCTAAGCCTGCCCTTCGCATCCGGAAGTGCTGAAGGGGCAACAGCCCAGTTTCACTTTGGACCTCGGCTGGGAAAGGTAGTGGCTCAAGCTTATCCCACGGCCCACTTCGGCTTTGACAAGCAAGTCAGCAAGTATTTGGGCGGCCCGCGCCGTGAGTCGCACACATTCCATCCGCGCTTTTTCATGGTTTTCGAACCGCCCGAGGATTGTCGCGCAATTCAGAGTCCCGAGCTCCATCGAGAACTGGAGCTTGAATTCCTTCACCAAGGCTCCGCAATCACTTAGACTCTCTCCCGGATTATCCCTTCCCAGAAGGTATCCCAGCGCCATGACACCTCCGGTGAACGCCCCGCACAGCTCCTCGGTCGTGCCTCCCACGCCCCCTCCAAAGGCCGAGGCGCATCTGACGGCCGCCGGATTGGGCTCGCGACCGAAGGTGTCCATCGTTGTCCTCAAGATGACTTCCGCGCAATGGTATCCCGACAGGAAGTATACTTTCAGCGGGGACAAATTGAGCTTTTCCTGAGAATAATTCTGGGAAAAAGCTCTGACTTCGTGTAGGACATTCTGGATTATTGACCCAAAATCCAGGATGACTGCATGATACATTTGGATTTCAGCGAAGCAGATATTAGGGCCATCAGACATGAACGTTTTAACCATCCCGATCCGAGAGTCCAACGCAGAATGGAGGTCTTGCTTTTGAAGGCCAATGGTTTGTCGCATCATCAAATCCAATGCATTTCAGGCGTTTGCGGTAATACCATGAGGACTTACTTCTCAATCTATCGTGAAGGGGGGATAGAGAAGTTGAAGGAATTCAACGACCATCGTCCCCAAAGCCAATTGGTGCACTACAAAGGGACGTTGGAGGAGCATTTCCGTTCACATCCAGTCATGAGTATTCAACAAGCCATCAGCGAAATTGAGAAGTTGACAGGTATCAGACGTGGTCCTACCCAAACGCGCAAGTTCCTAAAATCCATGGGAATGCGCCGTCTAAAAGCCGGATCGATGCCTTCAAAAGCTGACCCGGATGAACAAGAAGCATTCAAAAAGGACAAGCTTGAGCCTCGCATAGAAGAGGCCAAGGCCGGCAAGAGGATTCTGTATTTCGTAGATGCATCCCACTTCGTGCTCCATGCGTATTTGTGCGTGCTTTGGTGTTTTGAGAGAATGTTCATCAGGGCCCCCTCAGGCAGGAAACGGTTCAACGTGTTGGGTGCACTGAACGCGATCACACACGAGTTGATCACTGTCACGAACGAGACTTATATCAACGCTGAAAGCGTTTGTGAGTTGCTTCGTCAAATCGCCAAGCAACATGTCGGCATACCGATCACACTGGTTTTGGACAATGCCAGGTATCAGAAATGTGCTCTTGTCCAAGACCTGGCAAAATCGCTCAACATCGAGCTCCTCTATTTGCCGACTTATTCGCCCAATTTGAACCTCATAGAGCGTCTTTGGAAATTCGTCAAAAAGAAGTGTCTCTATTCAGAGTACTACTCGGACTTCTCCAGTTTCAAGGAGGCTATTTGCCAGTGTCTGGGAAGTACTCACACAAAACACAAGAAGGAGTTACGCTCATTCTTGACCCTTCGTTTCCAAACGTTCAAGAATGCGCAAATTGTGACCGCGTAAAGTATATCCGTGGGCTCTCTTTCTGATGCTCGCCACATCGGTGCTCTCCCCGTCGGTGCCGGCATCAACCGCACTCGACCCCGCATTCAAAGGCTTCACGGCCTCGATCATGGCGGAGACGACGTAGTCCTCGACGCCGCTGTCCGGCAGCCATTCCTTGACGATCCGCCTGCTTTCTTCCCGGGGACTGATCTTGATGCGCTCGAATCCGGCCTCCTCCAACATTTCCTCCACCGACTGAATGGTTTCCGCGCCACCGATGCACGCGGACACAAGGTCGAGGTCGTTTTTTACATTTTCAGGTAGAGGCCTCGTGGCGAGCACATCCGAGATGGTAAGCCTTCCACCGGGTTTCAGGACCCTGAAGGCTTCGCGGAGGACGTTCCTTTTTTCGGGAGACAGGTTGACGACACAATTGGATATGACGACGTCGACACCGTTGTCCTCGACCGGCAGATGCTCGATTTCTCCCAGGCGGAATTCAACGTTTGGGAAACCCGACTTTTTGGCGTTTTCTCTTGCCCTGGAAAGCATCTCCGGTGCCATGTCCACTCCGATCACTCTTCCGCCCTCCCCTACTTCACGGGCGGCCAGAAAGCAGTCGAATCCTCCGCCGCAGCCAAGATCCAGAACCGTTTCGCCCGCTTTAAGCGAGGCATGGGCTTTCGGGTTTCCGCAGCCGAGGCCCATGTTTGACCCCCGGGGGACACT
>Ga0351873_10221_pt1 | contig 14208 bp, 10 predicted proteins | sample TotcelFGM3001N11_FD_206764 | JGI IMG/M metagenome (GOLD analysis project Ga0351873, IMG submission 206764) | Enriched cells from coal bed in the Powder River Basin, Montana, United States - Total cells FGM rep2 HSBNCT.FGM.300.1.N11 ... | reverse complement strand
CCGGCAGCATCGGCACCAGCACGCTGGACGTTGCGGCGGCTTCGGACGGGCGGTTGCAGGTTATTGGTCTGTCGGCCAACCGCAGTTGTCAACAGTTGTTGGAACAAGCCAGGAGGGTTCGCCCACGATGGGTCGCGGTGACGGACGGGGACAGTGGCCGGCGTTTTGATTGGAGCGAGTTGCCCGAGGAAACGCAATTGCTGCTGGGTCCGGAGGGCATCGAGCGGATGGCGGCCGAGGACGAGGTGGACGTCGTGGTCGCCTCGATCGTGGGCAGTGCGGGCTTGGCCGGCGCTTGGGCGGCGGTGCAGGCCGGAAAGACGTTGGCCTTGGCCAACAAGGAAACGCTGGTCATGGCGGGGCCGCTGGTCATGCGAGAGGCCGCCGCGCGGGGCGCGACGATCCTGCCGGTGGACAGCGAACATAGCGCGGTCTTCCAGGCCATGCAGGCGGGGCGGCGGGAGGAATTGAAACGGATCATCTTGACGGCGAGCGGAGGCCCGTTTCGGGAACGCACGCATCAGGAACTGGAACGAGTCACGATCGAAGAGGCGTTGGCGCATCCCACGTGGAACATGGGGGAAAAGATCACGATCGATTCGGCGACGATGATGAACAAAGCGTTGGAGATCATCGAAGCTCGCTGGCTGTTCGACCTGCAGCCGGAACAGATCGAAGTGGTCGTGCATCCGCAATCGGTGGTTCATTCGCTGGTCGAGTTTTCGGACGGGGCGGTTGTGGCCCAGCTGGGCCCGCCCGACATGAAATTGCCGATCCAATATGCACTCAGCTATCCGGAGCGGTGGGACGGTCCGGCGACGAGGCTGGATTTTCGGCGGGCTTTTTCACTGGATTTTTTTCCGCCGGACGAGGAACGTTTCCCGGCCTTGGGCTTGGGCCACGAGGTCGCCCGGCGGGGCGGCACCGCCGGCGCGGTGCTGAACGCGGCCAACGAAGCGGCAGTCGCGGGGTTTTTACACGGCCGCATCCGTTTTACGGACGTGGTGCCCGCTTGCCGAGCCGTGCTTGATGAACACAATTACGACCCGAGCCCGACGCTCCAGCAATTGCTGGGGCTGGATGCCTGGGCGAGGAAGGAGATGACGAAGTGGATGGGTGTTTGATGGCAGTGTCTGGATTGATGGCGGTGGTGGGGGCGGTCCCGGCGATCGTGTGGACGATTCTTGCCGTCGCAGGTGGACTGGGCCTGGTGATTTTTGTGCATGAATTAGGCCATTTTTTGGCGGCCAAGGCCTGTGGGGTCAAGGTCGAGAAATTCTATGTCGGTTTCGATATCCCCATGGGGTTCCTGCCGTCGTCGCTGCTCAAGTTCCGGTGGGGAGAAACGGAGTACGGCATCGGCATTCTGCCGCTGGGCGGATACGTCAAGATGCTGGGCCAAGACGATAATCCCAAGAACCAAGCGGCGGAGAACGAGCGGATCAAGGTCCGCAAGGCGGACGAGAGCCAATCGGCCGGGGCCGCCGCCGAGCACGCCGAAGAGAAATTCGAGTGGGATCCGCGCAGCTATCCGGCCAAGCCGGTTTGGCAGCGGATGATCATCATCTCGGCCGGCGTGATTATGAACTTGATCTTCGCCGTGATCTTCGCCGCCATCGCCTATGGCCAAGGCGTCAGCTATATGCCGTGCCTGTTGGGCGGCAGTGCGCCGGGCGACCCGGCTTGGATCGCCGGATTGCAGGGCGGAGACAAGATCCTCCAGGTCGGCCGCCACGGCCGGCCGGACGAGCAATTGCGGTTCGACAAGGACTTGATGATCGACGTGACGCTCAACGGCGCCAAACATCCGCTCGATCTGCTGATTCGGCGCGCAGGTCAGGCGGAGCCGGCGTGGATTTCGCTGACGCCCACCGACCGGCTGGCGGATTCCGATCGGCCGGCCACCTTGGGCGTCCGACCGGCCACCACCACGATCCTGGCTGCCAGCGGTTCAGCAGGCTTGGATGACGACACAGAACGCGACTCGGACGAAGGCTACGCCGCCTTGCGGCCGGGCGATGAGATCGTAGCGGTGGATGGCCGGCCGCTGCCTCGCGATCCTCAGTCAGGCTTTGTTTTCGAGCACGATCTGGACCGGCTCTTGGCGCCGCGCATGACAGAGCCTGTCACCGTAACGGTCCGGCGCCCGGCGGGAACTGGTGCGGCGGATTCCGCACCGCCGCAGACGCGGCAAGTCATGTTGCCTCCGACACCGTTGCGGATGACCGGATTGGTGATGCAGATGGGGCCCGTCGTCGGTGTGCGGCAGGAATCGCCGGCTGAGAAGGCCGGTTTTCGCCGGGGCGACGTGCTTGTGTCGTTGGACGGAGCGGATATCGGCGATCCGCTGACATTGGGGCAGCGGTTGTTGCCACTGATCGGACAGCCCGTCGAGTTTGGCGTGCGGCGGGCGGGCGAGGCGGACCCGGTGCTGTTGCAGGTGACTCCGGTGGCTCCGACGACCTTTCAGGACGGATTCAGCCCGGGATCGCCACTGGGCCTCGACACCCTCGGCTTGGCGTTCCACCTGCGAAACGTGGTCAAGGAGGTGCTCCCGGGCAGTCCTGCGGCCAAAGCCGACCTGCTCGCCGGCGACCAACTCGTGTCGGCCGTCTTCACCAAGGACGGCGTGCCAGATGGCGAGCCGCTTCCCATGCTGAAAAGCGAGTCCGGGATGGCGGGGTTCTGGCAGGCGGAGGACCGTGTGGCCGAGAAAGATCTGTTCAATTGGTATTTCGTCCACAGCGTGTTGAACATGGTTCCCGAAGCCAATTTGGAATTGACCTATCGCCGCGGCGAGGACGGCGAACGGACGGTGGCGATCGAGCCGTTCGATTCCGAGCAATACTTCCACCCGGCGCGTCGCTTGCCGACCACACCTTTGTCCCAGGTGCGGACCGCCGAGTCGTGGTCGGAAGCCTGGTCCTTGGGCTATGCCGAAACCGCGGCGAGCGTGAAGAAGGTATTCGCGGTGCTGCAGCGATTGTTTACCGGAAAGCTGTCGTATCGCAACCTGGGCGGGCCAATCATGATCGTCCGCGCCGCCGGGTCCGAGGCATCCGAAGGGCTCGCTCGACTGCTGGTGTTCCTGACGTTCCTGAGCGCGAATCTGGCGGTACTCAACTTTTTGCCCATCCCGGCGCTGGACGGCGGCCACATGCTGTTCCTGATCGCCGAGGGCGTGAGAGGCAAGCCGCTGAACGAGCGTCTGCAAGTCACTTTGACGCTGATCGGCGTCGGCTGCTTGCTGAGCCTGATGGTGTTGGTATTCACGCTGGATATCCAGCGATTTTTCTGAGCCGAACGACGGGATGAAAATCTAATACGGCCGCTGGGTCTCCGGGTCCACCATGAACCCGCGGCGGGGGTCGAAGTGCTCGTATCCCCCGACGCCCCACCGGCCGTCGTCTTCCTTGTAGAACGTCATCTCGACGTACCGCGGAATGCGGCGAGTGCCGACCAGGCCGTCCCGCGTGGTCAGGACGACGATCACGTTGAACTCGGCCGTGGCCAGCGGCGGGTCGCGGTTCGGAAAGACTTCGATCTGCAGGTTGCGTTTGATGTTGACTTCGCTGAACCGATACTGCCGCAGCTCGGCATCCGCGTGCGCGCGAACGTCAGGCGCGCCGGAGTAAGCGTACGTCAGGGCCGCCTCGACATCGTTCCGTTCCACGGCGGTGGCGATCTCGTGAAGCGTCCGGCTCACTTGCTCTCGGTCCGTGACGATCCAGCGTTCGGCCAGCACCAGGCCCACGGTAATCGCGATCGCGACGATCGCGCCGCCCAGCACCCACTTGGAGCCCGTGCGCAGCCAGCCGCCAACGAGAATTGCAGTGGTCAGGGAGCCGATCAGCAAAATGGGAAACGGGTTTTCCGTGAGCCAAGTCATGATGGATATCCGGAGGGAAATTCAGATCACAACGCCGGTCGTTCTGCGACCCGCACCGGGACCGTCAACGTCTGGCCCCGGCGAATCAACTCGACTTGGGCCACCGAACCGATTTCCGTCATTGCCACCATGCGGATTAAATCGGCCGATTTGTTGACCGCAGTGCCGTTCCAGCCGACCAGAACATCGCCTTGGATCAGCCCTGCGTCCTTGGCGGGCGACGGCAGCGACGGGTCGTCGATCACGGTGACAATCAAAGCACCTTGGGCGGCAGGCAGGCCCAGGCGGGCGGCGGTCTGCTCGGAAACGTCGTCCAGCTGGACGCCCAACCAGCCGCGGGCCACCCGGCCGTTGGCCTTCAACCGCTCGTAGACTCCTTTCGCGACGCTGCTGGGGATGGCAAAACTGACGCCTCGATAGGCATCGCCCAAAATGGCCGTATTGATGCCGATGACGCGGCCTTGGGCGTCGACCAGCGGTCCGCCGCTGTTGCCTGGATTGACGGCCGCGTCCGTCTGCAGAAAATCCTGATAGACTTCGCCTGCCATCCCGCCCCGATGTTTGGCGCTGATGATCCCGAACGTGATACTGCTCTGCAAGCCGAACGGACTGCCCAGCGCCCACACCAAAGCCCCCACGTTCATGTCTTCGCTCTCGCCCCACGGTGCGGCGATCAGGTTGTCGGCGTTGATTTTCAACACGGCGAGATCGGTCAGTACGTCGACGCCGACGATGCGGGCCGGCAGCACGCGCCCGTCGCGCAGAGAAACCTCGATTTCGGCCGCCGAGTGGACGACGTGAAAGTTGGTGATGATGTACCCTTGGGAGTCGATAATCACCCCCGACCCCTGACCGCGCGAACGTTCCGTCTGCGGGCCGAACAGCTGAGCCAGTTCGTTTGGGGGCCGCTGGGTGCGGACACTGCTGACGTCGATGTGGACGACGCTCGGCCCGACTTTCTGCGAAACCAACTGGCTGGCTTTCGACAAGGCCGACAGCTGCAGATCCTGCAATCCGGCGGCCGCCACATCGTATTCCGCCTGTTGCTTGCCGCGGGTGATCGCGTAGTGGTACCGTTCGAGCAAGTAAGGCACCAGGTACTGCAGTGCCAGCAGCAGCGCTAACAGTACCAGGACCCGTGACATGAGATGGGGCGAATGGCTGCCGTGGTTCCGGCGGCGCACCGCCGGTTCGTCCCAGGAGGCATTGTCCGGGCCGACGGCGCCGGCGCGTTCCTGCAGCAACTCCGCTGGCGGGACCAGCGGCGGCACCGGATCAAGCGAACGGTCGAAAGGCGGCATCTTCGGTTCGGTCCGCAAACGGGAAAATGAAAAGGACTGCTCACGAGATTGTACACCACGGAGGACCCCGCGTAGAGTCCCTGACGTTTGAGGACGCGGACTTTTCCTGGCCCAGGGAACTCGTTAGATTGATAGACATGGGGAAAAACTCTCTTGCGCCAAGGTTTCCGCCGGTTTGGCACGCCAGCGAAGGCGGGCTGTTGATGGTGGGCGGTCTGCTGACGACGGACTGGTTGCTGACGGCATACCGTCAAGGAATCTTTCCGTGGCCCGTGTACGACGGCCAAAACGAGATTCTGGCGTGGTTCAGCCCCGATCCGCGGGCCGTCTTGGAATTGGATCGCCTGCATGTGTCGCGGCGTCTGCGCCGCCGGCTCAACAGCGGCCGGTTCCAAGTCACGTTCGACTCGAACTTTCCGAGCGTGATCGCGGCCTGTGCGGGGCCCCGCAGGCCCGACGACGGCACCTGGATCACGCCCCATTTGGCCGATGCCTATGTGGAACTGCACCGTCTGGGCATTGCACACAGCGTCGAAGTCTGGCAGGGCGGCCAGCTGGCGGGCGGCTTGTACGGATTGGCGCTGGGCGGATTTTTTGCCGGAGAATCCATGTTTCATTGCGTCCGGGACGCCTCGAAAGTGGCCTTGGTGCACCTGGTTCGGCATCTCCAGTCGTGTGGGTTCGTCATGTTCGACGTCCAGCAAGCCAGTCCGCATCTGGTTCGCATGGGAGCGACGGAGATTCCACGTCACGAATTCCTCTCTCGGCTGAAACAGGCCTTGGAGCTTCCCGTGTCCTTCACCGATCCGCTGCGCCCCTCTGCTTCCGAAAGGCCCACGGTATGTGCCAATCCGATCTCACCGCCGCCGAATTCGAGCGCTACAGCCGCCAGATCGGCCCCGGTGTGCTGACGCCGGAAGGCCAACTGCGGCTGAAACGCGCCACCGCGCTGGTCACACGCGCCGGCGGCATGGGCGGTCCGGCGGCGTTGATGCTGACGATGGGCGGGGTGGGCCGCGTCATTTTGGCCCACGGCGGGTTTCTCAGCTCGCCCGATTTGAATCGTCAAGTGCTGGGTTCCGAGGACGCGGTGGACAAGTTGCGCGCCCCGGAGTTCGCCGCACACTTGCGACGCATGAATCGGTTTGTGGAAATCGAAGCCCTCGACCGCGAACCGGACGACGAGGAAGCCTTGCAGCTGGCGCGCCGCTGTGACGTAATCCTGGCCTGCCCGCCGACCTTCGAAGAACGGCTGCGTCTCAATCGGGCCGCCGTCGCGGCCCGTGTTCCGCTGATCGATGCCGCCCAGTGGGGCATGGGCGGCGCGTTGTGTGTGTTCCGGCCCGGCCAGACCGCATGCTTGGAGTGCCTGTATCCCCACACGCCACCTTTCGAGGAGTCCTTTCCCGTCGTCGGCGCGATTTCAGCGGCCATCGGTTCCTTGGCGGCCTTGGAAGCGATCAAGATCCTGTCCGGATCCGGCCGCCCGCTGTGGGGCCGGATGCTGACTTATGACGGCTTCCGCGGCGGGATCTCGATGATCCAATTAACTCGCCGCCGCGATTGTGCCTGTTGTGCCGGCGTGAACTAGTGCATCGTCCAGGCTAAGAATGTGGGTAGCCGAACTCGCCAGAGTTTGGAATACGGAAGTCTTGCGACTTCCGCTACCCGAAGATTAAGCGTTGACACGGCACTAGCCTTGCTCCGGGCAGCTCCGCGGAACCTTTCCAGCCAAACAATTCCCGCACGCAGAGGACGTGTCAGACCACGGGTTCCCAACCCTTTTCGTATTCCCGGCGCCAGAGCGTCATGGCCTCGGCATCGTCCAAGATGTGCCCGTTCTGCGGGTCAATCTTCAACGTTCGTTCGATCCGATGAGCGATGTTGCCCAGGTGGCACAGCAGCGTGCTCTTATGCCCCGCGGCGATCTCCGCGTTCAACGCCAGCGGCTGGTCGTTGCGGATCGCGTCCAGCAGGTTCACGATATGCTCGTCGTCGCCCACGCTAGGCGTGCCGAATTTGCCAACTTCCTTGTCCTGCAGGTCGAAGACGGTATACGTGCCGTTGCCTTCCAGTTCAAGCGTTCCGCCTTCGCCGTAGAACGCCACGAACTTGCGGTCGTGTTTGTTGCAGCTGAGGCCCTGCCAGGTGATCTGCCGCCGGCCTTCGAACTCCAGGCAAACGGTGTGCGTATCCGGTGTCTCCTGGTCGTCTTCCCAGCGGTAACGCCCGCCGGAGGAAGTCACACGGGTCGGGAAGTCAACGTCCAAACCCCAGCGGCACAGGTCCAGGGCATGAACCCCGTTGTTGCCCAGTTCGCCGTTGCCCCAGTGCCAGAACCAGTGCCAATTGTACGGAATCCGATTGTCGACGTAGGCCTTTCGCGGCGCGGGGCCTTGCCACAGTTCGTAGTCCAACCCTGCCGGAACCGCCGTTGCTTTGCCCGTGCCGATGGACGGCCGCAAGTTGTTGTACCAGCTGCGCGACAAGTATACCCGCCCAATGATTCCTTCGTGCAGTTTCTGCATCGCCTCGATCGTCCCCGGAGCGCTTCGCCGTTGAGCCCCCATCTGCACGGCACGATTATTTTTTCGCGCCGCCTGGACCATCAACTCGCCTTCGTGAGGATTGTGGCTGCATGGTTTTTCGACGTACACGTGCTTGTTCGCGGCACAGGCCAGAATGGTGGCGGGAGCGTGCCAGTGATTCGGCGCGGCACAGATCAGCAAGTCGACTTCGGCGTCGTCCAAAATGCGGCGAAAGTCGCTGACCACCTGAGGCGTCTTGACCGCCATGCCTTCCAGCATCTTGGCTCCGCCTTCCGCTCGGCTTTGGTCCGGATCGCACACGTACTTGATGACCACGCCCGGTTGTTTGGCGAAACTTGCGGCCAAGCTGCGTCCGCGGCTGAGTCCCATGACGCCCGCCACCACCGTCTTGGACGCCTCTGCGCCATGCACGGCTCCATTCCACAACGCGCCGGCCGCCATGCCGCCGACGGCCGCTGTTCCGAGAAACGTTCGCCGATTCATCTGCTGTGCCATGTTTGCATCTCCCAAGGTAATAAGTGCCGATGGAGGCTATTAAACCGCAACGGAAATCCCGTGTCTACGTGCTGTTTCAAGTTAATCGGCTTCGTCGCCAATGGCTGGCAGAGGACCGTCCTGAAAGGTGCGGCGATCCATCGCGGCGACACGCACGCCCTCTCGTGCGTCCCGCCAAAGATCCTCGCCGCTTGCCGGCGTGAGTTTCAGGCTCGTGTCCCACGCACGCAAGGTTCAACGCCGAAGGATGCGAGGTCGATCCAGAAGCGATTGAAGCCGTGCGCCCACGGCTTGGCATGCGACCGGCTTCCCACGCGCGTTCGCGTAAGTGTTCCATGAAGAGATTGGCGGCGACGAATGATGTTCATTTCGCATGACGCGTGGTATAACAGATGGCTGCCGAGAAGGAATTGCATTGGTTCGCGGGTCGGAACACGGCAATCGGAAAGACCAGCCGCTCGACCATTCGCGGAGAAAACGAGGAGACTTATGTCGGACACCATTCGTAAGGCGGTTAGAGAGAATTACGCCGCGGTGGCGCAAAGCGGCTTGTCGAGCAGCACGGCAGGGGTTCGAGCGGTCGCCGAAGCGTTCGGTTACACGCCCGAGCAGCTGGCGTCCGTGCCCGCGGATGCCAACATGGGTGTGTCCTGCGGCAACCCCACCGCTTTCGCCAGCCTCAAACCAGGTGAGGTCGTTGTGGACCTGGGATGCGGCGGGGGGCTGGACGTATTCTTGGCAGCCCAGAAGGTTGGTCCAACCGGAAAGGCCATCGGGATCGACATGACTCCGGAGATGCTTGAACTGGCCCGGCGGAATGCCGCAAAAACAGACGTTACGAATGTCGAGTTCCATGAGGCGACCATCGACCAGCTTGCCTTGCCCGATGCCTCGGTCGACTGCGTCATCAGCAATTGCGTCATCAATCTCGCCCCAGACAAGCAGGCGGTCTTCCGGGAAATCGCCCGAGTGCTCAAGCCGGGGGGAAGGCTGGCGGTAAGTGACATCGCCCTGAAAAAACCATTGCCGCCCGAGATCGGCCAGGATCTCATGGCCTATATCGGCTGCATCGCCGGTGCTATCCCGATTGAGGAGTATCGGCGCGGGCTTGTTGGCGCAGGGTTCGCTCATGTCGACATCATCGATTCGGGGGCCGACCTGAACGCCTACGCCAAGGTGGAGAGCAATTCGGGCTGTTGCACGCCGGCAAGCAACGTCGACCTGCCGGTAGCACCGTCCGATTGCTGCTCGCCGCAGGCCGCTGAGTCGAACCTTCACCACCGGCTGACCGATCTGCTTCGCCGCTACGACGTGAACGAGTACGCAGCCAGCGTGCGGGTCTATGCGGTGAAACCTGCTTGACGCTCGCAGCAGCAGGCAGCGATTCGTGGGTCGTGTCTTGGGCTTGAACTTCGAGATCGCGTGGTCTGGGGAAAAACAGAACGTCCGCGGGAAATGAATGAACGGATCATCCGATTTTGAGAGCCGTTGGTTCCAAGCCGGACCGTGGCGAATGCATACGCGCGTCGCGGAAGCGGCCGGACGTGCAGCCCCGCCCGTCGTATTGGTGCATGGACTGGGAATGAGCGGCAGTTATTTGTTGCCGGTGGGGCGCTGCTTGGCACAGGAGTTCCATGTTTACGTTCCAGATTTGCCGGGTTTCGGCCGGAGCGAGAGGCCACGGCAAACGCTGACGTTGACACAGTTGAGCGACGCCTTGGCTGCCTGGTTCGAAGCCGTCGGGCTCTCCTCGGCGATGCTCTTGGGAAATTCTATGGGCTGCCAAACGATCGTCGATTTGGCCCTGAGGCACGCGAACTTGGTGGATCGGGCGGTGCTCCAGGCTCCGACCGTGGACTATCAAGCGCGGACCGCTTGGCAGCAGATTCTCCGTTTGCTGCAAGATTCGCCACGCGAAAAACCTTCGCTAGCCCTGATCGTCCTCCGCGATTATTCGCGCTGCGGCATCCGCCGGCTGCTGGCCACTTTTCGTGAGGCGCTGCGGGATCCGATCGAAGCCAAGCTCCCGCATGTACATCAGCCGATGCTGGTCGTCTGCGGCGCGCGGGATCCGATCGTGCCGCAAGACTGGGCCGCGGAGGTGGCCCGACTTCTGCCGCACGGTCGCTTGGCCGTTCTGCCAGAGGCCCCACACGCCGCCAACTACACAACGCCGCTGCAGTTGCACCGCGTGGTCCGGCCGTTCTTTCAGGCAACGTTGGTTCACCGAGCATCGCCCGGCTGACGTGGCGCCGCGAGATCGGTTCGACCAGCTGCGGGAAGCGTGGCGGCGGATACTGGGACTGTTGCGTGACGATGACTCGCGATCGATCCAGCTCACGCCAGCAGGATCGAACGGGCCGGCGAAAGGTGGCTGCGGGCGTGAATGTGGAGCCTTTCCAATGCGCGTGCGTCGTTGAGGACGGCGCGGCGCTCTGCCGGCGGAACCGCCTTAGCATCGGAGCTGCGCAGCGTCTCCAAGACGCCTTCCAGTTGGTCGGCGGAAACGGGTATATGGCACTCGGTTGCACGCAGAATGCCGACGTGCAGGGCGTAGAACGCCGGATCGTACAGAACGGAAGCAAAGAGCTTCGAGCGGTCGGACCGTGCTGCTGCCAACGCTTCGCGCTGCCATTGCAGGACTGCTGGCCGCTCGATCTCTTCGGGAATCAGGAACAGCTTCCAGCGCGCCATGCGTTTGCCCAGATTCACGCTGCCCAAGAACATGGACAGGGGGATGGACACGACGAGGCCCAGCAGGACGGGTGACATCCAGGGCAAGAGGCCGGGCGCCCAGCGCCACAGGGCCAGGCTGAGCGCTAAGCCGACCAGTGTATGGGGATAATGCACGGCAATGGCATCGCGAAGCGACATGCCTCGGTCATCTCGCGATTGGGCGTTCCAGGTTACCTTGTGTCCCACCAGCGTGGAAACAACGAAGTACGAATGGAGCAGCATCATGATCGGAGCGATCAACACGCTGATGATGGTTTCCAACAGCACGCTCGCCGTCGCGCCCCACCAGCCTCCATGGCCGTCCACGCGTTGAGGCTGTTGCGAGAGCGCGACGACCCCCCAGAGCTTCGGCAGCAGCAACATGGCCATCGTGCTAGCGAACAACAGGACACCGACTGCAGCGGAGGCGCCCGTGGCGAACCATTTTCCCTCGATCAGGGCACCCAGTATCGAGAGAATGAGGAACAGCAACCATAATGGAGACGCCACGTACGCCATCACCCCCATGCTCAAGTGCAGGCGGCTGGCCAGATGGAATCCATCGGCCAATAGCAGCTTGATGTGCTGCAGGTTGCCCTGGCACCAGCGTTGATCGCGTTGAGCATAATCCAAGATCGTGGTCGGACACTCCTCGTAACTGCCATCCAGGTCGTGCGCCAGGCAGACCTTCCAACCTGCCCGCCGCATCAAGGCGGCCTCGACGAAATCGTGACTGAGAATCTCGCCGCCCAACGGGCCTTCGCCGGGCAGGATCGGTAAATCGCAGTGCTCGATAAACGGGCGGATGCGGATAATCGCGTTGTGTCCCCAGTAGTTGCCGTCATGTTGCGACCACAGCGCAAAGCCTTCGACAAAGACAGGACCATACACGCGTGCCGCGAACTGCTGCATACGGGCGAACACCGACTGGCGATTGACAGGTGTTGGGGGGACCTGCAGAATACCAATCTCCGGATCCCCTTCCATGCGGCGCACCATTTCGACCACCGTCGCGCCGTCCATGACGCTGTCCGCGTCGAGCACGACCATGTACGGGTAGTGATCGCCCCAGCGGGTGCAAAAATCGGCGATATTCCCCGATTTGCGGGCGAGATTTTTCGCCCGATGACGATAAAACACCCGGGAATCAAACGTCAATTCGGCGACCAGCTTGGCCCAGGTATGCTCTTCCTCCAGCCAGATATCCGGATCGGTGGTGTCGCTGAGCACGAACACGTCGAAGAACTTGCCACGGCCCGTTTCATGCAGCGAACGGATCATGGCGCGTAGTCCCGCGAACACGCTGATCGGGTCCTCGTTGTACACGGGCATCAGAACGGCCGTCCGGGGCAGTTCACCCGAGTCCGCCTCCATTACGCTGGAGAGCACACGAAGCTGGTCGCCGCGCAGTTTGGCGATCAGCCCCATCGTGGCCGTCCAAAAAGAAAACACGACCCACAGAAATAGAATTGCGAACAACGCCGCGAGCGGGTAATCCGCCAAGCTCATGCCGTCGCGAGCGATTAGTCGCACAAATATCCACGTGCCCAACGCGGTGCTTGAGAGCGTGAGCAGCATCAGCGTCACACGCGTGTAACGCGACCAAGATGAGGATGAGCATTTTGCGTTCGCCGCGTTCATGGCTCGGTTACTCCCTTCCCAGGTATTCAAATTACAGCCGATAGGCGGCTACGATTCGCGGCCGAAAAACAGACCCTGGATTCGGCGCATCAGCCGCTTCCATGCGGGCGGTACCAGCGCCAGCATTTGACGCCGCATCCGGCGCAGCCGCGGTGGCGGTACGACGGGCGTCAGATTCCCCTGGAACGAACCCATCAGTCCGTCGGACAGGCGGTCCTGGGTCAAGGTTTGGGGAAACTGATCCAGCAGCATTGGCAACCGCGCCGCAACGACGCTGCCCAACCGCTCCGGTTCCTCAGCACTGCCGGATTGGCTCGCGAGCACCAGCAGCCAGTGTTCCAACTGTTTGACCGTTAACCGAATTGCCGTTTCGCACAACAGAGCCTCGTCCCCGGCCGCGGTTGGAGGCAATTCGCGCTGGGCCTGGGACACAATCCGTTGGCTTTCTTTCGCCACCACGTCCGGATCCCGAAATCCCAGATCCCGCAAGTACTCGGCCACGGCGCATCTGGCTTTCGCGGTGGCCAGATCGGCAGTTTGTTCTTCGGCCTGATCGGCCACCATTTCGCTGGCGGCTTCGGCCGCAGGCCGCACGGACTTGATCGGCACCGTTACATGAAATGTGCTTGCTAGATTCGACATAGATACCTCCACGATTCGGAGACGGATTTCCCTTCCGTCTTCAAGACCGCACGCAACTCGACCGGCGCCGATTCGGCCGGCTGAACATCAAATCGCAATTGCCAATTCCCATCCGGTTGTCTCCGGCACCGCACGTGCGTTGCTTCGCCGCGCAGGCATTGGATTTCCGGCACGATCGCCGCATCGGCAGGAAGCGCCGCAAGCTGTCTGCCGGCAAACTCAATCTCGACGGCAAGAGGCTGGTTTCGGCGGCGCACGACGCGCGTCGCGACGGCACGGGCTGCGACATGTTGTTCCGGTTCGCTGGGCATAAAGGAAACCTTGTAACGCAAATCCAAAGGCTTGTCGATCCGTACGGGTTCGTGGGGTGTCCACCAAGCCGCAATGCTGTCGACGCCCTCGTGCTGGGCGGGTAATTCCAGCAGTTCAACGGCACCTGCCGGCCAACCGCTCAAGGGTTCGATCCAAACGCTTGGACGAAGGTGGTACTCCGCCCTGTCGTCGCGATAGCTCTCCGGCCGGCGATCGCGCTGCATCAACCCAAAGCCGCGGATGCCGCCAAAATCATACTGACTGAGCGAAGGGTAATCGATTTGAGTGAGAGGGCGCCACACCCATTCATCGTCGCTGGTCCGGACAAGCAGCCCATCGGCGTCGTGGACCTTCGGCCTCGGATCATTGCGCGGCCCGGGCCGCCCATCGCCCCACATCCACATACTGCTTAGTGGAGCCAGCCCGATCTTCTCTGGTCGGCGACGGAAAAATAGACGGGCCGTCACCTCCCAGATCGTGGCGGCACCAGGCTGTAACACGAATTCGTAGGCGCCGGTGACGCTCGGACCATCCAACAACGCCCAAATTCGCAATTGCCGCGCAGCGGGCTCCGGCCGCTCGATCCAGAATTCGCGAAACTCCGGAAACTCCTCCGCTTTCGTTAAACCATTGTCGATCGCCAGCCCTCGTGCCGACGTGCCGT
>Ga0351873_10150_pt1 | contig 14293 bp, 15 predicted proteins | sample TotcelFGM3001N11_FD_206764 | JGI IMG/M metagenome (GOLD analysis project Ga0351873, IMG submission 206764) | Enriched cells from coal bed in the Powder River Basin, Montana, United States - Total cells FGM rep2 HSBNCT.FGM.300.1.N11 ... | reverse complement strand
TTGCTAGGCGACGTGTTCGATAACCACTCGGTGGTCTACCACTACGCCAACGGAGTGCGGATGTACGCGCTTTGCCGCACGCCGGGGTCAGCCTGCATGGCTTGGGCGGCGGCGCCGGTACCGCGGCCCCCACAGCCCACCAAGCCGACGCGGATGATGTCGCTGCCCGCGGCATGAACGCTACGTGTCAAACTCAAGGCCGGGGCCGCGATCGCCGCGGCTCCGGATCGCTGGAGGAATTGTCGCCGGGATAGAGAACCGGGGGTTCCAGATTCGCTTCGGGTCATCGAAAGGCTCCTCACTCGTCAGGGACAGGGACTCAGGATTTCTGTTCGGGGATCTGTAGTTCTTGCAGCGTCGTTCGCAGCCAGGCCAGCGAATGCGCGATCATCGGCCCACCCTGGCCCTCGCATTCCATGCTCAGCACGCCGTCATAACCTCGCTCGCGGAGGATCTCCAACACGCCGCGGATGTTGTCGGCATTCACGCCTTCGCCAATGGCGCACTGGCTGACCGCAATGCCGGTCTGTTCGCCACGCACCGCGGCAGCCAGCGAGGCGCTCACATCTTTGATATGCACATGGTTGACGTAGTCCTTCAGCCGCTGGCAAAAAGCCACCGGATCCCGGCCGGCAATGAACGAGTTGCCGGTGTCCAGGTTCAGCCGCAGAAAGGGCGAATCGCAGAAATGCAGCATCCGTTCCAGCATGTCGGGATTCGTGGTGAAATAGCCGTGGACCTCGATGTTCACGGTGATTTCATACGCCTCGGCCACCTCCAGGATCTGAGCGTAACTCCGTTTCATCATTTCCATCGCCTCGTCGTCGGACAGATCCTCGGGCTGGTGCAAGCCATCCGTGGTGGCAATCCGCTCGCAGCCGGCGTGCTTGGCCCAGGGGATCGACTTCAGCACGTACGGAACGCCGTACAGCGGGCCGTCCTTGCCGGACAGCGGATAGGCGGCGTCCAGCTGGGAAAACCGTACCCCGTAACGTTCCATCTTCCGCCGCAGCAGAAGCGGGTCTTGCACCAGGGAGACGTGCGGCTGATAACCCAATCCGTGGATCCAACTCACGCCGTCGATCGGACCGCATTCGATGAAATGCACGTCATGCTCCTGCGCCCACTGAAGACACTTCTCGAAATTCCAATAGGCCGAATTGAAGGCGTCGGTGTGGAAGCCGATTCTCATGGCATTACCTCATGGCGGTTTGTGGTACAGATCCCAGGATGCCGAGCAGTCCCTCGACAATCGAAGCCCGTTCGTCCGGCGCGGCGATCTGAGGCTCGAAGACTGCGCGAAGCTTGACCCCCTCGATCGCCGCCAGCATCAGATTGACCGCCGCTTCCGGTTGGGGCGACTGCAACTGACCGGCGGCGACGGCGGCATGTACCAGCCCGAGATACTGCTGCCGGACCGTGTCGTAAAACTGCGCCCAGCCTGCGCGGACCGCGTCGTCCTGTAATGACAACGCAAAGACTTTCGTGGTGAACACCCGCGTCTGGCGATCGATCACACAGGTACGTACCGCATACTCCAGCACGCTTCGTAATCGCTCTAACGGGTCGTCCAGCGTTGCCAGCTGGGCATGAACGCGCTGTTGGTACGTGCGGTAGTAGTGGTTACAAGCCGCCAGGATGATCTCCTGCTTCGAGCGGTAATGGCTGTAGAAACTGCCCTTGGTGACGCCTGCCCGAGCGGCGATGTCCTGGACGGACGCATCGCGAAATCCTCGCTCGGCGAAAACCTCAAAAGCACATCGCGCCAGACGGTCTGGCATTTCCGGGGCGACTCGCGGCATGACGTTGAAACCATCGTGGTGCGTTGACCGGGGAGCAATACTCCAAGGCAGACTCCGCTCGGGAATCCAGCGTTTCGATCGCCGAAAGATACCAGTTGGTACACTATTTGTCAACAAAAAACACCAAAAAACTAGCTGATCGACGGCAGACTGTAATGATTGCATACCGCTCGGTATGCATCACATTCGATCATCCGCGGACCTCGGCTCGTGCCGCCTCGTGTTCCCAAGCTCCCCGCAGGAAGCCGGGAAAAGGGAGTCTCGGTCAGCGGTTCCTGCGGCGTCTGGAGACACGTGCCGACACGATCGCCAGCGTCACCGACGGAAGCGGCTCGACCCTAAAATGCCAACAGCAACTGCCAGATGTAGGTGCTGGCCAGTCCTTCGATTTCGTTCCAGATGTCGCGAACCAGATCGGGGTCGCCGGTTACCTCCGGCAACTCGCGTGCTTTCTCGGGCCACGGCCAGCAGATGCCGGGGGGGATGCCGGGTGCAGACCGGCCCGCCAAACCGGCGAGTCCGGCGCGAACCTGTTCCGTCTCGGGCCCGTCCGCCGGGGGCGTGGCCGTGGGCGGCGCATAGCTGCCGGCCGAGTACACGCCCAGCTCTCGGCAGGTCTCGGTCATCACGCGCAGATTCTCGATACTGGTGTCGTTCTGCATGATGGCGCCGGCGTCCATGATATACCCGCCCTCGCAGGCGACCTCACGGATCACCCGGGTGCAGAAGTCACGGACCTCGTCCGGTTGGCCGAAACTGAGCATGACGTTCGGGATGCCGCCGCTGATGGCGAATTTGTCGTGCAGCCGGCGATGCACCTCGAACAAATCGTCCCGGTCGCAATGAAACACGATGCTGCGGTCGGGCAACTGGCGAAAGGCGTCGAAATGGTAACGCCATTGCCCCTCGGCATAGAACAGCGTTTGCCGTCCCTGTTTCCAAAACTCCTCGATAATCGGTCGGAGCGTGGGCCAGTAGTGCGACTCGAACTGCTGCGGCGTGACGAAGGGCACACAACCGCGATGCATCCAGAAGCCGATCGGCAGGCGCCGCTCGGGATCGGAAGTGGTCAAGCCCACGTGGTACAGGTGCGGCATGAGCGCTTCACAGGCCGCAAGCACCTTGTCGGGCTGCGTGACCATGTCCATCGTCAAGCCGATGTAGCCCCGCAGTTTGTCGGCGATGATGTCCAGCGGAGCCTTGAAGATGCCCGCGATGGCGGGCACCACGCCGCACTGTTCACGTAGCTGCTGGATGTGAGGGCCGAAGGCGTCGAAATACTGCCGCATGGCCATCGCACTCTTGACCAGCGCCAGGATGCCGCGGTACGTCGCCGGCTCGCCGGGCCGGCAGATCTCGCTGGACACGCGCGGCAACCAGACGCTGTAGAGAAACCCGGTCGGATCGGCGATCAGCAGGTCGTACTCGTCCTCGCGCATAAAGGCCTGCTCTTCGGGCGGCTCGATGTAGTTAAAGCCCATGTCGTGAGGCAAGCCGATGCCCGGGATGCCGTAATAACGCAATCCGGCGGCCTGGGCCATGCCGGTCCAGGCCGCAACCATGTTGGGCACCACGGCGTCCCAGTCGAAATCGCGGGCACAACGCAGGGCCGCAGCGAACGCATAGCGATAATCGTGCACGACCTGCTGACACGTGTACCCGGCGTACTTTGCCGTAAACTCGGCGACAAAAGGCCGGATCGGGATACAGTCCGGCTTTTCGTTCCGCATCGCGGTCACGTAACGCGTCAAGCGTTGTTGATACAGCGGCTCGGTTTGCATGGCAACCTCGGGATTCAAATGACAGAAATTGTCTGCAAAGCGAACCGCGCCGGCTTGCACAAACGTGTTCGTGGCGTGTACAAATGACGCATGAATCCAGAAAAGTTCAAACGCGAGTTCTTGGGCCGCGTCGGCGACTGGAGCCCGTTTCAAGAATTGCTGGACCTGCTGCCTGACGTCGCCTTTTTCGTCAAGGACCGTCAGTCCCGGTTCGTGATGAACAACGCGCGAGCCGTGGAAGTCTGCGGCGTCGAGGCGGAAGCGGAAACACTCGGCAAGCAGGGCTACGAGTTCTTTTCCGATGACCTGATGGCGATCTATCTGCAGCAGGACCGGCGGGTGATGGAAACAGGCCAGCCGATCATCAATGCGATCTGTCCCGCGCCGGAAAAAGGGAATCCCGCGCTGATCATCTACAGCAAAGTGCCGCTTCGAGACCGCCGGGGCCGCATCATCGGGTTGGCTGGCATTCACCGGGAGATCCGCGGGCAACCCGCACCGACGGCGACGCTCGGACGGATCGCGGGCGCGGTCCAGATGATCCACCAGCAATATGCCGAGCCCTTGACCATTGGCGGACTAGCCGCCGAAGTGGGCCTGTCTCGCAGTCAATTCGACCGGCAATTTCAGCGTCTGTTCGGCTCGTCGCCGCGCGAATACCTGCTGCGCGTGCGGATTCGTGCCGCCAGTCAACTGCTGGTCGAGACGGACGATCAGGTGACCCAGATCGCTCTGGCGACCGGATTCTACGACCACAGCCATTTTTCGCGGACCTTCCGCCGTATCATGGGAAGCAGGCCTCTGGTTTTCCGCCGCCGTCACGCGTCGCGACGGCTCTTGAAATCCTGATTCTCCCCCATGATCCCAAGGATGGACGGAGCACCATGCCACTTACTCTGAGCGGCAAGGCGCTAGCCGCCGGTGACGCCCGGCCACGCATACCCGCGAAAAACCCGCGGCTAGCGCCTTGCGGCTCACCTTGTCCGAGACACGATCAAGCCGCTTATCGGGATATCCGTTCCTCAGGTCGCGCGGCTTCGCGGTACACCGGCTGCCGGTTTTCTGAGGCGAGGTACACGAACACGTCGGCGGCGCCGAGGGCCACGTGCTGCGCAGTCGCCACCCAGGCCCGCACGTGACACGGACCGTTGCTCTCCGGCGGGACGTCCAGCTGGAGTTCGAAATCGCCGCCATTGGAGGTGAAGCGCTGCGCGATCCATACCGTGTCGTTGGCTTGGCAGTACGTGTCCTGGAAGGATTGCAGAAACTCGTGCGTGGGCACGAATTGACGGCGGGCCGTCGGGCCGGTGCGCATGCGATCTCGACGGCAAACCAGTTCGATCCAGCCGTCGCCGGCCAGTTCGCAGCGACCGGCGATCTTCAGTACCTGGCCGCCACGAACGGTTTCGGCCGTCTGCAGTTCGATCCCGTTCGGCTGCGGCAGTCGCAGTAACGGGTCGCCCAGCAGGTTGAACAGGGCGACGTGCTCGAGGCGTTCTTCGGCCAACTGATCGGCCGCCGGACTGAGCGCCGCGGCGATGCCGTCCAGCAACTGGCGGCGAGGATTCTCGTTTTCGTCCGGACCCATCCGCCGTTTGGCCGCCAACAGCAACTGGCCCAGCGTCGGTCGCCGCTGGACAAAGTACTCGTCCATCAGCGCATCACCCAGCACGGCCATCCCGTAAGGCATGGTCACCCGCGATCCGCAAATCGCGGCCACCGGGCCGCCTGCGGCCCGCACCATCGACTCGGCCAGGCACTCCTCCGCTCGGTCAAACGCCCCGGCATAACAGGTCAACAGCAAGGCGATGGGCAGCCCGCTGGCCGCGTCCAGCCGCGCGGCGTCTCGTGTGTCCAAAACCGGAAAGATGCCGCCGGGAACACGCATCGGTTCCAAATAGCTGTGCTGGGCGTGGCCGAGGTAAATCCAAAACAAGCAGCCTTCGTTCAGCCGCCCCAGCGCCGTGTCGCGGAATCGCCGTGGATCGGGGCAGTAGGGGCTCGCCCAGTTGGCATAGGTCATGCTCGTCTGATAGGCCGCGGGAATTCCCGCGGTCAGGAATTTCTTGGTGGCCATCTCCAGCACGCTGTCGGTCAGGGAACCAAAGCTGCCAAGGCCGGCAACCAAATTGATTTGCCGTTGCCAAGAGCCGCCGTCCAAGGCCGTCTCGTAGGCCAGGATCTTCCGCACCTGGGCCTGCAGTTCGTCCGGCGTGACCGCGGGCAGACGCCCGATGGCCAGCTCGGGCAAACCGTCATCGTCCAGGTCGGCGTACCCGTTGTCGGTGGCGATCTCGGGTTCCGAGCCCCAGCGGATATTCACGCGTGCGGAAACCAAGCCGGTGGGCACGGCCCCAAATGCCAACGGCGAATTCTCGCCCGGGCTGGTCGGCCTGGCGTCGCCGGCCAGCAAGACGTATTTCAGCATTCCCTGTCGGGCGTGATCCCGGATCGCCGCTCGAATCGACTCGGCCGACGTCGCCTCCGTAAGAACTTGAACGCGGTGCCCCTGCCGACTCCGATGAGCGATCCAGGGCTCGAGCGGCGCGACGAAAGCGGGAGGACAGACCACCAGCGTGTCCGCGGCGGGTAAACCATCGGACGGCGATGCCGCCCAGATCAAGAGAAGCCAAGCCATTGCGACCTCCTTGTCGCCGAAGAAACTCTTTTAGAAAAACGCCAGCCACGCCAACGCTGTCAGCCAGACGAGAAAGCACACCCCACTGACGGCCAGAACCAGGCGATTACCGCGCCGCGGCTGGACGGGGAACTTGGCGGGCATCCGGGAAGACGGCGAACCTGGCACAGTGCGATCCATCGCCCCGTTTCCCGTGCCTGTCAGCTTGTTCGCCCCGCGTCTGCCCATGCCGGTCTGATTCATTCCGTCAAGTCGATGTGAAACTGGCGTACGAAAGCCTCTTCAAAGTCGAAGACACCGTCAAAGTCCTCGCGGCGATCCGTTTTCGACTTTCGCATCAAGTTCACCGCGATCATGTTGTAAACAAGTTCGCCAAAGTCACTGGTACCGCAGATCCCCCAGCTGTTCAAGACCCATTTGGCCATGAATCCATATTGGTCCAAAGCGAACTGACGCAGGGCTTCGCACAACTCCTGGCCGGTCAAATGGGATTCCGGTGGCGGCCTCTCCCCGCGCCGCAACGGACGTGCAACGCCCATCCCCAAGGTGCGTTGCGCAAAGTCCAGCCCTTCGCGCACGAACTGGTACGCTTCCAAACGGTAGCGAGTATCCCGCTTGAGTAACTGCAACAAAGGATGTTCTTCTGCCGACATGAGCCCTACCGTCAATTGCCGCTCCGGCCTTTCCCGCCACGTCGATTCACGGATACCACCTCCGCCACATCGACCAACGCACGTCGGTTGTCTTCGTATTCGACGAGCAGTTGCTGAGCAAGGATTTCCTGACCGATAACTCGCGCTATGCCTTTTTCGAGATTCACTTCGGAACCGATCGGGGGCAACTCGCGCTGCAGTTCAATATACGTGTCGTATTCGTAACGCAAACAACACTTCAGGCGGCCGCAACGCCCCGAGATTTTCGTCGGGTCCAGCGTCGCCTTCTGCAATTTGGCCATTTTCATCGAAACCGGAGGCATCTCGATCAGATGCGTGTTGCAACATACCGGCTTGCCACAGTCGCCATAATCGGCCAACAACTTGGCTTCATCTCGCACGCCGATCTGCCGCATCTCGATACGGGTCTGAAACTCGCTCGCCAAACGCTTGACCAATTCCCGAAAATCAATCCGTCCTTCGGCCAAGTAGTACACGACAATTCGCTCGCCGCCGAACAAATGCTCGATATCTACCATCTGCATCTGCAAAGCCAGTTCATCCACGTGCTGGCGACAGATGCCAAACTCGTGCCTGGCGGAAGCTTCGATATGAGCCTGTTCGTTCGAGTCTTCAGGCGTCATTTCGCGGAGGATTTGGCCTTCGGTCGTGATTTCCGAATCTTCGAGTCTTTTTGAACTCGCTTCGCACAACACCTCCCCGACCTCCAGCCCGCGGTTGGTCCGGGCAATCACTTTCGCGCCACGCTCGAAGACCGTTCCGCCCCGGGTGGAAAGTACCGCCAAGTGACGCATCACGCCATAGCGAACCACGTATTTGGCCATGTTACCTTCTGTAGGAATGATATCGGTTGCGGGACGAGACGGCCAAAACCTGAATGGACGGTGATCGAGTGCCGATCAACGGCAATGGACGGCACGGAAGCTGCTTGCAGCTCGTTTCACGCCACACGAAGCAAACGCCGCCCGCATACCACGGAGGGGACAACGGCCATGAAATGCCCACGATGCGGATCGACGAAACTGCGCCGCAGTCAACATGATGACAGCCGGCTGGAACTGCTTATCCGACCTTTACTCATTCGCGTCCGCTGCTATCTGTGTGGGCACGATTTTCTCCGCCCCACCGTCTGGACGGACGGTATGCGATCCGCCCCGAAATATCCAGCGAATCGCCGTGCGGCCTGAGGATCGACCGGTCGTCAATCCACTTTGCAGCCAATTCGAATGGTGACCTGGTACTGCTTCACCTTGCCTTCGGCGATCGCTCCACGCTGCTCGATCACCTCGAACCAGCTGAGTCCCGTCATCGTCTCCGATGCTTTGGCGATGGCATTGGCCACGGCGTCTTCGATGGAATTGCCGGACGTGCCCACGATTTCGACCTTTTTGAAAACGGAATCTGCCATTTGCTCACCTCTTTGTCGCAAGAAAACAAAAACCAGCCAGATTTCTTGTGTAGTGTAAAGCCTGTGACGGGATTGGCAAAGGGGGGCCAGCGGCAGGACCTGTCACGGATTTCACGGAAAGCGTTCCAGATGCGGCCGAATGTTTCCGATGTAAATCTTTGCGGCTTGTACGCATGCCAACGGTTAAACGGATTTCGCAAGCAGAACTCGCGTTCTACCTAACCGGCAAAGGCTTCCAATGTGCTGCGTTCATTACGGACGGATCGTCCTACGCAATACCCATGCGCAGGCCAATAATCATTATTTCAGCGGATCGCTAATGACGATGTATATATCGCATAGAACGCATTTTTACTGGCCGCCATGAACGTAGTAGTTTGCCTGAATTAACAGAATCCCAGGCGAAGTCCCAGGAATCGCGGGTAAGAGCCCAGCGGTCGCTCGCACGATCCGCCAAGGGAATGGACTACGAAGTAAGGACGGGGACTGCCGGAAAGATGCGTCCCGTATCAGGAAAAGTGTCTGACCAGACCCAAGAACCCGTTCAAGCTTGCCAAGCAAGGAGATCGCGCAATGAAGACTAGGTATGGCGTGGCGGCGGCAGCCGTGCTGATCGTCGCCGCTTACACGAACACGGCAAGTGCCGCCTATCTGGGTGCTGCCTGTTATCAAAAAGCCGGTTGCGGCGTCGAGGTGGCCGAATCGTGTACTCAAAAGCCACAGTGCCACACGGTGATGAAGACCTGCCGCAAGGTGGTCTACGAGAAGCAGCAATTCACGTGCTATCGCACGGTTCGGGAAACGGTCTGCGAGACCCGCACGATCAACTGTGTCAAGTACGTTTCCGAAACCCGTTACCGGACGGTGAACTATACGGTCAGCCGGCCGGTGTACGAAACCTGCTACCGAACGGTCAACTACACCGTCTCCAAACCGGTTTGGGAAACCAGGACCAAGGAAATCTGCTACACGGTCTGCAAGCCCGTTTACGAGACCTGCTACCGGACGGTGAATTACACGGTCAGCAGGCCCGTTTGGGAAACCAAGACGCGGACAATCTGCTACAACGTCTGTGTGCCGGTTTACGAGACGGTCATGAAAGAGGTCTGCGAGGTCGTCTGTACCCCGGTGCATTACACCAAGACGATTCAAGTGCGCAGCGGCCGGTGGGAAACCTGCATGATCGAGGATCCCTGCGGCGCGGCGCAGAAGGGCTGCGGGTGCGAAGCGAAATGCGGGTGCGCGCCGCGGATGATCTGCAAACGCGTCTGGGTGCCGCAAGTCTGTGAAAAGACGATCAATTGCGTCCGCTACGAGCGGTGCGTGGTCAAGAAGCAGGTGCCGGTCACGGTCTGCCGCTGGGTCACCGAACAGCGGACCAAGACCTGTACCTACCAAGTCTGCCGCATGGTGCAGGAATGCCGCACCAAGCAGGTGCCGTACACGGTCTGCCGCATGGTCCCCGAGACCCGCACCAAGGTCTGCACCTACCGCGTTTGCCGCATGGTGCAAGAGTGCCATACCAAGCAAGTGCCGTACACGGTCTGCCGCATGGTCCCCGAGACCCGCACCAAGACCTACACCTACCGCGTCTGCCGCATGGTGCAGGAATGCCGCACCAAGCAGGTGCCGTACACGGTCTGCCGCATGGTGCAGGAATGCCGCACCAAGCAGGTGCCGTACACGGTCTGCACCCCGGTTCACTATACCAAGACGATCCAGGTGCCCAAGACGATCTGCCGCCAGGTGCCTTACACGGTCACGCGATGCGTGCCCAAGGTGATCTGCGAGCAGGTTCCGGTGACGGTGTGCTGCCCGACGCCCACCTGCCCAGTCAAACGTTGCTTTGGCAAATCGTGCGGCTGAAAAGCCGAATGAGTTGTTGAGCAGGAATTCTCGGTCTGGTCAAACCGAAAGGCGTCCCCTTGCTGGCAAGGGGGCGTCTTTTTTTCTTGGCGGCGAGATCGTCCCCAGGAGCCCGAAACGCCGGCCAGATTACCATACTTTGGGCGAAAAAAGCTACCGTTCGACCGGGGTATTTGCCAGGTTCTCCAGAAGATTGGAATTGTGATTTCATTCTCCATCCGTTCCATCTGTTGGCCTCCCTGAATCTGCTGGAGAAAACGTGTTTGCATGAAGCGGTCGGCGAACGAAGCAGAGGTCGGCGGTGGTTTTGCGAAATGGGAGACGATGCCCCAGTCGAGCTGGCGCCAGCGGAGGTGGGTGTGCAGGATGGCGCGGTCGGGTCGCTACATCGTTGCTTCCGAATGCAGCCGGGGGACCACTTTGCTTTGCCAGTAACTCCTCTTTCCGATTCTCGTTCGGTCAATGTCGGTTAAAGCCATCCACGCTCGAGACCTCGCCTTGCTTTCCTCGACGTCGAACCCGTCGTAGTCATCTGCCACGAACAACCACTTGTGGTGGTAAATGAACGGGTCGATCAGCGGCCGCATCCGCCGGCAGGAACCGTCTGTCTTGACAACGATCACCGTGCCGATCGTCGGCTCAGAAGCGGTGTCGAAATCCGCGACCTCAATGAACGAAAACGACTCGTTCGCCAGGTTGAGCTTGACGACGGTGTAGGGAAAATCCGGTGGCAGATACCGGCGTGCTGCTTCGAGCGCCAAGCCGAACACACGCTCGTACTTTCGGTGAACGTAGACAGCTCCGCCGATTTCCTTTCCAACGCCATACCTCTTGGACCGCTTGGGGAGCGGTACATTCCGTGCCGCATTGCCCGGTCCTGATCTGTCGCAGCCCGCCATGCCGGGACTCCTCATGTTGTTTCGATGCTCGATCTTGCCGTAGCGGAAGTCGCCAGACTTCCGTCCTCCGTCCTCCGCCTTCCGCCCTTGCTCGCAGCATAGGCAGCCGCGATACTGGAAGCTACAAAAACCGAACTCCCGTTGCGAGTCATTTCAATTTCGTCGATCCTGTTCATCCTGTCCAGATTGTCCCACTCAGGCGACTTCGGAGAAAACCAACCTGCACGAATTGTTGTGGAAAGCAAGACAGGATGTACACAATTGACAGAATAGGAGCCCGGAGAATTGGGGAACCGGAAATCGCCCGGCACAAGACAGCAATTCGTCGGCCGAGCTATTCGCTGCCGATCAAATGCCTGTTGCGCGATGGTCTGATTCACGTCGAAACATCGGTTTTCGACTATGGGTGTGGGCACGGACAGGACATCGAGCTGCTGCGTGGCTCCGGGATCCCCTGCGATGGCTGGGACCCGGCGTTTCGGGCCGACGGCGAAAAGCAGCCGGCGGACGTCGTGAATATCGGGTACGTGATCAACGTCATCGAGGACCCCCGGCAGCGCGACGAAGCCGTCCGAGCGGCGTGGGCGCTGAGCAACAAGCTGCTGGTGGTCGCCGCGCAGATCGAATTTGCGGCACCCGACAAGGAACACGCGCCCTTCGGCGATGGCGTGCTCACGTCGCGGGGAACGTTCCAGAAGTACTACACCCAGAACGAGCTGCGCGCGTACATCGAGGAGCAGCTCGAAGCCGACGCGATCCCGGCCGCTCCGGGCGTCTTTTACATTTTCAAGGACGAGGCGGCGAAGCAGCAGTTCCTGGCGACCCGCTATCGCCGCCGGATTGCGGTTCCGCGGAAACGCATCTCCGAATTGCGATTCGAGCAGAATCTGGATCTGCTCGAACCGCTGATGGCGGCGCTGACGCAGCTTGGACGGTTACCCGGGCCCGAGGAATTTGCTCAGTCGGCCGAGGTCATCGCGCGATTCGGCTCGCTGAACAAGGCCGTTACTCTGGTTCGGCGAGTCACCGAGGACGAACCTTGGGCCGACATCGCTCAGCGGCGTACCGAGGACCTACTCGTCTACCTGGCCTTGTCCCGCTTTGGCCGCCGTCCCAAGATTTCGCAGCTGCCCACCGGCATCCAGCGGGACGTCAAAGCGTTTTTGGGCAGCTACAGCCAAGCCTGTGCGCGCGCAGACACGTTGCTGTTTCGCGCCGGCGATCCCGCCGCGATCGACGCCGCGTGCCAGCGAGCGGGGATCGGCAAACTGGTGGACAACGCGCTGATCGTCCACCGGACCGCGTTGGACCAGCTCCCGCCGCTGTTGCGGATCTACGAAGGCTGTGCCCGAGCGCTGGTCGGCGACATCGACGAAGCCAACCTGATCAAGCTGCATCGTTTTTCCGGCAAGGTCAGCTACATCGCCTATCCGGAATTCGACGAAAAGCCCCACCCGCCACTACGGCTCCGCGTCAAAGTCACGCTGCCCACGCTGGGGATCGACTTTTTCGACTACTCCAGTTGGCAAGACCCGCCGCTGTTGTTTCGCAAAGAGCAGTTCCTGCCCGCCGACCATCCGCTCCGGGAGAAATTCGCCCGCCTGACCCGCCAAGAGGAAAACCGGGGCTTGCTCGACCAGATCGACGACTCGGCCTCGTCCAGCCGCTGGCAGATGCGGCTGACGGAATCGGGCTGCGCGGTCACCGGCCACCGGGTGGTTCGTGCCGCAGAATAGGCATCGCCGACCAAGCCTGCCGGACGCCGCCGAACCGGGTGGCGTTCGTGCAGACCAATGCGTCAACGCCCCACAATGACAAGGGCACTCCGAGCGCTTGGGAGAATCGTAACTTGATGCTTGCTCGGTAACTTGAGGTGTGTTACAGTGCAATACAGGAGTTATTCGAACATGGTTGCTCAACCCGCACAAATTACGGACTACCTGAACGAAATCCTTGGCGTACGCGCGGCAGTGCGTCCCTGGGCCCACCGTGACCGCCTGCCGATTTTCCTCAAACGGGCCTACGAGTTCTACCTGCTCGAACTCCTCGGCCGCGAGTGTCTGGCTATTGTGGATCGGGGCAACGGTGAAGTCGCGCCGGCGACGATTCGCAAGCACACCGAACAACTACTCGCCAAGTTTCCCGGTGAGGTGATTTATGTTCGTGATCGGGTCGCGGGCTACCAGCGGAGACGATTGATCGACCAGCGGGTGCCGTTCATCGTCCCGGGCAATCAGCTTTATCTGCCGTCCTTTGGGATCGACCTGCGTGAGTTCTATCGCCAGCTCCGCGAGGCACCACAGAGATTCAGTCCGGCCGCTCAGTTGGTGCTGCTGTATCTTCTGTTACGAGCTCCGGCCGGTCAGTTGTCACCCAACGAACTGGCAAAACGCCTGGGGTACTCGAAGATGTCGATGAGTCGTGTCTTTTGGGAACTGCAGGACCGGCCATTTGCCCGGACGGAGACCGCCGGCCGGAATCGCCTGCTCACAATTGGCGACGACCGTCAGCGAGTCTGGAACGAGGCCTTGCCGTTTCTGCGCGATCCAGCTACCAAACGCTGCCACGTGAGTCGCCCGAACAAGCCCATCGGCGGGGTCACCGCGGGGCTTTCGGCCCTGTCCCATTACACGATGCTGGCCGCAGGACCCCAGGAGACCGTGGCGATGACCGCCGCACGCTGGCGAATGGTTCAAGCGTCCCTGGATTTGAAACCCGCAAACCCAAGCGACGCCGATACGATCACGGTTGAGGTTTGGTCGTATGACCCGCTGATTCTGGCCGGGGACGATTTCGTCGACCGCCTGTCGTTGTATCTTTCGCTCCGAGAAACGTCCGACGAGCGGATCGAAGCGGCGCTTAACGAGTTGCTGGAGACCTTGCCATGGTAGAAGGACTCGCCCGCTTTGCCGACCACTTCAAGGGATTCACGGATCAGTATGTGCTGATCGGCGGAGCGGCTTGTGACCTGGCGATGCAAGCAGCGGCCCAAACCTTCCGCGTCACGAAGGATCTGGATATTGTGTTGTGCCTGGAGTCGCTGTCCGGAGCCTTCGTCGAGTCGTTCTGGCGTTTTGTCCGCGACGGCGTCTATCAAAGCCAGGAGAGAGAGGGCGGGCGGCAGCAATTCTATCGGTTCAAGAAACCGAGAACGTCGGGTTTTCCGGCCATGCTAGAGCTGTTCGCCCGCGCCCCCGACGCCTTGCACTTCGTCGGGCAAGGGCG
>Ga0351873_10220_pt1 | contig 14297 bp, 10 predicted proteins | sample TotcelFGM3001N11_FD_206764 | JGI IMG/M metagenome (GOLD analysis project Ga0351873, IMG submission 206764) | Enriched cells from coal bed in the Powder River Basin, Montana, United States - Total cells FGM rep2 HSBNCT.FGM.300.1.N11 ... | reverse complement strand
ACGGCATGTTTCGGCCCCTTCGTCGCGAACGGCTGGCGATCACGGAGGGAAAGCGTGTCCGAATCACCGTCGATGACGAAGGCGATCCCGAAGCCCTGCGGCTTGCCGCGTCCGTCTACGACGGGCTATCGGACGGTGAGATCACGGAAATCGAAGGGATCGCTCTGGACCGCCGCAGCTTTTTCGGCCAGGGGAGCGATGACTGATGGAGCCGAAGACGCTGCTGGACACGGACGTTCTTTCAGGGTTGATACGAAAGAACCCGACTGCATTGAACCGGGCTCGCACCTATTTGGCGGACCATCAGCAATTCACGATCTCCTTAGTGACCCGCTTCGAGATACTTCGCGGTCTGAAGGCGAAACGGGCAACGGCTCAACTCGCCGCATTCGATGCATTCTGCGGAAACAACGAGGTGCTGCCGATCACTGACGGGGTCATCGTCCGGGCCGCGGATATCTACGCGGACCTTCACGGCCACGGGCAGTTGATTCCCGATGCGGATATTCTGATTGCGGCGACGGCGATCGAGAACGCTCTTGTACTGGCGACGAATAACTTGGACGACTTCGGCCGCATCGCTGGCCTGCGAATCGACAACTGGCTCGCCCCGGCGGCGATTGCGTCCAGCGGTGTGGCTGCGTGAAATCGTCGCCGCCTTCTGATCCGTGACGTTACACACTAAACCTTGATGCCACGAAAACTGCCACGCGACAAACCGATTGCTGCGCTGCGGACATTCGCTCGTCGGCTCGGTTGGTCAGAGCTGCGATGCTACCAGCACCTGTGGGAGGAGCGGAACCTATTGATCACGTGGTACGAATGCGGGAACAATGACGGCTCACGTAGCGATCTGTTCCTGCAAATCAACGAGAGTCCGATTGGACAAACGGCAACGTATACGGCGGCGGTTCATGCGATTCGGTATCGCATCTGCACCGGCTGGCACTCGATGAAACTCGGACCTGACGCCCAGCCGCTCGATTGCGAACTGGAACGGCTTGATTCCTGGCTTCACCGCCGGTGGTTCGAGTCCCTGGCAAATCGCCGACAATACCGAAGGATGCATCCGGAATGTACTGGGTGGTCTTGGAAACGGATCCGGCACGAACGACTTCCGTATGACGTGGTCGATGCGACCCGTTGCATCACCGCCGGATGTGTGTAACAACGGCGTGCACCCCAGCGGCGGATCGGGGCGGAACCAGAATGGGAACGGCATTTGGCCGCCGCCGGGTGACGCCGTTCGTCGGGTCAGGTGATCGTCAGTGCCTTGTTCACGTAGTCAATGTGGAGGACGTGAGCCTCGAGTAGACCTGTTCCCGGTAGCGGGAGCTTGCCCGCGTTCGCGACCACGTGCAGCGGGATCAGGGTTCCAAACCAAGGGAGATAGCAGACGAATGTTTCCAAGGTCACCTTGCTGCCATCGGCCAAGATCGCTTCGGTTTCCGCCAGGGATTCGAGCTTGAGTTCTTCGATCAGCGGTGCGGGGAAGACCAGGTGTCCGTCGTGAAAGGCTGCTTCATGGCCGACGCGAATGACGAACGACTTCCGATTGGGAAAAGCATCTTCGAGGCTTGGCTTCGGTCTCCGGTGCCGGTGGCCTGAGCTGAGTGGCCGCCATGACGTTCCTCCGGCCGCATTTTCAGGATGGCCGGGAACACGATGGATCGGAGCAACAATTGGGGTAACTGCGGCTTGGTTCCCGTGCTGGCTAGGCGGTGGGGTTGGGACGCGTCGTCGGCGATGTCGTGGCTGTCCAGTTGGCCAAGCTCGCCGGCATTCAGTCCGAGGCCCTCAAAGCAAGCGAGTGTCCAAGCGTGGTCGCACCTGAAAGATTTCCTTGACAAGCGTCGCACGGAGAAGGGAAGATGACGGCTTGTCCAGCGGCAACGCGGCAAGCGGAGCAGGCGGCCGTAAGGACTTGCCGCACGGCTCACTCGTCGGCTCCGAGCGGAGGCGAGCGGGCGCAGGAGTTCGTTGCCGGGCACGGATCTGTTTGACACGGGCGGTCCTTGTAGGTTCGCAAACGCACGAGTGAAGATTGTGATGGGGAGGCGATGCGATGAGCGAGGCGGTATCGAGGCGAGAGTTTCTGTCGGCCACTGCCGGCGTGGCGGCGGCTGGCCTGACAAGTCGTTCAGTTCGGGGGGAGTCGGACACGACGGCGAGGCCCGGACCGTCGGCGGCTAATGAACGGGTAAGGCTGGGGTTGATCGGCTGTGGTCGGCGCGGGCGCCAGCTCATGCCGGTCTTCCGCAGGTTTAGCGACGTAGAGATCCCCGTGATCTGCGACGTCAACGGCCAGAACCTGGACGAAGCTTATGAGCTTCTCGGACGCAAGCCCGATCGGGAGCGGGACTATCGAAAGATCCTCGATCGCAAGGACATCGACGCGGTGGTGATCGCCACGACCGAGCATTGGCACGGGCTGCCTTTCATCCACGCCTGCCAGGCCGGGAAGCACATCTTCGTGGAAAAGCCGCTTTCCCACACCGTGGTCGAAGGCCGCGCCATGGTCCAGGCCGCGAAACAGGCCGGGATCATCGCCATGATGGGCACGCAGCAGCGCGGCCAGGAGCATTACCCGCCCGCGGTGGAAATCGTTCAATCGGGACGCCTGGGCAAGGTTTCCCTGGTCGAATGCTGGAACTGCATGAAGTTCGGTAAAGGTTGGACCACGCCTGTGATTCAGGGCGATCCCCCGAACCACCTCGACTGGGACCGCTGGTTGGGACCCGCGCCCCTGGTTCCATTCGACTCGCGCCGGCTGGCGCACATGTTTTGGTTTGCTTACGGCGGCGGAATGATGACGAACTGGGGGCCGCACCATATCGACATCATTCTCTGGGCAATGCGGGTCGCGTCGCCTGGGCGGGCCAGTTGCCTGGGAGGTCAGTTTGTGCTCGAAGACCTCGGCGATACGCCGGACACACTCCAGGCCACTTGGGAGTTCCCCGACTTCTTGATGCAATACTGGCTCCGCGGACAAAGCAAGTTCCCCGCGCAACTCTCGCGGCCGTTCGACCACGGGATCGCTTTTTACGGAGACCAGGCCACCTTGCTCTTGGACCGCTTCGGGTACGAGGTGTATGACGAAAAGGACCTGAAACAACCGGCGGAGAAGGTGGGCCCCACGCCTCAGGATGGGCCGTGGCACCGGACGTTCGTGGACTGTGTGAAACAGGGGCGACAGCCGCCCGTGGACCTCGAACAAAGCCATCAGGCCACCGTGTGCGGTCACCTGGGCAACATTGCGTATCGCACGAAACGGACGATCTACTGGGATGGCAAGAACGAGCAGATTTTGGGGGACGATGAGGCGGCCGCCCTGCTGAGTCTCCCGCGCCGCGCAGGATATGAGCTGCCGAAGGTCTAGCCTTTTAAGGAGGGCCATTCACGATGCGATACGTTGTCATCCTCGCCATGTCGCTTGTCACGAGCGCGGCACCGGCTGCTGAGAAGCCCCAGAATTTCTGGGACCCGAACTACGTGGTCTCGGAAGCGACCGCCCGGGCCATCGAAGAGGCCCTGCCGGACAATCCGGTCGTGGCGCCGATCCGCCCGCGCAAGCTATTGGTCTACGGCCGCAAGCCGACACATCCGGGGTCGGTGGCCTGCTGTTTCCAGGCCATTGAGGCGTTGGGCCAAAAGACCGGGGCTTTCCAGGCCGTCGCCAGCGGCGATCCGCTCGTGTTTCTCCCGGACAATCTCCAACAGTTCGACGCCGTGCTGATGAACAACACGCACGAGTCGCATCCGATGCTGCCGGTGAACTTCAAGAGCCTCAGCGCCGAGCAGCAGGCCGCGGCCAGCCGGCGCGAAGCGGGGCTTCAGACGAGCCTGCTGGATTTCGTCGCCGGCGGCAAAGGCATCGTGGGGATTCATGCGGCCCTTGCCACGGGATGGAACGAGTACCTGGAAGTGATAGGCGGGCCATTCGGCGGCCATGTGACCGGCGAAATCTGGGTCAAGCCGGTCGAGCCTGAACACCCGGTGTGCGCCCCGCTTGGCGGACAAAGCTTCCGGCTCTTTGACGAGATCTACGTGTCCAAGGACCCGGACTTCCGCAAAGGGCTGCGAGTCCTCTTGACCCTCGACTTGGGGAAGATGCCCGATCCGGGCAATCGCCAGGACAGCGACTACGTGATCAGTTGGGTGCGCCCGTATGGCAAGGGGCGGGTCTTTTATTGCTCGCTGGGTCACGAGGCGTCGAGCTACTACAACCCGCATGTGCTGGGACACTACCTTGCCGGGATTCAATTTGCCCTGGGGGACTTGGAGGCCGACGCCACACCGCGCTAGGAGCCGTACCCAAAGTGATCGGTTACGCGTTTGCGGATCTCGCCGTGCTGGGTGTGCGCTGGTCTGCCTGGCCGACCTGGTTCTGGGCCGCGTCGTGCAAAACGCAAGGCTGCCGCAAAAGGAAAGCGGCGTCAAGCCACCGCACTCCAACCTGCCTCAACGCTACCCGCGGCGGCCCCTCCCGTCATCTCCGGAATGCCACGGCTTGTCCGTGGGATCGTTACATTCCACGCTGGGACGGGAGGGATTGCGCGCATCGAACGTGAACCTCCCACGGGCGAGCCGAGGGCATCCGCTCGGATCGGTTTCCTGCATTTGCGTCCGCCTTACGCCTGCGACGCGCGCAGTGCCTGGTCGAGATCGGCGAGGATGTCGCGAAGGTCCTCGATGCCCACCGACAGACGCACGTATTCGGGTGTGACCCCGGCCTGCGTCTGTTCTTCGGCAGTCAGTTGCGAATGCGTCGTGGTGGCCGGGTGGATGATCAGCGACTTGGCGTCGCCGATATTCGCCAAGTGACTGAATAGTTTGACGTTATCGATCATCTTGGCGCCGGCTTCCTTGCCGCCCTGGATGCCGAACCCGATAATCGCGCCTTGTCCGTCCGGCAGGTACTTCGCCGCGTTGGCATAGTCGGGGTGGCTGGACAAACCCGGATAGTTCACCCACAGCACCGCCGGATGCTGTTCCAGGAACTGGGCGACGGCCAACGCGTTTTGCGAGTGCCGCTCCATGCGCAAGTGCAACGTCTCCAGCCCCAGCAGCGTCAAGAACGAGCCCCAGGGACTCTGGGCGGCCCCTGTGTCGCGCAGCCAGTGGGTACGGATATGAAGGATATAGGCGATGTTGCCGATCGGTCGCAACGCCTCCTCGAAAACCATGCCGTGATATGCCGGATCGGGCGCGGTGAATTCCGGCCACTTTTGCGGTTCGTCGGCCCACAAGAATTTGCCGCTGTCCACAATCGCGCCGCCGATATGGACGCCGTGGCCGCCGATGAATTTCGTCGTCGAGTACACCACGATATCGAAGCCGTGCTCGATGGGACGGAACAGGGTCGGAGCCAGTACGGTGTTGTCGATGATTGCCGGTAAGCCGTGGCGATGCGCGACGTCCGCCACCGCGCGGTAGTCTGGCACGTCATTCTTCGGGTTGCCGATGGATTCGAGGTACACCGCCCGCGTATTCTTGTCCACCAGCTTGCTGATGGACTCGGGATCTTTCGGATCGAAGAATCGGACCTCGATGCCCAGCTTTGCGAGCGTTTGGGTGAATAGCGTCCAGGTGCCGCCGTACAGGCTGGTCGCCGAAATGAAGTTCTGCCCCGCGTGGGTGATCGTCAGCAAGGCCGCGGTGATCGCCGCTTGGCCACTGGCGAACGCCAGCGCCGCCGCGCCGCCATCCAACGCCGCCAGGCGTTTCTCCAGCACGTCGGTCGTGGGATTCATCAGGCGGGTATAGATATTGCCGAATTCGCGCAGCCCGAACAGGTTTGCCGCATGCTCCGTGTTATGGAACACGTAGCTGGTCGTCGAGTAGATCGGCACGGCGCGGGCCGTCGTCGTCGGATCCGGCACTTGACCGGCATGCAAGGCGCGGGTGCCCAAACCTGGAAGGGGAACGGGGTCCGAGGTATGCTCGCTCATAGTTGTGTCATCCGGGAAGGAGGTTTTAAGCTAGTGTTAAGCCCCTGCGGTGTCAAAAGAGCCATTCCCAAAAATTGGCTTGACGGAAGCAGGAAGCAGTCACGAATCCAATAAGTCTAACAGGAACAGCGGGTTGGACAATTTGGCGAAGAACGCGTCGTGCAACGCCTCGCCAGCCGCAGTCAAGTTGATTTGCGGCGCCAGGCCGGGCAGGATCACCGCCAGGTCGAGGTCGTCGAAGTTCGTCTGCAACTGGTCGGCCAAGTCGAGCAGTTGATCTACCGAGACGTGGGACCGGATGGCATCCAGCACCGGACCGATCGCCTCTTTCCACTGCGCGGGTCCAAACGGCACGCGATTCTGCAGCAACTCGTTCAGGCGATCGGCATCCACGGCCACCAAGATTTCGTGAACCAAACGCAGCGTCCGCTCGGGGCTCAATTGCAGCGTCTGCAGCGGCTGCTGCCAGCGTTCCTCCTGCAGCAAATCATGCATCGACTTCCAATCCACCCATGCGGCCAGCGGCCTCACGGGCTCGTCGCCGACGGCGGGATTCTCGTTCGCCGTGTTCAGCCGGTTGATGACATGCAACGTGTCCTCGGGCGTGAGATAGCCGTCTCCGTTCACGTCGTAGAAGTGCATGCCCGCCACCGTCGCGACCGCCGGTTCTAAATCCGCTGGCTCCAGGCGAAGGACGCCGTGCGTGTTGATGGCGTTAACGCCGAGCAGAGCGTCCAAGGCGGTGATGCGGCCATCGTCGTTGACGTCCGTCGGCAACTCGACATTGCGCCAGCCGCCGACGACTTGCACCTCGACTCCCTGCCAATCCACCAAGCGAGCCGGCACGACTCGGTCCTCGCCGTAAACCAGCACTTCGTGCCCGATCGCCCCGGCGGGCGTCGCGATGAATGCGGCGGTACCCGTCCTGCGCGCGACAAACGAGACACTGGTTACCAGCCGTTCGCCGTCTCCCAGCATTCGCAAGCCGGCAAAGGCGCCCAGTTCATTCAGCAGGCCGGTGCGATCCACGTCGCCCGACCGGCCATTCGCGTACACGTCGTCAAACGCGATCGGATCCTCCGCCACGCCGACAACTCGCGCCGAATAAAAAATGTCTGCATAGGCCGCATAGACGCCGGCGCCGGAATTGCGGAGATCGTCGACGTACATGTTCAGCGTGAACGTCTCCCCGGCCTTGACTGTCGTCACGACTTGGCCGGCGGCATCGGCCGCCTCCAGCCGCACGCGGACAAGCGGATCGGAAATCTCCGGGTCCAGCGGAGGCGGATTCAACTCCGTGGTCTTGGCGAGGGTGACCCGGCTGCCCGTGTCGGTATCGGTGTCGTCCTCCGCAGGACGCCCGAAATACAGCACACCCAACGCAGCGCCCGGGTCGAATAGGTCGTGAACCTGAATCACTTCGCCGGAGATCGAGAAAAGCTGCTCTCCAATCCGGAGACTGCGGAGAATCGTACGATCATGTTCGATCGTTCCCAGCACGCGGATCTGAGGTAACTCGGCCGTGGTATCGACGCGGAACACCCACAGCTGAGACAGCCCCCGCGGCAACGAGGACTCGACGATACTGGCGTCGCGTTCCCGCATGATCGGCACCCCGGCGGGGAACCAAGTGTCGAGCGGGACGGCCAAGATGCGATGTTCGGGAAAGTAGCTGATGGCGTGATGATTGAAGAACGCTTCGGACCATGACGACACACTGCCAAACGACACGCGGTCGGTCAACTGCGGGTCGGCAAAGTCCGAGACATCGAACAGTGATACCTGAGGCGCAAGCTGGCGGCCGTTCACCACGTCGGCATCGCGGCCGAGCCCGATCAGGAACTCGCCTTCGATCATCTGCAAGTAGTTGGAGAACCCCGGAATCTCCAACTCGCCGATGACCTGCGGCGAGTTGGGGTCGGACAAGTCGATGGTGAACAACGGGTCGAACCAGACGCCGCTTTGAGGACCGAACGTGACCACGAACGCCCGATCTTCCAGGAAGCGGACACTGAACAACTGCTCGCCCGGCGCCAAGTCCTCGATCTGGCCGCTTCGCACGAGCTTTCCATCCACTTGTTCCAGCACGTACAGAGCGGTCGTGGCGTCCGCGCGCCAACCGCTGTGCGTGACAATCCTCAGAAAGTCGCCCCGCTCGTCAAGTGAAAACGCATTGAGTACCTGGCCCGGCACGCGGCCCCTTGCGGCCAGCGGAATCTGACCCTCCTCGGGGAGCAAAGCGAATTTGTATATCTCGCTGGATGCTTGCGGCGAAGACCAGTCCGCCGTCACGACATACAGATTTTGCGGCGAGACGTACACCGTGCTCGCCCAAGCGACCGGAACGCTCGCCGAGGCAGAAATCGCGGGCTGTTCGGCGCCGATGTCAAACGCCGTGATCGAAACCAGCTGATCCGCGCGCCCGTTCAGCGGCCGATACGTGGCGTCGGCGGCACTCAACAGGCCCGCTGCTATCGTGGTGCCCGCGCCGTCGCGAAGCGCATAATTGGGCAAGGCGAGGTCGAGCACCCGCGTGCCGATTCGCTGCCAATACTGGTCGCGAGTTTCGTAGACCCACCCGGATCCACCGCCGTCCGCACCGGGCCATGGCAGAATGCGGACGGCAGAATCCTCCTGAGGGTCGCGTTCGGAAGGCGCCGGATCGGGACCTTCCTCTTCCCCGACGGGACGCGCGGGCAGGATTTCCGGCGGAGGCAAGACGAACGGATGCCCCGAAACCAGGTACACGGTCTGACCGATCATCCGCGAATCGACGTAGTTCCCTTCGAGTTCCAGGCGGCTGATCAACTGCGGCGTTTCGGGTGCGGATACGTCGTAAACCGTCACCTCAAACTTCGGCTCGCCGCTCCCAGGAGGAAACCTCATCCCCACATCGGTCAAGGCCATTGCGGATTGAGAGATCACGGTCAACCGGTCATCACTCAAGTACAACGCGGCGGTCGGGCCTTCGCTCCCGAGCCGGGACAAGATTCGCATGTCGGCAGCTGATTGGGCATCGACGATCGTCACTTCCGACCCGACGCCGATGTACAAGTACCGTCCGTCCGTCTTGACCAGATCGCCCTCGTCCACGCCCGCGACCTGGATGTTCGTCGTCGAGTAGTCGCCTTCCTGCGCATCGGAAACACGCAGCTTGACCAGGGGATCGCCCGCGGTCGTCACCTCGAGCCAAGGCCACCATCCGGCATCCTGGCCGAATCGTTCGCCGTATCGCTGGTTTGCGTCCCGTACCAGAAACTGCTGCAACTCGTCCGCCGACGTGAATCGCTCGGGAGAATCTGCCGCCTCGGAGACCGCCGCCGTACCCGCGTCGGCGTTTGCGAACAGCCCCAAATCGCTCGCCAATGCCGCTGCGAGTTGAGCATCCAGAACGACGCGCGGTTCGAGCAATTCAAACGTCAATCTGCCGGACGGACGCCGATTTCGGTTCGAAAAGCTAGACATCTCAGGCAACCTCTGTGTCGAAATCATTAGAAAAGTCGGTGGGCAAGTAGCCGCAACCGGGTGAGTTTACCGTATTTCGCCCGTTGTAACTAGTGTTTCATGGAGGTTTTCCGCAATTCCAGACAGCGGATGGGCGCGGGGGGCCGCGCGGGGGGCCGCGCGGCGGTGGGAATCGCTTCGATCTATGCGCGGCGATGAAAGCCTCCGCCCCCGAGGTCCGCGGCGAAGTGGTCCGTGCCGCCACGGCGATCGGCGGGCCCGTGGCCGAGTATGCCATCTGGGATGTGCCCAAGACGAACGTGCCCATTGCCTGGGTTCGTTCGTCTTCTACTGGAGCGAGAAGCAGGAGACGACGCACACGTGGTACGGCCTGTTCTGCAACGGGCTGCAAACCGAGTCGCTCGATGTCATGCAGCGACACTGGACCGGCGGTTGGCCGGCCAACCGCGCTCCGGCCATTCAAGGGCCGCGGATCGACGGATTCAACGAGCCGCGTTCCGTTTGCCTGAAAGAGGCCCAAACCTACCGCGCCGAAGTCCAAGCCACCGATCACGAGGCAGACCCGTTCGTCTTCGCATGGGACATCCGGCCGGAAGTTGTGATCCCTGCCGGCTCCTACGCCGGCGGCCTGGAGAAGCCTGTCAAGCCGATCCCGGGATTGATCCGCGATCCAGCCGCTGCGAAGATCGGATTCACCGCGCCGTCGCAAGTCGGTGCCTATCGTCTGTTCGTAACCGTCAAGGACGGCAAAGGCCACCTCGCTTACGGGAATGTCCCGTTCCGAGTGGACCCGTGAATCCGACGGCAGGTCGCGGCAAATCTCCGTCGCAAGGATGTACCCGGCATTGACAAGTCTATCATGGCTTGTTAGACATGGGCGGTGGAGGCGAATAGATGCGATACGAACGTTTCCGGGCGATTGCCGACCGTCACAGCAAACTGATCGAACTGATCCGTGCGGGTGAATTCTCGTCTCCGATTCTGGCAGAGAAGCTCGTGTGCTCCGAGCAGACCGTTTATCGAGACATCGAATTCCTGAAGGAGCAAGGCTACTCGATCTGCGCAGTCCGGCTTGCCAAAGGATGGGCCTACAAGTTGCTCGGCGAATCCACAATGGTTGCGGCCGAGGAGGGAGCAGCGTTCAAATGACTGCCGCGCGCCAAACCGACTGGAAGACCGACTTCGGGATCGCCTCGAAGGTTCCGCCTCAGTTCTTTGCGGGCCCGGAAGATCTCGGGCCTACAACCCCCCAAGCACACCTGCTCCGCCGGGCGTTTGGACTGCTTAAGGTGGATGGCATCCTGTGCGCGGAGAACTCGCCACTGATCTATTTCAAGCGGATCAAGCAGATCATTCCCAGCGCCGTTCACGAGTTGCAGGGGCGTTTCTGGAACCACGGCGGGGCACCTGTTCTGGCACTGATCTCCGACGACCAGGTGCATATCTACTCCGGCATGAGTCGACCGGATGCCGTTCCACCCACAGAAGCGGATCTTTCCAGTTTGGTCACCATCCTTGACCGCGTCGGGACCAAACTCGAGGAGTTCCTGATCGGCGTCGAGTCGGGACAGTTCTTTCGCGAGCATCAACGCTATTTCGACCCAGCCCACCGCATTGACAGGGACTTGCTCGAGAACCTCAAAGACACCCGTGAACAGCTGGACGGGGCAACGGCCAATCGCGTTCCGGCGGCGGTACTGGACGCGTTGCTCTGCCGTCTCGTGTTCGCCTGCTACCTGTTCGACCGCGAGGTGATCGGGGCAGATTACCTGCACGGCCTGGGCATCAAGGACGCCGCTCACCTGCGAGACGTCCTCGGAGTTAGACGCGACGACGCGAAGGCGGCGCTGTACCGGTTATTCGGCAGGCTGGCAGACGATTTCAACGGCGACCTGTTCAGCGACGATCTGGCCAGCGAGGCAGACTTGGTTTCCGATCGGCACATCGAGGTTCTGGACGACTTCTTCCATGGGACGGCCGTCCGCACCGGGCAACGTGCCTTCTGGCCGTATGACTTCGGGTACATTCCCATCGAGACGATCAGCGCCATCTACGAGCGATTCCTGAAGACGTCGGACGATCAGGTGGGTGCGTTCTACACGCCTCGATTCCTGGCCGAAATCGTACTGGATACCGCCCTGGAGCGCATGCCGACGCTTCTCGGAAAACGATTTCTCGATCCTGCGTGCGGGTCCGGGATCTTCCTTGTCGGGCTGTTCAACCGGATCGCCGAAGAGTGGAGGCAGGCCAATCCTGCCGCCCGCAACGACACCAAGGCCAGGGAACTCATGCGGCTTCTGCGGGAGAGCCTGTTCGGCGTGGATGTGAACGAAACCGCCTGTCGGATCACCGCCTTCAGTCTCTACCTTGCATACCTTGACCAGCTTTCCCCTCGCGACATCCAGCAACTGCAGGAAAAAGGGCGTGCGCTGCCGTGCTTGGTGGTTTCCGAAGATCAGGCCGACGCGGCCACGGGAAACATCCGACGCGCGGACTTCTTTTCCGAATGCGAGCCGATCCCCAGGGACGTGGCGTTGGTTGTCGGTAATCCGCCGTGGGGAAGCGTTGCGACCCGTGCGACTCCGGCGGGCCAATGGTGCGACGCCCACGATCGGCCGCTACCGGACAAGCAGATTGCCGCCGCGTTTGTGTGGAAGGCCCCGGAACACATCGGCGACGATGGCCGGGTCTGCTTGGTCCTGCCGCATGGGGTGCTGTTCAACCACAGCACGACCGCGATCCCTTTTCAAAGGGCCTGGGTCCAGACGCATGCCATCGACCGCGTACTCAACTTGGCCGACTTCCAGCGATTCTTGTTCGAGAAGGCTGGACACCCCGCGGTCGTCGTGCGTTACTGCAAACCGCCGCCCGTCGTTGGAGCCCAACGAATTGAGTACTGGACTCCGAAGGCGGATTGGGCGGTGACGAAAGCAGAAGTAATCACCATCGCTCCTCAGGACCGGTCAACCATCACGGTGGGCGAGGTGCTCCGGGACCTTAACGGCCCCGACGCGCCACAGATCTGGAAGCAACGGTATTGGGCTACGCCGAGAGACTGGCGATTGCTGGACAGGTTGTCGTTGTACCCGAGGTTGAGAGATCACGTCCGGCGTGCAAGAGAGAAGGACACGACGAAACCTTGGATTATGGCCGTGGGTTTTCAGCCTCAGGGAAGTGCGGACGATCCGGAGAAAGCCGAGACAATTTCATTGCCTTCGCGTTGGTTCATCAACGCCTCAAATGCCGCGATTGACTTGTTATTGCTGACCAGAGATTGCATTCTTCTTGACGCCCCTGAAGTGACGGTCCGGAGCGGCTCGAACAAGATCACAGCGGTATTTCGCTGCCCGCACGTCCTGATGGGAAAGGGGGCAACGAGCACAGCGTTCGCGGACTTCGATGTTAGCTTCCAAGATGCCGTACGGGGCATCCACGGTCCGCAGAACGACCGAGATCTCCTCGCATTCTTGGCCGCCTACCTGCGAACGGGTCTGGCCAAGTACTTCCTCTTCCACACATCGTCGAACTGGGGAGTCAGCCGGCAAGAAGTCCATGTCGAGGAGGTACTTCGCTTGCCTTTCCCGCTTCCGGACGACCAACCCGACCCAAAGCGATCTTGGAACATCGTCCGGGAAGTGGCTCGCCTCGTTACTGACGTAGCGAAGCGGGCGGATGCGGATCTAGCCGACCGTCCCGGCATTATCCGGTCGGCCAGTGAGGCGATCGAGCCGCTTGTGGAGGAGTACTTCGACGTCTTGCCAATGGAAAAGCTCCTGATTAACGACACCAATACGGTCGTCATACCGAGCGTCCGCCCAACGAGGGCCCGTCCGCTGGTTCCCACCATCATGCCCGTGAAGTCGGCGCAATTGGATAGTTACCGCGACCGTGTCTGCGAAATGCTTAACGGCTGGGCCAGATGCGGGCGATTTGCCGTTCGGGGCCACGTTCGCAGCTCCGAATCGCTCGGAGTCGGCGTGGCCATTTTTGAGAAAATCGACCGCTCCGAAGCGTCGGCCCCCACGCCCAATACGAATGGCGACCTCCTGAAGACGTTGAACCGCTTGAGCAAAGTGGCCTCTCGAAAACACGCCGCCATCGATCTTGTGCGGGGCGTCATGGTCTTCGACCGGAACCGCCTCTATCTGGTCAAGCCGATCGGCCAGCGTTACTGGACTCAAACCGCCGCGATGAACGACGCAGACGAGATTGCCGGAACGATCCTGATGCGATCGCCGCAGGGGGATCTATGACGCCTTGGGGATCAACCGCCGAGTGGGTAGACCTGCTCGATTCTCAGGTACCCCAGATACTCGCCCTCGTCATTGAGACGTGGGACAAGCTGCCGCCTCCGGCGGGAAACGAGCGGGAAGATCCGGTCACAAACCGCCTGTGCTCGGCACTGCAACGCTGCCCAGATCGTGCTGCCTACCCGTTCCGCATCCAGCCTCAAGCCGTCATCCTGGAACCTGACTCCGGTGACGAATTGGGCCGTCTGGATATCGCCTTCCTCCCCTTCGTGCCGTCTGACGAAATCTACTTCTGCTTGGAATGTAAACGGATTAACGTCCGGACCGAGAATGGCATCCGCCCGTACTTCGCGGAGTATGTCCGCTTTGGGATGCTTCGATTCGTCAGCGGTCAGTATTCAGGTGCGGTTCGCCACGGCGGCATGCTGGCATTCGTCCTGGACGGTGACGTACCCGCTGCAATTGTCGGCATCCAGGACAACGTCAAAATGCAACACAGAAATCTCGGCATGGACGCACCCGGTGAACTTCAGACGTCAACCGTTCTCCAGCCCGAACCCCGCGTTCGTGAAACTCGCCACCGCCGCGGACAAAGCCCTGACATGTTCGTGATCCATCACTTGTTCATGGC
>Ga0351873_10215_pt1 | contig 14705 bp, 9 predicted proteins | sample TotcelFGM3001N11_FD_206764 | JGI IMG/M metagenome (GOLD analysis project Ga0351873, IMG submission 206764) | Enriched cells from coal bed in the Powder River Basin, Montana, United States - Total cells FGM rep2 HSBNCT.FGM.300.1.N11 ... | reverse complement strand
CGACGATGTTCACCGCTACCGGCCGGGCCATGCGTTGGCCGAGGGGCTGATCGCTTCGGCCAGAGGGCGTGCGCTGCCGCCGCGGGAATTGATCCTGGACTACGAGCGCCGCGGTGCCCGCGTGTCGCTAGTCGAGCGGCTGCGGGGCCGGTCGGGGTGGTTGTCTGCGGAGCAGTTGGCGGTGGGATCAAGATGCTTCATGCAAGCCGCCAGCGCTGCTGCGACATATATTGGCGGATCGGGGCAGTGCCGGAAGCGATTTGCGAACAACTGCAACTCGCGCCGTTCTACGAGAAGCACATCGCCGTCGCCGGTTTCTTTATTCTCGAAGCTACCGTCCCGGACCACGCTCTGCGCGAATTCAACACCACATCCAATGGGTAGTCAGTACGGCAAAATACCCCACATGTTGGGCAAGAAGGTGCGAGTTCATTATCGATACTGCACTTAGCCCGCATTTCTCATCACATCTGAAAATGTGACGGGGCGAACGCCGCGGAGCGGCGTTTTTTGTTGGGGCGGCTGTTCGTAGTCGCTACACCGCTGGGGTGCGCGTCGCGTTGGTGCTCCTGGCCACGTTGGGACGGCGTTTCGCACCGTTTTTGACGCCGAAACGGCCGGTTCGCGGCCGCTGGCGCGTACCCCGATCCGACCGGCTTCGCCATCGCTTCGATTTTCTCCGTTTTTTTCCCGTAGCTTAAGTCGGCACGTCACGTAACCGCCAGACGCGGCGGATCGTCACCGGCGAAAGGCGAATCTGGAATTCTGGGGACACCTTTGGAAAACTTCTCGGCGGCGCGGCGGAGGTTCGACAACACTTGGCCGAACAACTCGCGGTATGGGTAACTGCTCGAAATATGAGTCCACACGCGGCGGGTGGTGACCTGGATCAGGGCGCCAATCTTGAACAGACGCGTGCGGATCGTCGGGCATTGAGCTTGCGAAAGCTCCGTTTCCGCCAGCCCGAAACGACGAAGCAGCATGCACAGGACGTATGCGAACGAACATTGGTACAGACGGATTTGGTTCGCTCGCATGGCCTCGCACGGCAGGCTTCCCGCGAACAAATACTTCTGCTCCTTGATCCGGTTCTCCGCGTCGCCACGCGGGCAGTAACCCTCTTCGTAAGCCGTGCGTCCGTCGAGTTCCTCCGCCGCGCGCGACAGCACCACGAACCGTACGTTCGACTTTCCTTCCCAACTTGCTTGCTCCAAAAGCCAATCCGCCGCCGTGCGGGCCGCGGCTGCCTGCGTTTGCAAAGTCTCCGCACGCTGCTCCGCCTTCGCCGCCGCACGTCGCTCTTTGCGAGCCAACACCTCCGCGCGTTGGGCCTGCTTCCGAGTCGTCTTGGCATCGGCCCGCAGGGATTTCGCGCGCTCGCTGTGATCGCGAGGAGCCGCGGCGGCCATCGTTTCCGCCAGGCATGCCAGCCGTTGGGCTCGCCGCTGTTGTCCGTCGGCAGTGGCCGTTGCGGTGGCTGCCGCGGATCGCGCCTGCGCCAAATGTTGCTCCGCCTGCACCGCACTCTTTTCGGCAGTGGCCACCGCAAAGGCACTCACGGAATCTCCCGTTGGTCCCGGCAAATGCTCCACTTTCGCCACCACACGCCGCTGCTGGCTCCAACTGTCAAGCGTGCGATAGGAGATCTCCACGAACGTCCGAGGCGGCTCCTGTGGCGGGCCGCTGTTTTCATCCGACTGCTTCGCGGCGGCAAATTCCGCGGCCATCTGACGCTGAGCCTCTTGCACCTCGTTCATCAACCGTGCGTTGCTCGGCATCCCGACAATGAACTTCAGACCGGGCGTCGCTTCACACCAACTCATGAGGCGGTCGTCGCTGAAATGCCCATCGCCGCGGATGGTGATGCCGACGTCCGGCCACCGCTGACGAATTCGCGTCACGATCTTTGGCAGCAACTTCATCGCTCCGGACATCGCACCGACGTCGCCCGGACGCAACTGGGCGGCCAGCAGAAACTCGCCGCAAAACACGTACTGCGGCAGATAGCAATAGCCGTCGTAATGTTTCTGGAAATGGCGACCCAGTTGTTGGCCGAACGTTTCCAGGTTGGTCGGGTCGATGTCGAGCGTGATTTCCTCGGGCGGCGAGTCATGCGCGTCGAGAAACACATCGACCAGCAAATCGGCCAGCCCGTCGAGATCGGCGACGATTTTGCAATAAGGCGAATCGGGATCGGCTCCGACCTTGGACAACTCGAGCCGATTGAGCGTACTCTTGCCGGCCATCGGCTTGCCGCGGTCGTCCGGACGGCGTCGCTGCTGACCTTCCGGATCTTGCTTGCCCACGCAAGCGGCGATCAGGGCGTCAGTCCGCAGCCGATCGTGGTCATTCAAATCTTCGTAGCCCAAGCAGAGCCCATAAATCCTCTGCCTGACCAGATCGAGTACGGAATGTTCGCTCGCCTCTGGATCGCGATGATCCGTAAAACAATCGGCGTACCGTTCTAGTACACGGAATATCCGATCGACCTCGGCGACCAGCGGCACGCCACCGTCGCTGACAATATTCCCACCGTCAAAATCGGCAATCAGCACCCGCCCGCTCAGCCCGTGGAATTCGATCCGTGATTCGTTACACAGTGTTTGCACGAGGAAACCTCCATGATTTGTCGTAACTGGTCGTCGCAAAAACAAGTTATGACAAATCTGGGGGCTTCGCGCTAGCCGGGGTGATGAGAAATGCGGGTTAGTATGTAATACGTACTCTCTCACTTTCACATCTTTTCTTCAATCTCCGGATAATGACAAAAACAAACAACACAATTCAAAATCGCGCGCACAAAAGTATTTCCACGACACCGGAGTCGGCGAGCGCGCACACAAAAGTATTTCCACGAAACCGGAGTTGGCGAGCGCGCACGAATGTAATTTCACGACACACCGGGCGTCGGTACGTTATCACCACTCCGGTTTTCCGAAACCGGCGGATACGAGAGCGTCGCGACAGATCTGGGTCGCTTTCGCCCCGAAGTTCGAGAACTTGCCGACGTCCTCTCGTGTACACGCCGCCAACTGATGCGCGTAGATGATATCGTGCTCTCCGAGTTCGTTCAAAGTTCGGACATCCATCAGGGGAATGTCCGACAGCGAGACCAACGGTACCCGACGTCCGTGAAGGAAAGCAGTGGTTTCTTCAACGTCGGGCTTCTTCCGGCGTCGGCGGCGTTTCGGCCCCGTTAACATTTCCGCCTTTCACATCCTTCACCGCCTTGTGGATTTCCGAGGCGGTCGCCGCGACCTGGCCGGCGTACTTGACCTTGATAGACCTTGCCGATCTCGCCGAACACCGACGTGAATTGCAGCTGGCAGATCTCGACTTCGGCGTACACGCGGGATGGATAGGTGACCGTGATCTCCAGGGTCCAGGTGCCGCAGAACCCGAGGTCGCCGTAACCGGCAGTTGAATGCACATTCAAAACGAATCGCCCAACAGACGACCGCCTTAGATTCGGGGGATGCGGGTGGTCGACGCCCTGGACATCCTCTTGGCCGGCGGCGAGCAGGACTCCAGCTACGCGAAGTTCCGCTGGATGGTCCGCAACTATGCGTGGACATCGTACAGCCGGACGTGATTTACAACGGCGGCTTCATTCGCACCTCCCGTGTGGCCCGGAAGATTCTCGAAAAGCGTTTGTCAGCGCCGACACGATTGCCGGCGCAGCAGCTCGCTGCCAATACATCCACGGAAAACCAGACCGTGGCTACGGCGTGCGCATTCTGCCGCCGAAACCAGCGGCAGAACACTCGCACCCGTTCGGATGGGATTGGCCGCAAGGCACAGCGATTCCGCCGCTTAGGATGTCCAGCTGCCTACTGGCTATTGCGTCTTCTGCCGCCGGAAAGTTGCTTCATAAAACCGATGGCCATCCGAGGGGCCGCTGCAGAGGTAGCGCCTGCATGTTATGTGGACCCCGTAAAACGCCTACCCAGTCGGGGGAAACTAGCTGCAAAAGCTTGTCAGGGAAAGGCTTCTTCGTTACGCTCATAGAGTGGCGGCTGAGCGATATGCCGCGGAAAGCGGCGTCGTAATTAGTTATTGGCACCGCAGAATTAGAAGTTATGCCCAGTGGAGAACACACCAAATGTCACGCATTTTGCCCTTGGCGCTGGTCTTCGTTGCATGCGGTGCCGCGACACTAACCACGGCCTTCGGACGCACCTGGACTGACCGTCGAGGACGCAAGGTGGAGGCCGATTTGGTGGCTGTCGTCGACGGTAAGGTCAGGATCAAGCGCGCAAATGATGGCAAGGAATTTGACGTCCCAATCGACCGATTGAGCGACGCCGATCAGGCCTTTGTCCAGTCGCAGGCGAAATCGAACGAAGCGCTCGCAGCCGCCCGTGAGCAGACGTTTGCTGATGGTAAGCTCTACTTTGTTTCGCGGCCGGATACCGGCCGCGTTGAGTCCGGGGACGGACTTGTACGAATGGTGATCGGGCTAGATTACCAACTCAAGCCGGACAGCAAACCACCCGATGAGCCCTTTTCAATTGTTATGGCGTTTGCAGTGAAGGACACCGACACTGGACAACTATACGAACATAAGGGCATCTGGACGCCGCAGGAATTGAAGGACTTGAAATCCGGGCGAACGGGTGCCGTGCTGCTCGGTGCTTCATCGTTACGAGGCGAGGGAAACGCCACGCTCTATCTCACCAAGAAAGAAGATAATGAAACGCCCATCTCCAACAAGATTTCTGTTCCCGTTCTGTTCAAATAACATCCAATGGTAATGAAGGCGTGCTGGGCATAACAATCAAATGCAGCCGACGAACATGGCCCGTCGGCTTCGGTTGTAACTCCGTCCTTCAGCGGGCCATGTTCGCGGCTGATTTGAAACGTTATTTGGCACCAGACGCATGACTGCATACCGACTCAGCGCGACAACTCAGGATGACGCCACGATCTGCGGGCAAATCGGCGGGACACCTCATCTTCCAGCATCCGGTAACTGGCCTCGCTGTCGAATTTGCGCGTCGGACATGATCGCCTTTCTCGATCTCGTTCTTCCCCCATGCGATTCAGCCCCGTTCCAACCTGGAAGCCGTTTACAGGTATTCGCCTGTCGCGAGCATGACGATATTGCAGGAACAATCTATTCCGACTACTCAACGTTTGATTCGACCAGTCGCCAACAAAAGCTTCCACCGCAGTTTTGGAACATTACTGACGGCCATTATCTCTTGCAACTCTTGCCTCCGTCAGCACGGACTTCTGAATCGCAACAAGAATCGAGGCTGATTCCTCAGCTTGTATCCGCATCGCCAACAGAGGACGACGTGGAAGACGGGTTCAAAATGTACGGTGAACCATTTTGGCTGCAAGATGCGGAGCCGCACAGTTGTTCGTGTGGCGCTCCGACGAAGCTTTTGCTTCAGATTCCAGATGGTCATGGCTTCCAAATGGCCCATGGCGCTGAACCACAACCGAACTCATTTTCAAACGCCGAATACTGTATATCCCTTGGCAACCAGCTCTACTTGCTCGGTTGCTCGAGACAATGTGATCGACTTGCACTTTGGCCTGTGCTCCAAAACTGACAAGCCAAATAACCAAGCGTTGGACGTGCGGACTGGAAATGGTTTGATGACAAGCGGGTGTGAACCCCGCCGGAGTAGCTCCTAGCCAGAGGCTCCGTATCAAGTGTTGCAGCGTTGGTATAAGGGCGGCAAAGTGGGTGGTAACCAGACACTCCCCCGAAGTCCAGCGTTGAAGCGTACACAGAAAGGACGCGAGGATGAACGGACCGGGCGTGGCCGTCCGGCTGTGAATGGTATTGAGCTCCGAAATCTTTGTATCTATCGGATCCTGCCCAGGGTGTGTGCATGCCTGAAGGCAACATCGGTGACCGCGCCATGGCGAGCGGGCATCGGAGACCCGGAGTCGAAGGCCCATTCGCGTGTCACATGATGTCAGCAAGGCAACCAGTGAGATCCCCAGAGTTCTTGATCTGCCGTGACATACCCCTCACGGAGGATCGAGTATGCCTAACAAGCCTCACAAGCAAGGACCGCAAATGACTTTGAGGAATTCGGATGACCGAATAGTACCGCTGAAGCGCGAAGACCAATCGCGGGGATCGAAGCCGGGTAACGCCGGTGCAGGGAAGGCGGTCAGGCCATCACGCGATTCAGACGACCCATCGCCCACACCCAGTGGTGGAAAATCGGTGCTGGACCGGCTGGATCGCATCACCAAACGAGCGGAATCGCATCCGGAGGAGGCGTTCAATAACCTCTTCTCGCTGCTCAACGACGAGCTGCTCTGGGATGCTTTCCGGAAGCTCAAACGAGACAAGGCACCGGGGGTTGACGGCGTCACGGTGGATCAATACGAGGAGCACTTGCCGGAGAACCTGCAAGACCTGTTAGCCAGATTGCACCGGGGCGCGTACCACCCTCAGCCCAGCCTGCGTTGCGACATCCCGAAAGGGAACGGCAAAACGCGCCCGCTGGGCATCGCCTGCGTGGAGGACAAGATCGTACAGCGTGCGGTCGTGATGATCCTGGAGCGGATCTACGAGGTGGATTTCTACGACATTTCGTATGGTTTCCGTCCGGGACGGTCCTGCCATCAGGCGCTCAGTGTGCTCGGTCAGATCATCGGCACGCGGAAAGTGAACTGGATTTTGGACGCAGACATCCGTGGCTTCTTCGACAACGTTTGTCATGAACGTATGGTCGAGTTGCTACGCCAACGGATCGCCGATCCGCAGATGCTTGCTCTGATCGGGCGCTTTCTGAAAGCTGGCGTGATGATCGACGGTCGCCGCGAGGACACCGACGAGGGAGTCCCGCAGGGCTCGGTTCTTTCTCCCTTATTAGCCAACGTTTATCTGCACTACGTTTTGGACCAGTGGTTCGAGCGAGAGGTGAAACCGCGGCTACGAGGGGAAGCGTACATGATCCGCTACGCGGACGATTTTATCTGTGCGTTCGAGCTGGAGTCCGACGCGAGACGCTTTCAAGCCGTGTTGCCGAAACGGTTGGCCCGGTTCTCGTTGGAGGTTGCCGAGGAGAAAACGCAACTGCTGCGGTTTGGTCGCTTTGCCCGGCGCGATTGCCAGCGTCTGGGCGAAGGGGCGCCGGGGACGTTCGATTTCCTTGGTTTTACCCATTACTGCGGTCAGAGCCGCGCGAAACGGTTCAAGCTGAAACGGAAGACGGCCAAGAAGAAATTCCAGACGAAGGTACGCGACTTAAAGAACTGGCTCCATCTGCACCTGACGACCCCGTTGTCGGAAGTGTGGGCGACTTTGAATGCGAAGCTTCGGGGACACTATCAGTACTACGGAGTCAATGACAATTGGCCCTGGCTGATGAAGTACCGGGGCATGGCCAAACGGCTGGCATTTCGCTGGCTGAACCGGCGCTCGCAATCGAAGTCGAAGAATTGGAAGGAGTTTTACGCGTACCTGGATCGCTTTCCCTTGGCCTCGCCGCGAAAGCTGACGGACCTGATTGCGATGACCCGGACACGGTGATCGGTTGTTGGTGAGAAGTGATGGTTGGGAGCCGGATGCGTTAACAGCGCTCGTCCGGTTCTGAGAGGGGGTTGGGCAGCAATCGACAGGGACGAGATATTGTGACACCACCAGAGGAAACGGGTGGCAACAGGGAATACGAACTTCGTCCTAAATCGCAGAGCCCCAACCCTACTCGCCCGGAGCCGCGATCCGGTCTTGGAAAATGGTAAGCGTCATCGTCGCGGCCCGGTGAGAATGGTCGTTCGTCTGGGCGATCTGCCCGGCCCCGCGGACCACCCCGGTGCTTGCCACCGTGGAGCCATGTTCTGAACCAGACGGAGTGTCCGCCCTCCGCCACCAGCCCGGCTTGTCCGGGTGGGGCGATGTTCTTGCGGCACTCGGTCGGCACCGGCACTGACGTGCAGATTGGCAGCGGCGGTAATGGCGTTTGAACACCGCACCACGCAGGCAAGCTGCGTGGTGGCGGGGCTGCGCTTTCGCGGGAAGTATTTCTGGTGCTGAACATCGCTCGACGGAGGCAAGCTCCGCTGTGGCGGCAAGAGTTCCGTTGGGCAAATCCTTCAGTTCCCATGATCATCGGTTTTGGTCGCGTCTGTCCGCTATCGTATTCCCGGCGTCGACAAAACGTGCGCGTCCTCGCGCGAAACCAGGCCATCCCGGCGATGGTTGCCCGGGACCGAAGCCCCCGGTGCGACGGCCCCCGCCGAAAAAATACTTGCCGTTGCGTCCCGTGCGCGATACGAGAACCGCCGTCGCGACGGGCGGCGGTCGCCCGTGCGGTCGCAGACAGCAGACGAACGGTGCCGACGAACCGGATGCAATCGAGCGGCGGTTGCGCCGTGCGGAATGGTTGGTCAACCGTCGCCGCCCGGTTACGCCAAACGTACAGAAGACGCAGTGGCGTCAGACGGTGAAGGAATGCTCGATTCGATTGCACCCTATGTCCGCGAGCGTCTTGGCTACTATGTGTACTTGTACGTCGATCCGCGCACGAACGAGCCCTTCTACGTTGGCAAAGGCCAAGGCGAGCGTGCTATTGCCCACGAGAGACGCAACGTCTTTACCCATACGACAAACGATCCAACCTTTGTCCTGGAAGATTGCCGCATGAGGCCCCTGTCCCGTCCCGCGTAGAAGACCGGTTGCGCCCTTTTCGGACGGGCACTAATTAGTATCCCCGATGGCTTGCCGGCACCGTGCGAGGGCCTGGATCAAAGCGCGGCGGGTGGATTCTTCGGGATAACCCTCGGCCAGGGCAGCGAGGGCGTCCGCATCGGATGGATCGGCCAGTCGGCCCAGGGCCTCGGCCGCGGTGTGGCGCGTATCCGGCGCGTTGTCCAAGTTGCCGACCGTGGCCATCAAGATTGGTACGGCTTGGCGATCGCCGATCCGGCCCAGCGCCCACGCAACCGCAGCGCGCCAGCAGGGCGTCAAATCGTTATGCAAGAATAATACGCCCGGCCCCAGCGGATCGGGATGCCCATCGGCCGCTTCGGGCGGCGAATGCTCGAGCACCGATACCAAGGACGCGGCCGATTCCGGAGCGGCCAGATTTCCCAACGCTCGGGCGAGGAAAAAGCAAACCCAGTGCTTCAACGGCAGTTCATGCACCACGGGAATGCCTTTGTCGAAGACCCGCGGGATCGTGACCGGTTGAGCCTGATACCGCTGCAAAGCGGCGAGAATCGCCGGCGCATATTTTGGATCGCGGACGACCAGAGACAGAACTTGTGCCGCCCGGATCTCCGGTCCGGGATGGCCGCCCCAGCAACGGTGCGTGGTCGAAACGGCCTGCTCCCAAACGGTGTCCCGCGCGGCTTGCTCGTCGCCCAGGAGGGCCAAGCACGTCTCGGTCACCGCCGCTTCCATTGCGTGGCGGCGGAGCACGCGGCCGGTGATCGTCTCGCAATCGTCGTTTTCCAACAGCAGGGCCCGATCCTGGTCCACGGGCAACGCCCGGATCAGATGCGGCAAAATCGCCTGGGCGCGGGTCGAGCCGAGGGCGTCCAGGGCGGTGGCGATCAAGTAGTGGACGGGCGACGCGTGACAGGCCATCAGCGCCGGATGATCGCCGTACCACAAGGTGTACTTGGGATATTCGTCCAACGCGGCGAATGCCTCGATCAATGCGGTTTCCGCCTCCGGCGTGCCGATCCGCCCCAGCGCCTCGACCGCCGCCTCGGCCAGAAACAAATTGCCCGTATTTGGATGGTTGTGCTGGGCCAGAGTCTCGGCCAGCAGCGGCACCGCGGCGGCGTCGTGCAAATAGCCGAGCGAGCGGGTGACCGCCTGCAGCGTCCGCGGATTCACTTCGGACAGCGAATTGAACCGCGTCCCGTCCACCTGATGGGTCTTCTTCCATTCCGGATACGGATTGACATCGCGGTGCTCCGTCAAATAGCCGCGCAACGGAGCACAGGCTGCCGCGCTGCCGATATGCCCCAGCGCGACGGCAGCTCGGCGAACGACATCGCGGTCGGGATCGGCCAGCCGCGAGATCAACTCCTGCTCGATGGCGTCCCAGGCATGCTCGTCGAACCAGCACCGCCAATTTTGGACCTGGCGCTGCCGCTGGTCGCTGGCCACGAATGCATTAAACTCCTCGGCGTGGCCGGTCAAGTTTTCCAAGGCCACTGCGGCGGCTTGAGCTACCAGAGGCTCGCGATCGGCCAGAGCGTCCAGCAGCGGCGGAACCGAATCGCGCGTGCCGCACGTGGCCAGCGCCATCGCGGCGGCCACACGCAACTCGCGCAGGCGGTCGCCCAGATGGGCCGCCAAGGCCGGCGCGGCGGCCGGATCGCGGAATACGCCCAGTCGGGTTGCGGCGGAGATCTGTCGCGCGGCGGTATCACTCGGCACCCCGCGCCTGGCACTCGTGGGCCACGTCGCGGCCGCCGCAGCAATCTGCGGCAGGTCACCCGCGCCATGCAATTGGGCGATCAGTGCCGCCACTTCGCCGCCGCTGCCCGGCGGATCGCTGGAGCGGTCGTGGCGGTCGATCCCGGCAACTTCGCGGTAGCGGTCGAACTGCAATTCCATCAGCCCGGTCACCGCGGCGTTATTGCCCCGGAACCGCAACGGCTCGCCGCCGCCGGTCAGCCGCAACGGATGGCTCCGCAACGCTTCGGGCATCGTTTCCGTGCGCAGCGGCGCCACCTGGCGGTCGTGATGACAGCCGATGCAACCCCGCCGCTCGCCGGGCCGCACGTAGATCCAAGACATCTCGTTCAATTCGGACCGGCCTTCGGCATCGACCGCTTGCAGCGCGATCGGCGTATCGGCCGGCACTTCGACGGCGAACGAACCGTCAGGCGCCAGTGGGACGGTGCCCAAGTCGCTGACTTGGCTGCCCGCATGGACGATGTACGAATGCGACGACCGGACCGTCAGGCCCGCACCGGCCAGCACACGGATGGCCCGGACATGCGGCCAGCCGGCCGTGGTCTTCTGGGTGTACCGCGCGTCCTGGCAGAACAGGACACCCGTCGCTTGGGGATCGCGTTCTCGACTCGGATCTACTTTGGTGGCCAACTGCACCGGTCGAGGCCGCCTTCCCAAGTAGACCGGCGAATGCAGCGGCTGGCCTTCGGAGGTGTACAGCACGGTCAGCTGCGGCGGCCGGCTGTCCGGGTCCAGGATCGCAATCTTCTCGTAACTCTGCTCCTGGATGATCTTCGTCTCCTTGCCCTGCCTGATCTCGCGCGGCACATTAACCGCGGTGGTACACAGCAGCCGGCCATCGGGCAGCGCCGCCACGTCGCCAGCGGCGATCGACATGTGCTGAAGGTGCTGGGCGGGATAACCGAGCTTGCCGACGGTGATCCCGGGTGCAGACAGGAACGCCACCCGGCCATCGGGCAGCGGGGCCGGGCTGCCGCACACATACGCCCGCAAGCGGCCCCCATATTCGGGCCGGTTGTTCAGGCCGAATTCCGTGTAGCCGCCGGCACCATCCGGATGGATCGCGTGCAGCAACGTCTCGACTTTGCCGCGGTCGAAGAAGTTGTCCGAACGGATGAACACGATCCGCCCGTCGGCCAAAACCTCCGGCTCGTTATCGAAAATGATCGTGTGCGTCAGCGGCCGCACGTCGTTGCCGTCGGGGTTCATCACGTACAGTGACCGGGACGGCGGGTTGTGATACTCCTCGAACCGCCCGATCCGCGTCGAGGTGAACGCAATCCGTCCGTCGGGCAGTTCCACCGGATCGATATCGTGAAACGGGCCGTCGGTCAGCCGCAGGGGCGGGCCGCCGGCGGTCGGGATCCGATAGATATGGTAGAACGGCTCGTCCTCATACGCCATCGCGACGAGAACTGCATCCCCGTCGAATGTCACGCTGGGCGAGCCGAGGGCTCCGCGGCCGGCATCGGCCAGCAGCCGCGGTCGAGCGTCGGGCCGGGCCGGCGCTAGCGCGTACAGCTTGCGGCCGACTTTCATCGGCGCGGGCAAATCGTGTTCGGGAAACGCGCGGCTCTTGCGGGGATTGAAGATCGTCACATTCAGGCTGTCATACGCCGTGCCTTCGCGGCCGGGCGTGCGATACAAGCTGCAGTCGTCGGCGACAAACACGATCGCTTCGGGCGAGGTGAAATCGGCCTCAGGTTCCACTTCCACGACGGGACCGACCTGCCCTTGCCGAGCTGCTTGCTGGCGAACGTCGAGGGCGGCTTTGGCCACCGCGCCCACCGACTGGCCGCCCGGCGCGGCCGTCGGCGGCATGGTGACGCGGCCCCAGGGGCGCGCGCCGAAGTCGCCGACCACGGCCGCCCGGCCCCATCGCTGGTCGTCAAACTCCGGCTGCTGCCAGTTGGCCGCCTCGCGCAGATTCGACTTCCATGTCTCGCCGCTGGCCAAGACGATCTTCTGGCCGTCGGCCAATTCGGCAACGAACTTGACGATCAGCCCCGCCGGACCGGGCAGTGTATTGATCCCTTCCGCCGCCACTACGATCCGGCCCGGTGCGATCAGGCCGGTCACGTCCCAGCGCCGGGCCTGCTGCCAAGCGCTGTTGCCGGTTTCACTTTCGCCGACCGGGCTTCCATTCAGGTACAGGATGAACATGTTGTCACAGGTCGCGATCAACTCGGCGGATTTTAAGGGCGGATTTTCCGGAACGTCCACCTCCGCGCGGAAATAACTCGCACCCGCGCCCGGCGTCGCCGCTTCGGAGCCGGAGGACCAGATCCACTTCGCCCCCTCAAAGCCGATCGCCGCCGATTGCGCCGCCGAGTTCGAGTGGAACACCACAAGTCCGGTCATCGCCAGGAACAACGCGCTCGCTCTCATCCGTCGTCTCCAATTGCCGCCGTCTGTCCAAAAAACCTGAGCCTCAATGTCCGTGGAATGTAGGCCGGTCCTAAGGCGGTGTCAATCAGACACGCCGCCGCATCCCCATTTCTGAGGCCATGCCGTGCAAGAGCGTCCCGCGCATGCTACCATTTTCCACAGGCTGGCAGCCTGGGCTTCGAACAACTTGCCGCGGCCTTTGGCCTCCACCAACAGTCGTTTCACGGCAAGCCGAAGGCGTTCCTCACACGCCGCAACCGTTGCGTACGAGACTCATGGCGCTTTCTCGCAGATCACTTGCTGTCGTTGCTGGCATCTTGACGATGCTTGCCGCCGCCCGTGTGGGCGGAATTTCGGGCTTGCTCGTACCTGTACGGGTTGCCGGTGCTTCGATGGCGGAAACGCTGCGGGGAACCCATTATCTGTTGCACTGCGACGACTGTGGTTTTCCGTGCCGATTCGATGCCGATTGGGCGCCGACGGCCGACCGGGCCGTGTGTCCCAACTGCGGGTATGTCATGAACGAACTATGCAGGGCGGTGTTGCGGCCGGGCCGGCAGGTTCTGATCGACCGCTGGGCTTACCGATTCCGTCCGCCCTGCCGCGGGGATCTCATTGCCTTTCGCTCGCCGCAGGATCCTGGCTACTGGGAGGTCAAACGGGTCGTGGGTCTGCCCGGCGAACGGATCTCGATCCGCCGCGGTGACGTCTACGCCAATGACCGGATCGTGCGCAAGACGTTGCGGCAGCTGCGCGAGGTGGCCGTGCTGGTCCACGACAGCGGCTTCGAGCCGAGCCCGGCTGGCGGCTTGCCGCCTCGTTGGCTGGCAGCCGCGACTCGCGAGGCCGCCTCCGACGCACTGGTCTATCACCACTGGCGCTGCTTCGCCTCGCCGTTGCCGCGCAGCGCCGAATCTCTCGTGCTGGACAACTACGGCTACAATCAGAACGAATCTCGGCAACTGCACGCCGTGCGCGATCTGATGCTGGTCTGCCGCTTGCGTACCGGTGGCGGCAGCGGCACGCTGCACTTGCGGCTCGCGGACGGCGACGATTGGTTTCGAGCCGAGCTCGAACTCGAAACGCATCAGGCGAATCTGTATCACAATGAGCGGCGCATCCTGACGGTGTCTTTGCCGCACGCTGCCTATGCCCGGGACGTGAAACTGGAGTTCGCGTTATGCGATCGGCAAGTCCTGTTGGCGGTCGACGACCAGTCGTTGGTTTGCTGGCTTTACGATGTCGCCCCCGGCGAGGAACGTCGAGCGATAAACGGCCCGGGAGAGGACCGCCGGTCCGCGGTGCCGGTCGCCGAGCAAGTCCGTCGACGGACCCAGACCGTGGGGATTGCGGCGGACGGTACATCGCTCGAAATTCGCCGACTACAGGTGTTTCGCGATCTGTATTACTTGGATCCGCAGGGCCTGGGTCGCGACTGGACGGCGGCCGACTTAGGCCGCAACGAGGTGTTGGTGCTAGGCGACAACGTGCCCGTCTCGCGAGACAGCCGCCATGGCGCGTCGGTCGGAGTGCCTCGCGAGCGGTGGCTGGGCCGAGTCATCCCGCTGCCATCGGTTCTCGCCCAGACCGGGTCGGCGCAGGCGAATCCTACGCCGAGCCGGTTGACGTTGAAGAATTGAAGGTCGGCGGCACGGTCGGCACAGGGGTCGCCGGACATGGCCGTGTCTGCAACCATCAATCCCCACGCGCCATCAGCCAAAGGTCGAGCTGTGTCTTTGGCACCAGGCTTTTGGCTGCAATCCTGAACCCAAATCGTTCGTAGAACGCCACGTTGTCGACGTTCATCGTGTCTAGGCAACACGGCATTTGTTCGCTGTCCAACCGGGCGAGCATGGGATTCACAAGGGACGAGCCGTATCCCTTCCCTTGATGACGTGGATCGACGCCG
>Ga0351873_10026_pt3 | contig 15053 bp, 9 predicted proteins | sample TotcelFGM3001N11_FD_206764 | JGI IMG/M metagenome (GOLD analysis project Ga0351873, IMG submission 206764) | Enriched cells from coal bed in the Powder River Basin, Montana, United States - Total cells FGM rep2 HSBNCT.FGM.300.1.N11 ... | reverse complement strand
GAAGTCTGCTTTGGGGTTGTTCCGGGGATGGTGACTTCAAGGTTGCTAAAGTCAAAGGGCAAGTCACTCATCAAGGCCAACCTGTGGCTAACGTCCTAGTTCAGTTGATACCCAAGTCAACGAGTGAGGGCGGCATGAGCGGCAAGTCGGCAATCGGCACGACAGACGCGAGCGGGAATTTTGAGCTATCGACTTACCAGCCTGGCGACGGTGCCATAATCGGTACGCATTCCGTCAGTGTCGGTTCGCAAGATCCGGAAAAGTCTCTTCCGGGGCAAGTTCCAGATGGATTCACCTTCGAGGTCACCAAAGGCCCTAACGAACTGCGGATCGACTTGGTTCCTGGGGCCGGCGGTGCCGATGGTCCTGCCGGAGGTTGATTTATGGCGCGTGCCCGGTGACCTGGGAGCGTGCGATTGGCTCGCGCTGCTTGTCAGGACGAAATGTAATGGGTTGTTGTATCATTCCTGTTCTTTTTAGCAAAAGGTTAAGCCATGACTCGTCAACGAAGCAGTCGAGGTTTCACTTTGGTGGAACTGCTGGTGGTGATTGCCATTATCGGAATCCTGGTTGCACTCCTGCTGCCGGCCATCCAGGCGGCACGCGAGGCGGCCCGACGTACTCAGTGTACGAACAACCTGAAACAACTGGGAATCGCATTTCACAACTATCATGACACCCACAAGACACTGCCCTCGGGCAGTATCTCCGTCTTCGTTCGAGACGGGCAATGGGCGGGTGGCTTGACCGCCGCCCCGGCCACCGGCAACGACGCTACCCTGTGGAGCGCCTTCATTTTGCCGTTTGCCGAACAAGGGGCCTTGTACGACCAGATCGTCGATATGGGGTGGTTCGTCAATTGGGATGACAATGGTCCCAACGAGGCGCTGCTGGGGACTCGTCTGCCGATGTTTCAGTGCCCCAGTGCGCCGGAAATTGCCCAAATCTATAATAATCAAGGCGTCGAGACGCGTGTGCCAGGCAATTACGGCGTCGTCGTTTCGGGGTATGTAGGTTACGTCCAAGCTGCATGGACCAATCAACATCTGGATGACGGCGCACGCGTCGGGGACATGCAGGACGACTATCGGCACGATGGGCCGATTCATCTAAGGAACGGTTCTCGCTCGATGGCGGTCATTGTTGACGGGACCAGCAACACCCTGATGGTCGGTGAACGAAACCGACCGATCGACAGGGCGACGGACGGCAAGCTTTTCAATTTCTGGTACATCGGGACACCCAACTGCGTAGATCGTGTTGCAGAATACTGTGGCTCGACGGGCATCGAGTTGAACTCGCTAGATCGTGGCGAGCGGGGATTCGCGGGGTTCAGGAGTATGCATCCGGGCGGAGTCCTGTTCGTCTTGTGTGACGGTTCGACGCGTTACCTCTCGGAAAACATCGCTCGGGATGTACTCAGCGCCCTTGGCACGCGTGCCGGTGGCGAATCCGTGCAGGTGCCGTAGCGAGTCCGCGACGAAATCAATTCGACGATTTCGCAGAGTGGTAACGTTGTGGGCTTCCTAGGGCGGCCACGGGTACCGACGTGACTGATCGCCGCGTGACGCAGGGGTTCGGGCGTTCAAATTTCAATTTTGGCCGGGCACGATCTGTTTTGATCGCATTTCCATCGGCTAAAATTCAGTTTTGAGCGCCCGAACCCGGTTCTGAGGCGTGAACCCCGATGAACGTTGGGAGCATCAAACGAAGGGGGTCGGATCCCGGCAGCGTCGCCAGCGGGTTTCTCGCGCGGTTGGGAGCGTGGGCGGTGGTGGAATTGCTTTGCTTTGCCCTTGTGGCGGCCGTGGCGACCTGGCCGTTAGTCCGGCACCTGGACACGCATTTGCCGTTGGGGACCGAATCTGCTGCCACGGTGCCGCTGTTCACCGCTTGGACGGTGTGGTGGAATGCCGACCGCGCTGCGCATGGGTATCGAGATTATTGGGATGCCCCGATTTTTGCGCCAACGTCCGGGACGTTCGCTTTTTCCGAGCCGATGCCCGCCACCGTGGTTGTCGCGCCGCTGGTATGGCTCACTGGGAATCCCATCCTCGCTCACAACTGCTTTCTCCTGGCAGCCCTGACCTTGAATGGCTGGACAACGTTCCAGCTGTTGCGCTCCCTCCGGATGCAGTGGCTAGTCTGTCTGTTGGGCGGCGGCTTGGTGGAAATGCTGCCGCTGGTCCACAGCGAACTGGGCGTGCTGCAATTGGTCCCGTTGTGTGGAATTGTATGGACAATCCACGCGCTGTACCTGTTCGGCCAGCGTCCCGGGGTGAGAAGCTCGCTGTTATTGGCCGCGGCGTTTGCCGCAACCTATTTAACCTGCGCCTACTACGGCTTGTTCCTCAGTCTCGTGTTGCTGCCCGCGGCCCCGTGGCTGTTGGGTACGCAGCTGCGGCGAGCCCGAACATGGAGCCTGGTGGCGGGCAGTGCCGGCGTCGCGCTGCTGCTGGTTGCGCCGGTGGTCACGGCGCAAGTGCGGATCATTCGGGCGCACGATCTGCGGCGGGATCCGGATTGGGTCACGCGTCTGGCGGCTTCGCCGCAAGACTATACGGTGGCGCCTTGGCCTGCGCTATTCGAGCCGGATTTCGCCGCTGCCCGGCGGGCGCAGCGTTATTTTCATCTCAGTCCCGGCTGGTGGAAGATCGGCTTGGCCCTGGTCGGCGTTTTTGCCGGGCTTTGGTGGCGGCGATATCGGCGCTGGACGGCCTTCTGCTTGACGTTGCTCGGAGCGGCATTCCTGCTTTCTCTGGGCCCGCGCTTGGCGTGGGGCGGATGGTCGCCCTACGTGCTGCTGATGGATTGGTATCCGGGGATGGCTCAGGCCCGAAACGCATATCGCTTTGCCGTCTTCGTCCAGTTGGCCGTGGCGCTGTTGGCTGCCGTGGGGCTGCAGTCCCTATGTCGGCAGGTGCGCGTCAGCAGTCGGCATTTGCGCAGCTCGTTTTCTCCAAATCGCGGGTGGCATTCTCTTTTCACAGGGCTGCCTAAGTCCAGATCGCCTCTTCTGCGTGGAGCGTTCGTCGCTGGGATTGGCCTGTTGGCGGCGGCGGAAGTGCATCCCCCGCCTCAGAACTTGTTCGCCGTGCCGCGGGCCGACGCCCGGCATGACTGGATCGCTTGGTTGCGGACCGAGACGCCAGCCGACAGCGTGATCGCCTGGATTCCGTTCCCCGCGGGAACCGGCGTGAAGGACTACGAAGAGACAGCGCTGTGGATGCTGTGGGGAACACGTCACCAGCGGCGCATGGTCAACGGCTACTCGGGATTCTTCCCAACATCGTTCTTGGAAACCAAAGCCGCGTTGCAAGATTTTCCGGATGCCGCCAGCGTCCAGCGACTGCGGAACCTCGGCGTCACATATTGCGTGCTCCGACGCGCGGCGCAAACCCCCGATACAGCCCTGGAGACGCAATTTGAATTAGTATTCAAGGACGAATCGGCCCGCATGGACGTCTACCGCGTTCGACCGTGAACACTACGCGATCGCCGAGGGCCCCACCGTCGCCACATGGTTTCGCAGCTCAACATGTCAGTGCCGCTCCGGGGATTGCGGCCTCGCGCGCCTGTTGCAGAGGCGGCTGCGAGTTAGATCTGCCGTCGGTCGAGGCCAGCCGCAAACGCAGCTTGTTGGTGGCCATCCGCGCCAAGGGAGGTTGGCGCTTGATCGCGACGATGCCGTCGCGGGGACGGGCAGCCGGCGTCTCGGCCTCGGCCACGGCCAATTCGACCTGATCCCGCGCCGCGACCTCGCCGCGCACAATCCGCACGTCCCCGGGTGCTTCAATCCCAACTCGCACTGTGTTACCTTGCACTCTCACGATGGTGATCGTCACGTTGTCGCCAATGTGAATTCTCTCTTGATTTTTCCTGGTAAGAACGAGCATGGCACACTCCTTTGTTTACCTGACGTTGCGTTTGATGATCCCCTGTCGTGTCAAGATCAAAGCAGACGACGTGCCAAAACTTGCGATACCCTGCGTAGATTGCAGTAACTGCTTATTTAATAACGGTTTCGGTGAAATGATGAAATCGGCTGGCTCGGCATTGGTCGCTCCGCCGCTGAAATTCCTTCAAACTTGATTCCAATTCTTTTCAAAAAAAATGCCTCTCAACCATCATTTTCTCGATTTTTCCCAGCCTGCCTTGTCTTCGGCGGCAGAGTATTTGGTCCAGCGGTACCAGCGTGGTTCCCTGGCCGACATGACCAACGCGATCGTCGTTTTGCCCGGGCGGCGAGCGGCTCGGCGACTGCTGGAGATTCTGGTCGAACTCAGCCTGCAGCGAGGGCTGCTGCTGTCCCCGCCGACGCTGGAAACGGTGGGCCAGTTGCCCGAACACCTGTATCAGGCCAAACGTCCTTTTGCCAGCGGTTTGACGCAACAGCTGGCTTGGGCAGGTGTCTTGCGCGACTCGGACCGCAAGCACTTGCTGCGCGTCGTGGCCGCCCCGACCGCCCCGGACGACATGGTGGGCTGGCTCGACCTGGCCCAGTCCGTCAGCCAACTCCACACGGAACTGGCGGCGGATGTGCTGGACTTTCGCGACGTCGATCAGCGGGGGCGAGAACTGGAGACGTTTGGCGACGGCGCGCGATGGGCCGCGCTGCGGCGGTTACAGGAGGAGTACCTGAAAACCCTGGACGCGCTGCAGTTATGGGACGTCCAGACCGCGCGTCTGGTCGCGATCGCACAGCGGGAATGTCAGACCGATCGAGACATCGTCGTGCTCGGTGCGGTGGACATGCCGCGGACGTTGCGGCAGATGCTGGAGCAAATCGCCGAGCGGGTCACGGTTCTGGTCCATGCCCCATCGGCGTGGGCTGACCGTTTTGATGACGATGGCTGCCTGGTGCCGAACGCGTGGGCGACGGTCCCGATCCCGTTGGATGCCGATTTGGTCCGTGTGGTCGATGGCCCGGCCGAAGTCGCCGACATGGCGGCGCGGTGCCTGGCCGGCTTTGACGGCCGATACCGGGCGGACGAAATTACGATCGGGTTGGCGGACGAGAAGATCGCGCCCTACGTCTCGCGCCAGCTGCAGGAATGCGGGATCGCTGCCCGGACGGCGGTGGGCACGGCCAGTTCGCAGACCGCGCCGTACCGGCTGCTGGCGGCGATCGAGGCGTACCTGCGAAGCAGGCGGTACGGGGAATTCGCCGCGCTGGTGCGTCATCCGGACGTATCGGCATGGATCGGAAAAGGCGAGGTCGCCGCCGACTGGCTGGAACGTCTGGACGAATACTTCAGCCGGCATTTGCAGGCACGGCTCAGCGGAGACTGGCTGGGCGATGATGCCCGCACTCGGTCCGTGCGGCAGGTGTACGACCGGGTGGAAGTTCTGTTGCAGCGTTTTCAAGGCTCGGCTCGTCCTTGGCCGGCATGGAACGAAGCCATGCGAAAGCTGCTGTTGGACGTGTATGGCGATCGTGTTTGGGACCGTGAGCACGAACCGGACCGCGTCTGCTTGGATGTGTTTGGGCAGATTCACGAAGCGTTCGCATCCGCCGAAGCGGTTCCGTCCGTGTTGATTCCCATGGTCGACGCGGCGACGGCGATCCAGTTGACCCTGCGCCAGCTTCGCACGGCCAGCGTCTCGTCGAGGTTCGACCCCGAGGCGATCGAACTGCTCGGCTGGCTGGAACTGCCGTTGGACGACGCTCCGGCGCTGGTCGTGTGCAGCTTTAGCGAAGGGTTCGTGCCATCGTCGGTCAATGCCGACGCTTTTCTGCCCAATGCGCTGCGCAGCCGCTTAGGTCTGCAGGACAACGCCCGTCGTTACGCTCGGGACGCTTATGCACTGAGCGTCCTGGCGGCCAGTCGTCAACACCTGGACCTGATTGTGGCTCGTCACGACAGCCAAGGCGATCCGCTGTCGCCCAGCCGCTTGTTGTTCGCCACCGAGCGGGACCAGATCGCGCGGCGGGCGCGGCGGTTCTTTGCGCCGCCGCCCTCGCAGCGCGACTTGCCGCCGCTGGCCGGCGGCTCGATGCCGGGCGGGAAGGAATCCGCTTTCGTCGTGTCGCGGCCGAAGGTGCCGAGCGAGAAGATCCGCGAGTTGCCGGTGACGGCGTTTCGGGACTACTTGGCCTGTCCCTATCGCTTCTATCTGCGGCGGATCCTGAAGCTGCAGTCCAGCGACGATGCGGCCGAGGAGTTGGATGGAGGCCTGTTTGGTTCGCTGATCCACGAGGTGTTGCGCCAGTTCGGCCTTGGTTCGTCCCGGGATTCCACCGACCCCGAGGAGATTCGTCAGCAGTTACGAGAATTGCTACAACACAGCGCAGAAGTCCAGTTCGGCCGGCATCCGCTGGCGTCCGTGCTGGTCCAATTGGAACAGCTTCGGCTGCGGCTGGACGGGTTTGCAGACAAGCAAGCCGAACGGGCGGCGGCCGGCTGGAGCATTGAGAGTACCGAAGGCGAGCAGCGCGAGCATACCGACGCTGTCTTGAAAGTGGGGACCGATCAGATCATCTTGCGCGGGCGGATCGATCGCATCGACATCCATCGCGCAACGGGCCGGCGGGCGATCTTGGATTACAAGTCGTCCGATTCGCCTCGGTCGCCGGAAAAGGCCCATCAGCGAGGCGACCAGTGGATCGATCTGCAGCTGCCGCTATATCGGCACCTGGCACGCAGCCTGGGGATCACCGGCCCGGTGGAGCTGGGCTACGTGCTCCTGCCCAAGGACGTCGACAAGGTCGAATTCTGCATGGCACAATGGACGGAGGACCAATTGGAGGCCGCCGACGATGTTGCTCGCGACGTCGTCAGCCACATTTGGAACGGAGACTTCTGGCCGCCGACCGACCCGGCCCCCGATTTCTCCGAGGAATTCGCGGCGATCTGCCAAGACGGCGTGTTCGAGCGGAGATTAGCGCCCGACCCCAGGATCCTATCCCTCGCTCAACGCCGCCTTGGCTTCTTCGGCCACCCGCGCGGCGGTGATTCCGAACCGCTCGTACAACTGTTTGAACGGTCCCGAAGCGCCGAATCCGGACATGCCGACAAATCGGCCGCGCGAGCCGATATAGCGATCCCAGCCTTGCCGAATGCCGGCTTCGACCGCGACCCGCGCGGTGACATCCGGCGGCAACACGCTGTCGCGGTACGCCTGGTCCTGTTCGTCGAACAGCTCCCAGCACGGCAGGCTGACGACCCTCGCTTGCACGCCTTGGGCGGCGAGATTCTCCCGCGCTTCGACGCACAGCGACAGTTCGCTGCCGGTGCCGATCAGGATGACGTCGGGGCGGCCGTCCGTCGCGTCCAGCAGGACGTAGCCACCCTGAGCCACGCCCGTCGCCGAGCAGCATTGCGTCCGATCCAGCGTGGGCATGTTCTGCCGGGTGAGGACCAACGCCGCGGGACGATCAGCTGTCGCCAGGATCTTGCGATATGCTTCGGCGACTTCGTTCGCGTCTCCCGGACGAAAGACCAGCAGGCCGGGGATGCCGCGGCAGGCCGCCAAGTGTTCGACCGGCTGGTGCGTCGGGCCGTCTTCGCCCAAGCCGATGGAATCGTGCGTCAGCACGTACAACACGCTCTGGTGCATGATGGCGCTCAGCCGCATCGAAGGCCGCATGTAATCGGTGAACACAAAGAACGTGCCGCCGTAAGGCCGTAAGCCGGACAGAGCCAACCCGTTGCAGATCGCTGCCATGCTGTGTTCGCGAACGCCGAAATGCAGATTGCGACCGGCCCGATCCTGGGCGCTGAAATGGCCCGCATTTTCCACTTTCAGCATCGTGTTGTTCGACGGCGCCAAGTCGGCTGAGCCGCCGATCAGCCACGGCAGGTTCTTGGCCACCGCGTTCAGCACCTGGCCGGACGAGACGCGGCTGGCCATTCCTTTGGCGTCGGCCGGAAACACCGGGATGTCCCGGTCCCAGCCGTCGGGCAACTCGCGGGCCCAGATCCGCTTCAGATCGGCGGATAATTGGGGATGCGTCGCTTCGTACAGCGCAAACTTCGTCGCCCAATCGGCATGCAGCTGACGGCCGCGAGCGCCGAGATTCTCGGCAAAATGCTCGCACACGCCGTCCGGCACCAGGAATTGCTGGTCTTCCGGCCAGCCGTAGGCCCGTTTGGTCAAGCGGATTTCCTCGTCGCCCAGCGGCGCGCCGTGCGCTTCGTGCGAATTGGCTTTGTTCGGCGAGCCGAATCCGATCACGGTTCGCACCACGATCAACGTGGGACGGTCCTGACAGGTGCGGAAGGACGCCAGGGCAGCGTCCAAGGCCGCCAGGTCGTTCGCATCGTCGACCGTGACGACGTTCCAGCCCAGCCCGGCAAACCTCATCGCCACGTTTTCGCTGAACGCCAGATCCGTGTGGCCTTCGATCGTGATTCCATTGTCATCGTAGATCCAACACAGATTCGCCAACTTCAGATGCCCCGCTACCGACGCGGCTTCGCAGCCAATGCCTTCCATCAAATCCCCGTCGCTGCACAACGCGTACACGTCGTAGCCGAACAAGTCAAAACCCGGCTGGTTATAGCGGGCGGCAAACCATTGCCCGGCCATCGCCATGCCGACGCTGCTACCGATGCCCTGGCCCAATGGCCCGGTCGTCATCTCGATCCCCGCCGCGTCGCCATACTCGGGATGCCCGGCACACGGGCTGCCCAATTGGCGAAAATTGCGAATGTCGTCCAAAGAAATAGACGGTTCGTCCAAGATTCGGCCGTGCTCGACCTTCTTGACGCCCGTCAGGTGCAGCATCGAATACAACAACATCGAGGCGTGCCCGCAGGACAGGACAAACCGATCCCGGGCCGGCCACCACGGATGCTGTGGATCATAACGCAGATGCCGGTTCCAGACCGTGTAGGCCACCGGAGCCAGCGCCATGGGCGTTCCCGGATGACCGCTGTTCGCCTTCTGGACTCCGTCCATCGACAAAGTTCGAATCGTATTGATTGCCAGTTGTTGGATGTCATCCTTCATAATTGCCGTCATTGCTCCCAGATGGTCAATCGCCAACGATCGATGCGACCGGCGGCGTTCGGGTTAAGATGCGATGGTTCTCCGCCAAATGTGGACAATGTAATCTTTTGAAGGTCTCGCCGTCAACGAGAGGGAGCCGCCAGTCCGGATGATTCCGTGCGCCCCGGTCTTGACCGGAATGTTGCGCCGCAGTCCGGTGGCCTTGATCGTAACCCGTGCGAAGTGCTAGCAGGATCGGGCTCGTGACGGTGATGCCCCCGGCTTGACCTGGGGAGCTTCACGTTAGCCGCTATCCAATGTTGCGATGGAGGCCATTCGTGCTCCTTGTCTGTTGTCGGAATTCTCCTACTATATCGGACGTCGTCGCGAATAACGATCAAGGGGCAGTGATGAAGTTCCGCACTCGAGCAATTCATGTGGGCAACGAGCCTGATCCGCAAACCGGGGCCATCGTGCCGCCGATCCACCTGGCCTCGACGTACGTCCAGCCGGGGGCCGGGGTGTGGGGCGAGTTCGACTACAGCCGCAGCGGCAATCCGACTCGCAAGAATCTGGAACGTACCTTGGCTTCGCTCGAAGGCGGCTGTGCAGCCTTGGCCTTTTCATCCGGCATGGCGGCGATTCACTGCGTCACGATGCTGTTGCAGGCCGGCGATCACATCGTCGCCGGAGCGGACATCTACGGCGGCACGTACCGGCTGCTGCACAAGATCATCGATCGGGCCGGCATTCGCGTGACCTTGGCGCCCTCGTCGGACTTGGCCGCCTTCGAAGTTGCGATTCGGCCGGAAACGAAACTGCTGTGGATCGAGAGCCCGGGGAATCCGCAGATGTCCATCACCGACATCGCCGCCTGTGCGGAGATCGCTCGTCGCCGCGGCGTCCTGTTGGGGATCGACAGCACCTTTGCGACGCCCGTGCTGACGCGTCCGCTGGAGCTGGGAGCGGATCTCGTCATGCATTCGGCGACGAAGTACCTGGGCGGACACAGCGACATCCTGGGCGGCGCGCTGGTGGTCGCGGACCAGGATTTATATCGCCGCCTGTACTTCGTCCAAAATGCCACCGGAGCCACGCTGGGCGCGTTCGAGTCCTATTTGGTCGCCCGCGGTTTGAAGACCTTGGAACTGCGGGTCCGCGAACAGTGCCGCACGGCCCAGCAATTGGCGGAATTCCTGGTCGGCGATCCTCGCGTGCAGCGCGTCCTGTATCCCGGCTTGCCCGGCCATCCCGGGCACGCGATCGCGGCTCGCCAAATGGACGGCGGCTTCGGGGCGATGCTCAGTTTCGAGATCCACGGTGATTTCGCGGCGGCCAAACGCGTCGTGGAGAGCACCAAGTTGTTTCACTTGGCGGTCAGCCTCGGCGCAGTCGAGTCGCTGATCGAGCAACCCGCTTCGATGTCGCACGCCAGTTACGACCCGGCAGCTCGTGCGGCCCACGGCATCCGCGACGGCCTGATCCGCTTGTCGGTGGGGCTGGAAGATTTTGAGGATCTGCGCGACGATTTGGACCAGGCGTTGAATGCCCCAGGAAGGGACTCGATTAACTGAGCCGGCGCAGGACCGACACGGCATTGGTGACGCCCGAACCGCCCACGTTCAGCAGGGCACCGACTTCCGGTTGGCCCTGGTGAGCGCGGCCGATCGGCTGTCCGACCAGTTGCTTGTAGATCAGGGCATGCATTGATGCACCGGTAGCCCCGACCGGATGGCCCTTGGCCTTGAGCCCCCCGGAGAGGTTCACGGGACAGTCGTCTTCGTGAGAGAACCGGCCTTCGAGGTAATCGTAGCCAGCCTTCCCATCCCCGGACAATCCCAGCGCCTCGGTACACAGCAGACCGGCAATGGTGAAGCAGTCGTGCAGTTCGACCAGGTCCAGATCGGCCGGCGTAATGCGGGCTTCGGCGAATGCTTTTCGTACGGCGTCTTTGGCTCCCAGTAACTCGTGCATGTTCGGCCGAACCTCGATCGGCAGACGCTCGGTAGAGTGGCCGATGCCGGCGATCTCGACCGTCGGCCGCCCGCGTATCCGAGCGTGATCGGTGCGGGTGATCACCACCGCCGCCGCGCCGTCCGAAATGAGAGAGCAGTCGTGCAGCCGAAGCGGCGGCGCGATCATCGGGTTCTTTTCCTCGGGAAGATTCCTGATCGCCTCGGCGCTGGTCAATCCCAATTTGTCCGCGGGGCCGCCCCTGCCGAAGTGGGCCAACGGATTTTCCAAGCCGTTGCGGTACATCAGCGCCGCCAGCGTGGCACGCATCTGGAAGAACTGTTCGTCGGAGAGGCCGTATCGTTTTTGATACCCTTTGGCATATTCGGCAAAAAGCCCCGGGAAGGTCATGCCGCGCGCGCCCTCGGAACCCCAGTGGGAGCAGCACGCCAGCGCGTGGGTGACTCCCTGGGTGTCCAACAGCGTCATCTTCTCGACGCCGATCACCAATACCATGTTGAAGCGGCCCGACTCGACCGCGTATACCGCGTGGTGGATAGCCGTGGTGGATGTGGCACAAGCGTTCTCCACCCGGCTCGCGGGTAGAAAACGAAAAACCTCGGGAGCGACTTCCAACGCCCAGGGGGCGATGTGCTCCTGATTGGCAAACAGCGACGGCGAACACGATCCAAGCCAGATCCCATCGATTTCCTTGTGGTCGATGCCGGCATCCTCCAACGCGCCGCGGCCCGCCTCGACAATCAACTGATAAATGGTCTTTAGGTCGGTTACCTCTTTCGTCTCTTTATCCCGCTTGGTGAACGAACCGAAAGGCGTGTTAAATGCACCGATGATGGCGGTCTTACTCATGGGGATCGCTGCTTGTGCCAGAACGTGATTTCTCGCGGGCGAAGGGTCGGTAGAATCGTAACCGGCCGCCGGGCGGCTGTCAATAAAATCCTTCGCTGCGTGACCTGATCCGATCGGGCGTCCATTGAGGCATCCTTTATCCTCCGCCGCTTCAGACCTTCAGCCCCATCGGTTCATCGCAAAAGATCCTGGCGTCCATCAGCTTCGGCTCGCCCTCGATGATCGGTTCGAAGTCCATCAGGTCGAGGATGTCTCTTTGCACATCGATACCGGGCGCAACTTCGGTCAGTTGGAGTCCCTTCTTGGTCAGCTTGAATACGGCACGCTCGGTGATGTAGAGAACCGGTTGACCGGTCTCTGCCGCGTAGATCCCGCTGAATGTGCGGTGCTCGACCTCTTTGACGAATTTGCGCAGTCTGCCCTCGTGGATGATCTTCAGTTTGCCGTCTTTCACCGCGACCTTGAGTCCACTCGCGGTAAAGGTACCAGTGAAGAAGACTCGCTTTGCGTTTTGGGAAATGTTGATGAAGCCGCCTGCTCCCGCGAACTTGGGTCCGAACTTGCTGACGTTCAGGTTGCCCTGCTCGTCCACCTGCGCCAGTCCCAAGAAGGCCAGATCCAATCCGCCGCCGTCGTAAAAATCGAAGTGCGCGGGCTGGTCGACCAGACACTCCATGTTCGTTGCCGCGCCGAAGTTGAGGCCGCTCGCCGGAAGGCCGCCGATCGGTCCCGGCTCTACCGTCAAGGTAATGCGGTGCAGCGTGCCCTCTTCGGCCGCCACCATCGCCACGCCTTCGGGCACGCCGATCCCCAGGTTGACGACCGCGTCGTCGGTCAGTTCCATCGCCGCGCGGCGGCAGATGATCTTGCGCTCGCTCATCGCAAGCGGAGCAAGGCTCGCCCAGGGCACGCGGATCTCGGACGCATAGGCGGGACTGTACGGCTCGGCGAAGGTCTGCCAGTGATTCTCCGGTTTGGCCACCACCACATAGTCTACCAGGATCCGCGGTACCACCACGCGTCGCGGGTCGAGCGATCCCGGCTCGGCGATACGTTCCACCTGCACGATCACCACCCCGCCGCAGTTCGTCACCGCCTGGGCGACCGCCAGGTTCTCGAGGATCAGCGCCTCTTTCTCCATGGTGATATTGCCTTCGGAATCGGCGGTGGTGCCCCGCAGGAACGCGGCGGTAACCGGCATCGACTTGTACCAGAGGTACTCCTTGCCGTCGAGTTCGATCAGCGCCACCACGTCCTCCGTGGTCTTGGCGTTCATCTTTCCGCCGCCGTGGCGCGGATCGACGAACGTGCCGAGTCCCACGTGGGTGATGTGGCCGGGGCGCTTGCCCGCGATCGCCCGAAACAGGTGCGAGATACAGCCCTGCGGCAGATTGTACGCCTCGATCTGGTTTTCCATGGCCAACGTTCCCATCTTCGGCGCCAGCCCCCAGTGGCCGCCGATGACCCGCTTGATCAAGCCGGGATGCGCCAACCGGTTCAGGCCCTTCTCCTTGCCGTCGCCCTGACCGGCCGCATAGACGAGAGTCAGCTCCTTGGGTTCTCCGGTTTCCATGAAACGCTGTTCCAGCGCGATGGCGAGCTGTTCCGGGAAGCCGTTTCCGACGAACCCTTCGGTGACCAGCGTCGCTCCGTTCGGTATGTGTTTTACCGCTTCATCCGCGGTAACGACTTTGTTCCGTCCCATTGCTGTCCTCTCCTTGTGCGCGTCTGGCAAGTCCGGGCGTAAACTGCCGTCGAACCCGTCCGCCATCCGAACGCCTGCTCCGTTGCTGTGACCAAAAGAACCGCATTCATCTCCAGAAGCGCCCGGTTCCAACTATACCAGTCCGATGCTCGCCAAGGCGATCGCGACACTCACGGCCAGGATGGGAATCACGCATCCCACCATGAAGATGTCCTGGTACGAGTCTTTGTGCGTCATCGCGGTGACGGCCAGCAGCGTGAGCACCGCGCCGTTGTGGGGCAGCGTATCAAGACCGCCGCTGGCAATGGATGCGACGCGATGGAAAGCCTCCGGTGGAATTCCGGTCGAGATGGCCAGTTGCATGTACTCGGCGCCGAGTGCTTCCAGCGCAATGCCCATCCCGCCTGAAGCGGAACCGGTGGCGCCAGCGAGCACGTTGACCGCAACGGCTTGCGAAATCAACGGATTGCCAGGGATCCCCAGGACCATATCCGAGAGCGTCTGGAAACCGGGAACCGCGCGGACCACCGCGCCGAACCCCACCGCGGCGCTGGTGTTGATGATCGCAAGCACCGAACCGGCCGCGCCGTCGTTGAGCGTCTTGACCTTGTGCTTCAATCGGGACCAAGTCAGCGCGATCGCCAGGAGGATGCCCGCCGCGAGCGCCACGATGATGCTCAGATCGAACAGGTTCAGAAGCAAGATGACAGTCACCAACGGCAGACACGAGATCAGAGGATGCGGCAACGCGGCGATGTCCACTGCTTGCATGTGATCCTTCAGCTCGATGTAAACCTCGCCGGCGGCGGTGCGCTTTCGTTCGCTGCGCATCATCCACAACATGCCGGCGACCAGCATGATCGACGCGGCGGCGATCCCCATGATCGGCGCCGCGGTGGGCGTGGTTCCGTAGTACTTCATCGGAATCAGATTTTGAATCTGCGGCGAGCCCGGAATGGCCGTCATCGTAAACGTGAACGAACCAAGCGCGATGGCGCCGGGGATCAGCTTTCGCGACAGATTGGCTTCGCGGAAGAGCGCAACGGCCAGAGGATACATGGCAAAAACCACCACGAAGAGCGATACGCCGCCGTAGGTCAATACCGCGCACCCGAGAACGACGGCGAGGATCGACCGCCTGGTGCCGATTCTGGCGGTGATCCAGTGCGCCACCGAGCGTGCGGCGCCCGAGTCGTCCATGACCTTGCCGAAGATCGCACCCAGCATGAACACCGGGAACCACGCCTGCACAAAACCGACGAAACCAGTCATGTAGTCCGCGGTGTACGCCTGCAGCAGATCGAGCCCTCCGCTGAGAGCCACGATTCCGGCACACAGGGGCGCGATCCAGATGATCGACATGCCCCGGTAGGCCAGGAACATCAGTAATGCCAGACCGACCACAATCCCCAGCACTGCTTTTTTCTCCGCTGCATCCCGAGGCGTTCCATTTAGATCACGTTCCACTTGGTTGATAGCAGTCGCTTTGTAAACCCCTTTTTTCGATAACGCAAGCATGGAGGATTGGGGGTCGGGCGTTCAAATTTCAAAACTGGCCGGAAAACGGTCAACGAAACGGAACCGATTCAAT
>Ga0351873_10212_pt1 | contig 15063 bp, 4 predicted proteins | sample TotcelFGM3001N11_FD_206764 | JGI IMG/M metagenome (GOLD analysis project Ga0351873, IMG submission 206764) | Enriched cells from coal bed in the Powder River Basin, Montana, United States - Total cells FGM rep2 HSBNCT.FGM.300.1.N11 ... | reverse complement strand
TTCGGACTACGCCTCTTTGAGCAACGGCAAGTGGCAGGCGGAGCGTGCCAGTTCGTTAAATCGAGGCGTGGTGGAGTTGGACGGCGGCAGCGGTTCGCAGGGTCCGGGGCCCTGGGCGCAGTACGTGCTGAGCGTGGACGTGGCGGACCTGGTGGCGCCGCAGGTGACGGCGGTCAGTCCGCTGCCGGTCGAGGGCGGCAGTACGGACAGGGTGCTGGACGCGCTGACGCTGACGCTTAGCGAGGACTTGGACGCGGCGACGGCCGTGGCCGGCAACTTCGATCTGCGGGAAACGGGAGCCGACGGGTTGTTCGACACGGCCGATGACGTGCTCTATACGCTGGCCGTGAAGCCGGCCTACACGACGGGAACGAGCCTGAGCGTGCTGATCGCGGATGGGCCGCTGGGCCAGGGACAGTACCGGTTCACGTCGCGGAGCACGCTGTTAGACCGTTCGGGCAATCCGCTGGACGGCAACGCCGACGGGACAGGCGGGGACGCTTACACGCACCAATTTCAGGTGGCGTTGCCGGTGGGGATGGTGTTCGAGGGGCGCAGCAACGACACGCGGCCGGCGGCGACGGGTTTGCCGTTGCGGGAGGATCCGGCGGCCAGCGGGTACTTTGTGGGCCGGGGGATCGGGAGCATCCAGGCGCTGATCACGGGACAGGATGTGGACTGGTGGAGCTTCGAAGCATTGGCTGGAGATCGGGTGTCGGTGAGCATGGACACGCCCGCGGCCGACGGTGTGGGCTCGGCGTACCTGACGTTAGCCAGTGCGGCCGGATTGAGCTTGATGTCCAACCAATTGAGCGGGCCGGACAACGATGCTCTTGTCAGCCGTTACGAGATTCCCAGCAGCGGAACCTATTACGTGCTGGCAGAAGGCCGGTACAGCTACTTGGGCAGTTCCTACTACACGGGTTCGTACGAGTTGCGAGTGGACCTGGCGCGGGGGATCGATCTGGAGTCGGACGCGGAGTACAGCAATGACTCGATCGCCGGGGCGAATGTGCTGAGCCTGGTTCGAGGCACACCCGGTCAACTGCTGGCGAGCGTGGCCGGGACGATCATGTCTCCCCAGGGAATCGCGTCTTCGCAGGGCGTCAAGACGGACGAAGACCTGTTCCTGCTGGGGACGCTCAGCGCCGGGAACGTGGTGGAAGTGAACGTAACGCTGCCTTCAACCAGCACGCTGGCTCCGCGGCTGAAAGTGCTCAGCGGCAGCGGGGTGGCGGTGGCCGATGAGGACGGCAACGCGAATGATGGGCACTTCCTGGGTTCGATCCCCAGTGACGGGGCGTACTACGCCAAGTTGGAGGCGTCCTGGACGCAGAACGGGCAGCAGTACGTGCTGAGCGAGTCTGCGCTGACCTGGACGGCTGCCGAGGCGTATGCCCAGAGCCTGGGCGGGCACCTGGTGCGGGTCGCGGACCAGGCGGAGCAGGACTGGCTGACGGCGACGTTTGGCGGTCTGGGCAGCGTCTGGATTGGTTTGAACGATGCGGCTCAGGAAGGGACCTGGATCTGGTCGGACGGTCAGCCGCTGAGCTACAGCAACTGGGCTTCCGGGCAGCCGTCCTCGTATTATTCCGATTCGGACTACGCCTCGTTGAGCAACGGCAAGTGGCAGGCGGAGCGTGCCAGTTCGTTAAATCGGGGCGTGGTGGAGTTGGACGGCGGCAGCGGTTCGCAGGGTCCGGGGCCCTGGGCGCAGTACCTGCTGAGCGTGGACGTGGCGGACCTGGTGGCGCCGCAGGTGGCGGCGGTCAGTCCGCTGCCGGTCGACGGTGGCAGCACGGACAGGGTGGTGGACACGTTGACGCTGACGCTCAGCGAGGACCTGGACGCGGCGACGGCCGTGGCCGGCAACTTCGATCTGCGGGAAGCGGGAACCGACGAGCTGTTCGACACGGCCGATGACGTGCTCTATACGCTGGCCGTGAAGCCGGCCTACACGATCGGCACCATGGTGGGGCTCTTCATTCAAGACGGCCCGCTCCCGACGGCCGTTATCGTTTCAAAGCGAACCCGACGCTCACCGACCGCAACGGCAACGGACTGGACGGCAACGCCGACGGGACGGGCGGCGATGCCTATCACCGCCTCTTCGAGGTGGCGTTGCCGGTCGGCAAGGTGTTCGAGGGGACGAACAATAACACGCTGTCAGTGGCCACGGCCCTGTCGTTGACCGAAGATCCGTCCGGCAGCGGCTACTGGGTGGCACGTGGGATCGGCTCCATCAACCCGGCGACGTACGGGGATAGTTGGAGCGATCCGGACTACTGGAGCTTCCAGGCGTTGGCGGGGGACGTGGTGTCGGTGAGCGTGGATACGCCTGCGAGCGGGTTGAACCCGCAAGTGGAACTCCGCAATGCGGCGGACGGCGTGCTGAGGTCCGACGACGACAGCGGGCCGTACGAGGATGCGTTGATCAGTCAGTACACGATCGCGACCAGCGGGACGTACCATGTGCGCGTGGGTAAATACTCTGCCTCCAGCACGCCGGGCGAGTACGAGGTGCGTCTGGACGTGGCCCGCGGTATTCAACTCGAGAGCGACGCCAACTACTCCAACGACACGATTGCCGGAGCGAACGTGATTTCCTTGCCGGTCGCGGGCGCCGGCCGGTCTGGCACGATGGCGGGCACGATCATGGCGTCGTCCAGCCAGGTGGATGAGGATTACTTTAATCTCGGCACGGTGCGTGAGGGCGAGTCCATTCTGGTGAGCCTCCGTTTGCCGCAGTCGAGCACGATCAGGCCGGCGGTCGAGATCCGCGATGCCAACAACCGGGTGCTGGATGTCGCTGTCAGCCCTATCGAAACCGCGGCTCGAGTGCATATCACCACACCCGGCACGTACTATGCCGTGGTCGTTGCCTTCTCGGGGCAGGGGACCCAGGCCCAATACGTATTGGACGCGGCCATCTGGCCGACGACGGACCTTGATTTTCCGGATCTGGCAATCGAACAGATCACCTTGTCGTCGCCGGCGCAAAGCGGTTCGACCATTCCCGTGACCTGGACGGTCGGTAATTATGGGACGGGAACCACGTACCTGGGCTCATGGTACGACCGTGTCGTCCTGTCCGCCAACGATCGCTACGGGGATGCGGATGACGTGGAACTGGCTCGGGTGCGCTACGCCGGGAGTTTGGATCCCGAGCAGAGCTACGTCTCCCAAGCGAATGTGCAATTGCCCGTCGGCATCTCCGGCAACTACCACGTGTTCATCGAGACGGACGAGAACAATCGGTTGTTCGAGTACCTCTTCGAAGACAACAATGTCCGGCGAAGCGATTCGCCCATCTCCGTGGAACTGACGCCGTATGCCGACCTGGCGGTTTCCCAGGTCATCGCGCCTGCCGAAGTGCGGGCGCCGGACCCTGTCACCATCACCTGGTCCGTCGCGAACCTAGGTCCGGGGATTACCGGCGACGGCACGCCGGGAACCGTCGTCTCGCAATGGACCGACCGGATCGTCTTCTCGCGGAACACGATCTACGGGGACGCCGACGACCGGCTTGTGGCCGAGGTGCCTCGTGCCGGGACGCTGGGCACGGGCGAGTCGTACGAAGGAACTTGGACGGGCGCGGTCCCGGGCAGCCTGTCAGGCGAATATCACGTGCTGGTCAAAGTCGACTCGGCCAGCGCGGTCTATGAGTACACGGATGCCCAGTCCAACGTTGCCCAGAGCAGCAGTCCGATTCTGGTCCAGCAATCGATCGTCCCGCCGGGAACGCTGAACGAGAACACCGTTTGGGACGGACTGCTGCAGATCCTCGGCAAGGTGACCATTCCCGATGGCGTGACGCTCACGGTTCTCCCAGGCGCGATTCTGAAGTTCACCGCCGGGGCCGGCCTGGATGTTCGAGGCGTCCTGGACGTGCGCGGCACGGCCACGGCCCCCGTGTTCTTCACTTCCGCCAAGGACGATGCCGTCGGTGGGGACACCAATGTTGACGGCCACGCAACGACGCCGGCGGCCGGCGATTGGCAAGGGATTCGTTTCTATCCGGCCAGTGCGTTCAGCACGCTGGAAGGAGTCGAATTCCGCTACGCTCGGGTGGCGGTCTCGGTGGGATCGTTCAATGCCAATGATCCGGGCCGGGCGAGCCTGAAAGGGGCCATTTTACGCGACAACGACGTCGCCCTCGAAGCGGGTGCATTCTATAGCGAGCTGAACGTCGAGAATTCGCTCATCATCGACAATCGTCGCGGACTGCAGGCGTACGGAACGGCGAGCCTGAGAATGCGCAGCAGCACCCTGGCTGGAAACCAGCAAGCGGGTGAACTGGGCAATGCGCTGGTAACGGTCGAAAACAGTATCATCGCCTTCAACGCCACCGGCTTCACAGGGTGGATCAATTCGCAGGATCTGACCGTTCGCAACTCCGTCTTTCACGATTCGAGTGCCCAGTTCGTCCTCGGTCGCTTGGGCGCGCAGGCTTTCACCGCTCAGGGCAACCTCACCGCTGATCCTCTTTTTGTTGATCGCAACGCGGGGAATTTTGAGTTGGCCGCGAGTTCCCCAGCCCTTGACGCGGCGCGCGGCATTGTCGCGCCGACGACCGACTTTCTCGGCCGTCCGCGGTACGACGATCCGGGCATGGCGAACATCGGGGCCGGATCGCCCTCGTACGCGGACATCGGCGCCCTGGAGCGGCAGACGGCTTCGCCGGCGGCCGATCTGTCCGTGACACGCGTGTCGAATCCGACCGCAGTCGACGTGCGACCGGGCGACACCGTGACCATCACTTGGACCGTCGCGAACACCGGCGAACGCAACCTCACTGGATCATGGCAGGATGCCGTGTATCTTTCCGCCGATCCTCATCTCAGCCTCGCGGACGATCGACTTCTCGGGCGAGTTTCGCACTCCGGCCTGGCTAAGGATGCCGTCTACAACGGCGCGTGGACGGGGCAGATTCCCACGGGCGCCGCCGGCCCGCAGTACATCGTCGTGTACGCCAATGACGGGCCAGCCTTCCGCGAGTCGTCGCTGGTGAACAACGTGCTGTCTTCGTCAATCGCCTTTGCCGTGGATGTGCCGCCGCTGACGACGGCCGCGCCGCAGAGTGGTACGATCGCCCAGGGACAGTGGAAGTTCTTTCGCTTCGATGCCGAGCCGGGACGCTCGGTCCGCTTCGCGTTGGATTCTGCTGCGACCTCAGGCCAGACCCAGCTGTACGTGCGCCGCGGCGCTCCTCCGACGACTTCCGCGCACGATGCGGCCGGCACAGTCCCCGGCCAGTCGGATCAGGAAGCCAGGTTGCTCACCCCCAGCGGCGGGAGCTACTATGTCGGTGTTTATGCCACGTCGCTCGCGGGCTCCAGCGACTTTACGCTTTCGGCGGAACTGACGAACCTTAATATCCGCTCCGTGAACCCCGACCGAGTGGGAAATGCCGGGCGCGCGACCGTGATGATCACCGGCGACAACTTCACGCGATCGTCCCAGGTTTCGCTGGTAACCCCCAACGGCTCTGTCATTGAAGCCGCGGAGTGGTTCCAGGATGCCTCGACGATCTACGCCACCTTCGATCTGGCCGCCGCCTCGGTCGCGGCGGGCGTTTACGACGTCAGGATCACGGATCCGGACGTGGCGGCGGTGACAAAGCCGGAGGCCTTGACGATTCAGGCCGGAGGCGTTGCTCAACTGGCGACCAATCTGGTGGTCCCCGGTTCGGCACGCCCCTCGCGTGAGATTCGCGTCACGGTGGAGTATGCCAACACAGGCACCATCGATCTGCTGAGCCCGCTGTTGACTCTGCAGAGCAGCGAAGGTGCGGCATGGAAGCTGCCCGACGCGGAGTCGGACGAGGACTGGATCGCGGGCGCGTCGGCCAGTTTTCTGGCGATCAGTTCCGCGGGTCCCGCGTCCATTCTGCGACCCGGCCAGCGCGAGACGCTGACCCTCACCGTGCGTACACCGTTTGCACCGGGCGAAATGCCGTTCACCCTGTACTCCTTCGGTGCGGCCGGCGATCCGGGGTTGCTGCAGGCGATCGATTGGGCGAGCTTCGATGCGGACATCCGCCCGGTTGACGCGCAGGCGGACGCCTGGACGCCGCTGTTCGAGCGGCTCAAGGCGCAAGTTGGGCCGACGTGGGGAGACTACCTCGGCGTGCTGCGTGACAATGCCGACCACTTGGCCGAAATCGATCAGCGAGTCTACAACTCGGCCCAGCTGTTTGGATTTGAACTCGTTCAAGCCGCCACGATGGGCGCGCCGAGTTATCTGGAAGCGGTTCAAGACGCCTTCTGCCTCGCTCCGGGGCTGACGTTGAGCGTTGACCGATATTTCCTTCCCGCACCTTCCTATCGCGCGCGGCTGGGGGCCTTGGGCCGCGGCTGGACGCACACCTACGAGATCACGCTCCAGCAGCGTTCCGACGGCTCCGTATTGGTCAACGGCGCCAGCGGATTCGACCGCGTGTTTCAGCCGGATGGCTACGGAAATTATCAGGCGAGCGTCGGGGACCACGGGCGTTTGACCGTGGATGCGGACGGTGAGTTTCTGTTGACCGAGCGAAGCGGCCTGCAAACTCGCTTCTTGGCCAGCGGCCGATTCCACTCGATTCAAGACGCCAATGGCAACCGGATCCGGGGCGGATACGACGCCCAGGGGCGTCTGGTGGCGATCACGCATTCAAGCGGCGACCGCTTTCTCTTCGAATACAACGCTGCCGGCAGACTGATCAAACTGACGGACCACGCGGGCCGCGAAACGACTTATGCCTACGACGCGGGCGATGAGCACCTGATTTCGGTCACGCGTCCCGACGGCCAGAGCACACAATACGCGTACGTGACGAATGCGGACGTGCTCCGAAACCACCACTTGCTGTCCGTATCCCCGCCTGGCGGTCCCGACGTCCATTTCAGCTATGATGCGTTAGGCCGGCTTGGCGGGCAGCACTTGGCCGCGGACGAGGAGTCGATCTCCTACGCCTACGACTCCGCCGGGAAGACCGCCGTGTCCGATGCTTTTGGCAATACAACGGCGATTTGGCTGGATAGCCGCGGTCGCACGAGCATGGTTCAGAACCCGCTGGGCTATCGGAGCCAGCTTCAATACGACGCGGCGTCGAACCTGACACGTATCGTGGGCCCCACCGGCTTGACCTCGCAGTTTACGTACGATGCCGATGACAATTTGATCGTCTCACGTGACCCCCTGGGATACGAAACCGCGTTCGGTTACGGCGGCCCCTATAAGGATCTGGTATGGGTCCGCGACGCACGCGGCAATGCCACGCAGTACCAGTACGATGATCGCGGCAACGTGACCCGTATCACTTACGCCGATGAGACGTACGAGAGCTATCAGTACGACGGCGTGGGGAACCTGATCGCCTCGACCAACCGCCGCGGCCAGACGATTACCTACGGGTACAACTCCCGCGGTCAACTCATCAGCAAAGATTATCCCGATACACTGGACACGGTTGATTTCCGCTACGCCTACGACACGTCCGGAAACATGACATCAGCCATCGGTCCGGAGGGGACCACAGCGTTCACGTATGAAGCGAGAACTGATCGACTCCTGCGGATCGATTATCCAGCCATTGCCGGCAGGTCGTTGTTCTTCACGTTCCGTTACGACACGGCAGGGCGCAGGGTCCAGCGGGTCGATCAGGACGGGTACACGCTCAACTACACCTATGATGCCGGAGGACGCCTGGACACCATGACCGATGCGTCAGACAGCGTGGTCGTCGACTACGACTACGATGCCGCTGGGCGAATAGACCTGAAGACGCTGGGCAATGGCGTTTACACCGCGTATGAATACGACCCGGCCAGCCAATTGTTGTCTCTGACGAACCGCCGATCGGACGGCGAGGTCATATCCAGCTTCGGGTATACCTACGACTGGGCCGGGCAGCGGGCCTCCATGATTACACGGGAGGGTACGTGGTCCTACGGCTACGATCCGCTGGGCCAGTTGACTCGCGTGATGCACCCGGCCGGCCGGGAGGTGACGTACACGTACGACGCGGTCGGGAATCGGACCCGAGTGAAGGACAACGCCGTCACGACCGCATACACGGCCAATGCGATGAATCAGTATGTCGATGTGGGAGGTGTGAGCTACACCTACGATGTCGATGGGAACTTGATCTCTGAAGCAATGAACGGCCTTACCAGCACGTATAGCTACGATATCGAGAACCGCCTTATCGCCGTCTCGATGCCTGCCGGCGCTTGGACCTACAGCTACGACAGCATCGGAAACCGAAAGACCTCATCCTACAACGGCGCGACCACCCAATATATCGTCGATCCCGTTGGCTTGGGAGATGTAGTCGCGGAACATGATGCCAGCGGCAACCTGATCGTACGATACGACCATGGGCTGGGCCTGATTTCCCGTACCAATGCAAGCGCCAACGTGGGGTATTACCTCTTTGACGCAATCGGCAATACAAGCGAATTGGTAGACCAAGTCGGCCATGTAGCAAATCGCTACACCTACGATCCGTTCGGGATCTCACTCGCAAGAACGGAGACGGTACCCAATCCTTTTGAGTTCATTGGGGAACACGGCGTGATGGATGACGCGAGCGGGTTGGCTTTCATGCGCGCTCGGTTCTACAGTGCGGCGACAGGACGATTTGTTTCTGCTGATCCGATCGGCTTGTCAGGCGGAATTAACCTCTACGGGTACACTGCCAATGACCCAGTGAATGCAATCGATCCGAACGGCCTGAAACCGACAGCGTCTCCGTCCACGGATGATCCACGCAGTCCCGGCGCTGTGAAGATTTCGGAGCGGCAGGAGAAGCTTCTGGAGGAGATATACAGGAGAATGAAGCAGGCCGAGGACAACGGATCAACGCTCAAGTTCAAGGTGGAACCGCCTACCCCTGTCACCAGTCCTCGAGGCAGGAACCCCACGCCCGAGTCCATTCAGGTGGCGAGTTACTCACCGGGCGCGTATGCGACCTACCTTAACTTCCTCAGCCTGTCGGAGTCATTGTCGGGGCTCGCGGCTGCGTGGTTAGCGGACGGCACAAGTCATTTGCAGCATTCGGATCAGCTTCGGCCCGAAGAATGGCTCTCCTCGCAAATGTCAAAGAATTTCCCGTCAGCCTTTGGCAAAACCACTCTCGTAACATCCTGGTCTCCCGAGGACAAATGGGGCCCGGCGGGTTATGACGCTCCGGATACGGCGGCGGGAGCCGAGAAACGCTTCGTTTCCGCCGGCGGGACTTTCAACTACCGCATCGAGATGTGGAACAAGCCCGAAGCGCCGGCCCCGACCCAGGATGCCACGATCTACGACGTGCTCGACCCCGAGGTGTTCGACCTGAGCACGTTTCAATTCACCCGCGTGGGCTTTCTCAAATGGGACCAGCCGCTGGCCGGTGGCCAGAGTATCAATATCCGCATCGACGCACGACCAGACATAAACATCGCCGTGGACGTCACAGGCACGTTCGATCCCGAAACCGGGCGGATCGAGTGGTGGTTCCACACCGTGGATCCGTTGACGGGCGATTACCCGGACGATCCACAGGCCGGGTTCCTGCCGCCGTTCAACCCCGAGACCAAGTACGAAATCGGCTGGATGGAGTTCACCGTCAAACTCAAAGACGACTTGACGACCGGAACCGAAATCGCCAACCAGGCGTTTGTGCAATTCGACTTCTTCGGACCTTGGGGCCCGGCCCCCAAGGATCGCCCGTGGATCAATACGATCGACGTTGGCAATCCGGCGAGCCACGTTCTGCCGCTGGCCGACACGATCCGCACGGGCCAGTTCCTGGTCCAGTGGACGGGCGAAGATGATCCGGGCGGATCGGGCGTGGTGAGCTTCGATGTCTTCGTTTCGGAAAACGACGGCCCATTTGCGATCTGGCGGGACGGTACGACCGAGACTTCGGCGGTGTTCGACGCGACCGACGGGCACACGTATGCGTTCTACAGCATTGCCACCGACGGGGTGGGCCACCGCGAAGCGGCGCCTTCGATGCCTGACGCGAGAACGACGTTCGCTGCCAATCGGCCGCCGACGGGACTGGAACTGACCACCGCCGAATTGGCGGAAAATGAACCTGCCGGAACCTTGATCGGAGAGTTCTCGACCGTCGATCCCGATCTCGACGAGACGTTCACTTATGAATTGGCCGACAGCGAGAGCTACCCGGACAATCTCCAGTTCGTCATCCCCGCCGGCACGAACGAGCTTCAATCCGTCGGGCCGTTCGATTACGAGGCGAAGAACGCTTACACCATTCAGGTCCGCAGCACCGACGCGGGAGGGCTGAGCATCGAGCGGACACTGGTCATCGCGATCATCAATGTGAACGAGGCACCGTCGGGCCTCCAACTGGCTGATAATCGAGTTTGGGAGAATCTGCTGGGCCAAGTGATCGGCGAATTGACCGTCGGCGATCCAGACGTCGGACAGACGCATACGTGGGAGGTCCACGACGCGCGATTTCAAATCGTAGGCGGAACGCTCAAATTGATGGACGATCAGTTCCTACAACTGACTCTCGGAGCGACCGTCGAGGTGCCAATCACCGTCACCGATTCGGGGATTCCAGCCGTGTCGTCGCGGCTGTCCATCGTTCTTACCGTCATCGGTAATCCGTTTCCCTGGGAGAACGCGGCTGATCCCTATGATGTGAACCAAAACGGCGAGATAACACCCCAGGATGTCTTGGTGGTGATCAACGAAATCAACTCGCGCCAAAACTCGACGTTCGATGGACGCCTCCCGCCGACTCGTCCCGCGTCCTCGAAACTGCCGTTCTTCGATGTGACCGGCGACGGGCTCTGTACACCCGGGGACGTGCTGAAGGTGATCAACTACATCAATGCCCGCCCACCAAGCGGAGGCGAAGCCGAAGCGATTTCCCCTCCGGCCAGCAGGTTTCCAACGCTCGGATCGGAATTCACCAACCGGTTCGTCCCCAATTTCCAGCGGCATACCCCCGCTCATGCTTCCGCGGCGCTAGCTGGCTTGGGACGCAGAGAAACAGACCTCCACCGGGGCTCAACGAGTTGCACGCCACCATCCAACGCTACGTCCCGCCGACAGCCGGCCACGGTCAACGCCTGGATGTGGGAAGACGAGTTGGAGGCCGTTTTGAAAGAGATCGCCACTGATGTGCTGGAAGGTTGGATCCCCGCGGGTCAGCGCCGCCGCGCATCAGCTTCGGCGTGATGATGCTACTTAATTGGCGCCCTACGAGCCCGACGTACCGCGGCGCTGCCACTGATAGATCGACGGCACGGCGGGTTGCGGACGAGGGGCATCCTGATATGGCCGGGCTTGATTGCCGTCCATTACCTCCGGGCGGCCCGCACCGGTGACGAACTGACCGTTGCCGCCGTACAGTTGGTTGTCGAGAATCTCGATGCCGGTACAATCCGGCGTGGCCAGCTGGACCATCGCCGCTTGAGGATCCTTCAACACGAACACGTTGCCGGCCAGGATGTGATCGAAACTAGCCGTTTTGGCCATCACGCCGGGGCCTTTCCCGACGAGGAAGCGGTTGTGCAGGATCAGCCAGTTTTCGTTCATTCCGCCCATCCATAATCCGGCTCGCGTCGAGCGGACGTCGCAATTGTAGACCACGTTGCGAGGGCCGTTAGGGCCGTGGGCGGTGTCCTCCGGCGGCGAAGCCCACATGCCGTAGCCGTAACCGCCGTGGCCCGTCGAGGATTCGACCACGCATTGTTCGATCAGGTTTTCGTTCGTCCAGCCGGAGTGCCATTGGGCATCGCTCTCGTGGAACACGCTCTGCCGAATGACGTTCCCGCTGGCCGCCCATTGAAACAGCGGACCATGCCTCATTTTGAACGTCTCGACATTCTCCATCAGACAGTCCCAGCAGTTGTCCCAGCCGGCGTATGCCGTGCCGCCGCCGCCTTTGAACCACGCATCGTCAAACACGCAATCGCGGATCTCGCACCACTTGGCCTGGCTGCCGTACACAGGAAAGCGTCCGCACTTTCGCACGGTAACGCCTCGCGCCCAGCAGTTCCAGGCTTGATTGAACAGCACTCCGCTGATCCACAGATTTTCGGTCTGTTCCAGATACAGGTCCTCGACGCCACAGTTCCGAATCGGCACCACGCGGCGAACGTACGCGCCGTCGGCGACGGGAAACTCGATTCGTAGCGGCTGGCTAACCGTAATCGTGCGACCGTCGATCTTTTCAATCTGCAACTGGTACTCGCGATAGCGACCCCACGTACAGGCGTTCTTGGTCAGCCGCTTCCAGTCGGGCGTCGCCGGCGCTTCGAGAAAGATACAGTCACCCGGCGTCAGGCCCGCCGTGCTGTGCAAATCGAGCGTCCGCGAGCCGCGGCGGCCGTCCCGCGTCAATTCGATCCGCGGACCGTCCAGCCCGCGACCCGCAAACAGAATCGCGGCGCGCCAATCCGCGACGCGCGGCGTTTCGGAGAGCGTGCCGTCCAGCACCACGTCGATCTCGGCGGTCAACGCCGAGCCGTCCTGGTACTGCGCGACGCCTCGCAACACGGTTGGACCATCGGCCAAGCGGCTGACGATCTCGCCGGCACGGACGGTGGTGGCGAACGTGTTGCCCGAGTGCGTGCTGCGCTTCCACTGGTGGACCACGCGGCCTCCGGCCTCGATCGTCATCGCCGCCAGTCCCGCCGGACGAGCGTGCATGGTGATCGGCGTATTCTTCCCGATGCGATCGCCCGCCTTAAGCCCGTAGAAAGCAACGCCGCCCGCCGGCAGCGCATAGCGAAAGATGACCTTGGTCTTGTCCGCGCCGCGGCCCCGAATGACAACACCGTCGTGGCGAACGGTCACCGGCCAATCGAGATGATAGGTGCCCGCGTCCAGCAGCACCGCGCCGCCGCCTTGAGCCGCCACCGCCTCGCACGCGCGGTCCAACGCGTCGGAATCGTCCGAGCCGTCATCCGCCCGGCCGCCGAAGGTTTCGATCGTCGCTTTGACTGCGACTTGCGGAATCCCGCCTTGCACGCCGCACGTGGTCCAATTCGGATACACGATCCCGCCCGGTCCGACGACATCGGCTTCGGTCAGCCGTTCGGTCTGTGCCGGCATGATCTTGTACTGAGCCGGCCACGGCGGCTGCCGGGGATCGGACGCGGCCTCCCCGGCCCACACCACGGCGGCAAACAGCCCGCATCCCAACAGGGCTCCGACGGAGTGAACGTTCGCTCTCATAGCATTTCCTTTCTCGATCGCTCGCACGACGCCCGGCAGAAACTTCGGGTGATACTATACCATAAGTGTGATGCCACAAAGAGTGAAGATTGCACCTTCTTTTTCGAAACCACTGTTCATGAGGCAGAAATGGCCCTCCGCGAGTGGTTGTGGGCCACCGTCGGCGCAAATTTCTACCCAGCTGGCTCGAACGACTTCAAAATCTGAACGGCCCACGCTCGCGCGGCGGGCGGCGGATTACGAAGTCGTGTCGAGGGGCCCTCACCGCCGACCTTCGTCGACGGCAATGTATCTGACAGTCCTGCCGCAGATCTCTCGCACGGTGGTTTCGTAGATGAACACCAGGTCGGCCGAGTTGTTGTGCAGATTCTTGTCCGTGGAATTGAGATTGGGGCCAGCGTCTCGAAGACCCGCAGGAGCAGCGCGTTATCTATGGGGATGGAGCCTCGACTTCAAAGTCGAAAGATCGTGAGATGCAATGGAAACTGTTGGTCGGCATAGTGGTACGTTACTCATCGAAGCGGAAAACGGCGCACTTGGTCCTTTGCCTCCTCGGTATCCAGGCACTCGATGGCAAAGAGTAGTTGTTCAATAGCCTGCCCCTTGGGCATCTGATCGTTCACGAGAAATACGCCTGGCATGAGTTCGCCGGCGCGTACACGATCGTATGCGAAATCGGGAATCGTCTTCATATCATGCGTGAGCAGAACCCGTTGGTTGGCGGCGGCCCAGGCCAGAATGACGTGGTCGGGTGTCTGCGACAGCCCAATATCTTGGACTCGTATCACATCCAAATCGGGCATGCGGCGAATCAAACCTCGCAAGATGTCACCGTCAAAATTCTCGTCAGTCAGCAGCTTGATCACGCAGCAACCCTTTCGCACGTGCCCGGGCCAGCAGTTCTTCTGCGGTAACCCGGTTGGTCATGCCAGCGGCCTCCAACTTGCTACGAACAGCCTCTGCTTCCTGATCGCATCGGCGAAGATACTCGTTGAAAGGAGCCGGATTCGCCAGGTAGTAGCTGATGACTGCATATACGTCACTCAGATCAAGGGTGTCGTAGGACTGCACAATACCCTCAAGCGTTTGACCGCGTTGGAATGCACGGATCACCAATTCAAGCAGCACACGGCTGTTGCCCACACGATACACGCCCGGTGGATCTTCCCGCAACGGAACGGTCACGGTGAGCGGTTCGAGAGTAAGGGTCGTCATGGTCGTGTGTCCTTGTGGCGGTGTTCGGGTGAAATCGTGTTCTGGTGACGGACAGGAATGTCCATCCTACGGGTTCGGCTCAGCGGCTTCTCCTATTATACTCTGTTTTCCGTCGCGGTCGTCCAGGGCGGCTTACAGGACTGCCGTTTCAGCTGTATTCGCTTTGGCTATTGGGGCGCATCGCGCTGGGCACTGCGCCCTTGACGCCCCGGAATCGCCGTCGAGTTCTGGTGACGCTCGTTCTCGATTCCCTGGTAATCGTCGTTGTCTTGGCAGTCGTGTGGAGCATGTTTTCGGGATGACAAAGACGATTCGACTCCGTCACCGCTCCCGTTGCGTGGCTGCAAGGAAACCGCCGATGGTCAGAGAATTGCCAGAGGATTACGGCGTTCCTCCAGCGTACCCCGCGTGACGCCGACGCGATTGACGGCCTTCAGCTGACGCCAGACTTCTTTGCCGGTTAAGCGATCCGCCAGCAGGTCTCGGTACAGTCCGATCGTCTGGCGGACTTCATCCGCGCTTTCCTCCAGCAGTTCAACGCGGAAGTGACGTACGCCGGCCGCCAGCAACTCCGGCACGACTTCGGCGCCGCTCTGCGCGACGGCGTTGTACAGCGTGTTGCGGCAGCCGACGTCGGCCTGCAACAGATGCTCCAGT
>Ga0351873_10210_pt1 | contig 15159 bp, 12 predicted proteins | sample TotcelFGM3001N11_FD_206764 | JGI IMG/M metagenome (GOLD analysis project Ga0351873, IMG submission 206764) | Enriched cells from coal bed in the Powder River Basin, Montana, United States - Total cells FGM rep2 HSBNCT.FGM.300.1.N11 ... | reverse complement strand
GGCGCCAAGTACGGACTGTCCGTCTCGATCACGATGCGATCGCCGGGAATCGTGCGGGCCACGTCCCGCAACGCGTGTGATTTCTTGAACGTCACCATCCCGGCGAAACTGACATACAGCCCGATTTCCACGCACTGGCGCGCCGTGTCGGCGTCGCCGGTAAACGAATGCATCACGCCCCGAAGCGGGCCCCGCTGCCGCGCTTCGCGAAGCATCTGCAACACGTCTTGGGCACAATCCCGCATGTGAATCACGACGGGCAGATCGCGGGTTTGGGCCAGCCGCAGGTGCCGGTCGAAAAAGTCCTGCTGTACGTCAAACGGGGCGAAATTCCAATAACGATCCAACCCCGTCTCGCCCAACGCCACCACGCGCGGCGCTTCCGCCAACGCGACGATCCGGTCCCAGTCGTCCGGCGCCGCTTGGCCGGCATAATTGGGCTGAATGCCGACGGCGGCGAACAGCGAAGGAAACGACTGTGCAAGCCGAGCATTGATTTCGCTCGAATCCGCTGTCGTTCCCACGGTCACAATCGCTGTGACTCCCGCGTCCCAAGCCCGCTGGATAATGTCTGCTCGCGAGGCGTCGAATTGTTCGTCGTCCAGATGGGCGTGCGTGTCAAAAAACATGGGGGGCAGCCTGTAACAAGGCGTCTCCTCGCTTACGCTTCGGGTTACTAAGTGACTTCCTCCAGCAATTGCAGGTGTGCCTTGGCCTCGCCCAACGATTCCAGGACGCATGCTTGAACGGCAGGACTGGTTCGCACCAGATCAGCACACTCGGCAATCCGACGGATCAAGTGCCGCTCGTAATCGATGATCCGTGCGAGGAGATAGTCCAACGCCAAATCATGCAGAGCGGTGTATCGCATCGGGAATTCGCCGTACGCGGGGACTTCGTCAGCCGCCAAAAGCATCGCGCCAAACCGGTCTGACGTCATCTGGTGGTCCGCCGCGATCGACTGCACGGCCTCCCACGCAGCCTCATAGCCCGGACCCACCCAAGGCGTCGCTTGACTCACGTACATCGGCAAAGACCGGTGATGCAAGACCAGCAAGCGGTTGAGCACGGCGTTCATATCCTTCGCAGTCATGGCGTTCATTATCCCAGCAGTTGCTGCGCCGCGCGCAAGGCGTACTGATTGAGGTATTCCCAGGCGAAAAACAAAATCACCGTCGGCAAGGTCAACGCGACAATGAAAAAACCGGGCAGCGAGACCAGCGGCAGCGGAACCAATCCCCGCGTCTCCGCGTCCGGATCGAGCGTCATCACCTTGACCACCCGCAGATAGTAAACCAGGCTGAGTGCCGTGTTCGCACCGCCCACCAGGAACAGCAGCAACAGGTATCCTTGCCCGGTCGCCTTGTAGCCTTCGACCAACGAGGCAAAGACGGCGAACTTGCCGACAAAACCGGCCAGCGGCGGGATCCCCAACAGACTGAACAGCATCAACGACAAGCAGATCACGACGCCGGGACAATGCCGAACCAGTCCTGCATAGTCGTCGACCTGCTCGCTGTGCATGACGTTCCGCAGGAAAGCCACGATGCTGAACGCCCCCAGGTTCATGAACAAGTAGACGGCCAAGTAGACGCCCAGTCCGGCCACCGCCCGTTCGGCCAAGCCCGGATGCTGGCCCGCCAGGGCCATCACCGGCGGGATTGCCATCATCATGTAGCCGGCATGCGCGATGGTCGAATAGGCCAGCAACCGTTTGATGTTCGTCTGGCCATAGGCCGCCAGATTTCCCAAGGTGCAAGTCAGCATGGCCAACAACGCCACCAGCTTGCCGAGCAGTCCTTGGAGCGGCGCCAGATCCCCGCCACGGGTGATCTCTGCGAGATCGAAATCGAGGCTCGGAGAGACTCGCTCACGTGGACCGGTCGCGGGGCTCAATCCCGCCGCCAGATGCTGGTCAATCACAACCGGCGAGCGATTCGCCTGGGCCACATGGCCGGCGGAAAGCCCAGGCGGCACGACCACGCCGATCCCGATTACCACGCGAATCAGCAGCCCCAACGCGGCAGTCTTGGACGCCACGCTCAAGAACGCGTTGACTTCCGCCGTCGCCCCTTCGAAAGCGTCGGGACACCAGAAATGAAACGGCACCGCCGCCAGTTTGAACGCCACTCCAACCATGATCATCAGGGCGGCTAAGGTCAAAATCATGGCTTCGTCGCCCGGCATGTCGGGCATTCGTTCGGCCAAGACGCGGGCGATCGTCGGCAGATGAGCCGAATTGACCAGCCCGGCAATCAGGCTGATGCCGTACAGCATCACCCCCGACGTAGCCGCCCCGTACACCGCGTACTTCAGCGCGGCTTCGCTGGCCCGAGCGCGCTGTTTCATCAGCGCGACCAGGGCATAGGACGGCACGCTCGCCATCTCCACCGCCAAGAAAACCATCAGCAGGTGATTGGCCGAGATCATCAGGCACATGCCCAATGTGGCGCCGAGCACCAGCGTGTAGATGTCCGGGGCCTCTTCGTGATTCAGGATGCCCGTCAGTTTGGTCAACACGACGACCAGGACTACGGCCAGCAGCAAGAGGCTGCGCATGTAGATCGAAAACGAATCGTACACGAGCAGGCCCGTAAAGAACTCCATTCGCTGGGCCACGGCCGGAGCGTGGACGGCTGCCAGGAACAAGGCCAGAATCGAACCGGCCAACACGGGCCAGAAGACGTCGATCCACCGGCCCCAGGAAAATACGCGCACCAGCAGGATCAAGACGATCGTGGCACACAAGGCGATCTCGGGCAGAAATACGCCGATACTAGACGTCGGCGAAAACTCCCACCACCCGCCGGACACGTCTCCGCGGGTATCCAAAATCAGTTGACTGACGATTTCGTGGAGATTCACGGTGCCTGAATCCTTGCTATGTCGAAGCCTCCCCTCGCCGGAGACGGAATCGATGCCTGCGTCTCAGCCCGCGCCTCGCCCGCGCCGCCTTGCGGCACAGCTTCCTTGACCGTCTTGGTCCACTGCGCCAAATCGCTCACCTGCCGGCTCACGGTCTTGTCCATGTACCGCAACAAGAACGTGTTGGGGAACACGCCGAACAGAATCGCCAGCGTGAACAGCACGCCGGCGATAGTGTTCTCGCGCCGCGTGGTGGGCAACAACGCTTCGCCATGCGGGCCCTTGTATTCCGCCCCCAGGTACACCCGTTGCACGGTCCATAGAATATAAGCGGCGGTCAGGATCACAACGGCCGCCGAAATCACGGCTAACACGTAGCTGTAATTCCACACGGACAAGACGACCAGCACCTCGCCGATGAACCCGCACAAGCCGGGCAGGCCCAAACCCGCAAAGAAAATGCCGATCGATAATGCGCTGTAGACCGGCATGCGGGCGAACAGCCCGCCAAAGGCGTCCAAGTCGCGATGATGGACCCGATCGTAAACCACGCCGACCAGAAAGAACATGCCGGCCGAACTGATGCCGTGAGCGATCATCTGAAACATCGCGCCTTGGACGCCCATGTTCCAATAGTCCGGATTGAATGCCGTGCCGGACGTGGCGGACCAGACGCCCAGCCCCAGCACGACGTAGCCCATGTGGCTGACCGAACTGTAGGCGACCAGCCGCTTGAAGTCCTTTTGCGCCAGCGCCGCAAAAGCGCCGTACACCATGCTGACGACGCCCAGCAGACAGACGAAATACGCCAAATCGTAACCGCCGTGCGGACAGATCGGATAGCAGATGCGGATGATCCCATAACCGCCCATCTTCAACAGCACGCCGGCCAGGATCATCGAGATCGGCGTCGGCGCCTCGACGTGCGCGTCAGGCAGCCACGTATGCAGCGGTACCGAAGGTACCTTGATGATGAACCCGATGAACAGCAACAAGAACGACCACCACTGCAAATTCTCGCCGAACTGCTCCGTCCGCTGGCCGATCTGGGCCAACGCCAACAAGTTGAACGTGTGCAGCGGCGCAACCGCTTGGCCGGCCAGCCGCTCGTCCATGCCGGCTTCGGCCTGGGCGTGGACCGCAGCGGCCAGTCCGCACTTGCCCAAGTGCGGACGCAAAGCGGGATCGGTCAAGTCGCTGGCAAAGTACAGCATCAGGATCGCGATCAGCATCAACACGCTGCCGACCAGCGTATACAGGAAAAACTTGATCGCCGCATACTCGCGCCGCGGCCCGCCCCACACGCCGATCAGAAAGTACATGGGCAGCAGCATGACTTCCCAAAACACGTAAAACAAGAAGAAATCCAGGGCCAGGAATACGCCCAACATGCCCGTTTCCAGCAGCAGGAACAGGACGCAGTACGCCTTGACGTGCTTGGTCACCGACCAACTGGCGCCCGCCGCCAACAGGCAGATCAACGCGGTCAGCATGACCAGCGGCATGCTGATCCCATCGGCGCCCATGAAATACTCGATGCCGAACGAAGGGATCCAGGGCACGTTAAAGACGTACTGCATGTGCGCCGCCGCTTCGCCCTGGTAGTCGAACGAGCCGCCCAGCGGCGTGAAAAACGCCAACAACGACATGGCCAGGACGCCGACCGTGGCCCCCAAGGTGATGTATCGGGCGACTTCCTCTTTTTCCTTGGGAACGCACAGCACCAGCACGGCGCCCAGCACCGGGAGGAACACGATCGCACTCAGCATCACAAGGTAAGTAGTCACCATCGTTCGTCAATCTCTTTCGCGAAAAGGAGACAGTTCCCTTTTCAAACAGTCCTCTTTTCGAAACCTCTTCGAAACTAGCCCGCCCAATAAAAACCTCGGAAGAAACTGAGCACCACAAAGATCGCCAGCGCCCCGGCGCCGACGAACATCACGTACTGCCGCAAACGGCCCGTCTGCACGCCGTGAAACCGCACGCCCAATCGGTACACACCCGCGGCAAACGCGTTGATCGAACCGTCGACGATCCAGCGATCGGCCACTCGGTCCCAAACCGTCGCCAATCCGCGCGTCCACCGCGCGGAGCCGTCGATCAAGCCGTCGATCAGCCGCCGATCGACGGCCGCGGCCAGCCACGCCGCCGCGTGCGCCGGGCGGATGAACAGAATCTCGTACAACTCGTCAAACCACCATTTGTTCAACAGGAATCGATGAATGCCCGCAAACTGGCGCTGCACCTCCGCGGCCTGTATGTAGCCCAGGCAGTAGATCACCGTCGCCAGCGCGATCCCCGCCCAAGCCGTGAGCGTCGCCAGCCAAGTCACCGGGACCACAATCGTCTCGTGTTGCGCCGGCTCGTGCGCAAAATGCTCGTTCGGCCACGTCATCCCCACGGCCGGCGATGCCGTGTCGGCGAGCGTTCCCAGCGGCCGCGACTGTTCCAGCAAATTGACCACGCTCAAATCGCTCCAGGAACCCAAGATGCCGGGCGGATGCCAAGCCACCGCCGTGGCGAACAAGGCCAGGACCAACAGCGGAACCGTCATGACGCGCGGCGATTCGTGAGCGTGGTCGTAACGATGCGCATCTCGCGGTTTGCCGGCGAACGTCAAGTACCACATGCGAAACATGTAGAACGCCGTCAGCATGGCACCCCCGGCGGCGGTGTAGAACAACAGGCCGGCCACCAGGTTGCGATTGTCCCCGTGCAGCATGAACGAATACGCCTGTTCCAGGATGCGATCCTTGGAATAGTAGCCGCTAAACCCAATCACAAACGGAACGCTGATCCCCGCAATCGCCAAACATCCGATCAGCATCGTGTAGGCCGTGATCGGCATTTTTTTCCTCAGCCCGCCCATCTCTCGCATGTCGTTGGTATGCACGGCATGAATGACCGAGCCGGAGCACAAGAACAGCAGACTTTTGAAAAAGGCGTGCGTGATCAAATGCAGCAGACCCGCCACCCAGCCGCCGACACCCAAGGCCAGCATCATATAGCCCAGCTGACTGACCGTCGAATACGCCAGTACGCGTTTGATGTCGGTGGCCGTGATCGCAATCGTGGCAGCCAGGAACAGCGTGATGCCGCCGATGACCGCGATGACCAGCAGCACTTCCGGCGTGAATACCGGAAAGAAACGGCCAACCAAATACACGCCGGCGGCGACCATCGTCGCCGAATGAACCAGTGCGGACACGGGCGTGGGGCCTTCCATCGCATCGGGCAACCAGACGTGCAACGGGAACTGGGCGCTCTTACCCACGCACCCGCAAAAGATGCCGATTCCAGCGACCATCAACAGCCCGTATCCGTACCGCGGAGCCGTGCCGTCCGGGCCGCCACTGCGCCACGTCTCGATCCGAGCCCCGATGGCCTGCTCGATCTCCTCCGCACCAGCTTCGGGCCCCAACTGCCGCACGAGGTGGGCGACCTCGTCGCGGGCCGACAATCGCACCAAGCCGTCCGGCGTGCGAATCGAATCGTGCGGTCCGGAGCGGACCAGACTGAAGATTCCCTGTTCCACACGCTTGATGCCGTCGGCGTCCATTCGCTCCAAGTCGCCGAACGCGAACGTGCCCAAACCGCCCCACAGCGCCATCAGGCCGACGATCATGCCAAAGTCGCCGACGCGATTGACAATGAAGGCCTTGTTGGCCGCCTGACAAGCGCTCGGTCGCTCGATATAAAACCCGATCAAAAAGTACGAACAGATGCCCACCAATTCCCAAAACACAAACACCATGGCGATGTTGCCGGCCAGGACCAACCCCAACATGCTGAAGCAAAACAGGGACAGATACTGGAAGAACCGGACGTAGCGCCCCCGCCGCTTGAGAGGCATACCGTTTTGCAGCGTGACTTCGCGATCCGTCACCTCGTGCTGTTCGTCGTGCATGTACCCCATCGAGTAGAAGTGGATGCACGTCGCGATCAGCGTGACCAGGCAGAACATGCAGATGGTCAGCGAGTCGATGTAATACCCGATCGCCAGACGCAGGTGGCCGAAGATCCCCAGCGGATAATACTCACCGGCGTAATACAGCGGCCGCTGCTGGCCGTGGCTGACAGCATCGCCGCTGGCATGTTCGCCGGCGTGAGCGGCGTCCGGCGCCAAGCCCGGGATCTCCGGCGCCAAACCGTCGGCGCCGTGTACGGACGACGCGCCGGTCGCACCGTGATGCGCCGCGCCCTCGGGAAAATGGTTGCCCAGCCAGATGAACAGCGACACGAACGACAGCACCCCGGCGGCCCCGATCGCGCCGGTCGCGACATACGCACCGTCTCCGAATGCTTTGCCGAGCCGCGGCCCGAACAGCAGCAGGAGAAAGAAGGAAGCCAGCGGCAATAACGTCGCCAGCCCCAACAGCCATGGCAGCGCAGAGGATTCCATCAGCCCTTCAAGTCGTCGGCTTGATCGACGTCAATCGATGTATGGTTAATGTAGAAATTCAACGCGATCGCCAACGCCACCGCCGCTTCGGCCGCGGCCAAGACGATCACAAACAAGGCCATCACTTGGCCGTCGAGTCCCAAGGATTGCGGCCGCAGGAAATCGCTGCCAAACGCAACCAGATTCACATTCGCTCCGTTGAGCACCAGTTCCGCCCCCATCAGCACGCCCAGCGCGTTCCGTTTGGTCGCCATGCAGACGACGCCCGCAACAAACAGCACCGCCCCCACCGCCAGGTAATGCGCCACCGTGATTGGAGCGAACAAAGCGATCATCGTTCTCTTCCGGGCAAATCCGCCGGCTCCCGTTCCCGCAACCGTTTGGTCCTGGCCAAATAGGCCGCCCCGATCAGCACCACGAGCAGATGCATCGAGACAATCACAAAAGGCAACAGGAATCCGCTGTGGCCGTCCAGCCGCACGCCCGTCAAGGCCAGCCCGATTTCCGTGGTGGTCTTGTGGTCCAGCAGCTGGACGTCATGAGCCGACGGCTGCCGCCAACGGTCAATCGTGATCGTCTGCAGCAGCAGCAACACCAGCCCGCCGCCGACGAACAACGCTAAAATCCATTCGCCGCCACCCGTCTTCAGGCTGATAAAGTTGCGATGCGCTGTGAGCATGACGCCGAACACCAACAGCACCAACGTGCCGCCGACATACAGCATCAATTGCATCGCGCCCAGGAATTCCGCCCCCGCCAAGAAAAACAAGCCGCCCACCGCACCCAACGAAAGAATCAGATACAAGGCCATCCGGACGATGTTCGGCGAGAACAACACGGCCAGCGCAAAGCCGCACGCGATCAGCGCGAACAGCCAAAAAACGGTCGCTTGCCAGTCGATCGCCGCTAACATCGCTCGTCCTTCATTGCTCGTTCCTCATTCCCACCTGCTGCTCCCTTCCCTGCTGCTCAGCGGCCTCGGCCTGCAGGACCCAACGCTCGCGGACGCCCGCCACACCACTGGGCGTGACCGGAGCCAGATCGTTCAAGCCCGGGACGCCCGCCAGATGCCAGCCCAAAGCGCCCAGGAAACAAATCGCCGCCAGCGGCACGCAGTACTTCAAGCACGTGGTCATCACCTGATCGATCCGCAACCGCGGCAGCGTCCAGCGCACCCAGATCATCACCGTCACGCCCGCCACGCCTTTGAGAATCAGATTCGTGCAACTCGCCAGATTGGCAAGATAACCGGTCACGCGAAACGCCGCTTCATCCGGGCCGTAGGTCCAACCCAGCAGGTCAAACACCGGAATCGGCCCATTCCAGCCGCCCAGGAACAGGATCGCACACAACGCGCTGACCAGGAACATGGACCCGTATTCGGCCATAAAGAAAAAGCTCCAGCGCAGACCGGAATATTCCGTATGAAAACCGGCCACCAGTTCGCTTTCCGCCTCAGCCAAATCGAACGGCGCGCGATTCACGCTGGCCAGACTGCATGTGAGATAAACCCAAAAAGCTGCGAACGTAAAGGGATCGTGAAAGACCAGCCAATTTGTGAACCAGCCGGCTTGCATGTTGGCAATCGTGACCAAATCCAGCGTTCCGCACAGCAGAACCGGGATCACGATGCACAACTTAAGCGGCACTTCATAGCTGACCACTTGAGCCGCCTCGCGCACCGCTCCGTACAGGGACCACTTCGAACCCGACGAGTACCCCGCTAAGATGACTCCGAACACCTCCAGCGACAGGATGGCGAGAATAAAGAAAATCCCGGTGTGGACGTGCTGGGCGACCCAGCCGCTGGCGAACGGCAACGCCAGGAAAGCAGTGAAACTCGAGGCGAAACTCACGTACGGAGCAATCCGGAACAGGAAGACGTCGGCTTCGCCCGGCGCCACGTCTTCTTTGGTCAGCAATTTGATCCCGTCGGCCAGCGTCTGCAGCCAGCCAAATTTTCCGCCGCACCGCGTGGGACCCAGCCGATCCTGAATTCGGCCCGAAACCTTACGCTCCAGCCAAATAAAGAACAACGCCCCACCCGCCACGAGGTTCAGGATCCAGGCGCAATGGATCAGCCCGGCCAGCAGATAGGCCAGCCAAGTCGGCAGGTGCAAACTGACAGCGAAGAATTCGGCCACAGACGGCGGACTCCTGCCTCTCTCGCATTGGCCGCACGAATTGAGCGACCTTAGAAACCCAAAAGCGAGATTTTGTCCGAATAGGACAGCGACAACAAGCCCCCCGCCACAGATTCCAACCCGGCTACGGCCCCTTCTTCAGCTTGTCCTGGAACACCTTCTCGAATTTCTCCAGCTTGGGGCGAATTATAAACTGGCAGTAGCCCTGCTGTGGATTAGCCCGGAAGTAATTCTGGTGATAGTCCTCCGCTTTGTAGAATTTCACCAGCGGGCTGATCTCGGTCACAATCGGCGCGGACCAAGCCCCCGACTTGTCCAGCTCCTGTTTTCGCCGCTGCGCCTGGACGCGCTGCTGGTCATCGTGATAGAAGATGACCGAGCGATACTGGGTGCCGACATCCGCCCCCTGCCGATTCAACGTGGTTGGGTCGTGGGTTTTCCAGAATACTTCGAGCAATTCGTCAAAGCTAACTTTCGCCGGATCGTAACGGATCTGGCAGACTTCGGCATGGCCGGTCGTCCCCGTGCAAATCTGCTTGTACGTCGGGTTGGCCACCGTCCCGCCCGCGTATCCGGATTCAACGGAGACGACGCCCCGCAACCGCTGAAATACCGCCTCGACACACCAAAAACAACCGGCGCCGAACGTCGCCAGCTTCGTATCGGTCCGGGTTTCTGTTTCTTTCGGCATCTGAGCCTTCCCCTGTTCCGCAGTCGTTTGTGCACAAGACGACAGGACCAGTACCCCCAACGCCACCATCCTAGCAACCGACACGGTTCCCAGGCGAACTGCTATCTTCCGCATCGTAGTCCTCGCTCTCCGTTCCAAATGCTTCGCCGCTGATAAACGCTATTGCGTATTCGCCATTCAACGGACTTCACGCGCCGCCGTGAGCGGCAAGGCGCTAGCCGCCGGTGACGCCTGGCCACGCTTTCCCGCGAAAAACCCGCGGCTTGCGGCTCACCATGTCTGGGTGCAAAGTAAGTGGCATTGGTCGTTACCCCTCTAGCTCGCGGCCGATCGCAAAAATCTCCTCGGCATCGAACACTTGGCTATTGCTCTGAAACAGCCGTTCGATCGTCGCGTGGTGGATCTTCATCTTGGTTCCGCCGATCCCGATGGCACCATAGCAGATCACCGCCTCGCCTCGCGCCATTTCGCCTTTTGCCGCCCCGCGCGGAACCGCCTTGTCGGTCGCTTCCACGCCGATACCCAACGGCGGCACCGCGTTCAAATCGATCGCAACCCGCAGCGCCGCGCTCGCCTGCCACGCTTCGGCCGGAACGAGTTCAATGCCTGCCGCTCCGGCCGCGATGACGATCGAAGCTCCGTCCAAAGCGGCCGGCAAGGAATCGAACGTCGTCCCGATCGGTTCCAATTCGGCCGCCTTCACCCGCTCGCGGACCAAATCGCAGACCCGTTCGGCTCGCGAACCATCTCGGGAAGCGACACGCACGCACGCCCCTTCACGAGCCAACAGCCGCACGACGCGCTGGCCGACAGGGCCGGTCGCCGCCAGCACCAGCGCGGTGGCCCCAGACAACGGGACGTGGCGACTGGCCGCCAAAACCGCCGCCACGGCCGTCGTATTGGCCCCGCTGGCGTCCAGCATCACCGAGACCCGCATCGGTCCGAAAAAACTTTTCAAAACTCGTTTGAGCAACCGCTCGGCCGCTGTCACATCGGTACCGCCGATGAAAATCGCCGTCGATTTCAAGTCGTGCGGACCACGGGTGAAAATCGAACCATGTACCAGATCTTGTACATCGTCCTCCGTCACTCCATGGTATTGTAACAAGTGGTCAACTCCGGCATCGATCGCCACCACCGCGTCAAACACGCTGGCATGATCGTCCGAGTCAATTTGTACGAGGATTCGCGGCTTGCTCTCGGCCATGTTTTTCAAAACCCTTGGAAGGGGTGCTTTGCACTGTCCTTGCCGGCCAGCATCTCGTCCACCGACGGTGCGCCCTTCATGGCGTTGGCAATCGCGTCTTTGGTGGCCTGGTAATTGTAGTCGTAGATCTTCTTGTCGTCCTCCGCGGCCGGGTGAATGAACACGCCGCACACGATGACCAGGTCTTCACACTGATTCTTGGCGATAACCCCATCGGCCACGGAATCCGCTACGGCCTTTGCGACAGCGGCCTGAGCCGGTCCGAACATCTGCACGGCTTGCCGCATGCCTTTGATCGTCACTTTCGTAACCATCACTGTCGACGGCTTGACGGCTAGATTCGGTGTTAGAACAGCCAGCAAATTGGTGTGGCCTTCGCTCTGCCGAGCCAACGCGTTCGCAAACGCAGTACCGACCGGACCGTCCTTTTCGCCGATCAACAAGTCGATATGGGCAATTTCATTACCGTCACCCGCCAGCGCTTCTCCGATGAACATCGACATGAGACTGTTCTCCCTCTCCAGATGTGATAGAAACAACGTAACGGAGAAGGTACCAGACGGTGGGACAAATTCAAGGACCCAGAACGACATAACACCCATGAATGACCTGTCGCGGGGAAACGCATATAGGGGTTCGCAGGTGCTGATTTTGGGAGTCAGTGCGCGAGCCGCGGTGTTTTCCGCTGTTCGAGCTGGATTCTGCCCTATGGCGGCGGATTGGTTCACCGACGAGGATCTGGTCGCTGCCTGCGCTTGCCTTCGGATCGATTCTTATCCGGAGGATCTGGAACGTGCTGCGGAAACGTTCCCGCCCTGCCCCTGGTTGTATACGGGCGGTCTGGAAAACTATCCGCAACTAGTCGACCGGATCGCTGACCAGCGGGTCCTCTTGGGAAACCCGGGCCACGTACTGCGCGAAGTGCGGGACCCCTTTCGCTTGGCCGAAACGCTGCGTTCGGCAGGCCTGCCGACCTTACAGGTCGCTGCCGAACCGCCCCGTCCGGAGCACGGAACCCGGTTGCGAAAACCGCGCAGATCCGGGGGAGGACGGGGGATCGAGTTTGTCTCTCGGCCGCCGCGCGAGCATTCCGCAGAGTGTAAACGGAACGAGCGACACCTCGGCGAACCACGCGTCGAGAGCAGGCGGTTCTATTATCAGCAGTACGTCGCCGGCACGCCGTGCAGCGCCGTGTTCGTAGGGGCACAAGGCAAGGCCCTCTGGCTCGGGGCGACGCAACAACTGATCGGCACGTCATGGACCGGAGCGAGGGGTTTTGAGTACGCCGGTTCGCTGGGCCCGTTGGATGTCCGTCCCGATCAGCGGCGACAGTGGGAGCGTATCGGACACGCTCTGGCCGGCCGCTTCGGGCTGTCGGGCCTGTTCGGCGTCGATGCGGTGATGACCGAGGACGCGATTTGGGTCGTCGAAGTGAATCCGCGGTATACGGCCTCGGTCGAAGTCATCGAGTTGGCGTGCGACGTCGCGACGATGGTCGTGCATGTGCTCGCCTGCCGCGGCGGCGAGTTGCCCGAGAAATGGCCCATGGTTTCACAACCGCATGCTGCTCCTGGCCGAGACGGTTTGAGGCCGCGCGTCGGCAAAGCGATCATCTACGCCCGGACGTCGGGGCGCGTTCCGACCGATTTCGGCGCCTTCGTTCGCCGCCTGAACCAGGACCCCGCGCGCCCCGCTGTGGCCGACATCTCGCCATGCGGCCGCGAATTCTCCGCTGGCGAGCCCCTGGTCACCGCGCTGGCCTACGCACCCTCCCTGCCCGCCGTCGAGCAATCGCTGCGACAAACCGTCGCCTCGGTGCAAGCTGCATTGGGCGGCGTGTAACGGATTGTTCCCTGGTAAAGCTTCGTCGAACTCGACTCGCGTCCTCCATCGCCCGCCCCCCACCATGCGATTGGTTTTGAGTGTGATTGTCGGGGAATCGGCCTTGCCTTGATTTTTCTGGGTATTGGCTGCAGATCATGAATGGCGTGCTGACCTGCGATATTTCGATGAGTCCGTCTTTGGCTGTGGGCCAGCCAAGGGACGAGTTCAGCCAAGGGGTGGCCCTGCGATTCATGACATGCACGACCGCGATCCCGTGTCGGCGACAAACAAATCCACCCTCGCCAAGCGTGCCATCGTCGACATCCGCAATTACCGCAGCCAGCCAACCGATACAAAGCATGACGACGAAATTACACTGATCCCCAAAATTGTTATCAAGCAGGGGGACCGAGGAGAGAATCGCACCCCCCGCGTTAACCGTTTTCTTTACTGTCGGAACGGGCGTGGTGAGGATTTGATGGTTACGCAGTCAGCCCGGCGCGCGACGCCACTTCCACGATTGCATTAAGCTTCTGGACGATCTCATCGGCGATCTCGTTGGCCGGCACGAGCTTGGCAAGTCGGTGGTAATCCGCCTTTCGAAACGTGATTGGCAGGTCGAGTTTCTTGAAGAACTTTCTGAACAGGGGGTCCAAGAATTCGTCCGTAGCCTTTATGTCGGGGGACCATGGATCGGGCTGACCAAGTGTTTCCAGGGCGGCGGCGACTTCGCGAATTGCGTCGCGCATCGCCGTTTCGCGTCGCGAGCTTTCGGCCTGTTCAAACAAATCGTATGCCCGTTCGCCGCGCGCGTAACCGATCAGCACATCTTCGGTGCAGAAGTAGTTCTCCAACTCCCGACGGGACCACATCATTTCCCAAAGTGGCGTCCCTTCGTGCAACGCGGCACTGATGCGATCGAAAACAGCGATTCCAACAAGCTCGGGTTTTGCTTCCCGAAGTCCGTAGAAGAGGTCACGGGCCTTCTGGGGGAGGTTCGTGGAAACATAATGCACGAACGGCCGCTCCAGCAAAGCCGCGGCCGGATGTTCCAGAGTGCGCGCAAACGACTGCAGTATTGCCAAGTCCGTCGGTCCTTCCAAGAATATCATCCATCCTGCCGCTTCCGCTTGGTAGTACTGGTCCCACCCAATATCGGTCAGCGACTTGATGATCTGATTTCCTCGATCGTTCAGCGTATGGGGCTGTCCCACGAAAGCAATCACCTTTCCCCGGCCGGCGGCTTCCGTGAGCACGACCTCGGAATGACTCGCTGCAATAATCTGAGCGCCTTGTTGCTCCGCGACTTCCGTAATCAGGCGAAAAGTCTGACGTTGCCTAAGGATTTCGAGATGGGCGTCCGGTTCGTCCAGAAGTAACACCGTCTCCGGATTTGCATAGAGATGGGCCAGCAGGAGCAGGGTCTGCTGGAGGCCGCGGCCCGCGCTGGACAAATCCAGCGTCATGGGATCCTTCTCATCGCGAGCCTTTTCCTCGTAATCCATGAGGATTTCACTTCGTTCCGCAATGTAGTCCGGCGGGTTAAGCGTCACTCCAAAAAGATTCGAGACATGTCTTACGAGCGCCTCCCAGCTCGACTTGTCGTCTCCACTGTAAAGCTTATAGCACATGTTTCGCAGGACTTGCGCCGTCTGTCCCTGACCAACCAGGAACCCGATCTCCCCCGGCTCCTTGATGAATTCCCGGTCGGCCAGTCCCGACATGGGCGGAAGATACGCCACACGGACGGAACTTGCTTCGTCGGGGACCTCCGAGAACCTCGCATCCTTAACTTGCACGTCTTCATACCCCTGCTGCCGAATGGGCCGACAAACGAAGGATTCCTCGTTCTGGTAGTCGAATTCAAATCCACATTGCCAAGCCCGATTGGCGGTGACGCCTTCGACGACAACATCAACGCGGATGTTACGTGTCCTTTGTTTCCCTTCGATTGTCTGGACGTTTCTGGTGTGCAAGGCCCGCCACAGGAGATTGGCTGTCGGTACCGGAACAGCGATCAGATCAC
>Ga0351873_10209_pt1 | contig 15229 bp, 13 predicted proteins | sample TotcelFGM3001N11_FD_206764 | JGI IMG/M metagenome (GOLD analysis project Ga0351873, IMG submission 206764) | Enriched cells from coal bed in the Powder River Basin, Montana, United States - Total cells FGM rep2 HSBNCT.FGM.300.1.N11 ... | reverse complement strand
CAGGTGAATTCGGGGGAGATCGTCGCTTTGATCGGACCCAACGGAGCCGGCAAGACAACGCTCCTCAACGTCATTTCCGGTCTGCTGCAGCCCGACAAGGGGAGCGTCTTCCTGAAGAATGAATCCCTGCTCGGCGTCGCCCCCCATGAAATCGCCGCGAGGGGCATCGGGCGGACGTTCCAGGCCGCTCAGATTTACAAGAAATTCACGGTGCTCGAAAACGTTCTGCTGGGCTACCACGTGCAGGGGCGCTCCGGCTTGATTTCCACGTGTCTGCACACACCCGCCGAAAGAAGGGAAGAGAACGTTTTGCGCGAAAAGGCCTTTAGCCTTCTCGGGGACTTCCGGATGGCCGACGAAGCCCATTCCCCCGCGCGGCAGCTCAGCCTTCTCGAGCAAAAGCTGCTGGAGCTCGCGCGCGCTCTGGCCCTCTCGCCCTGCGTCCTCCTCCTGGATGAGCCCGTGGGAGGCCTGAACCCCAGGGAGAGGCAGACTCTGGTGGACTACATATCTCATCTCAGACGAACCGGGCTCGGGATGGTGCTGGTCGAGCACGACATGAACGTGGTGATGCGGCTTGCCGACCGGGTGGTGGTGCTCCAGCACGGCCATCGAATTGCCGCCGGAAGCCCCAGGGAGATTCAGCAGGACCCCAAGGTCATCGCGGCGTACCTCGGAGTGAGGAAGCGATAAGTACACATCCACGGAAATAGGTGTCCGAAGTCGAGGAGTCAGGAGTCAGAAGTCAGAAGTCAGAAGTCGAGAAGTCGAGGAGTCGAGGAGTCGAGGAGTCAGGAGTCAGGAGTCAGGAGTCAGAATATGAATCGCACCGCATCCATTCTGTATTCTGACTCCTGACTTCTGACTCCTACAGCACAATTCGGTCACTTAATTCTGTGGAGCTGTAATAAGTTCGAGAGGAAGGGATAGAACCTTGTTGAAAGTGAACGGGCTATCGGCCCGCTATGGATCGATTCAGGTGCTCAGGCGGGTGACCTTCCACGTGGAAAGGGGCGAGATCGTAGCACTCATCGGTGCCAATGGGGCGGGAAAGTCCACTCTTCTCCGTGCCGTAAGCGGCCTCCATCGGCCTTCCGAGGGCGAGATACGCTTCGATGATTCTCCCATTCACCACATGGCTCCGGAGCGCATTGTCCGGCTGGGCCTCGTGCAGGTGCCCGAAGCAAGGCAGTTGTTCCCCAACATGACCGTCCTGGAAAACATCGAACTGGGCGGCTACATTTACGGAAGAAAGCACGTGGAGGGGGCGCTGGGGGAAGTCTTCCGGCTTTTCCCCATCCTTTCGGAGCGGCGCAAGCAGAAGGCGGGGACTTTGAGCGGCGGCGAGCAGCAGATGCTTTCCATCGGCCGGGCGCTCATGGCCAAGCCCCGATTGCTCATCCTGGATGAACCGTCGCTGGGACTGGCCCCGCTCATCGTCGAGGAGATTTATGGGACGATTCGGGAGCTCCATCGCCAGGGGGTGACGGTGCTGCTGGTGGAGCAGAACGCCATGGGGGCACTCACCGTGGCCGAACGAGCCTACGTGATGGAAACGGGCAGGATCGTCCTATCCGGGACAGGCCGGGAACTGATGGAGCATGACGATGTTCAGAGGGCTTACCTGGGAAAAGACTATCAGTACAAATGGGAAAGGTAGGATGTGACCATGCCTCAAAGTCCCGTTGATTCGAGAGTTGATTGGAAATCGGATCCGCCGTCGTCCCGAAGCCAGGTGCTGCAACTGCAAATGGAGCGGCTCCAGATGACCCTCAATCGGGCCTACTTCAACGTGGACTTTTACCGCAACCGCATGGACGGACTGGGGCTCCTGCCGGAGGACGTCGGGTCCATCGAAGAGCTCCACCGCTTCCCCTTCACCACGCGCCGGGACCTCGCCGAGCATTATCCCTACGGGCTGTTCGCCGTGCCTCTCAAGAGCATCGTGCGCCTCAAGGTCACCAATCCGGCCCTCCATGATCAAGTCCGGCCCATCGTGGTCGGCTTCACCAAGCACGATGTCTCCATGTGGCAGTCGCTCATGGCGCGCCTCTTCCAACAGTTATCCATCACCGACCACGACATCGTCCAGGTGGCGTTCAACTTCAGTCTGTTTCCGGGAGCCTTCACGTTCAACCACGCCACCGAAATACTGGGCGCCACGCTGGCTCCCTCCGCCACCATTTCCGCCACGCTCCAGTTGCAGATCATGCGAGATTTCCGATCCACCGTGCTGGCGACCACGGCCGCCTTCGCCCTCCACATCGTGGAAACCATGGAACGACACGGGCTGGATTCCAGCAGCCTGCACCTTCGGCTCGTCCTGCTCGGCCCCGACCCCCTGCCGGAGACCACCCGGCGTCGGCTGGAATCGGTCTTCAAGGTCCCGGTCTATGGCCTCTACGGCGTGAGCGAGATGGTCGAGCCCGGCATGGCCGGTGAGTGCCCGCAAAAGAAGGGGCTGCATCTGGCCGAAGACCAGTTCCTTGCGGAAATCGTCCATCCGGCCACGGGAGAGCCCGTTCCGCCCGGCCAGGAAGGCGAGCTCGTCCTCACGACCCTCACCACCGAAGCCTACCCCCTCATCCGGTATCGAACCGGGGACATCACCGTCCTGGACCCGACCCCGTGCCCGTGCGGAAACGGGATGGCGCGCATAACCACCATTCTTCGAAGGTCCGACAATCGAGTCTCCATCCGGGGCGTTCAACTGTATCCGGAAAACGTGGAAGAGCTTCTGAAACGGATCGACCCGGAGATCGAAGACTTCAGGCTCATGATTCACACGTGCCACGGCATCGGCGAGCAAATGGAGCTCTACGTCGTGAGGAGCTCGGGTCGAGATTTCCCCGAGGGAGGCCGTTCCCAGTACCTGGAAGCGCTGAGAAGCCACCTGCGAAGAACCCTCGGCCTCGGTGTGAAGGTGCAACTGGTTGACCGCGACCGACTACCCGGAGAAGGCCTCATCCACAAAACCACGTTCCGCAGCACCACGCCCTTTTGCGCCACCGATTATTGACGATGCACCATGTGAGCCAGGCGGTGAATTCTTGTTGTCTTCCTTGGAGATTGCGCGATGGCGGGATAGAGGGAAAGAAATTCCGAGCCGACTTGAGCGGGGGCACGAACGAGGGCTCGTCCCCCCTCCCATTGCATTGGGCGCCGGAGATTATTCCGAGCCGCCGATCTGTTCGTTCAGCTTCTCGATCAAGACTTCCTTGCATTGACTGCAACTGGTGCATTTTTCGATGTGGTCCAAGAAAGCTGTGATGTTCCACCCTTCGTAGGTCTTGATGCCAAGCTCGGCGAGATTTCCTTTGCACGCAAGGTCAAACATGATGGCTCCTCCATGGTTAAGCTTCGCCCACACACTACCACATCCCGTGGGACAACGCCATGGTCTCGTCACCGGCCGGCAGGTGTCCGGAGCCATTGGCCATTCTCATTCAATGGCCTTCTCCAATGCGGACCTTCGCACCAATCCGACCAAGCGCTCTGAGCCCGCCCTCACCATGTTCGGAGCCTTCTCGCTCAAAGGTCTTCCCAATTCATGGTCCGAGAGCTAATGTAAAGAGGCTTCGGTCATGGTTGCCAGGCTGCAAGCGAACGTAGCTTCGGGATCCGTAATCGATTTCATTGACCCCGTTGATCCCATACACGAGCAGGAAGGGAGCTTGAAAATATGTTCTTCGAACAAGGGCCGATACGCCCCCCCAGTGAAGCCGGAAGCCTCCTGTTGCGCTTCACCCGTAACTGTCCATGGAACAAATGCACCTTTTGCCCGGTATACAAAGGGCAGCCGTTCAGCAGGCGTTCCCTGGAGGAAATCCTGGCAGATATCGACGCGGTCCGGACCATTCTGGATGACATGCACCGTCTCTCGGACAAGATGGGGCACGGCGGGCGGATAACCCAGCAGGTCCTGAGCGCGGTGCTCACCAATCCATCCTGCAACGACTGCTACCGGCACGTCGCCCTCTGGCATTTCAACGGTCAGGGAACAGTATTCATTCAGGACGCCAACAGCCTCGTACTGCCCACCTCGGTCCTGGTGAAAGCCCTCCTGCATCTCAGAAAACAGGTGCCCGGCATAACCAGAATCACCTCCTATGCACGAAGCAGCACCCTTTCCAGGAAAAGCCTCGAGGAGCTCAAGGAAATCCGCGCCGCTGGCCTCGACCGGATCCACATCGGCCTTGAGAGCGGGTCCGACCGCGTCCTGGAATTCGTCAAGAAAGGCACCACCGCCCAACAGCACATCGACGCCGGAACAAAGGTGATGAGCGCCGGCATGACCCTGTCGGAATACGTGATGCCCGGCCTCGGCGGCCAATCCATGTCGCGCGAGCACGCCCTGGAAACGGCCAGGGTCATCAATGCCATCAACCCTCACTTCATCCGTTTGAGAACCCTTCGCATTCCGCCCCACACGCCTCTCTATCAGCACAAAGCGGACGGCTCGATGATCCCCCTGTCCGACGACGATATGGTTCGAGAAATCCGTCTCTTCATCGAATCATTGGAAAACATCACGAGCACTCTCACTTCCGACCACATTATGAATCTTCTTGAAGATGTGACCGGAAAATTGCCGGAAGATAAAGATGAGATAATCGCGGTGATGGACCGCTACCTGGCCCTACCCTTGGAAGAAAAGCTCCTGTTCCGCCTGGGACGGCGGGGAGGGGCACTGAGGTCCCTCGATGACTTGAACGATCCGCTTATGCGGCAACGGTTGGAATTCGCGATGCGCGATTTGGTTTCTCACGCAGGTGGTGATCTGGAGAAGATGATAACAGAATTAGGAGATCAGTACATCTGAGACATTTTTTGGACTATAATCCGCCCAATACGTAGGAAGAGCGGTGGATCGATGGCGTGATGGCGAGGAAGTAAACACTGGAACTCTAAGACCTGCCAGAGGAGAAATGATGGAAGAGGAAAAACTACTCCAACGTATCACGGTAAATCCCAAGATATTCGGTGGGAAGCCTATCATACGAGGGCGGCGACTTGCAGTTGAGCATGTCCTCGGCATGCTTGCGGCAGGCGACAGCATTGAAACCATTCTGGAAGGCTACCCGTGGTTGAAGGCAGAAGACATTCAGGCTTGCCTTGTTTATGCCCGGCGGCTTGTTGGACATGAAAGGGTAGAACCGCTCCTTATGGAGACAGGAACGTGAAAGTTCTCATGGACACATGCGTATGGAGCGGTGCCGTTAAGGATCTTCGATCCGGTGGGCATGATGTTGTCTGGTCTGGTGATTGGCCGGAAGATCCTGGCGATGAAGAAATCCTTGCCAGAGCGCACAGCGAACACCGTGTTCTTGTCACTTTGGATAAGGACTTTGGTGAGCTCGCAATCGTTCACAGAACCCCTCACTCTGGAATCATCAGACTGGTCAATTTCCCAGCGAGACAGCAAGGATTGGCGTGTTTGAAGATACTTTCACGCTACGGGGAAGAACTACTTTCGGGAGCGATCATAACGGCAGACTCTCGCAAGATCAGGATACGACCATCGTACACTGAGGAGTAATGCCTCTCACGAATACCAGAACCCAATCGGCAGCAGTCGAACGGAAAGCCGGGCGGGACACATTTTGCGAATTCAGCATCCTATAATTAGCATACAACATCAACCTCCTCCAAGAGGTCGAGGGCACCTTCCCCCAAGACAAGCAAACCATGCTGGCCACCATCGACCGCTACCTGTCCCTCCCCGACGAAGAAAGACTCCTCTTCAGGCTGGGCCGACGGGGCGGCGCCCTCCACTCCCTGGACGACCTCTCAAATCCGCTCCTGAGAGCCCGCCTGGAAAGAGCCTACCCCGATTTGAAAGCCGAAGCCGGAGGAAACATCGAGGATCTGATCACGGAACTGGGGGACCGCTACATCTAGACGCAGAGAGAAGATCGCATCCCGGTACCGCTGGATGCCGTCATAGAACCGGCCCGGCGCTCGCGGGCTTGGGATCACACCTACACTCTTGACAAACCGACCCACAGAGCGGGACATGGTCGTGTGAAAACTGTTGGTGTGACCCTCTCTCTTTGCACAGATACTTTGACCATGGACAATATTGAGAGCTCCCAAAACGAGTTATGGATCTCTCCGATCAGTCTTTGGGAGACCGTGGTTCTTGCCGAGAAAGGACGCATCATTCTCCAGCCCGATCCCGAAGCTTGGGTCCGTACAGCTCTGTCCAAGGCGCCAATGAAGGAGGCCTCGATCAACTCCGAGGTGGCATTGCTCAGCCGAAAAATAAGGTTGCCGCACCAGGATCCGGCGGATCGATTCATTGCGGCAACCGCTTCGGTTTTCGGACTGACTTTGGTCACGGAAGACAGAAAACTGCATGAAATCGAGGGAGTGCAAATCCTTTCGACGGGCATGTAACCACACGGTGAATCGTGAATTTCCGTCTTCATCCAAGCCATTGGGCAGGTTGCTATAGATTGCACGCAACATCAACCTGCTCGAGGAAGTCGAGGGCACATTCCCGGCAGGGAAGGAGGCGATGCTTGCGTTGATAGATCGCATTGCTACTTGAAGCTCTGCTTTGCTTGTGTTATCAAAAACCGATAACATCCGATAATATTGCAGTCACAGGAGGTTTGGCAATGCCATCCAGCTATGCCATCGGCCCGTACTTTGAGCGCTTCGTCAAGAAGCAAATCGAGAGCGGACGCTACAGCAGCGCGAGCGAGGTTGTCCGCGAGGCGTTGCGCCTCATGGAAGAACGCGAAGAATTGCGGGAGGCACAAATTAGAAATCTCCGTCAGCAACTTCAGGCAGGCATTGACAGCGGCCAAGGCTCTCCATCGAGTAAAGTGTTTGATCGGCTTGAAAATAAATATAAGAACCTCACGACCGCGTCTTGAGGCGGCCCATGCAATGCATATTCTCCCCGATGGCGGAATTCGACCTCGAGGAAATCGGTGACTTCATTGCCCGCGACAATCCAGACCGCGCTGTTTCTTTCATTCGCGAGATTCGGGAGCAGTGCGCCAAGATCACGGACAACCCGACAGCGGCACCTTTGCGCCCTGAGCTGGGAGCAGGAATCCGCATGGCTCCTTTTGGAGCGTTACTTGATTTTCTACACGACCGATGCCGATCTTGTCCGCATCGAACCTGTTCTGCACGGTGCCCGCGACATCCCCGGTTTGTTCGACGCTTGATCGGAAATCGACTCAAACCACGCACCACGTAATGACGCCATCTGTGATCGAATCACTCGCGTGATCATTTCCTTATCTTGGTACTGGCACAAAAGGGCGGTCACAAGTCGTAAAGTCTTCACACAAAGCGATTGAAAGAGAAGCCGGCGGATTTTGACATGCACTTGCTGCAGTTGTACTACGACAATGCTTACGTGAACGGCTCGGGCGAGCTGTGCCTGAAAGACGGCGCGGACGAGCTGCCCAAGTTTACCTTGCTTCCGGATGGGAAGGCCGGCTTGGAGCTGCTGCGGCTCATCGCCGTGGCATGCGGAGGTTCGAAGCTCTTTCCCCATCTGCCTTTCGCCTTGCGGCAGCTTTGCGGTGACTCGCCTCTGCCTCTTCAGGCGGAGATCATGCTGGAGCTTCATCCTCCTTACGAAACACCTCCCAACGTTCCTCCTCTGTGGCGCAGCGGATTTCGCATAGACAGGAATGGGACCCTCATGGATCTGAGAAAGGACCAGCATTATCTCCTCCCCTCCGATGACAGGCCCCACAGGATGAAAACGGGCATGGCCACTTCCGCGTTGTTTTTCCTGGCCTATGGCCCCGAATATAGCCGTCACGACGGGACCGATGATTTCGAATTCACCGACCCGCTTTTCCGCATCACCCGTTTTCATTCCCTTTTCAGCGATCAGGCCCGCCTGACAGACCCCGTGTAATTCCTCGAGCGGTTGCACTATCGGGCGATCCGGCACAAGCGGCTGGCGACCCACCAGGTGTTGGAGCGACTCTGCCGCCTGCTTGAAGAATACTTGGACGTGAGCACCGGAGGATGGATGGAAAGGCGGTGTGATTTCAGGAAGGAATGGCTCAGGCTCTACCCTTGGCAACAGCGAGTTATGGTTCCCGTCGTGGATGCGGTCCGGCACATCGTCGATGCATACCCGCGAGCCCTCGAACCGTTGCATATGCACAGCCTCTTTCTGGCAGCCCGCCCGGACAGGTTTTGCACCGAATGGGTGCTCCCTCGCTGGGCTGCCCTCATGGATCTGTTGCTGCCGAAAACGCAGTTTCTTCTCACGTTGCCGTCTCATGCGCTGCGAGCGTTCCCCGAAGAGCTCCTGAACAAGACGTTTCCGTTGACTCCAAGGGCGCCGGCGGAGCGGTCCGGGCAGCCCGCAGCCAGATTACCGGCAGCCAGAATGCCGTCAGGCGCCGTGGTACTGCTGAACGTGGACGGCCGGCTGCCCAATCTGGCTCTCATGAAGCTCAGCCGCCATTTCAAGGAACAGGGACGGCGGGTTGTTCTTGCCCGCGGGGAAAGCCGCATAAGAGGCGCCGAATCCGTGCTGGCCAGTTGCGTGTTCTCCAGCGCCGCTTCGCTGACTCGCTTGGGTAAACTCGAAAAATACTACGGCGATTCCCTGGTTGTCGGAGGGTCCGGAGTGGACCTCCGGAAAAGGCTTCCGGACGAAATCGAGCAATTGCCATCGGACTACAGCCTCTACCCCGAGCTCGGAGACCGGGCCATCGGATTTCTCACGCGCGGATGCCCTTTCCATTGTCCTTTCTGCGTCGTGCCCGTGAAAGAGGGGCAGCCGCATCAGGTCAGCAACCTAAACGACCTCCTGGGAAAAAAGCGGAAAAAGCTCATCCTGCTCGACGACAACATCCTGTCACATCCGAAGGCCGGAGATTTCCTCGAAGAAATGGCATCGCGGGACCTGGAGGTCAATTTCACTCAAAGCCTCGACCTACGGCTGGTCGATCGTGGCAAGGCGGAGCTGTTGAAGCGGGTTCGTTGCTCCAACACCCGGTTCACCCGGCGCATATACCATTTCAGCCTGAACGATGGTCGCAACCTTTCAGACGTGCGGAGCAAATATGAGATGTTCGGCTTCACGGGCAGGGACAATGTGGAGTTCATCTGCATGTACGGATTCAATACGACGCTGGCGGAAGACGTGGAGCGCTTCCGCTTCTTGCGATCGCTCCCCGGAGCCTACGTGTTTGCTCAGGAATACCAGCCCGTTCCCGGAGGGCCGCCGCCTGACATGGCCAGTTTTTTCGACGACCACGCGGATGAGCTCCTGGACGAGCTTGTGGGGATCATGTTTACACAGAACATGAAAAACATGGAAAAATACTATCGCTGGGTGAGCAGACGTTACGTGGAGAGCTTCGGCAGGCTGCACCAACGATTGGTGGATACTCTTTTCAGATACAACCACCGACACTTGAAGGGGCATTACATTGCCACAATGGCGGGAACCAGGAAGATAGAGGCGGCGAACTGACCCGGCTCATTGAAGATCGCCGCGGATCACAGTATGCCTGAGCGCAAAGCCTCACCCAAGGGTTATTTTCATGGATACAGCCGAGAAGGCACGGAATACCACAATGCTCGATCTCAACTGTTCAGAACAGGAATTAGAGGAGCTGCGGAACATTGCGCGCAGCACCACCCTCTGTATTTGGAGCATAAAGCGGGCTAAGGTGATTTTGGGTCACCTGCAGGGCAAAACCATTGATGAGCTGGTACGAGACGTCCGCGTCCCTCCGAAGTCCATCGTGAAGTGCCTGGAAACATTCGCCGAAGCAGGGATGGATTACTTTCGGGCCCCGCAAAGGCAGCCGACAGCTCGCGAAGCCGCCGTGGAAAAGATGCTCGGTTTTCTCTGCAATCCAAATCACCCCTCAGCCGTGGAGTGGGACAACCTCTCTCTCAAGTATATCGGCCGATATTTTTCGGCAAGGGAGATACGGAGAATGAGAGAGCTGATCGCCTCAAACCCGTCGGCAACCCGGAAAAGAATGGCTCAGCGGGTTTGCGAGGAATTCGGAATAATTCAAGCCAACGGCAGTTTGAAGACAACCACCATGGTTGACATCCTGAAGCGGATGGACATGGACAACATCGTCACGCTTCCGCCACTGCCTCCCAGGCGAGCGAAAACGCATGCGAAAGCCGTGGAAACCGCTCTGGAGCCTTTTGATGACAAGCGAGAAGAATGCCGTCGGATTGACTGGATTCAAATCGTTCCGGTCACCACGCTGCCGGAATCGCATCTCTGGAATCAGATGATTCAGCAGTACCACTACATCAAAACCTACCGCCTATTTGGACCGCGGGTGCGGTATCTCGTCTATGGCGGACAAGGCTCATCTCCCTTGGAGACCCACTTTAGAGAACAGCAAGGCGTGCCGGTTGAGACGCCGCGTCGTTTCCCTTCACCTCATGATCTCAGGAACCTGGATCGAGCCGGGCCATGCCGGGAGCATCTGGTCGCCGTACTCGGTTTTTCACCGTGCGCTTGGCGACTCTCGACTCGCGACCACTTCATAGGCTGGTCGGATGAGCAGCGGACTGCGAACATCAGGCTGGTGATCTGCAACTCTCGATTTCTCATTCTTCCATGGATCAAGGCACCCAACCTGGCCTCGCGGATTCTAGGGGGTGTAACGAGGCGGCTCCCCGGAGATTGGGAGGCGCGATACGCATACAGGCCGGTTCTCATCGAAACGTTCGTCCAGATCGACCGGTTCAAAGGCACCTGCTACAAAGCCGCCAATTGGATTCAAGTGGGAGCGACCAACGGGTACAGTCTCTATGGCGAAAGCCAAAAGGCGGCTGTTCCCACCAAGGCGATATTCCTCTACCCACTTCGGAAGGATTATCGCCAGATGCTGTGCGGCGCCCATCGCCGAAACGATTAGCCGGCTCCGAAGATGCATCACGGTGATATGGATGAGCCATGATGCCACGTCCACACGGATTCGACGCAAAGAGGAGCTCAGAAAAACAGAAAGGCCACATCACTGTGGCCTTTCTTCATTTCAGAGCCGTTACCCCAGGAGCTAGATGACTCCCTTTTCCTGCATTTTGGCGATCTCGTTCTGTCCCCAGCCCAGCTTTTCATTGTACACGTATTCGTTGTCGGCCCCCACCGGGCGGCAGATCCATTTCACCCGCGGCGGCGTTTCCGTCATCTTCCAGGCCTGGTTGGCAATGACCATCTCTTTGTAATAGGGATCATTGATCTTTTCGAAGGACTGTCTCGCCCACCAGTTTTCGGCCTTCATGGTATCCACGGGCGCGGAAATCCGGCCGGGCACCACGATGCCTTCCCCGATGTTCTTGTTGTAGGCCATGACGGCGTCGTAGATTTCGTCATAGGTGTGGGACATGGTCCATTTTTCGATCTCTTTGTACATGACCTTCATGTTGTCGAGATTGAGTCGATCGAAAATGGTGGGGAATTGTCCGCGCAGATCCTGCCGATCGAGGATCGTGCAAAGGGCCTTCCAGTTGATGTCCGAGAAGCCGGAAAGGAAGGCGTATCCGTCCTTGCACTTGAAATAGGTGTACGGAAAGACGCCCACGTCGTAGTTGCCCACGCGGGGGATGGTCTGCTGGAAGCCCTGGTAGAACGTCAGGCCGTAATTGATGCATCGGCCGAAGGCTTCGGCAGGAGAGACGTCTATGAATTGTCCCTTGCCCGAGCTGGTTCTGTAATGAAGGGCAGCCAATATGGCGGTGGCGGCCCATCCTCCACCCGCGTACCAGGCCATCCAGTTTCCCTGCTTGGTGGGAACCTCCGAAGCTTTCGGGGCGGCAGGGTCATCGACCGGCTCCCCGGTGACCGCGGTGATTCCGGAGTAGGCCTGATCCACCACGTCCACGTCGGCTTTTCCGCATGAGGCCTTGGGTCCGAATTGGCCATAGACGTAAAGGGCGCAGTAAATCAGCTTGGGAATCTCGGCGCTCAACTGGCGATATCCGATTCCCCAGTCATCCATGGCGCCCGGCATGTAGGTTTCCACGACCACATCGGCCCGTTTGGCGAGCCCGCGGAAGATATTCTGCCCTTCCGGCTTGGCCAAGTCCAAAGTGATGTGGAATTTGTTCCGGCCTTCGTTGAGATAGCCCAGGCCGGTTTCCATGTGCATATATCCCCAGGGCGAATAGGTTCGCGCGGGATCGCCTCCGGGGGGCTCGATTCGAATCACTTCGGCTCCGAGCTCGCCCAGGATCGAAGTGGCAAAACATCCCGCCAGGTTGGCGTAGCTGCAATCCAGGACCGTGATGTGGTCCAGAGCTTCCGGTTTGTGGCAGGCCTCCGCCGGATCATCCAGTTCCTTTATCCAGTCACCCCAGCTCTTTCCTTTATCCTTATCGTGGCCAGACATGAATCTACCTCCGTGTGCTATTTGGATTTCGTCCGTCTTTCAGGAACATCAAGCCAGAATACTCCCGCGTTTTCCGTCCCAACCTTCAGGGGGGCGGCGTCCAGGAGGCTGATCCACCCATTTGCCGATGACATTGCGTTCCTTGAGTCCCTTAATGGTGTCCGTCTTCATTCCCAGGAACCGCTTGAGGACATATTCATTGTCGAAGCCCACGGGCTTGCCGGCCCATTTCACGCGGCCCGGAGTTTCGGAAAGCTTCGCTGCGATGCCTTCCTCCACGATGTCTCCGTAGATGGGGTCATGGACCGTGTAGGTGAAGTTACGCTTGATGAGGTGCTCGTCTTCGAAATGGTCCTTGCCGTTGCAGACTTTGTGGGCGCCAAATCCGAACTTGCAGGCCAATTGATCGATCTCCGCGCAGGTTTTGCCCGCGGCCCATTTCCGGATGATGTCGAGGAGCGCGACGGCGTTGTCTTCCTCGAGCCGGGCGAGGTGGGTCGCATAGCGCTCGTCGGCCGCCAGCGCGGCCTGCCCCATGGCTTCGCACAGCGACTTGAACTGCTGGTCGGTCGCGGCGCCCACGGCCACCATTTCGTCCTTGCACTGAAAGATGTCGCACGGGCAGATGGCCACGTCACGGTTTCCGTAGCGCTCCCGTCCCTTGCCCGTGTAATGCTGCCACAGCCAGGTCCAATCCAGGACCCGGATGAGGTTCTCAGCTTGAGAATACTCGATATACTGGCCTTTTCCGGTCCTGTCCCTGTAGGCGAGCGCCCCCAGGACTCCCGCGGCCCCCATGAGGCCGCCGAAGTAGTCCGCGAGCCAAATCCCGGACTTGAGCGGGAGCTTGTCCGGAAATCCGGTGATCCAGGCCATGCCGGACTCGGACTGGGCGATGGCGTCATAGGACGGCCGCTCCAGGTAGGGGCCCCACTGACCGAAACCGTTCAAGGCAATGTAGATGATTTTGGGATTGATTTCCCTGAGCTGCCGGTAGCCTATTCCCCAACGATCCATTGTGCCCGCGCGGAGGTTTTCCACGACCACGTCGGAATTCTTCACGAGGTCCCGGAAGAGCTGCTTGCCTTCCTCCACCCTCACGTCAATGGCTAAGTGATACTTGTTACGGGCTTCCTTGAGCCATCCCAGGGCGCAGCCCCGGAAAAACTTGGCGAACGGCGTAAGGGATCTCATGGTGTCGCCCGCGCCGGGAAGCTCCACCTTGAAGCAGGTTGCCCCCAATTCGGACAAATAGCTGGGAAGAGAAGGACCCAGAATGAGAGTACAAAGCTCAACGATCTTGATGTCAGCCAGCGCTTCCGGCTTCTCGAAGGTCTTGGACGGATCCAGGAGGGATTCTGCCCACTTGAAATATTCCTCTTTTGCCATAATGTTCTCCTCTTTCCGTGATTAAGGGAACTGACTGGTGAGTTGATGATTCCGGGCCGGATTCGATGTCTTGTCCATCCAACCTCTCGCGACGGGCTCCGTCGCTTCCGGCGGCACATGTTAACCATGCGCCGCCGGAAGTTAAAAGGATCGGGCTTCCAAGTCAGGCGATCATGACCCTGTATCCGGGATTAGTGATGATCGTGCACGTAGAACGGCCATTTGTGGAAAAACCATTCGTTCCACAAAAGAGGAATGATCCACCAGAAGTTCCAGATGAGGGACTCGCCGTGGATGAATCTTTCCGCCAGGCCATGCTCCATGTGGCTGTTGCCCAAGCCCCAAAAGCCAAAATTGACTACGTAGAAGAGAATGTAGTTCACAACGCAGAGCACGAGCACGCCGGCGGTGCGGAACCAGAAAGCGCCCCAAGAATCCTTGTCCGCCATGGGAGCCATGTCATCGAAGTAATGGTGCCAGGCGAGGAACGGGATGAGTGTGAAGCCAGCGATCTCCGCCGCATGATACCACAGAAAGCGAATCGGATTGCCGGCATCCCCCGCAGGCAGATGTTTCACTATTTCGTCCATGTTGATCCAGGTCGGAGCAACCTTCACGCAGATCAATGCGAGGATGTAGCCGAGGATTACGTTGATGACGAAGGAGACGACGCCCTTCCACGGCTGCGGCAGCTTGATGAGGGACCAGGGCTTCATGCGCCAGACGTTGGGGGTCATGAAGAGGACGATGATCATCCACTCCCACCATCCGAAAACCCAGTGCACGTGCTTGATACCGGAGATACCTTCCCACCACGGCATCGCAAGGGCATAGGATTTACCGAAAACCCCGCCATAAATGAGCCCCCAGAAGGGCACGATGAGAACAGTGTAGAAGAACACGGTGAGAAGGCTGGTCCATCCGATTTCAGCCAGACCGGCCTGCGGCTGAGGCAGGTCGCTCGGACGGACGGGCCATTTTCCAAAAAGGATGGTCACAAAAGGATAGGAATAAAATCCGATCAATACGAACGTTACCACTGCTCTTTCGGCAAACCGGGCGGCCGGGTTCACGAGAGCGTCCAGGGTCAGGGTCTTGGCGACCCCCTCGGGCATGACCGTCTTGCCGGCCGCCGCCAGGGCTTCCAGACCGGACTGGCTCAGGAAATTGAATCCCAGGCCGAGCACCCTGTAGAAAATAACGTGGATCACAAACCACACCAGAACGAGATTGACGATGGTCTCGACGATACCCCTGGCGGGCTGAGGCAGATCCTGGAACGGCCAGTCGCCCAGAAACATGTGCTGCCACAAGCCAACAAGGATCATCATGGCCAGGTACATAACGAACGGATATGGAAACGACCCGACCGGACCGCGCGTGTCACTGAAGATATACCAAGTAATCCAGGCGATGATAAAAAACACTATGGAAGAAATGATGCCGGTGAGCGGCTGCCCCCAGCGAGCTCGAAGTTG
>Ga0351873_10145_pt1 | contig 15385 bp, 14 predicted proteins | sample TotcelFGM3001N11_FD_206764 | JGI IMG/M metagenome (GOLD analysis project Ga0351873, IMG submission 206764) | Enriched cells from coal bed in the Powder River Basin, Montana, United States - Total cells FGM rep2 HSBNCT.FGM.300.1.N11 ... | reverse complement strand
ATTCAATTAACTAATGAAAATACACTAAAAGCGTTGGAGTTAAATCATGAAAAAACATTGAGTACTCTTAAAATTGAAAACAGAATAAAAGAAGAAGCAGCATTAAATGAAGAAAGAAGGAAGGAACAGGCTGATAAAATTGCATCTTCACACATTCTTATTGCAGATATTAATGTTCGCAATGCAAAGATGGGTGCTCTTTGTGAAAGAGTCGCCGAATATTTCACTCCAGAACTATCAACAATTGAGGCACTAGCATCGACCCAAATGATAATCCTTCAGAAATCAATTAATTTTGATGTACCTGAAGATTTCTATATTAATAAAATAAAATTGCTGCCTAATGAGTTAGCAGAGAGAGTAGTTGCCTATTATAGATCGCTTCAATATTTAAACACATTAATTCCAATATTAAATAACAAAGATGGGTTAAATCAAATGACAAAATTTTATAACTCGTTAGTGGCCTTAAACAGAATTGATGATAAAGAAGCTACAATTTCCCTCTTTTCTATCCAAAAGGCAACTTCTGTAATGTATACGTTGGTGCTTTCTTCAACTGCATCAGAGGTCGTTTCGGCTGGATACGAAATTCAAGCCAGTTTGTATGAATTAATCCAACAGCAAGATTCCGCAAAAAGCATTATGATGAGAGCGGAAAAACATAATGTTATAGTTAATAAATTGAAAACAAGGTCTATCGAGGCTGAAAAGCAGTTCAAGTTAGCAACTTCAAAAATAGAAAATCTAGTTGCCGATTTTGAACGAGACCTAAATTCTCCCCAAGTTAAAAGTCCAAACAAAATTAAATCAATTCCTTGATTTGGTATACTAAGTCAAAGAGTTAAGCAATTGCAAAATATTTCATCAAACAATAAATCAAAACTGGCTTTGTAGATGTAACCAATTTATTCACCATCGACGAAGCCACTATGCCCAAAAGATACGACCCAATACCCTTTTTGTCAGAGCGGTGTTGTCGCACCCTTCCCGCCGTCGCTGGCTCCTACAAAGCAAGAGCAAGGCATGCAAGTCAAGGCAGCACGAAGTGCTCCCCCTGGGGAAGCCTTGACGTGCATGCCGCTCTTGCTAATGTGCTCACAGCAAGGCGGGAATGATAAGATAAAATACCGAAAAATAAAACTTGACAAAGACAATCTTTCACTGTATTTCACATTCAAACACATTACGAGAGGTGATCACCATGTCGAGGCTTAAGAAGCAGTATACCGTTCAACTTGAAGATGATGTCATTGAGAGGATTGATCGTCTTGCAGAAAAACTTGGTCACACACGAAGTCAAATGATGCGAAATATGTTGCTACAAGGGCTTGAAGATGCTGAAATGGTTGACAATACAGGTATTTTTACCGCAGTGAGGTTTAGTAAAGGTATTATCACCAAAATTAAAGAGGCTGCAATAAAGGGTAAGATTTACTTGGATAAAGACGGTGAAATAAAAATGAACAAGTAGGTTAACATAAACAAGAATCCGGTCATGCGTCAACATGAACCGGATTCTCTAAATCACGTTCCGGATAGGCACTTAGCTTCGCGGCATCATGCACCAGATGTGATCTGATGTTATTATAACATTAGTTCACCCGGTGTCAACAGATGCCTTCTGAAGCCATTTCAGGAGGCTTTTATGTATCCAGATAAACAGACAGAACTATTTGACACGATTTTTAAGGTATTCCCGAACGCTTCCATTGTAAGAAAATCAAAGCTGAATCCTTTCGAGCAACCTCAAAACAAAAATGACGGGAATCGCACGCTTGCTAAGCGAACGAAACCGCGTCAAGCGGTTTTGCTCGCGTGCAAGCGGAAAGGTTTCAATAATCGGCAACTATCGTTTTTCGATGAAATTGAAAGGGGTGGCATATGACTAACAGCCACCCCGACAAATCGGATGAGATCAATATAACGCCTGAAAATATTAAAGCAAATGGAATTGACACGTTAGTAATTTCGTTAAATGGCGTCTGGAAAAATCTCGCATGGTTCTCTTACTTCAGCGAACTGAAAAAAGAAGCTCAAGAAAAGTCTTTAGACGTTACAGGAAGGATTACAACAGAACCATCCGGGAAAGAATGGGCTTTCATCATGAGGCCGAACGGTTCTCAAGGTTTTGCATGGCTTCTTGTCGGCAATGACTTTACCCTCAGAATCGGTCAGTGGGCAATATCAAAATCACGTCCTAACGTTATGGCAGAAATTCGTTCGGAAATGCTCTGGCGCTTAGGTGCTCAAGAAGCTTGTTCGTTTATCATCGGTCTGCTTGCCGAGATGGGCATAGACATAGAAGTTGTGAAGCCCAGCCGCGTTGATCTTTGCCTGGATATTCTCTTCCCTAAAACTGCATGGGAGAAAAATTTAATTGATTACGCCGTTACCAAGGCATTCGATAGGGCTGTTTATCTGCAAAATAAACGGCAATTGAAAGGAATGTCATTTGGCAAGGGAGATATTCTGGCACGGCTCTATGACAAGAAACTAGAGATTAAGCAGAAATCCCACAAGATGTGGATGTTTGATATCTGGGGAATTCAGGAAATTCCGCAAGATAAAATCATGCTGAGAATAGAATTCCAAATGAGGCGGGAACTTCTCATAGAGATCAAAATTAATACTCTGACGGACCTTTTTGAAAGACAACAAGATGTATGGGCCTATTGCACGAAAAGATGGCTCAAGTTTCAGGACAATATCGATTTGCACCGAGAGAATCGGAACACAATGAAATGGTGGCAAGTGGTGCAAGAGGGTTATTCAAAAGCTCAAGGGGCGAATCCGGGCATTAGAGAGCACATCCTTAAATTAGACATGGAAAGATTAGCTCGCCAGGCTTACGGAATCCTTCTTTCATTCATGGCCTGTCATTTGGAACTGACTAATAAAAAATCGGCAATAATTGAGATGATTCATATTCTCAATATATTCGTCAATTTCCTAAAAGAGATTGGGAAGAATGAACTGGAAATGAATGAAAGTATTGATGAGAGAAGAACAAGATTTAAACGGATAGCGGAAAGGACGAGTGAATAAGCCATGGGATACACAATCGATTACAAGCAACACCTTAATGAAGAACAATATCGGGCTGTGATGCATCATAAAGGGCCATGCTTGGTCATAGCAGGAGCAGGAACGGGAAAAACGACGACGCTTGTATATCGTGTTGCCCGTTTGATTGAGGATGGCGTAAAGCCAGAATCAATATTGTTCCTCACCTTCACAAGAAAGGCGGCAGACAATATGGCTTTGCGATGCTCAAAAATGCTCGATGAACGGTGTCAGCTAGTCAATGCGAGCACTTTTCATGGATTCTGTCTGTCCGAATTAAAGCGTTACGCGACGTATACGGGATATACAAAAGATTTTACTGTCATGGATCAGGAAGACGCAGATGAGATTTTAAATCTTATCAAGGAAGAATTAAATATAATTCCGTTACCTTTCAAATTTCCTAAAAATCAGGTCATCCTTTCTATACAGAGCAAATCAATAACAAAGCTTCTCTCCTTGGATGAAGTAACAGCAGAATATTATCCGTCTTTTAAGAATTTCGCATCATTGATTGGGCTCATCTTGAAGAAATACCAGACTTTCAAAAAAGATCGCAACATTATGAATTTTGATGATCTTTTGACAAATTTCCGGAAACTTATTATCGAAAGTGACTTTGTAAGACAAACAATAGGCAATAAATACCGATTCATCATGATTGATGAATACCAGGACACTGACAAAATACAGGCTGATATTTCCAAAATGGTCGCCGATTATCATGGAAATATCATGGCGGTTGGTGACGATGCTCAAAGCATTTACGCTTTTCGAGGGGCGGATTTCCAAAACATAATGTCTTTCCCCAAGCTCTTTAAAGATACCGAAATCATCAAACTTGAGCGTAACTATCGGAGCACAAAAGGGATATTGTCGTTAGGGAATGCAATCATGAAAAATGCCAAAGAGCGTTACCCAAAGAACCTTTATACAGATAAGCCGGGTGAAGATAAGCCATTATTAATCCGCTCGTGGTGCAGCCATGAACAGTCATTATTTGTGGCCGATGCTATTGACCACCATCAGAGACAAGGCAGCAAATTAAAAGATATTGCCGTTCTCTTCCGCAATGGACATTTTTCATACGATCTGGAAATAAAACTTAGTCAGCGTAGATTACCGTTCAAAAAGTTTGGGGGCTTGGAGTTCGGTAATAAATCTCATATCAAAGACGTTATGGCGTTTCTCAAGGTCGGAATAAATATTGGGGATATTTTAAGCTGGCACAGGATTCTTAAACTGTATCCAGGCATAGGCCCTAAAAAATCAGCAAAGATAACCAATCTGATACTGAATGATACGAATGGCATTGAGCATTTGAGACAAGAAAACCTTTCTGAGTTGTACCACTTTGTCATGTCGCTGAGCATTGGATATGAGATCTTGGACAAGAAAATAAAACGCATAGCTGAATTCTACCGTCCTTTGTTCGATGCAGAATATCAGTATAAGCAAAAACGATGGAAAGACATAGAGATGCTGATGACGATTGCCTCAAATTATATCTCGATGCCCGACTTCATCAACTCCGTATCGATGAACAGCATGAATGATGAAGACGATGGAGAAAGAAACGTAGATGATTACATAACCCTGTCAACCATACATTCCGCCAAGGGTCTGGAATGGGACATAGTTTTCATAATCTTCGTCAATGATGGATGCATGCCTTGTGTAAAGAATAACAGTTCGCAAGCGGACATAGACGAAGAAGTCAGAATATTCCACGTCGCCGTAACAAGGGCAAAAAATCACTTATATCTGATCGCACCGATAGTTCCGCCTTATAAAGAATCAACTGGTCAAATATCATCCTTTCTGACCGGCGAAATTGAATCGGAAATTTTGGAAGTTAGAAACGTTTCACCCGTAAAAATGGTTATGAGGAATTGCTAAATTGAATGATAGAAACTACCTATCAGGATGATTATATTTATAAATTTGATCGCGAATTGTTTTACCAGGATGTTTGCAAGAAAGATAATAATGATGTCCCTTATTGATTCAACAAGAAAAGATGAAAAATGATGTTGACCGCCGACAAAAAATATTCCATACAGTCCCAATCGGGAGGTATGTGTATGAAGGGCGGTATATACACGGAAGAAAAGTGTCCGATTTGCGGGAGTATGTTCAAAGATACAGGCAAGGCTTTGGCGTGTCCCGTGCATCCGAAGTTCAAAGCAACGCAGTATCGCGTCATCTTCGGAGCCACAACTAAGCGTTTCAAGTCATACGAGGATGCAGACAGATTCTTGACCGGCATCCGGTTCAAGACAGACGAAAAAACCTTCGACCCGCGAGACTATCAAAAAGGTAATCCCCTCAGTTTTTCGAACATGGTTGATAAGTGGCTGACCTATCATTCCGGCGAAGTAAGGGCCGGGACGCGCAAGAACCTGATCGCTCACACCAGACGTGCCAAGATTTTTTTTGGTCACCAGAATATCCGTGAAATCCAATATGCGGATCTCGAAGATTTCATCCAAACAATCGACCTGTCCGACAAATCGAAGCATAATATCCTGTCCGTTGTGCATGCTTTCTTCATGTGGGCTAGAAAGCGTCGGGTAATAGACAATCTGCCGGAATTCCCAGTTGTCGCCTTCGACCTTGGTTATCGTCGCACTGTGGACAAAGATACGCAACAGGCGATCCTTGAAGAAATCAAACGGATCTGCCCCAATTCTAAGGTGTACCTGGGGATCAAATGGCTTTCCACGTACATCAGTCTCAGGCCTGGGGAGCTGATCAGACTGCAGGAAGGAAATATTGATACCGTGGGCGGGTTCTTTGCGATCCCTGCCGCAGACTCGAAGACTATTTACAAGGCAATTCCGTTAATCCAAGAGGATATAGAGATATTGAAGGGATTTACCTTCACGTTTCCCGCCACGCCGTTCTTTCGGCACATTGCCGGCCTGAGTGGGGTCGTTGAGGACATGCCGTTCGGCATCCACTATTTCCACAAGTGGTGGGTCAAGGCATGTGCGAACCTCGGGATTGAGGGTGTCGATCTTTATGGAGGGACCAGACATTCGTCTGTCCGTGCATTGATCGCGGAGCAATACACTCCGGAACAAGTCAAACAGGCGGCCATGAGCGAAACGAATAAGGCGTTCGAGCGGTACATGGGGAAGGCCATCGACCAGGATCTGCGGGCGATCTACAAAAAGAGTGCAAGGGTCATGGATTTTACCAAAGCCTTACCACTGCCGGAAACAGGTCAATGATATTATGCATTTAAGTGGATGATAGCGGGTTCGAATCCCGCTCTCTCCGCCATTTTTCCCGCTTCCACCTCAGGAATTGACTGCGAAAATCTTTCGGTTTTATGACCGACTGGGCAGCCCATCATGTGATATATTGGTTTCCCAAACCCAAACGAATAACGGCAACGAGGAGGAGCGAACATGCCGGTAGTCACTTGCCCCCATTGCGGGGGAAGAACGATGCACGATTGCGCATCCTGCATGGTGGACGGCAGGGAGGGAATCTGCAAGGTATGCAACGGTAAAGGGCGTCTGTTGCCCGGATAGGACAGCCGATCCCTTGCTTTTGAATCCGCAGGTGGAGCCGGCGAATCGGTACGGCGGCAATAACCATGACCGGCGAATTGTTGGCGTCGGAAGCTTATTCATCGGGACATCTGTTTCCACCACGTTGGTCGACAGGAGGTCTCCATGCCTGACTTGACACTGAGTTACCCGGTTTATTCATTGGACGGCCGTTTGCTGATCCCGACGGGAGCCATCTTGTCGGAAGACGGTTTGTATGACCTCATATCTTCCAGCAGCGCCAATGATCAAAAAAAGATCCCCTTCATGCAATTCGGAACGGTCAGAGAAGATATCCTTCATTATCTCAGACAGCCCCCCGGCAATACCCTCTTCAGCAATGAAGATTCTCTTTCTGAAGTTATAGAAATCATGGAACAAGTTAAATTTGCCCCATCTATTTTGGATTCGGTAAGCTATTTCAAAAAGTATGATTCGTATACCTACCGCCACATCCTGATGGTATTTGCCTTTTCAGCGCTTCTCTCCAAAGACCTTGTCCCCAATTACCGGACCCAGATCATAGAGGTGGGCACAGGGCCGCTGCATGACTTCGGCAAGGTATGCGTTCCCATTGAAATCTTGAAGAAGAGATCGCCTCTCACACGGGAAGAGAGAAAAAGACTGGAGCATCATACCATCGCCGGCTATATTCTCCTCTCCTATTATTCGCGGGACACAGGAAACCTTGCCGCCTGCGTGGCCAGGAATCATCATGAGCGGAACAACGGTTCGGGATATCCTCGAGGCATCCTTCTGAATGACCGTATGGTCGAGATCGTGGCTGTCTGCGACATCTATGACGCACTGACGTCCGCGAGGCCTTACCGTCCGGTATCCTTCGATAACCGTTCTGCTCTCGAGGAGATCACCCTGATGGCGGAAAGAGGTGAAGTGAATTGGGAGGTGGTTCAGTCACTGGTAGCCCATAACCGCAAGGGGAAACCGCATTTCACGGAATGTGTGGTATCCATCGACAAAAGAGGCATCCCTCCCCCTGACAATGTCTATGGCATCCGTGCTGATTAGTTCTGCAATTCTGGACAAATGAGTTGCGCCCAACAAAACCGATTAATCCTGTTGACATATTTTTCAAAGCGGGTACAATGCCCGACCGTTGCCCGGAGGGTGGTCTGCAAATGATTTTGACTTCTGCGGCGTATTTTCGGAAACGCCCCCGCCTTGCGGCAACAGACAGTAAGGATTGAAGTTAAAAAAAGCGCCCATAGCTCAGCTGGATAGAGCATCAGACTACGAATCTGAGGGCCGCAAGTTCGAATCTTGCTGGGCGCACCATACGAATCAAGGGGTTACAGATGAAAGTCTGTAGCCCCTTTTTCTATTTGCTAACCTATAGCTAACCTGGCAGATCCTCCGTTAATCTTCATTTAACCGATTTATTGTATATTCTATTAACATTTCAGATAGATAAACGTCACAACCATCCCATCTTCTCTTTTTAGAAATCATCCTAAATCAGATTATACCCTATAAACCCCCTTTATACTCTTTCATCCCATTGGACAGATTGACTTTTTGGCCTTATCCTGCCCACGTTTTCCACCAAGAAAGGGGTGATCGACCAGATGGAACGGTGGTATTTATCAACGAAGGAAGCGGCGGAGATCCTGAGAACGACGCCTGGGAGTTTGGCCAACATGAGGATGCGCGGCGAAGGCCCTTCCTTGTCAGGAATATTGGTTTCTACAAAGTCCAGTTGCTTGACGAATTTACGCATGGCAGAATTTCTTTTAAGTACGGTAGACGCCTTAGTCTTCCTTAGAAGTCTTTGCGTTTGCTACCGCCACGTTCCAAGGCACAACCCACGCACGCACCGTGCCGACCTTCTGTTTAAGGATGAACACAAACCACTCAACCTCATGCTTCATATCGAAGCGATAGTGACTGAGGGGAGTCCAACTCTCGGTCTGGCTACGGGTTTTGACGCTTACACATACGAGCCCGCGACCGTCCTCAACCGCGAGGTCTTAGCCTTCCCAGTTGTCCGGCATCTTCGCCTCGTACTTGCCCGAAAAGCTGAGCGTACTGAGCGTATAGTGCTCACCAGCATCTCCCTGAAGTTTCCGTTCAGATCTCACCTGCTTGGCTTGGGCTGAAAGGCAAAATCGAACTCTTCAATGCTCTTGATTTATTTATGTACCTACCCTTATTGAGCATGCCAAGCGCCTGAGCACTGCAATCGCCGACAGAATCGCAAGGTACCCTGTCCTTGCATTTCCCGGAGCAACTATTCCTTCCGTGATGGTATGAATGATCCCGAAAGGTCCTTCGGCAAAAATTTCTTGTTTGGTTCGTTTGATCTCAGGATCGGCAATAATCACAACGCTTGTTCGATCCATACCGATGCCTGCGATACTGAGGGTGATGGCCACGTTCGCATTGGCGGGGAAACCTTCAATGGCCTCTCGGGCGGTTCCGGTGAAGATCACCATAGGTTTATCAATCCCGTCCAGCGTTATTCCCTTGTTGATGAGATATGGCGCCCCTTGCAAGCTTCGCGGATTTTTGGTTGTTGTCAACATGACCCTCTCTAGCCCCGCTTCTTTCCCTGCCAACAACGCATCGATACCGCCAAGCGCCCCCGAGGGCAAAAAGAGATTCACCCCATGTGCCTCCGCTTTTTCTATCAGATCTGGGCGATCAACAAACCCACCCACACTCATGGTGACGACGGACTTTCGATGATGAATTGCCCTGTCAACGATATCCGGCATTGCTGCCTTCGCTGTTGCTTCGAACACAAGATCAGAAATCTCGATAAGCTGTTCCAGTGTTAAGACCGGAACACGCCCATCCAAGCTCCGGGAAAGTGAGGTTGCCTGTTTCTCGTTAAGATCATGAAAACCGCACAGTTCATATCCAGACAATTTTCCCGCAAAGACGGCCCTTGCCACTTCGGCCCCAATGGTTCCGCATCCAACGATTCCGAGTTTCATCTGTTTACACCTCTTCCGCGATAACGATAATTCTCCCTCCAAAAGAAAGGCATCTTAAGTTCGCGGGTCAAACACCTGCAACTGTAAAATGATTTGCTTTGCAGTTTTTATATCAAAAATAATTATTGTCCTTTGAGTGCCTTGGATATTTTATCAATTTTTTCCTTGGTATCTTTTTCATCAATCTCTTCCCAGTTTGGTTGCCAACCTTTTTGCAGCGATGGTTTCCATTTCATGTATTTGTTGTTTTCTACTTCTTTTCGGGAAGATGAATTGCCCTCCCGTAACATTTCGTCTTGCACCTGAGGTCCTAGTAGATAATTGACAAACAATCGGGCTGCGGCGGGATGCGGCCCATTGGCAAGCACCGCCCCAGGTCTGGGAGTGATGACATATCCGTCCTGCGGGGTAATCCATCCCACACCCTTTGCCATTACATTCACGTACTCATATTCCTGTTGCATCACGCCTATCGCGCGAGCTCCGCGGGCAACGGTGTCATTGATTTGACCGGTCTGACCTACAATAAACACTTCGTTTTGACGCAATTTCGTGAGAAATTCTAAACCAAGGTTTTGGGAGTGCAGCACCCATCTCCCCCATGTCAGAGCGGTTCCAGATATACTAGGATCACCAACAACGAGCATGCCCTTGTATTTTGGGTCAGCCAATTCCTTTACCGTTTTTGGCAAAGGTTTCCCCTCCATAACAGTTTTATTGTAAATCATTCCAACCGTATCGGAGTTGATGACTACATAAAAACCGTCTTTGTCTTTCATAGAATCGAGGATATGATTCCATTCGGGTAAGTCGGAAATCTTTGCAAGCCACCCTCGCTTCTTCATCTGCGGGAATGCGTCTGTTGCTCCTGTAGGTCCCACAACATCGCACTTGCTGACATTCTTTTCCTGTTCCGCGTAGACCTTCTGGATTGTACCCAGACCGCCACTGCGAACAAATTCGACCTTTACCTTGTATTTTTCAAAAAAAGACTTTGCCAATTTTTCCGCTGAAGCGGTTGGACTTGAAGTGTACCAAAGGAGACTGCCTTCTTTCTGTGCCTTTTCGATGAGTTCATTTTCAGTCATTGCTGATGCGCTCATTACCCCATAAGAAAACACAAAACAGACAACCCATACCACTTTCATAAGGAATCCATTCGTTTTCAACATCGCTTTTCTCCTCTCTTGATACGTCTGCTATTCAACTCTCTTGAGGAAGCAATCTCACAAATGCGGGATTTAAAAAAATATTCACTTGTTCACCCACACCCGGGCCTCCACCTTCATGCCGTTGGACCCTTAAATTCAGGCATCCTGATTCGATCCAGTATTCTGTCATAGTACCCAAATAGGCCTCTTTGATTACTTTTCCATTCAAGATATTCGGACTGTTTTTTATCCCGTCACTCGAAAAAGTGATCTGATTCGGGCGAATCGAAAGATAAACGGCGTCGCCTTTTGAAAAAATGTCAGTACGTTCCTTCTGCTCCCACCACATTACCATTCTGCCATCACTAAGGGTTGCACTACTTCGGTCCTGATACACAGCGGGTACGATATTATTGACGCCGAGGAAATTAGCCACGAACATGCTCTTCGGCCAGTCAAACAATTCATGGGGTAGCCCCTTCTGCATGATTTTCCCTTGGTTGAGGATAATCACCAAATCTGAAATAACCATAGCTTCGGATTGATCATGGGTGACATAGAGCATTGTAATACCGGTACGCCTCTGGATTTCAAGCACTTCAAATCTTACCTGTTCTCGGATGAGCGCATCGAGATTTGCCAGTGGTTCGTCCAGTAACAGAATTTCCGGTTCATAGACGAGCGCTCTTGCCAGAGCCACTCTCTGTTGCTCTCCACCACTCAATTGACCGGGGAACCTATTTTCATAACCAGAAAGACTTACAAGATCAAGGCACTTTTTGACCTTCTGGAGAATCTCCATCTTTGCCATACGCCTTACACGCAAAGGGAATCCAATATTTTCGGCGATATTTTTATGGGGCCACAGTGCGTAAGATTGGAATACCATTCCGATATTCCGTTTTTCCGAAGGAACCAACTCCCCCGACTCCTCTTTGTAGACCAATCGATCACCCAGCCATATTTCCCCTCCATTCGGTTTTTCGAGTCCCGCAATCATTCGAATGGCAGTGCTTTTGCCGGAACCACTGGGCCCCAGTAGGGTTGTGAGTTTTCCGTTCTCCGCCTTAAAGGTAAGATTGTTAACAACAACCTTTTCCCCGTATTCCTTCCTCAATTTTTCAACCCTTACATCCGGCATGGCAACTTGAACCCTTTCATCATAAAGAATGTATCATAAAACTAACCAGCCATCCTATCAAAAGGCTCCCTCATCAGTTTGTTCATGATCCATAATACCGCAATGACGATGATCACATTCAGCATGGCGAGGCTGCTTACATGCTGCATAAGCCCCTCTTCCCAGAAATTGAACATCATCGAGGCCATGACTTCCGTGCCATATGAAAAGAGAATGACGGATGTGCCGAGTTCTCTCAACACAGTGATAAAAACTAGAAGTACAGCGACCATGATTCCTGGCCTGGCTAACTGCAAAGTAATTTCCCTTGTTCTATAAAACCAGCCTGCGCCACATACCTTTGCCGATTCCTCAAGTTCGGGATGGATACCCTTGAGATTGCCGTAGCAGGCGCGATAAGCTGTCGGAAGTTGATGGGAGAGATATCCCAGAAGGAGAATCGTCAGAGTGCCGTACAGAATGAGAGGTGGGCTTGAGTATGCCCAAAGGAGTGCAACACCAAAGACAATCCCAGGAACAGCAAGAGGGGTCATTGTAATAAATTCCAGGATATTTTCGGCTTTCCCACCCTTTTTTACATGAAAATAAGCCACCATGAATGCCAGAAACGTAGATCCAATCGCAGACGCAGTTCCCAAGAAGAGTGAATTGAAGATAGCACGTTTTGCAGTACTGTTTTCAATGAGAATATAAACATAACCTTGAAGTGAAACATCAGAGAGCATTTGCTTCAGCGATCCGCCTTGCCAAAGTGCCAACGAAGAGAAAGAACGCAGCAATATGACACCATAGGGCAGGATCACGGTGATGAAAATATAGGTTATGGCTAAAGTTCCAACGATCCATCTCCATGCACCCAGCTTAATGGCTATCATGGGTCGGAAACCTTTGCCGCTCACCGTATAATAGGAACGCTTCCCGACAACGAACTGGTTAGCAATGGTGGCTGCAGCTCCGAGGGCAAGAAGCATAAGAGACAGAACGGCTGCATGATAATAATTGATGGGTATGAAGCCGAGGACACTGTAAATGGTAGTTGTCATGACCGGAATATTAGCGGGAATGCCAATGACAGAATGAACACCGAAAAGAACATTGTTCGTCATAAAAACTAAAAGTCCTGCGGATGCGATGCTTGGCAGGAGAAGAGGCAAAGTAATCTCGAACAGGATACGGAATCTACCTGCGCCACATATACGTGCAGATTCTTCGTTGGAAGTGTCAATTCCCGCCAGGCCACTCGCACAGATAAAATATACGATCGGCGCCGTATAGAGACCCATGACCCAAATCATGCCTCCCCAGGAATAGATATTTAATTTATAAGCGAACCCGATTTTCTGGACCAAAATATTTAGAACACCGCCTGAAGGATCGGCGAGCATGCCCCAGGCGACACCGCCGACCATGGGAGGGGTAATAAAGGGAACCAGCGTGATCAGCTTAAGTAGATTTCTGAAAGGTGCATCGGTTCTAGTGATAATGATCACGAGAGAAATACCGATGAAAACAGCCAGACAAGTGGCGGCCATTGATGTCAACAGGGTGTTGCGGATGGATACCCACAAGAGCCTGGTTTCAAATGCGGTACTCCAGTGCTCAAGGGTTAATCCTCCTGTTCTGGCTGAAAAACTGCCGAGTAATAAGTTCCCCAAAGGGTAAACAACCAGGATAGAGATACAGATAAAAAGTATCCAGAAGATAACTCGTTCCGCTTTCACGATTTTATGCACCATGCGAAGATAAAAAAGGCAAACTGCAACATCCTTATTTATTGGAGTTTAAGATAGGCCTCCACAGATGCGACATCGGCGCTGACCACCTCGGGAGATTCATTGGTCGAAAAGGCGCTGCTCGGTGCATTCAATCCATGGCCGGTCAAAGTACAGACGACTGTTTTTGCCCCCTTCAGCTCACCCTTGGAAGCCAGTTTCTTCAAAGCCGCAAAAGCCGCACAGCCCGCAGGCTCCAGGAAAAGCCCTTCACGAGATCCCAGTTGGCGAATTGCATCAATTGATTCATCATCTGTGATCGACAGGATCTGCCCGCCGCTTTCCCGCGCTGCCGTCAGTGCTTGAAGGCCGGCAATGGGCGTCCTATTGAGTAGCGCATCGGACACGCAAGGCTTTTTTTCAACCGGTTCAATCACATTGGCATGAATTTCATAGGCTCTGGCAACAGGGGCGCACGCCGCAAACTGAACGCCAATCAGCCTCGGTAGAGAGGAAATCACACCCATGTCCCTTAGCTCTAAAAAACCGCAATAGACGGACGCCATACCCGTACCGCCACCAACGGGAACGAACATGACATCTGGTGCCTTCCCCCCAAGTTGTTTTACGACTTCATAGGCAACAATGCGCTTGGCTGTAAATCGGTATGGACTCGGCCCTCCGCATTCAAACCAGCGGTGCTTTGCCAGCATCTCTCTGCAGAGACGACTTGCAATGCTCATATCACCATCTACCTTTACGAGTTGTGGACCATAAGCCATGATTTTAAAAATCTTTGCAGTAGACAGGTCTCGTTGGATAAAGACAACGGCTTTTAGCCCCGCTCTTGCAGCATAGGCAGAGATTGATGCTGCATTATTCCCTGAAGAGGCAACACATAATGTATCGTATCCGAGTTCCAAGGCCTTCAGCGCGCAGAGAGACGTCCCGCGATCCTTGAGTGATAATGTTGGACCATGTGATTCCATCTTGAATCGCAGATCCTCGATTCCGAGTTCTTTCTTAAGCCGGATGGATGGGATCAAAGGGGTTTGTCCCTCGTTCAAGGACACCTGATCAATCAGCTCGGGCCGACTAATGGGCAAAAAATTCAGATAATCTCGGAGAAATGATCCGCTGCATAGATGATCCCCTGGAGAAAGATAGTCTCGTTTTAATTTATCGAGGTCGTATTGGACACGGAGTGTTATTCCACAATCAGGGCATTTGAGTTGAAAGTTTTCCTCATCGATTTTCCGTCCGCATTGGTCACAGATCAATCCCAGCACATTACTCATTATTGTCTCTCCCGTTTTATTGTCTGATAATATTGCTTTTGATGGATGGGAGAATAGGGGAGCTATTTTTGCTTGTCAAGGGATATTTCGAGTCCAGGAAGTACGGAGCAGACGGATGAACCAAAACAATGTACCATCAACCCTTCATCCTCTCATTGAGTAACGTATATCTCTTCTCTGTCTTATTATTCCTGACCGCAATCGCCATTGCTTTTCTGGTTCCGATAATCACGACGAGTTTCTTTCCCCGAGTCACACCGGTATAGAGCAAATTCCTTTGCAGCAAAATGTAATGCTGGGTCAGTATGGGTATCACCACAGCCGGATATTCTGACCCTTGCGATTTATGAATGGATACCGCATAGGCATGGACCAGTTCATCCAGCTCTGAATAATCATAAATAACCTCCCGATCATCAATCGACACCGCTACCTGCTGATCTTCCTCATTGATCGAAATAATTCTGCCGATATTCCCGTTATAGACTTCCTTGTCATAA